>Ga0255347_1000437_pt1 | contig 77423 bp, 68 predicted proteins | sample wastewater_treat_2_FD_192479 | JGI IMG/M metagenome (GOLD analysis project Ga0255347, IMG submission 192479) | Wastewater microbial communities from Lulu Island WWTP, Vancouver, Canada - plant24 | ecosystem: Engineered > WWTP > Wastewater > Unclassified | place: Canada: Vancouver, British... | reverse complement strand
GCGGCTCTTCCGATTTTCTCAGACGAGGCATGCATATCTGCCACAGAATGATGACCCCGCCCAGGATATTGAGCACGCCGACGAGAACCGTCAGCTGCCTGACCAGAATCTCCGGGATAATACAGGATACGATTCCCAGCGCCGCGAATAAGAGACCGAACAGAATCATCAGCCACGAACGAGGGAACGGGCCAATCGGCGTGCTGCCGGAGGCCAGCATCTGAACCGCAAAAATCACCATGAGAAGCCCAAGCTGCGCACTCCCCGAAAAAGGAAGCAGCCCCAAATTCACCGGCGTAAACAGAATGCCGAGCAGCAGCATGAAAACAGCCATCACCAGAATCAGGGCCTGATCGGTGGATAGCTGAATATCGCCCTGAGGGGGTCTTCCCGCCTCCGGATACCTGCCATAGACCTTCCACAGAACCCCGGCAAGATAGAAAATCGCCAGCCCGAAAACGAGACCCACACCCGCGGTCATGGGGGTGGTCAGCAGATGCTGTTGCCAGATGAGCAGGGCGATCACCATCGACAGCACATAGACCAGGCCACATCCAACAATCAGATGCCGAAAGATCCCCCCGTAGGTGGCCCAGGAGCGGAGCTTATCTTTGGCAAAAAACATCTGGAGCAGCAGCAGCAAACCTCCCGGGCCGAAACAGAGAATCAGCAGGATACGGGGAAGCCGGCCGAAAATGTCAGGGACAAAGCAGGCGGCAATACCCACGGCCGCAATCACCAGCCCGAGAGCGATGACCGCATTGGACCGGCGCACATCACCGAACGGGGTTTTGCCAAGCGTTACGATCTGCAGGGAGAACACGACCAGAAGCAATCCGTAGAGACCGTTTTCAAAGTAAGGGAGTGATCCCGCAGCCACCGGAAAGAGGAGAATTCCGGTAATCAGCATCGTCATGCCGCCGATCAGCAGAATAACCACCTCAAGCGGAAGATCTGCCTCCTTCGATATCCAGTCCTTTGCCATGGCGAGACCCTTTCAAAACGGAAAACGCTTCATCAGGGTTTGTATGGTAAGCCCATCGTTGGGTGGCCTATCCTGTGGACAATATTCCCTTTTGACTCTCCACACTGCTTGATATTTCAATATATTGTGCAGAGACTCCTGGCAAGCACTTTCTGATGGCCGGCCCTGAACGAGGAAGTAATGAAAGCGGGGCTTTCTCTTGGACGCACCCCTGGTTTGCCAGGAAATCGGCATGCGGGCGTCCTTGACAGCGTTCAGGATTGCTGCTAAAGACCTATATCGTGAAGAGCAAGTCTCCATGATCAGTTCCAGGATGATTTCTTTACCGCAATTCGGTGTTCAGAAGGGCCCCTAAGGATCAGAGAAGCACGCTTCCAGTTCCGTCAGTACGCATCAGTGGCAAGGTGAGCTGTCTTGTGAGTCACAGCGCAGCACCCGAACCAGAAGGAAGAGGAAGCCCCATGGATCCCCCAAAAAGTATCCAGCATTCCACCGTCACGCTTGCTTGCGCCGGCGTGGTCGGTCGTCGCCTGCTCAATGGCCTTCTGATCCTTTTGCTCTTAACCGGCATGGCGGTCGCCGCGGACGGCACGCCGGATGTTCGTCCGAGAACCGGAGAAATCGTGATGAACCCCCAGGCGGCCTATACCTTTGCCGGCTGGGATCAGTTGGGACGCATGCTGGGCTTGCCCGATGAATGGGGCCTCAACCTCGGCGGCTATGTCATTCCCGAGTTCACCTGGGTCGCCTCGGGCGGGATCGACCCTAACGCAACGTATCTCAATCTGGCACTGGGAATTCACGCTTCGCTCGATACCGGGAAGGCTTTTTGCCTTCCGGGAGGGACGCTGGGCATCGAATTCCTCGAAGCGACCGGGGGGGCGGTAAACGATGCCGCGGGCTCCGTTCAGAAGTTCACGACCGAGGATGTGAATCCCCCCCGCAATCGCCAGCAGCTCTACCAACTTTGGTGGAATCAGCATTTTTTCGATGACAAGCTGATCTTCCACATCGGCAAGATGAACGGCTCGGGCATCTTCGGCAACCTCCAGGTGCCGGTCATCACCGGTGATCCCTGGCGTCATGGCGCGGACATCACCAACCTGCTTTTTGTACCGGTTGGCCTCAATCCCACCCTCTTCAGCAGGCTGCCCTCTTACTACAACACCGCCTACGGGGCGGTGGTGCACGTTGCCCCGACCAAAGACCTCTATGCTTCCTACGGCATTTTTGATGCCAGTGCCATGCGGGGCATACAGACCGGGCTTGAGTGCGCCCCAAGCTTCAGTGGCTACTACGCGCACTTTGGTGAATTGGGGTATTCCTGGGTCGCGGGTGCAGAAAAGATGCCGGGGAGGATCGGCCTCGGCGGCTGGTTGCAGACCGGGGAGGCCTACACGCCCGCGCTCACCACCGAAGACTCGGCCACGGGCTATTATCTCTTTGCCGCTCAACGCCTCTGGTACCTTCATCCGGGCGTCGACAACGCCGGTTTCGTCGGCTACTTTCAGTTCGGCCACACCAGCTCCGAGTCCCGGCAAGTCAATACCTATCTTGGCGCCGGTCTGAGCGGCGTTCGCCTCATCCCCGGACGGCCCACCGATCAAGTCAGCATCGGCGTCGCCTATTCCTGGCTGAACGACAGCCCGGGTGCCGGCGTTTTTTTCTATCCCGATGTGAAGTCGGCCTCCAATGATCTCAGAAATACCGAATTCATGTTTCAGGCCGTATACCAAACGAATTTCTACTTTCCGGTGGGCCGCGGGTTCTTCGGACTGCATCCGCAGTTTGGGTACACCTATATCCCCAATCCGGGACAGCGCCCGGATCTTTCACCCGCTCACGTATTCACTCTGCGCCTCACTACCCTGTTCTAACGAAGACCTTGGCTGTTATTCTCTACAGAACAGGAGGGATTGGCCTGAAGGGAAAATTTGAGTCTGATGAACTAAGGACTCATCAGGAAATGACATAGTGCAGTGTGAATGGTCTACACACATCGCCGGTTCGCTGGTTCCCAAGCTCCAGCTTGGCGTGACTCGTGGCCACTGGAAGCTGGAGCTTCCAGGACTACGTTCCCAAGCTGGAGCTTGGGAACGAGCCGAAACGTGTCTGAGCCCTTATTTGCGTGGCGTTGTCCTGATGCCGACCAGGTCGCGGTAGAGATGGGCGGAGCGGAGCTAACGTGACGAGCGCGCCACCATGCGGGTTTTCAAAACTCACAAAGGATCAGGAGGCTGACCATGTTCAAATTTGAAGACAACAAGTGCTACCGTATGCCGGCCCATTTTGGCGGGTCGGTGTTTGATCCGGATGCCAAGGCCGCCTATCATGAGGTGGTCACCCTGGCTTTCACGGTTACTACAGATGGAGATCGGCTTTCCGACTATCTGCCGGAAAGTTTCGAGTTGAGAAAGCCGGAACTGGGCATATCCTACCAGCAGTGCCGTCAGATCGACTGGATGGCGGGGTCCTATTACAACCTGGTCTGGGTATCGGCTCCGGTACGTTTCAACGGTCGCCGCGATCGGGTGGAAGGCGATTTTGCCCTGGTGGTGTGGGAGAATAAAACGACGCCCATCCTGACCGGAAACCAGATGGGCATGCCGAAGATCTATGCCGACGTCGAAGATTTGCACATCCTTGGCGAAACGTACCGTACCTGTGCCAGCTACGAAGGCCACACTTTCCTGCAAATGGAAATGACGGGGGCCCAGCCCATGAGCGAAGAGCAGGTGAAGCCTCTGCAAAGAGATGTGAACTCCCTCGGGTGGCGCTATGTTCAAAAGTTGGGCGGCCCGGGAGCGGAAGTGAGTCAACCCACCCTCTATCCCATGCGCTCGGAGACCAGCAGCGCCTGGACGGGTTCCGGCAGACTCCAGTGGACCGAGTTGACGTGGGAGCAAAATCCGATGCAATTCCATATCATCAAGGCGCTGGCGGATTTGCCGGTAATCGAGATGGCCCCGGTCATCATGATGCAGGGCCGCATGATCCTGATTGACGCGCGGGGACGCGTGCTGGAGTAAGGCAGTCGTCACGAGAAGGAGATTTGAGCCATGAATGAGTATTATGAAAACAGAGTCGCGGTCGTTACCGGCGGAGCCTCAGGAATCGGACTGGCACTGTGCGATGGCATGCTCTCGTTCGGCGCGAAGGCCGTCATTCAGGCGGACTTGAACGGCGAAAAACTGAAAGCTGAAAGCACGAGGCTCGATGCGGCCTATCCCGGAAGAGTGCTGGCAATTCAAACCGATGTGACCAAGCAGGAAAGCGTGGCGGCGATGATCCGGCAGGCGGCGGAGTTCGGGGGCGGGCAGATTCATCTCCTTTTCAACAATGCCGGTCTCGGTTTGTCAAAAGCCTTCGACGAAACCACCGATGCCGATTGGAAGTTTGCTTTTGACGTGAACTTCTATGGCGCGCTCTACGGAATTCGGGCGGTCTTGCCGGTCATGCGGGCCCAAGGGGGCGGACATATCGCCAACACCGCCTCCGGCATCGCTTTTTCCCCCATGGCGTATCAGAGCTTGTACAGTGCCACCAAGTCCGCGTTGCTCGCGCTCACCTGTGCCCTGCGCTATGAGCTTTGGGACGACAATATTCGCCTTTCCACCGTCATCCCCGGGACGGTCGCTACCGCCATCTGGGATAAGGTCGGCGGCGCTCCGGATTTTGCCTTGACCCCGGAAGAGTCCGCTCGCGGCATTCTCAAGGGAGTCGCAGCCAATGAGAGAATCGTCTTCGTTACCGACGCCGACCGTCAAGGCGCCTGCTGCAACGCCTTCGATCCCGAAGACGCGAAAGGCAGGGACGAATATTTCTTGAATAATGCCCGGCAAAGAAGGAGCGGGAAGGCAGCTCTCTGAAGCGGTTTAGGCTGGGAGCATTCCGGAATGACGATGTGGGCTGATGGCCACTCTATTTTCCTGAAGCTTGGTGATTGAGGAGTGAGGATGGGCTTGATTCAGGTGGATGTCGATAAGTGCAAGCGGGATGGGATCTGTGCCGAGGTCTGTCCTGCGCGAATAATCAGGTTGGAAGGCGAGGCCTTTCCCGAGGAGACTGCCGATGCAGAGGGACGCTGCATCGCCTGCGGCCATTGCGTGGCCGTCTGCCCCACGGAAGCGCTGTCCCACTCGCGGGTAACCGGGTGCCTGCCTTTCCAGAAGGATAGGAGCGTGAGCGCGGAAGCGTTGGAACAGTCTCTCAAGATGCGGCGCTCGATCCGCGAGTTCAAAGCCGCGCCGGTTCCTCGCGAGGCTTTGGAACACGTCATCGACACGGCCAGGTGGGCCCCTTCCGCCGGCAACCGGCAGCCGGTCCGCTGGCTGGTGGTGGAGCGGTCGGAAGACGTGAGGAGGCTTGCCGGCCTGGTTGCCGACATCCTGAGGCCCTCCCAGGTGAGCTATCTGAAGGGGGTTGTCGATGCTTGGGACCAGGGCCTGGACCTCATCCTCCGTGACGCTCCGCACGTGATTGTCGCCCATGCTTCAATCGAAAATCCCTGGTCTCGGGTGGACTGTGCCATTGCTCTGACCTATCTCGAACTGGCGGCCCAGGCCGGCGGGTTGGGCACCTGCTGGGCCGGCTTCTTCATCAACGCCGCCGGCTCCGACAGAAGGATCCCCGACTACCTCGGACTGCCTTCCGACCATGAGATCTTCGGGGCGGTCATGATCGGCTACCCCAGGTTTCGCTACCACCGGATTCCGGAAAAGAACCGGGCGGTAATCGACTGGCGGTAGCTGGAGTTGTCGACGGGTTGGTCTTTGGCCATCCGCCAGACCGGTTTTGAGCCCGGTTTGGTTCTGGCGCCCCCTGAAGCCTTCCAACCCGAAGTACCGCTCAACATGAAAAGGTATCCAATTACTTTCCGTCATGCCCGCGAAGCCTGTCCCCGCAGCCTATAAGCGAGGAGGGGTCATCCGGGCTTTTTTCCTGGATTCCCGCCAGAAACATGCGGGAATGACGCCGCGTGGGTTATGGTCACCTCAGTGACTGTCAAAAAATAATCATGCCATTTTGTAGTGGGCTGTGCCCACCAGTGGTGCCGCCGGTGGGCACAGCCCACCCTTCGCTCGTATCAAAAAATAACACCTGTATTTGGACGATCCCTTATTCCGTGGACGTGCGCTATGGTGCGGGTTTGAACAACTTCGACACTTCTCTTGCCAAGCCACGTCTCTTAGCGTCCAACATCAGGATGGGAGCACCTTCCGTGAAATCAAGTTTGCGCATATCGATCCAGAAGTTATTTCTCACAAGGTTGTGGCTGAAATAGATCTTCTTGCTGGTCAAATTGTAAACAAGGGTCCAGAGGGTTGGCCAGGCAGGTATAGGCGCAGGCACGCCTTCAAAAAACTGGAACACGCCAAATGGTTCCGACATGGAGCGGATTGCAAGGAACATGGCAGAGAGGTAATCCGGCTTAACGGCTGGATTGGTGACCGAAAGATTGAGTGTTGACAGGAACGCTGACGCCCTGACAAAGCGGGCGGCTGGATTGCAGTCGCCAGGCAATGGGTCAGCCCCTCCGAAATACCGGTAGTGCCACAAATTTATAGTATGCTGGTCGAAGGGAGGATCGTTGGTGAGGACGTTGTATTCAGCTCCATAATAGACGATCATCTTGCCCTCTATAAACTCGACTACCATCGAGTCGCCCGATGCATCCTCTAACGCATAGTGCTGGGGGAATTTCTTACCAGCCACCTCTTCCTGCACAAGCTGGGTTGCGTACATGAGCTTCAACGCCTCTCCCACATTAGCGGCATTGTCGAGAAGATAGATACCATATCTCCCCTGAGCGACGCCCGGCCTCCTGTCTGGCCCTCTCTCTCGTTCCTCGAATTGAGTAGGACTCAGCCATAGGGAGTGAAAGGCCAGTCCGGCTTCATTCACCCCTTCAGCGCTAAAAGTGGAGTGACCCAAATGGGTTACTACGACGCTGCCGTACTGAGAAGTCCAGGTGGCAGACTTGTTGTCGTCAATAAGACCCCCGTCCCTGCTAATCCCCTTGGGAAAGACATAGAAAACTGGCAGATCATCCATGTCGAGGTCCATATTTCGCCCCGAGAGCATTACCTTGCCGTTGGTGTTCCAGAACATGCGAGTGCAGGCCGCAGCGTCGAAAACGGGAAGAAACGCCCCCAAGATGACGGCAGCGACGGTAATCATACCAACAACGGCTGATCTCTTCATTTCCCTTCCTCCCTGTGGACGAAGTGATGAGGTTTTCTTCCTGCCGCATCGTCAAAGATTATGCGGCGACCATGGCTACTTGGTTCAAAGACCGACATTCTGGCTGACTATAGAAGTTGTTCTTGTTTAGGAGCCTCATTCAAAAGTCGAAGCAGTACGTGGCTGCGATCGAACGCAGGGTTTCAAAGAAGCTGATCTGCTGAGTGCTGTCGACGGGATGACATCAAACCACAGGAGACGTCAACAGGAATTAAAGAATAATATCATGGCTAGGGGCAGGACTTCAACGCAAATGATTTGCTCAGCTTGAGGAGTGTTGGCAGAGGCCCCCAACCGGGAAAGAATGGAATACATATTCCTTGGGATAGCCGGCGTCATAGACCTTGACGGCCACCTCGTCCCGGGCATAGACCGCCGCCTGCGCTCCCCGCCCCACCAGCTCCCCGAAGCGCTCGACAAGGACATCCTGTCCCCCCTCTGCCTTGCTCCTCCTCCCTCGTTCCGGCCCCGCAGCAGCTCATCAGCGATCCAGAAGACCCTGGGCAATAAACTCCTGCCGCCTTTTCTTCGCCAGCCACCGCATGACGTCATCATTCTTGGCAGGGTCCGCCCGGATGTTTTCGTACATGGCCCGCGCGAAGTCGGTTATGGGAAGGATCCCGCGGCCGGCCTCGACCCCTTCCAGGATCTCCAGGGCAGCCTGATCGATGGTGATCGCTTCTTCAGGAACGGCCAGTTCCTCATGGACCTTATAATCCATATCCCGCTGGAAGATCTGCGTGGCCACGGCACCGGGACAGACCACCGTGACTTTGATGTTATAAGGCTCCAGTTCATAACGCAGGCTTTCACTGAAGCCTACGACGGCGTATTTGGCAGCACAATAGACCGTCTGGTAAGGCAGCGGAACGAGGCCCGCGACGGAGGCGGTATTGACGATGTGCCCATGTCCCTGTTTCAGCATAGCCGGCACCACCGCCTGCACGCCGTAGACGACGCCATACAGGTCAACGCTGAGGATTCTCTCCCAGGTCGTCCGATCCACCCTGGCAAACGGCGTCTGCATGGCCACGCCGGCATTGCTGAACAGGTAATCAATAGGGCCCCTGGCGGCAATGCCGGCGATATAGTCCGTCACGCCCTGTTCCTCACGCACGTCCAGTTCCTGGGAAAAAGCCTTCTGCGGGTATTGTTTCAGCAGGTCCGCCGTGGTCTGCAAATTCTCCCGATTGGTTTCGCGCCAGCCGGACATGTAGACCACGGCGCCACGCCGAAGCAGTTCTTTGGCCAGACCCAGTCCGATCCCGCTGGACGAGCCGGTGACGATGCACGCCTTTCCTTCGAAGGTATTGCTCATGCTTTAGCACTCCTCCTTAGCTCACGTTTACAGCAGCGCTGAGGACCACCTCAGAAGAGGTTGCGGCTTCAAAAGACACCTCCTCTATTTATCAAAACACGATTGTCATTCATCTGGTTTGTCTTGGTATGATACCTTTCTGCCATGTTCAAGATCTTGAGCAAATGTAGAATATAGAGGCCGTCCCCTAACGCGATTTCAGAAAAGGCTTCGGATGGCCTTTTCAAGTCTGTCTCGCGCATCGTTGATTTCGTCCTCCGGCAGGGGATGTCTATTGTCTCGCTTATGCATTTTTGGAAGGGGGGAAGGAAGCCCTCCTCCGCGTCGCTATACACTCTGGGGTTTACGTAGACCTTGGCTTTCACCATGATCGGCATGGATTTCTGACTGGACAAAAACCATTGGATCGCCGGGCCGATAGCGTTCAGCAATTCCTCGCAGACAATGACCGGGACGGTGACGATGGTCTCCTTCCCGGGGGGCAGTTACACGGCGACGGCTTCGTCGGCAGCGAACCTGCTGTTGTCGAGGTATAGTTCGTAATCGGCAGAAACGCCCTTGATGGCGACAGGGTTGGGATTTTCCGCCATGACGAGGAAATCGATCTCAGCTTGTCTGGCTGTGATCCGCTTGATCACGTAGCCAGAAAACTCGAACTTTGGCGTCTCAAACTTCGTCGAATGCAAGAGTCTGTAGGCAGTGCATCCGGCGAGGAGAATCACTAGGGCCCCGATGCAACTCCGCGAGCACAATCAGGGCTCATTATGCTCCACATCCACAGCTTTTCAAGGCTTCCATGCGAGCGGTCGGCGATGAAACTGCGAACGGACTGGGAGGCCATTCTTCGGTTGCCCCACACCTTCTCCTCTTCGAGTCACACCATCGGGCAGGACTCATACTGATTGATCTCATCGGAGGCGTTGTGGCAAGTCCTGCTATTCGTCGCTCCCCCCTCTGGTGCGTGATCTGAGAGTGCGGTCTCACCGGCAACTTGCCCTGATTTACACTGTAAAGGACTTGGGCATGGCACGTTTTCAGCGCGTGGAGATTTCGATTGGAAACGGTCAGGTCCTCATTTCCAACCCTGCGCGGCGTGCGTTTGAGCATGTTATTACGCATAGCGCACGGGTTTCTATCCTCATCTGAAACCGGGAGTCACCTAAAACCCTTGCCGGTGGCAATGGGGCCAGGTTAAGTTCTCCCGGGAAGACGTCAATCAAAGCATGTCGTTTGATGGTCTCAGTAAGATGCCAGGTAGCGGAAGGGGTTGCATGCGGAAGCACCATGCCCTGATCAATTCCTCGAAAGGCACGAGTTTGAATCATTGGAGATTGACGGTTTATATCGTCTGGGGTGTGTTTCTGAGCGTTGCTTTCAGCGGCTGCATATACGTTGGGTCCGGTTCTTCTCGCGTGAATTTGAATCAAGAGACCGCTTCGCACATTATCCCAGGGGAGACTACATGGGAGGAGGTCCTGACAATGCTGGGGCCGCCGGACGAGGTCTTGGGCGGCGGGAGGCAAATCATGTATATGAGAAAGTATGAAGTGGTCCTGATATCTCCCGGAGGACTGGGATCGGGCAAGCCATTGAATCCGGCAAATCGTTATTTTCTTAGAGTGGATTTTGATGAACAGGGTATTGTCTCTCGGCGGGAGTTCATCGCGCCTTACGAATTCCATGACAAGCCTATTCATGGAGCCCCCCCGTTCCGCCCACCACCTTCATGGCGTTAGCATCGAGTCTCAGTACGTTGTGATGAGTAATCACCAGCTTCGCGGGAGCAGTGGAAAAAGGGAAGCCATCCTCGCACGGACGACAGGGTTTCCCCTACCCGGGCTTTTGATCAGCGGTTTCTCTCCAAGGGAGTTCAGGTCAGGTATTGGGCGGTCAGGCGGGCGCGGGCCAAGCTAAGACCCTGCCATTTATGACATTCATTCAAACAAGAGGGCCTTTCTTGCCCTTAGAACGCATCTTTTGCCGTCAAAAAACGCCTTCAGAGACCTTCTCCAGCAACCCACTCCAGGTCAATCTCCAATCTAGATTCCACCGAGTCTTGTTGCTATCCTCCCTGATTTATGACATTAATACTTCAAGCTCTGGAAACTCCATCATTTCATAAGGATATTCTATTGATCGCCAAAACCTACACCTGCAGCCTGCTCGGGATTGACGCTCTGCTTGTCGAAGTGGAAGTGGACCTATCTCCAGGTTTGCCCTATTTCGCGACCGTCGGGTTGCCCGACAGCATCGTCCGCGAGAGCAAAGACCGGGTCAAAACTGCCCTGCAAAACAGCGGCTACCATTTCCCGGCGGAGCGGATCACGGTCAATCTGGCTCCGGCGCATCTGAAAAAGGAAGGTGCGGGGTTCGATCTCCCCATTGCGGTCGGGATCCTGTGTGCCATGGGCATGATCGACCGGCAGATGGTCGAAGAGACGATCCTGGTGGGCGAACTCGCCCTCGACGGCCGGGTCAAGCCGGTTACTGGCTGTCTTCCCATGGCCGTTCACGCCCGCCAGAGCGGCTATCGCCGGATGCTCCTCCCGCAGGATAACGCCCTGGAAGCGGCAGTGGCCGATGAGCTGGCGGTCGTGCCGGTGAAGCACCTGGCAGAGGTGGTGGAGTTTCTCAATGGCTCTCGGGAGATCGCTCCCGTGTGCATCGACCGGGAGACCATCTGGAATGCAGCCCTCATGGAAAGCATGGACTTCGAAGAGGTCAAAGGCCAGGAACATGCCAAACGGGGGCTTGAAGTCGCCGCCGCTGGCGGTCATAACCTCCTGCTGATCGGGCCCCCGGGAGCCGGTAAGACCATGCTGTCTCAGCGTTTGCCGGGAGTCCTGCCCCTGCTCAGCTATGAAGAAGCCCTGGAGACCTCGAAGGTGTTCAGCGCGGCCGGGTTGCTCAATAATCAGCCGCTTCTCGTGCAGCGCCCGTTTCGTTCACCGCATCACACGATCTCCGATGCTGGCCTGATCGGCGGCGGTCACATTCCACGCCCCGGAGAAGTGAGCCTGGCGCACAACGGGGTGCTCTTCCTGGATGAATTCCCGGAATTCCGCCGCAATATCCTCGACTTGCTGCGGCAGCCCCTCGAAGACGGGCAGGTGACCATCGCTCGCGCCGCCATGTCTCTCACCTATCCCGCCCGCTTCATGCTGGTAGCGGCCATGAACCCGTGTCCGTGCGGCTACTTCGGCTCGCCCGACCGGCCCTGCAACTGCGGTGCAAATCAAGTTGCCCGCTACCGGGGCCGCATCTCGGGGCCCATCCTGGACCGGATCGACCTGCACATCGAGGTGCCGGCCGTGCGCTACGACGATCTGCGTTCGAATGTCCCAGCCGAACCCTCGGCCGCCATCAGGGAACGGGTGGTGGCCGCCAGGAAGCGCCAGCTCGAACGCGGTGCCGGGGATGGCATTTACGCCAACGCTCTCATGAAACCCAGGCACCTTAAGAAACATTGCCACCTGGACAGCGCTGGTGAGCAACTCCTGGGGGGAGCCGTCCGCCAGCTGGGGTTGAGCGCCCGCGCCTACCATCGCATCCTCAAAGTCGCCCGCACCATCGCCGATCTGGATTACCAGCACGATATCGCCCCGCACCACCTTCTCGAAGCCATTCAGTACCGGTCGCTGGACCGAGGTGTGTTTTGATCTGATGTCCGGATTGAGATGGACGTAGAAACCCACGCGCTATGCGCGTGGTGATGTGGACTGGTTATGCCGGTCCCGAATGGGCATGGCCAAAGGGCCACCCAGCTGCTATCTCCGATCCTGAGTTGTTGCCGCAACCTCTGGGAGAAGGAGATAGCAGTGAGCAGGTTCCGCAAATTATCACATACGATTTGGCACTGCCAGTATCATATAGTTTGGGTGCCGAAGTATCGGTACCGGGTATTAACGGGGCCGGTGCGAGACGCAGTTCATGGTGGCATCCAGGCAATATGTGAGTATGCAGGATGTGAAGTGATCGAATTGAACGTGAAAAGGGATCACGTCCAGCTGATCGTGATGATTCCGCCCAAAGTGGCAATATCGGATCTGTGGGGCGAGTGAAAGGACAGACATTGATCAAGGTTTTCAAACAGTTCCGTGAGTTTCGGAAAAGGCCTTACTGGGGAAATCATTTCTGGGCAAAAGGGTACTGTGTCGATACTGTAGGGATTGAGGCGGACATAGTCCGCAAGTATGTCAGGTACCAAGAGAAGCAGGAGCGCGTCGAAGAGCAGTTAACCATGGGCAGTTGATACATCCAGAGCCGGCACAACTAAGGCCAGCCCCCTCTGGGGGCATGGCCAATGCCCCCAGAGGGGGAGTAGAATCAAAGCCCCGCCCTTTGGGTGGGGTTCTTTACGGGATAGGCTTGACTCCATCCAACTTATTGGATTTAAACACTTTATCCAGTATAGCCCCCAATAGCCAGGAAACTCGGGCTAGGCCGGAGAGTCACCCGTTTCGGGACTGGCAGGCATAGAAAGCGAAGAAGATCCGATACTCACCCTGAGCATCATTCCGCTGTTCCGGCATCAGCTTCTAGAATTGTGGTCAACTCTCTCGGGAAATAGTTGCATAATACAAATATAAACGATATAAGACTTATTCGAGAGGAGAGGCATGCAGTCAGTCCGCGAGATTTTCCAGATTTTTGTGCGCCGTTTCGGGTTGCTGAACGCCTCCTGCTGTGACGAGTGTTGCGGCAGACAGGTCTCGATGGTGCAGAGCCACATTTTGTATGAGATTCACCGAAAGAGGAACCCTTCCATGCAGCAGGTGGCGGAAGAGTTGGGAATGGACATCACCACTTTCAGCAGGCAGGCCAAAAGCCTGGAAGCCAAGGGGCTGATCGTGCGTCAGGTGTCGCCGGATGATCGCCGGGTGAACCTGCTGGGGGTGACGGAGGAAGGAATGCGGACCTTGGAGGCAATCGACCGTTATATGGTTGAAAAGCTGGAACGGATATTTTCCGCCATGACTCCCTTTGAACGCGATACCGTGGTCGGGTCGCTGAAAATCCTCAACGAAGCCCTGACCAAATCAGGCTGCTGCACCCAATAGTCCCCAACAATTTGCATGTTGCAATTAAATATGAGTGGAGGGCATCCGTGGAGATCCCAGACATCAGAAAAATCGCGAACGATCAAGAGGGCGAGGTCATTTCCGGGTGTTGTGACGTCCCGACAATCGAAACCGGCAAGCCCCCCTGTTGAGGACCGCCGGCAGCCGCCGGTGGCGGCAGAATGGATGAATCGGTACCAGGTTTTCAGGAATGGTTGATGACCGGAGTGGGGAAGGTAGCGCGGATCAGCTCCAAAATCCTCCTGAGTGACCGCCTGGGAGCCTGGAAGGCGCGTTGGACGATCGGCCGCATGACTTATACCGTCCCCCCCGGCCTCTATGCCCTCGGTCATCCCACGCCGGATGACCCGGTGTTGGTCACTGCCAACTACAAAATGAGCTTTGACATCGTTCGTTCGGCCATGGTCGGCCGCAACGCCTGGCTTCTGGTACTTGAAACCTTCGGCATCAATGTGTGGTGCGCGGCGGGAAAGGGAACCTTCGGTACGGAAGAACTGGTTCGGCGGATCGGTGCGACCGGGTTGGCAAAGGTTGTCAACCATCGGCGACTGCTCCTGCCGATCCTGGGTGCGCCCGGCGTGGCAGCCTACGAGGTGGCCAGGCGCACCGGCTTCTCGATCAGCTATGCGACCATCCGAGCCAATGACCTCCCGGAATATCTGGCAAATGGTATGGTTGCCACGCCAGCCATGCGGCAGCTGACCTTCACCCTCCTGGAACGGCTGGTCCTGGTGCCGGTGGAGCTGGTTCTGGCCCTGAAGTCGACGGCACTCATCGCTCTGTGCCTGTTCGTCCTGGGAACTCTCCTGAGCGGTCCTTCAGCGGGCATCATGGCAAGCATCGCTTATCTCGGCGCAATCTTGGCCGGTACCGTCCTTGGACCGCTGCTCCTCCCCTGGCTTCCGGGAAGCAGTTTTTCCATTAAAGGCGTTGTTGTTGGGCTGATCTGGAGCACAGCCTTGTATCTCCTTGCCGGGGGCAGCGATTGGAGCATGCCGGTGACCTTTGCCGCCTTCTTGGCGCTACCTGCGGTCAGCGCCTTCTACACTCTGAACTTCACCGGTGCCACCCCCTTTACTTCCCGCTCCGGCGTAAAGAAGGAAATGCGCATTGCCATACCTGCCATGGGGAGTGCCCTGGTGGTCAGCTTCCTGCTGGTCCTGGCCGGAAGGTTCCTGTAGAAACATCGAGGAGGACCGATGAAAGAATTCCGTTATCTCAAGAACGCAACGACCCTTGAATTCCGGCCGAAGGGTTGTGCCGGCTGCGGCCGGTGTGTGGAAGTGTGTCCGCACCAGGTGTTCGAACTCGTGGGGAAACGGGTGCGCGTTGTTGACCGCGATGCCTGCATGGAGTGCGGCGCCTGTGCCAGGAACTGCCCTCTCGCGGTTATCAAAGTTGATGCCGGGGTCGGGTGTGCCGCCGGACTCATCGCTGAATGGTTCAGGGAGCGGAACGTGAAAGGCTTGAGTGGGGCCTGCTGTTCCTGAAGCCTTCCTGGATGAACGCTGGGGAGCATTCCCATGGAGGCGGGGGTATTAGCTTATAGCCCCTGGCAATTTGCCCCCAGCGCTTCATCCTCGGGCGTTCGGCTGCTGCTCGCAACGCCGTAGACCGGCAAACCTGGCTATTCCTGTTCCAACGCCTTGCAGATTTCACGATATTGGTTGAATACCGCTCCGGCCGCGACCGCCATGGCAACCCCATGAACTGCGCCCATTTCAGCCTCCGAGACGCCTTTTTCTTCGGCAGCCCTGGTGAGCGCAGTCATGCAGGGGTAACAACCGATCGCCATGGCTGCTCCCAACTGAATCATTACCGTTGTCTTGGGATCCAGGATACCGTTGGCAACCATTGTATTGTGAAAGTCTACGAAACTCTTCTTCAAGTGCTCTGGCAACATGGGTTCTCCTTTCCTGAAGTCCACCCTGAATTATTCCCGCCTCCATTCCCGGCCATTTGTCTTGTCATGTCGCCTCATCAATGCTAGGTTCAAGCGTCACTTTTGACCCAAAATGAGCGACTTGGCCCTGGGGCAGTTCCGAGGATATTGAGGGCGTAAGCCACAGTCAAACGATTCATTCCGATCAGCGCAATCGAAAGCTGCGATAGGCACCGTTCCCATGGAACTACGAGAACTCAAGACCTTTCAAAAAGTGGCGACCCTCCTGAGTTTCAATCGTGCTGCGGAAGTGCTTCATTATGCCCAGTCAACGGTCTCCGCCCAGATCAAGGCGCTCGAAGACGAACTGGGGCTTCCCCTCTTTGATCGCCTGGGCAAGCAGATCGTCCTGACCGATGCCGGTGAAAAGCTGTTGAAGTACTCTCGAAGGCTTCTGGCCTTCCATGAGGAGACCTATGCGGAGATCAAGGGCCAACAGGAGTTGCGGGGGTCGCTGACCATTCGCATTCCTCAAACCGTCGCCACCTACTACCTGCCTCCGGTTTTGGTGAAATTCCAGAAGTCTTATCCGCGGGTACGCTTCGAATTCCAGAGCTGTACCGTGCAAACGCTTTCGCAGGAATTGAGTGCGGGAACCATCGATTTGGCTTTTCTCTTAACCGAGTCGGTTCAGGCGGCCAGTCTGCAGACCGAAGTCCTTGGCTTCGAGGAGTTGGTTCTCGTGACCCATGCTGAAAATCCTCTCGCGAAAGAATCCTCTGTCAGGTTCCAGGATCTTCGGGGACAGGTGCTGCTTTATGCGAGAACGGATTGCGACTACCCGTTGAAGTTTCAGAAGATGCTCGCTGACGAAAAAATCAGGCTGGCCAATTCTCTGGAGTTCAACAGTGTCGAGGCCGTTAAGCATTGTGTCATGGCTGGGCTGGGGTTTACCGTGATGCCAAGTGTTGCGGTTCGGCGGGAAGTTGAGACGGGCGCTCTCAGTATTTTGCGATCATCCGAAGCCCCCCTTGAGGCAGCTGTTCTTATGGTCTGGCACAAGGACAAGTGGCTGTCTCCCACCCTGGATGCCTTCCTGGAGATGGTTAGACAGAACTTCAAGGGTACCTGTTAGTAAATTCGGCTCCAACCCAATCAGGGGTGCTAAGTTCGATTTCCCTCTTTAAGGCTTTCGTTTTTCCATTGAAGCCACAAAGATACTGACGCTCGCGCGGTCGCTTCCACAACCAGACTACGCACAGCCATTCTCCCCCTCACACAGTCACGATTCTTCTCCAAGTTCTTGTTTCCTTGGCGCTCTCAGCGCCGCCTGCGGTGATTTCTTGGTTATGGCCTTGGGCCGCGCTGTGATCTTCCTTCAAAGAACCCGCTTCTGGCAGGGCAGCTCCCGTAGTGCCGTGGCTGTTCACTTTACGACGGCTTATTGCCGAGATTCCCCGTCACGCGAATCAGAACCTGACTTTTGCCGCGGAGATCAGTATTGAGCTTGATGATTCCGCTATAGGTTCCTTCCTTGGCCTTATTGGAGACATTCAACCGATAGTGTCGGTCTTTCCTTATGGTTTCCAGGCGATAGTCCACCTTTCCCTGCAGATCGGTTTCCACATTGCGAATGTGGAACGGTTCGCCGTTGCTGACGATGTCAATGGAGGCTTTTTTCGGCTGCTTGCCGCCGCTTCCCAAGGAGACGCTGTCGCCGGGGCGCACCTGGAGCAATGGTTTGCCGGTGCCTTTAACGCTGAGGGTGGCGTCCGGACTGTCGAAATCGTTCGTAAAGATCCCCACCGTTCTTTCCAGAGGTCCTTCATGATCGGCAAAATCCACCGTCAGGGTGATCCGGCCCTCTCCTCCCGGTGGGATCGACTCGTCAAATTCAGACTTCAGACAGCCGCAGGTGGGACCGACCTGATCGATCTTCAACACACCGGTACCGATGTTCGAGACGATGAAATCATGGGAGACGATACTCCCTTCAAGGACTTCGCCGAAATCAAAGGTGGTTTCGTCCAGCTGCATGTGCGGGCCTTCCGGGGCGCTGGCCAGGAGCACTTTTCCCGAGTCAAGGGAGTTGCCCGGCTCCGGATGAGCTGCAAAACCGTTCGTATGCCAATAGAGCGCAAAGAAAATCAGAACAAGGTGAATGAAAGTCTTTTTCATAATCGCTTTTACTCCATCCTTCGAGGAACGCCGAGACTCTTCCACAATGCCGAGCAGAACTTCCATATCTACGTTGCGACCGCGCCCATAAGAATAGCCCTGCAAGCGGATTTGCCTGCATTATGGCAAAATGGGCCAGCTCTCACTTGTGCTCACCACAGGGGTGGCCCGGTCACATTTATGCAGCCAGTACAATGCCGATGCCAGCAGCAAGAGGAACACGGCAAGATAGCCTCCCAGCAACAGCGCGCTGGTTCCATCCACCCAGGCGCTGTAGACGAGCCCTGAAATCGTGCTGAAGAGAGCTACCCATCCCACGTACGTCCAAGCCTTCTTTTTCCCGATAATGGTTGCGGTGAGGAGAATGCTCTGCAGGCTGAGCTCGGGGTCCGCCATGAGATAGGCGATCAGGGGTCCGCGATGCATCCCCAGAGATAGGAGCATTTTGGCGATGGGAACTTCCACCAGCGTGGGAAAATACATGAAAACACCAAAGACCACATCGGCCAGATTGCCCAGGATCGTGTTGTCACCGGCTACAAACTTGCCGTTGATGATGAGAGCCGGGGTTCCCATCACTCCATATTGGGCAATCTCTTTGATGTCGGCGACGCGTTCAAGGCTGGCAGGGAGATCCAGTTCGGTCAACAGTCCCATGATCATCTGCTCAAGGCTGTTGCATTGCGTGCAACCCATCCCCAACACCTTGATGTCCACGCCTTGGTGATGAGTCCCAGTCACCTCCTGCCCGGTAGCTCTCTGAAATTCCCGCACAAAGGCCTTTCCATATTCCTCCTTTGCCCCATTGGGAATGTAATTGCGTGCAGAAAGCTCCTTCACCATGAACGTCGCAACTTCCTCATCATTCTTTCCTGCATGGGCTGCTGCCACTTGCTCGATGAGTTTCTTCAACCCGAGTATCCCGACATCAAACCGCCCAACCCTAATCCGCGTGAATTCCCTATCATCCACGATCCTTCTCCATTCATGAGATTACGCTGAGTCGGTATTACTTCCTACAGATCTGTTCACGGTTTATTTCAGGGAGTCTGTCGGTCAGGTCAAGAATCTCCGGATCCTTTTCCAGCCAGTGTCTAAGGTTGCGCAGCAGAGTCGCTGCATAAGGATTGCTTTTCCCATCAGCCAGCGAATAATTGACCCACAGGCCGCTCTTGCTGTAGGTCACTAGCCCGGCGTCTTCAAGAACCTTCAGATGGTTCGAAACCGTAGGCTGAGCCAACTGGATCGCAGCTTGGACTTCACAGACACACATGGAGCGATGCTGCAACATCTTCACGATCTTGACCCGGTTAGGGTCGGAGAGTGCCTTGGTGACTTTAACAAACTGCTTCATTGGCCCCCCTTTTATTGGATAGGTGAATCGCAATATATAAAAATAAAGTGAAAAGCTCAAGTTGGAAGCATGGAGACTGAACTCGTCAATCTGAGGAGGCTGAATGCCCAGGTTCTGAAGACGCGTGAACATCTTTTCAGTCTTTTTGAAATCGGTGAACTAGATAAGAGTGAAATATCTGAACGACTCATCGGAAATCGACAGTGAATGCTTGAGATCGATGGCAACATAGGTGAGGGTATTAAACGGATAGATGATTTGCGGCTCGCACAAGAGAATTATTAAATTGCTGCCGAATTCATAAGGAATAGGGAGGGGTCCATAATACGGGATGCTGAGGGCTCACCGGCACGGCTGGAAACCGAGAAAGCCTTCTGATCATCTGGAAATCAAGGACGGCGACCCCAAAGGCTCCCTGGCAGAAGCGAGCGGTCATGAAAAGGATAAAGTGATGTTGGCAATTTTACGATATATTCTGAGAGAAAAGTCGAAACGGTGAGGTTCTGTCTCACCCAGATATAGTGTTCAATGCTACGAGAAAGGGCTGAGCTCATGATTGACCTGGACCGCCAGTTGGTCGAGCTTTTCAAAAAAGAACAGATGCTTGCTTTTTTCGATTTCCGGGTGCCGCTGGCGGATGCCGAGCCCCTGTCCGGCCTCTGCAAGATCTCGCAACCCAAAGGTGGCGGCCAGCAGCCCCAGTATCTCTCCCTGCTGTTTCTCATCGATACCCCAAGTGCCATGGCTTGGCAGCAGGTGGATAACTATGCTGGCCATCTGGAGTGGGATGGGTTCAGGCATGAGCTGCCGGGAGTGGAAACGGTCCTGTCGATTCCACACCTGCACCGGGGTTCCGGAATCTATTTCAAGGAGGTGGATATTTACTTGAAGGGCACCGGGACCCTCTCGAAGCATTACGTGCTGAATAAGCTCTATCCCGCGATTCTGAGGGTTATGAGGCTGACCGGGGGGGAAGTGGTCTTCTGGGACGATGTCGCGGAAAGCAGACAGAAGCTTCAAGGATTTGCCGTTGAAAAGGAGCCGAGCCGGTCGGTGGTGGAAAGGCTGAAGGACTTCCTCGGCCTCTAACCCGTTCCCGTCCCATCCCAGCTCAAGGCGTCGATCACCCCATGACACCGACAGCTCGTAGCCAGCAGGCAGCGGGCTCTGGGAGTTGCAGTAATACGGTCTCGAACCCTGTTGAGGCTTTCCGCCGGGTACCCGCCGACTCCCGGAGCAAGCTGCCAGCTGCGGACCACGTGCACCTGGAATCCCGCCACCTCGATCCGGGCGAGCACTTCGAAGAGATTCCCGGGTCGCGGACTTTTGGTCACCGTGCATATCTGATCAGGTTCATTACAGTTATCGGGACAGATGAAGGTGGCGTAGCTCGCGCAAAGAGAGCCACTCGCCGCCTGGTAGGCGTTGGGGATTTGGTCGAGCACCGCGGCTGGCACCGGCAGATGGTCGCTGCGACCGATCTTGTTCAATTCGTGGACAAGCCATTCCAAGGCAAAATGAATGGGGAGCGCGGGAACAATCCAGGTCTCCCGGTCTATTCGCGGCGTGTCGAGAAACTGGTGCAGCGCTTCGGCCAGAACGGGAAGCCCGAAATCCCGGCTGATGCCTTCGAGCATCTCCCGGCGCTCATCCACCACCAGGATGGATGCTTGCGGATAGCGCCGGCCGAGCCGCTCGGCAGCGAGGCGGCCGAATTTGCCGGCGCCGAGGATGCAGATCCGTGGGGGCGGAAAAGGAACGGGCATTGAATCATGGGAGGCTTGCAAAGGTGCTCCTTTCGGGTTATTTGAGGAAACAGCTCGGCACCATTTTAGCACCAACCCCGGGCAAGCTGTAGAGAGGATTGATATGAGCAATCTCTTTGCCATTTTCGACAAGATTGCCGAGGAGCGTATCCGCGAAGCCATCGAGCACGGTGAGTTCGATGACCTTCCAGGCAGGGGAAAGCCTCTCAAGCTTGAAGACGACAGTCATCTCCCGGCGGATCTTCGCCTGGCCTATAAGATTCTCAAGAATGCCAACTGCCTTCCGCCGGAACTCGAATTGCGCCGGGAGATCCGCACCACCGAGCAGCTGCTATCCGGCATCGAGGACACCCAGGAAAAGTATAAGCAGATGAAGAAGCTCAACTACCTCGTGACGAAGCTCAACATGACCCGGCGAGGTTCCGTAGCGCTCGAAGAGAACCAGTATTATTACGAAAAAGTCGTGGAAAGAGTCGGCAGGAAGAAGGAAACTTGAACTTTCCGGGCTTTCAGAAGGATTCAGCAACGGGGAGATTCCGCTGCTTGAGTACGAAGGAGGAGAGAGACGGCTTCCCTCTGGCCGACCCGGGCGAATGACATGTGATACGGGCAGGGCTACCCTCGAACCCGGTTAGCAAGATAGACCCCGGCAAATACGCAGGCCCCCCCGAGGGTGAGTGAAACATCAAGGGATTCGTTCAAAAAGAAGAAAGCCATGAAGATGGCGCTTACGGGGACGAGGTTGATGAAGACCCCGGCCCGTGATGGCCCGATGGTCCGGATTCCTTCGTAGTACCAGATGAAACCGAGGGCGGTGCCGAAGAATCCGAGATAGGCGAGGCTGAGCCAGACCAGCCAGGAATAGCTGGGCAGGTTCGGGTAAAGTGCTTCGGAAAAAGCTGGCAGGGCCAGAAGGAGAGCGCCGATAGCGCAGGCGTAGGTGACGCTCACCAGGGGCGAAAGGCGGGTGAGAGCTACTTTGCCGACCAGCGTGTAGGCCACCCAGCTCAGCACGCAGCCGAAAATACAGAGTTCACCGAAACCGAGATTCCCTGCAAGAATCTGCTGTGGGTGACCCTTGGAGACCACGATCGCAGCCCCGGCCACCGACAGCATAATCCCCAGCGCTTTCCCGAGAGGCAGGGGGTCGCGGAACAGGAGGGCTGCGGAGATGGCGATAAAGGCCGGATTGGAGGTGATGATCAGCGAAGCACGGCTGGCGGTAACCGTTTTCAGCCCGGCAAAGAACAGGGCGTTGTAGGCAAAGACCCCGGTGAAGCCCAGGGCGGTCACTGCCAGAAGCTGCCTGGAGTTGATCGGAGGCAGTCTTTTGTGGGTCTTGAGAAGGTACCCGAGGAGAATGGCGGAAGCTATCACAAAGCGGAGAAAGGCGGCGGAGAAAGGTTTTACTTCGTGGGCGACAATCCGTCCCGCAATGAAAGTGCCCCCCCAGAAGATCGCGGTCAGGATCAACTTTACATAAAGGATGAGATTCCCGGATGGCGCATCCACGAAGGAAAATCCCTGGCCGTGCACCCTTTGTCGAACCGACTGAAGCAAACCGGCCACCTTCCAGCACCTGATCAGAGTAAACCACGACACAGCCGATGATACTTACCGCTGCTTCCTTCCGGACCTGACGGGGTTCGTAGTCGTCTGTTGCGCGGTGTCCAATCGGTAGTGAAATTAAAACCGATCTGTCCAGCAAAGCCCTTCCAAGGGGATTCAGCCCCGCTAAGCGGATTTCGGGTTACAGGGCACCGCTAGCTCCCCACCTAGCACGACCAAGGCTTATCTGGTATCCTATTTTTCACGTTCTTTCCTTAGCAGGTTTCGAGAAAAAAGCAAGTCATTCGTTGTTTCATGTTGCGGGTTGCGAGTTGCGGGTTGTCGGTTAACGTGGGGGCGTTCTATGGGTCTCCGGGGGTCCCGGAGGACTGCTCCGCGTGGTTTGGATTGACAAAGGGGAGTTCCCGCACGAGCTCCTACGTGGACTGCAGGAAGCCGCGATCCAGGAGCCAACAGGAGTGCCGATCGATCCCGAGGAGTTCGCGCAGGGTAGGGTAGGGGCCTGCGCCGGTGAGGTGTTGCCACCCTCCCAGATAAGCCGCCCTCCAGGGGGCTGTTTCTCTCAGGGCCGACCGAATGCGAGTGGCCAGGAAGTGTTCTCGTCTTTGCCACAGTGCGTCGCGGGTCTGCCACGGCCATTCGCCGGTGAACGTGGGCGGGTAGAGTTCCTGACAGATGAGCTGCGCCGCCCGCTCATAGGTTTGGGCTGGCGTAGGGCGGGTGTCTGGCGCAAGGAGGAGGAGGGATGAGAGGTTTGAGGAAGAGATCAGTTGCGGCCAATGCGCAATCATCCGGCGGCTGAAAAGAGAAGAGTCAACGAGCGCCAGACGGTTGCCGGTGTTCCGAACGAAACGCCGGGCTGCCCGGTATTCGAAGGGCAGGGCAAGCTGTCTCCGGATGGACTTGATTTCAGGGTGCAGGAGCGCCTCCCGAAGGCTCAGGTGAACGTGCCGGGCCGCCAATAGCAGATTGTGGGCGAAGGTCTGCTGCAGGGTGCGCCGATTCCGGTCGCGAAAGGATTTGCCGAAAGGGCTGAGCTCAACCAGTACCAGATCAGGCTGAAAGGTTTCGAGACAATGCAGGGTGCGTCTGAACCCGTGCCGGTCTCCGTGGACGCCGCCCACCAGGATCAGCGGCAGAGGTGCAGGATCAGGCAAGGGCGAGCTTTCCTCCCTTCCGGTCTTATCTGGCAGGCCCTTTCTGGGCCTGGCTGCGTTCGGAGAAGAGCACCGGCTCGAGTTCGCGGAAATGAGAAATGTGGAGGTGGGCCTGCAGGCAGGGGTTCTTGTAGGCGACGAAAAAAACCCCGGTCGCTTCGGCCAGCCCCTCGTCCACCTGGGAATCACCGACGAACAGGACCTGTTCGGGCGAAACCCGGAAATTGCTCATGATGGTCTGCATGATTGCCGGATGAGGTTTGGGAAAGGCCACGTCGGCGGCTGAAACCACCAGGTCGAAGTACTCTTCGAGGTGGAAATGGGCCAGTACCTCGCGGGTGGAGACCGTGCGATTGGTGGCGAGGGCGGTATGATAATGGGTCTGGGTCTCTTTCAAGAGGTCGACCAGGCCTGGTTCGGGCCGCAGGCAGGCGTTGAATTGCCGGTAATCGAGGCCCTGGGCGTACCGCCGTGCAGCATCATAAGCGGGACCCTCGTCTATCAGAAAGCGCAGGGATTCCTGCACGGGATGCATGTGGATGAATTCGTGCTGATCAGGCCGGACCGGCGGCTTGCCGACGTGGGCCAGAATATGACTGTAGAACCGGACGTTGGCTTCCTTGGAGTCGAACAGGACGCCGTCGCAGTCGAAGGCGACGACTTCGAAGGGGCCGAAACCATTTTGAGGATGAGGTGCGAGCACTGCCGTTGTCGGCTTCATTGATTGTTTCCCGGTCGGCTCCCAAAACCACCGATGGCCAAGGTCCCACGCTACAGAATAAAGTAGCCGTTATCCCCGATCGTCATTCCGGCATGCCCTGGCGGAAACCACAAATTGCCTGGATACCGGCTTTGGCCGGTACGACGAAAAGAGGGTGGACACCTGTTTGGGCAGATCTGTCCTCTGACTGAATGCGGACCAGGCCTTCCCGCCAGACCGCGGCCAGCGGCGATGATCCGTCGCCGGCGAAAGTGAGCTGGACCGCCCCGACGGCCACGCCGCCAGCGAGCTTTACACGACGGACCATATCGAATAGAGTACGCCCTGTCAAGACGGCCAGGCTTTCGGATGCGCCTGCCTCGAGGGCTGGAGGCAGATGCGACGGGCTTTTGTGTGTTAACTTCTGAGTTGAGGATTGTGGACAGAGATGGAAAGTCAATTTGACTTGCTGGTGGTCGGCAGCGGCATCGCCGGGCTGACCTTTGCCTTGAAGGCCGCGCAATGCGGCACCGTTGCCGTGGTAACCAAAAAGGACAAACTCGAAACGAGCACCAACTATGCCCAGGGCGGAATTGCGTCGGTCCTCGGTCCCGATGATTCGTTTCAACTCCACGTTCAGGACACGCTTAACGCCGGTGATGGGCTTTGCCATGGCGATATCGTGGAACTGGTGGTGCGTGAAGGTCCGGATCGAATCCGGGAGCTTACCGAACTGGGTGTGCCGTTCGACCATGGCACTTCGCAGACGGCCCCCTTCGACTTGGGGCGGGAGGGAGGACATACCCGCAACCGGATCGTGCACGCGCATGATATGACGGGCCAGGCGGTGGAACGGGTGCTCATCGCCGCAGCCGAAGCCAATCCCAATATCAGTATTTTTGAGAACCATCTGGTCCTCGACCTCATCATCGAACACCATTCCCTGAAGGCTGGCAGTGCGACGCTCCAGCATCAGGACTTGTGCCGGGGAGCTTTTGTGCTGGACAGCCAGGGGGGCGAGATTCACACCTTTCTCGCTCAGGCCGTGCTGCTCTGTACAGGAGGAGCGGGCAAGGTTTACCTCTATACCAGCAACCCGGATGTGGCTACCGGCGATGGGCTGGCCATCGCTTACCGGGCGGGAGCCAAACTGGCAAACCTCGAGTTTGTCCAGTTCCATCCCACCTGTCTGTACCATCCCCAAGCCAAGAATTTCCTCATCTCCGAGGCGGTTCGCGGGGAAGGGGCCCGTCTCATTGACCGGCGCGGCCGGGCCTTCATGGAGCACTATCATCCCTTGAAGGATCTGGCGTTTCGTGACGTGGTGGCACGGGCGATCGACACGGAAATGAAGAAAACGGGCGACGACTGCGTCTTCCTCGATATCAGCCATCGCGAGGTCTCCTTCCTGCAGCAGCGCTTCCCCAATATCTATGAGAAATGCCTTTCCCTGGGCATCGATATTGCGCGTGACCCGATCCCGGTGGTGCCGGCGGCTCACTACATGTGCGGCGGGATCCTCACGGACCGCTGGGGCAAAACCACGATCGAGAATCTTTATGCGCTGGGGGAATGCGCCTGCACCGGGCTACATGGCGCCAACCGCCTGGCCAGCAACTCGCTCCTCGAAGCTATGGTCTTTGCGCACGAGGCTTCCCAGCACTGCTCCCGCCACCTGGAAGAGTGGCGAAAGCGTTCGCTGCCTGCCATCCATCACGGGTTTCCCCTTCCCCCGAAACGACGGAATGCCGGACTGCCGCAGAGTGAGATGGTGCTCATCGCCCACAACTGGGATGTCATCCGTCGCCTGATGTGGAACTACGTGGGAATTGTGCGCACCGACAAGCGACTGGCGCTGGCGCAGAATCATATGGCACAGATTGCGCTGGAAATCAGGGAACACATGCCCAATATTCCCCTCAACAGCGACCTGGTCGAGCTGCAAAACCTGGCCACGGTGGCGGAACTGATCATCCGCTGTGCCATTCAACGAAAAGAAAGCCGCGGTCTGCATTACAACCTGGATCACCCGCAGAAAGATGACTTGGCCTGGCAGCGCGACACCGTCGTGGTCCGGCGGCAGGCGGAAGAATTCCTGTGTACTTCGTGAGAGGGACTGGGTGGCACCATCTCAGCGGGACGGGTGGCTGTCGACCACTTCAGCTTCGATGATCACCTCGGGTTCGACAATGGGTTCCGGTTCCGCAATCACCTCCGGTCCGACGATGACCTCGGGTTTGGTTCCGGGTTCGGGAGGGGCTTCGAGCAGTCGCCGGGGATTCTGCTCCACGCGCATGGTGAGCAAACCCCCCATGACGCTGATCTCGAAGTTGCGGTCGGACAGATCGACCTTCTGGATGGCGTCGCGAAGCTTCTGCAACTGTCGTTTGGCCTTACGGTAGATATAAACGCAGCCTCCGATTCCCAGCGCCAGAGCAAAAAGAAACACCCACAGGGGGGTAGCGATCACCCGGCCCATGAACATGATGGTGATCACCAGCCCGAAGACGACTGCGATCTGTACCCCGACAATCGTGTACAGGTACAATACCCCGCGATTGATCGCGGGATCAGTGGCTTCGGAGGACTTCTTCGGATCGGATTCCTTGTTACGCTCAAACAAACGACGTAACCACATACGCTAACAGTCCTTAGAAAAAGGTCAGCTGATTCACGACTCCTCGGCATCGTTCGCCGGACGGGGAAGGAGCTGAGGCGATTTGGCTTCTAATAGCAATTGTTGTTCCACCCGGAACTTCTCGAGATCGAGCTGATTATCGAGCATCTGCCGGGAAAGCCGGTAGCGCAGGTAAATGATCCAGACCACGAGCCCTGCGAGAAAGACGGCCAGTCCCAGAAAAAACCAGCGAAATTCGCGCACCGCCTGCAAGCTGAGCTTGCCGAAGTCGTGCACCAGATTCGGCACCATCCACAGGACAAGAACGGCCAGTAACACCAGAAACCCGAGGTGGAAGATAGAAACGCTCCGAATAAGGTGGACGAAGGACCCGAAGCGGTGCTGTGGCCCCGCGGCGGTCTCTGCGGCTTGCTCATCGTGACTTTCGTCACCATGGAGGAGCGACAGGTAGGCGCGGACGATGAAGGCGACCAGCAGAATCAGCCCCACGGGAACACCCACTGCTGCCGACAGCCAGGCCCTGAAGGGAAAGGGCAGATTCTCCGAATCGACACGGATCTGGTAGTTGGCGAGCGGGCCGAAATTATTCTCGAACACCAGCTTTTCGTAGCTCGTCAGCACGCTGCCTGGTGTTTCGTAGACCCTGGCACCGCTGCCGTCGCTGATCACGACCCGTGATTTCTGGCCGGATTGGCTTGCCGCCGCCAGGTAGATCAGCAGCTCGAGGAAGAGGAAGATCAACACGCTGACGGTCAATACGAGTTTTTGATGCCGTTTGCCCTCGAATATTCCCAGCAGATGCTCTCGCTCAGCCATGACTCTCCGCAGCGTGCCGCTTTGAAGTGAGACAGCCACCATCGTGCTGCCGTTCGTACCGATCGAGGGGCAGCTTCCGGCATCTCTTGACGCTCCCCGGCATCTTAACCTGAATCACGCGTTTTTCAAGGCTGGGAGTCAGGCGCCGTGCTCTCCAGCTCGCTCACATGGGGTGGTGCCGGGGATTCTTGCCCCCAAAAAGGCGGCGCCTCATGAGGATGACCGGTCAGGCATCCCATAAGGCGCCAGGACTTTACTTCCGATCGATGGTGAGCGGCCGGGATTCAATCTCACCTGCCGCCATCACTCCCTGAGGGATGACGATGGTGGCCATTGTCCAGCCAGCCGACCTAGCGAATCGGGTTCAACTCCCGTTCCCTCGGAAACAGTGGCAGATACCGGTGGGAAATGGAGATCACCAGCAGGATGTAGGCGATCAGGGCAAACCCCGGAGCCCATTCATAGATGGTCGGAATGTAAATCTCCCACCGATCGAAGGGCATCACCGGCGTTGCCAGGGCCTGGACCGTCATGACGAAGCGATTGATGGTGATGCCGATACAGTCGAGAATGAACATCCCGAAAAGCAGGCCGTTGCGCTGCCGCAGCTTGGGAGAAAGCAGAACCGCGGCCGGAATCACCCCGCAGAGGATGATCTCGGTGAACAGCAGCCAATACCCATAGTGCGGTCCCAGATAGAAGTCGGAGAGCTTGAAACCGAAGCTGGGGGCCAGAACGAAAATCCAGTACAGGGTGTCGATGATCTTGAGGACGATGTAGAAGGAGAGAAGCACGGCGACAATCTTGCCGAACAACTCGTAGACACTGCGATCGACCAGCTGCCGGCCGGAAACCTTTTCGATCCCGCGACAGACCAGGGCGGTGAAAGCCGGTCCGGAAGCAATGGCCGACAGCACGAAGAGAAAGAAGGTCCAGGGCCAGATGAAGAAGCCCGTTCGAAAGGCAAAGGGACGGGCAAACAGCACCCCGGCAACCCCGCCCAGCGATCCTTGATGGAAGAAGCTGAGGAAGGTTCCGGTAAGGGCGAAGATGGCCATCAGTTCGTGGAGGGTGTGGCCAAACACGCGAGCCCCTCGAACTTCATTGATTTTACGGTTCTCGAGGATGATGGGCGCATACTCGATAGTTAGAACAATGGCATAGCAGGTGATACAAAAAATCACTTCGGTCAGCATGGAGTGAACGTTCGGATGCCAGTATGGGAACCAGGAGCGCAGCGGCTGCCCGAGTTCGAGGAGGAGAATGACAATGGCCCCGGTGTAGCACAGAAACCCAACGACCACCGAGAGGTTGATCACCTTGCCCAGTTCTTTGAAAGCCGGGAAAAAGCGCGACAGGCCATAATAGAGAAAACCGGTGAAGAATGCCCCGGCGCCCAGCGCGATGATGGCAAGGTCGATGGTGATATAGAACCCAAACCCGAAATAGTCGTTCAATCCCGTGAGGTTCATGGCCTTATACAGAACCATGCCCCCGGCCCAGACGCCCCAGCCGACCACCCCCAACAGGAGCAGCACCCAGAGGGCAAAAACGGGAAGCGGACAGCGCTTCACTCCATCGGGAATCAATGCCTTATCCATTTCGACCCCTCATTTCTTGATGGTAAATGCTATGGAAAAAAGATTCTGAAAGACCCTAATGCGATCCATCGCCGGGAGATCTCCGCAAAAAGGCTACAGGCCCATGTCTCCCAGCTTATGCACCCATTCGTGCTTGCTGAGATAGTAGACCTTGGGTTCGGTGTGGAGCTTTTCAAGGATCCTGAAGGCCCGCTTGTCCTTGGAGAGTTTGGCCACTTCGCTGTCCGGATCCTGGAGGTTGCCGAAGGTGATTGCCTTGGTCGGACACGCTTCGACGCAGGCCGGCGTATAGGTAACCTTGTCCAGTTCTGCTTCTTCAAGGTAGGCCTGGGCACGCGCTGCCAGCAGACGATGATGGCAGAAGGTGCACTTTTCCACCACCCCGCGCATACGGGGACTCACTTCCGGGCTGAGCATGGTTTCCATCGGCTTTGGCCATTCCGGGTCCCACCAGTTGAATTTACGCGCATGGTAGGGGCAGGCCACCATACAGTACCGGCACCCGATGCAGCGCGGATAGATGTGACTCACAATCCCGTTGGATTCGTCCCGCCGGGTGGCATTCACGGGGCAGACGAAGGTGCAGGGAGTGTGGTGGGGGGCGTTGCAGTGCATACAAGGCCGCGGCAGATAGGTGAACTGGTAGTCCGGGTAGTCCTTGCCGTTCTGCAGCCAGTAGACTTCCATCCAGGAGATCGTCCGGGTCTTGTTAGATTCGTCAGGGAGAAACGAGATGTTGTTCTCTGCCTGGCACGCAACGCTGCACGCCGTACAGCCGGTGCACTTGTCCAGGTCGATCACCATGCCATAGAGCAAATCGCTTGTTGGGTGTTCACTCACTGATCATACTCCCTTGTTATGCGCGGCGCAGTTGAGCGCGGGTAGCCCAGACGGTCCCCAGACCGGTCAGCGGGTCCATCTGGACCTCGATGAGGCTGTTCGCGTTGACTCCCTTGTCCTGGATGTAGCGGTCGTAGGCCGTATGTCCCAACCCCTCGGGGAGGTAGAGAACGCCTTCGCGCGCCCCCGCGAAGAGATGCACGCGAACGGTTACTTCCCCTTCGAGGGTTTTGAGCCGGGCCTGGCTCCCTTCACCCACACCCAGGGCCTGGGCGGCCTTGGGATTCATTTCGACAAAGACTTCCTGGCCTTTGAGCATGAAGTCCCAGAGATTCTTGGTCATGAACGGAGGATTGGGCAGATAGCGATTGGTCAGAGACATGCTGCGATAAGTGACCAGCAGGAGCGGGTATTCCTTTTCGTCACCCGAAAGGGCAAGCTGGGCAAAGCGGGGAAGATAGACCTGGTCGGCCGCGCCCGCAAGCCCCTTCGCCGTGAGGGCGTTGAGGGCCAGTTCCAGCTTGCCGGAAGAGGTGTCGAGCACCTGGAAGAAATCGACGGGGGCGTCATACCAGCACAGACCGCTTGCCAACTTTTTCCAGAGATCCGCGCCATCCTTGTAATTGGTTTCAACGAGATCACCTGCCTGCAGCTGCCAGGGTGGTTTTCCCTTGGCCTCGGAGACCATCCCTTTTCGCGACCCGGCAAGCCCTTCCACCCGATACTGGAGGTAGGCCTTGTAGTCACTCCACGGCAGTGCTTCGGCGAGTCCCCCTCTGATTTCCTTGGCCATTGCCAGCAGCACCTCGCCAGTATGCTTGGTGCCGGCCGGCGGGTTCAAAATGGGGGAGGCCAGCGCATAGTAGGCGTAAGGAGCGCCGGGCAGGCCGATGGCATCGTCGAACCGTTCCAGGGCTGTGGTGTTTGGCAGAACGAGGTCCGCCAGCTGGGTCGTTTCATCCATGAAAGAGGAGAACGAGACCAGCGTGCCAACCTTGGCCAGCGCCTCACGGAAAAGCCGGTTCTCGGGAAGGCTGTAGGCGGGGTTCGCCTCGTGAACCATGAGGACGTTGATCGGGTAGGGGGTGCCTTTTGCGGCTCCGTCCAGAAAGGCGTAAATACCGTTGCCGGCCAGCGGGGTTTGAACCGACTGCTGCAGATCCAACCGCTGTCGGGCAAGCGCTTGCCGGGCGGCGGCGTCCATGGCGAGACCGGGCAGCGGGGCAAGCGGAACCGGGGGCGACAGGGTGACGGTCCCGTCGGATTTGAAATTCCCCTTCAAGGCGTTCAGCGCAATGAAGATGAGATCGTCATAGAGGTTGCCGGGCAGCCCTCCCTGGCCTCCCCCCCAGACCACGACGGCGTTGCTCGCGTCGGCGAATTCTTTGGCCAGGGCCCGGATTTTAGCCTCATCCACACCCGTCCGCTTCGACACCGCGTCGGGGGCGCAGTCGGCTGCCAGAACCAAATCTCTAAAGCCTTTACGGGTCCTCCCTTGAGTGTCCGTCCAATCATCGAAGCCGAACACGTTATTCTTCACAAACTCGCTGTCGTAAAGGTTTTCCTTGACCAGCACGTGCGCGATGCCCAGCGCCAGGGCCGCTTCCGTTCCCGGCGCCACCGCCAGCCACTGATCGGCTTTGGCGGCGGAGAGCGAGCAGCGGGATTCAACCTGCACGATCTTGGTCGCCCCCTTGTCATCGTCGCCCTTGCGCCACAGGCCGTAAACAGCCTGCATTCGACCGGGAGCCCCCCATCCTTCAAGGAGGTCCGTGCCGAAGCTCAAAACGAATGACGCGTTCTCGAGGGCGAACGCAAGGGGGCTCCTCTTCCCTGCCGTCATGGCGGCGGCAAGTTCGAGACTGTCGTAGCCGGTGGGCATGTGAAAGAGGTTCGGTGACCCATAAGCGGCAAAGAACTGTTGCCACAGATCGCTCATACTGCCCGGTCGCTGGCCGGTGATGGCGGCGACGGTCTTCGCCTCGCCTTGAGATCTGAGCTGGGCCAGCCTGGTGCGCAGTTCCTTGAGGGCTTCCTCCCAACTGATCGGCTGCAACCCGCTCACATCGCCGCGAGATTTCGTCTGTTTCAAGGGTTGGGCGATGCGATAGGGAGCGTAGAGAAACTGGAGACCGGCAGCGCCGAGAGGGCAAATGCCGCCCGCACTGACGGGGTTCTTCGGGTTCCCTTCCAAGAGAATCGCCCGGTTCTTGTTGACGAGGCGCGCTTGAAGGCCGCAGCCACCGTCGCAAAGCAGGCAGGTTGTTGCCACTTTGGTGATTTCACCGCGCTCCGGAGACGGCCGCCACCACCAATTCTGGCTCCAAATGGCAGAATCGTCAATGAGCTGCCAGGGTATTGGTGAGAGCAAGGTCCCACCCACCGCACCAGCTGCAAACTGTAAGAAAGCTCTCCTCCCAAATTTCATCCCGTCTACCCTCTCGTTTTCGCGCTATTTATGACAAACCCAACATTCGTTGTTTGCACCCTGCTCGGCATGGCACTTTTCGCACTCGATCATTTTCATGGTCCTGCTGCTGTACCCGGTGATCCGATTCTCCTTGTAAGCAGGGAGAGTCTTTTCTTCGCTTACGTCGCGATGACACCGCTTGCACTCAATTTCTTTGGCCTTGTGGGGAGCATGGGAGAAGTAAACGTTGTCGGGCTGCCAGGAATAAACCCGCCAGGGGATTTCCCGATCATTCTGAATGTAGTCCTCGACCAGCTTCCGCTCATCCTCGCTGCTGCCCATCGGCGATTCGTGACATTCCTTGCAGTTGTTGATGTTAGGGATCCCCGCATAGGTGCCGTCGGGCCGGAAGGCGTGACAATCTTCACAGGAGCTGTCCTGGTGTGAAACGTGACTGAATTGCAAGGGTTGCAGTTTTTCAGAAAAGAGGAGGTTGGGAAAGACGACCCAGCCAACGATCAAGGCAAGCACAAAACCCGCCAGAAAGATGATCCCCCCCATCACACCACCACCGGAAGCGCTTTTGTTCTCTTCTTTCATAGGCCAGCCTCAGTCCGTCAGAGTTTAATGAAATTCCATCATGAGGTAAGTTGAAAGGTAACCCGGAAGACGCTCTGCAATGACTTCTCCTATTGCAGGAACCAAAAGACCCGAGAATTAAAAATATTTTTCACAAAAGGCTCCTCTATTAAACGACTCATCGACTTCATGTCAAGCAAAAATCAGTTGCCGGGAGCGATCTAATCTGAGAGTGTGGCATGCTTGCGGGAATCCTCGATAGGGCGCGAGCGTCGGTACTGCAAGAAAGCCGGCGGCCCTCCAGGGTGCTTTCTCCGCTTATACCCTTGGCCGCCGCCGCAAATGTGGTATCCTCGGCAACACGGGTGGGGAGAGGGTGGGGGAGACTCATGGCGGGGACTATCCACAACGCTGGATCGGGCAACCTATACAGGACCGGGGAAATGAGCAGCGAAGAGGAAGCCAGAGCGGAATTCATGGTTGAGTTGGGACGGTTGCGCCGACGGGTTGCAGAACTTGAAGAAGAACTCGCTTTTCTGCAGGAGGCACACGCAGCCACCCGGGAACGGGAAGCAAGATATCGCCGAATATTTGAACATGCCGCGGACGGGATTTTTCAGACGAGTCTCGAAGGGCGCTATCTGAGAATGAATCCCGCTTTCGTGAGGATGTTTGGCTACTCCTCGGAGGAAGAGATGAAGGCGGCGGTCTCCGACGTTGGCAGCCAGATTTATGTCCACCCGGACGCGCGCCGGCAGGTCACGGAACTGCTGGCACAAACAGGCAGGGTGGAAGGCTTCGAGACCCAGGTCTACTGCCGTGACGGCAGCACGATGTGGGTCTCCTGCAACGTTCGCCTGGTCCGGGATGCCACGGGCGCTCCAAGCTACTATGAAGGGATCGTCCAGGAGATTACCCGGCGCAAGGAAGCAGAACTGATGTTGCGCCAGCGAGAGCAGGAATTGGAGGTCAAATCCCTTGAGCTGGAAGAGATCAACACGGCCTTGAGGGTCCTCCTCAAACGGCGCGAAGAAGATCAGAAGGAATTTGGAGTCATCATCCTGGCGAATCTCAAGGATTTGGTTTTTCCGTACCTCGAAAAGCTAAGCAAGAGTTCTCTGGATGAGCTGCAGAGGACCTGTCTGAAGGTTCTGACAGCCCACCTGGAGGAGCTCCGTGCCCCCTTTCTGAGGGATCTGGGACGTGTCTCTGCCAACCTCAGCCGAACCGAGCGCCAGATCGCGGTGCTCATCAAAGACGGCCATCGCAACAAAGAGATCGCGACACTCCTGGGAATTTCGGTTAATACCGTGCTGACCCACCGGTATCACCTCCGGACCAAACTGGGATTGAAACAGAAAAAGGTCAACCTGGTTTCCTACCTCAAATCCATCGGCCACCTCCAGCTCCCCAACTGACTTCATAACATACTACAATTCTTAATGTGTCTGATTAAGCGGGACCACCTCGCCGGTCGGCTCAACCGACTCTCTGAATATCCAGTTATTGGCCATCACTAATCTATAATCTTTTTTTCCATATCAAGTTATTCCCCTCATCTTACGAATGGGTAGTACAGCCACAGCCAAATTTGGGAGCAGTAAGCGGCAGGAAGGCACAAAATTCGCAAAGGGTGGCCAAGGCACTTGGCCTCAGAGTCCGGTGATGATGGGCGCAGGTGCGCCGAAAGAGAACGGGTTGGCCGGGAGGATGATGATGAGTACGAAGGAGGAGAGCATGACGGGGGGCACAAGCGAGACAAGGCTGCCGGGAGCGGCCACGACCGACCGAGAGGGAAAGTACCTCAGTTTCTTTCTGGACGGGGAGGAGTACGGGATTGGGATTCTGAAGATCAAGGAGATCATCGGCATGATGCCGATTACCCCCATTCCTCAGACTCCGGAATTCGTTAAGGGAGTCATCAATCTGCGGGGCAAGGTGATCCCGGTGATCGATCTGCGGCTTCGCTTCGGCATGTCGGAGATCGATTTCACGGACCGGACGTGCATCATCGTGGTTGAATTCAGCACCGCCGGCGGCCGCCTCCACACGGGCATCGTGGTGGATTCGGTTTCGGAAGTGCTGAACATCAAGGGTTCGGATATCGAGGACACTCCCACGTTTGGAGCAAAGCTCAGCACGGATTTCATTCTGGGTATGGCCAAAATCGGGGGCGGGGTCAAAATCCTGCTCGACATTGACCGGGTTTTGACCAAGGAAGAGTGCGTTCTTTTGGATAATGTTGCCTGATTCTGAAAAAGGAAAGAACCGAGGAGAAGAGCGAGCATGAGGAAGCTGACATTGGGTACGCGACTGGTTGTGGGGGGGGTTCTGGTGGTACTGATACCCTTGGTTATTGTCGGTCTAATGGCGGTGATGAAGGCGTCCGACGCCCTGACCCAACTGTCCCGGGACCATGCCGCTGCCGTGGCACATGGGCTGGCCGATATGGTCCAGGTCGGGCTTCACAAAGAGCTGAAGATGGTGAAGGGGCTGGCTTTGGATAGGACCACGGTCGAGACGGTGGCCAAGGTCGCGGGGGGCGCAACCGAGGCTTTGGAATCCGATATTCAAAGACTTAACACGCAGCTTGGCAGTATTATGAAGCAAGTTGGCGCCGACTACGAGCATATTCTGGTCACCGACCTGGCAGGAGTGGTCTTTGCCGACGGCAGCAATGGGGAAGTTAAAGGTTTCAACGTTGCCGACCGGGACTATTTCAAGGCTGCTAAAGAGGGTAAAGCAAGCATTGGGGCAGTGTCCAAGTCAAAAATGAGCGGGAACCCGATTGTGCCTTTGGGAGCTCCTATCATTGGCGAGAACGGGCAGGTTATCGGCAGCATTGCGGTAATCATGAAGACTGACTACTTTGTGGAAGAGATTATTGGGATGAAGCTGGGCAAGAGCGGCTATTCTTTCATGACGGATGCCGGCGGTCGCATTATCGCCCATCCCAGAAAAGAGCTCATACTGGAACTGGATCTCAAAACCGTCAAGGGAATGGAAGCCATTGCCGGCCAGATGACGTCCCGGAAGGCGGGCGTCGAAGCTTACGTATTTGAGGGTAGGTCCAGGATTGCCGGCTTTGCCCCCGTGGGAGTCACCGGGTGGAGCGTGGCGGCCAGCCAGGAAACGGATGAATTCCTGGCTTCGGCCAATGCCATTCGCAACGGCATCCTGCTGGTGGCGGGCATCTTTCTTGCCTTGACCGTGCTGGTGGTGCTGTTCTTTGCCCGGAGCATCTCCCGGCCCATCACGCGGGTCGTCGCAGGGCTCAATGACGGTGCCGAGCAGGTGGCGGCGGCTTCGGGAGAGGTTTCGGCCAGCAGCCAGTCTCTTGCCGAAGGAGCTTCTGAACAGGCCGCATCACTGGAGGAGACCTCATCGTCGCTGGAAGAGATGGCCTCCATGACCAAGCAGAACGCGGACCATGCCAACCAGACGAACACCCTCATGAAGGAAATCACGCAGGTGGTGGACGAGTTCAACACGGCCATGGGGCACCTCACCACCTCCATGCGGGACATTTCGACGGCGAGTGAAGAGACTTCGAAGATTATCAAGACCATCGATGAAATTGCCTTTCAGACCAATCTGTTGGCCTTGAACGCGGCGGTCGAGGCGGCGCGGGCCGGAGAGGCGGGGGCCGGTTTTGCGGTAGTGGCTGATGAGGTCCGCAACCTGGCGATCCGGGCGGCGGAGGCGGCCAAGAACACGAGCAGCCTGATCGAGGGAACGATGAAAAAGATCAAAGAGGGTACGGAACAGGTGAACAAGGCTGGCGAGGCGTTCCAGCTGGTTGCTTCGAGTACGACCAAGATGGGGGAATTGGTGGGTGAGGTTGCGGCCGCCTCCAATGAGCAGGCGCAGGGTATTGACCAGGTGAATAAAGCGGTTGCCGAGATGGACAAGGTCGTCCAGCAAAACGCCGCCAATGCTGAAGAATCGGCCGCCGCGTCCGAGGAATTGAATGCGCAGGCGGAGCAGATGAAGAGTTATGTGCGGGATCTGGTGGCCGTGGTGGGAGGAGGCGCAAAGAGTAACGGGGGCGGCTTCCTTGCGCGCGCCGGCAGGAGGAAGAGTGGCCCGGAGCTGGTGAATGCGGCTTTCTCGATTTCGCCCGAGCGCAGCCTCGCACCCATGGGGAAGAAGGCAAACGGCAGGGCAAAGCCCTTATCCAGGCCGGAGAAGGTCGCGCCGGAAAAGGTCATTCCGTTCGAGGAAGATATGTCAGACTTCTGACATGTTCGGCCGGAGGAAGGAGGTCGGGGCAGGTCTCCTTCCTCCTCCTTTTTTAATTTCAGGATGAAAGTCTATGGATGCTCGACTGATCAATCCGTTCCTGGCTGCAACCATGCATGTCCTCAGTACTATGGCCAATATCCGGCCGACTCCCGGCAAGCCGTTTCTCAGGAAGGATGGAGCTGCTTTTGGAGACGTTTCGGCCATCATCGGCATTACCGGCGTGGCACGGGGTTCCATGGCACTGACCTTCAGCGAACCGGCAATCATGGCCATTGTCGGCAACCTTCTCGGAATCGAAGCCTCGGAAGTGAATGACGAAGTGAGAGACGCCGTGGGAGAGTTGACCAACATGATCTGCGGTGATGCGCGACGACGGCTTTCCGAGGATGGAATTTCTCTTCAGGGCGGGATCCCGACCATCGTTTCCGGCAAAAACCACTCCATCTCCCACATCCACAACGGACCACGCCTCGCCATCCCGTTCACTAGCCCCCATGGTGGTTTCGTGGTTGAGGTGGCTTTCAACAAAGAGTAGCACAACCGCTGGGACGACGATTGCGGTGGCCGCGGCCCGGGCGTGAGCCGGGGGCTGCCCAAGGGCCCCTGAGTCATCGGGAGGACCATGGGGCGCATGCCGCTCTCGTTCGGCGAACTGGTGAGAACAACCGGGAGCAAGGAGGCAATCATGGCTGCCAACTGGAAAACCACCCTGAGCGCGCTGGTTTCTGCCTGCCTGATCCATTTCGCCTCCCAACCGGCTACAGCAAAAGAATCAATCACCTGGATGCTTTCCGACTACCCACCCATCGGCATTGCCGAGGGGCCGCGCACGGATGCTGGTGTCGGCGACCTGCTCGTCCGGCTGGTGGCCCAGCATCTGCCGGAGATCGACCATCATTACCAGCGGGCCAATCTGAAGCGGATGACGGCGGAGCTGGAGGCGGGCCATAAGGTCTGTGTACCCGGCCTGATCAAGACCGAAGAGCGGGAGAACAGCATGCATTTTACGAGGGTTCCCATGCTCGTGCTGACCCCCCTTTGTCTGATCGTCCGCAAACAGGACCGGAGCCTCTTCGGCGAATCGGAACCGGTGTCCCTGGAAGCGGTGATTCGAAACCCCACTCTGAAACTGGGAATCACCAACGGCATCAGCTGGGGCGAACGGATCGATGCCATCATCAACCGTCACAAAGAAGAGAAACACCTCTACCTTGACCGCAGCAGCGGTTTGAAGCGGGGTCTGCTCCTCATGGTCGCTTCAAAGCGCCTCGATTACACCATCGGTTATCCGTGGATGATCGAATATCTTGCCGAGGAGCTCGGGTTGTCCGGGGATTTCGCCATGCTGAAGCTCAAGGAAAGCACCTCGCCCATCATCTGGCATGCTGCTTGCTCGAAGAGTGAATGGGGTCTTGCCCGGATCAAGGAGATCGATGCGGTGCTCGTGCAGGTCCGCCCCACAGCGGTTTCATTCAAGACAATTTCCGGATGCTGGAAACGGCGGTCTGGGTGACCGATCTTCACGCCTTGTCCGAGACGGACCAGAGGCGGATTGTGCGAAGCCTGCTGGGTCCCCGGTCGTCTCTCAGAGGAGCGGTTCTGCTGGATGCCAGCAACGGAGTCACGGCGGAATCATCCCGCCTCTCGTTGGAGGCTTCAAGAGCCTTCCGGGACCGGCTCAAAGAGGTTCTCTCGGGAGAGGACCCTCGGGACCAAAGAATGATCGGCCCGGTCTACTTTGACGCGGTGACGAGCGAACCGATGGTGATCCTGATGGTTCGGATGACCGACGTTTTTGGAGTCTTCCAGGGAACGCTCCTCGCTGAGCTCAACTTGAAATTCATGTGGGACGTGGTGGATCGAATCAAGGTGGGCGCAACGGGGTATGCCTATATAGCCGACCGGCAGGGACAGGTGATAGCGTTCCGCGACACCGGCCTGGTCTTGAAAGGGAAGAACGTCTCCCAGTTGAAGACGGTAGCTGACTTCATTGCCAATCCGCCCTTGGAGCACCTCCTCAACGCGTCGCGATACCAAGGAATTTTAGGGTCCACGGTATTGGGGAGTTACGCCCCGTTGCAGACGCCTGACTGGGCTGTGATAGTTGAGCTGCCCTGGGAGGAGGCATACCGGCAACTGATAGTCAGCGTAGGGACTGCGGTTGGGACCACGCTGGTCATGGCAATTATGGCTGGCATTTTCGGTATATTCCTGGCGGGCCGTCTGGCGGCGCCGGTGATCAACCTGACGGAGACGGCCGCCCGGATCGCTGTGGGGGAGAGGGATTTGCGGGCTGAGGTTGGGGGACCGAGGGAGGTTGCGCATCTGGCCCTCGCCTTCAACAGCATGACGTCCCAGCTGCAAGGGAGTTTGCAGGAACTGGAGCAACAGTTTTCTGATCTACAGCGGACGGAGACAACTCTGAGCAAGAATGAAGCCGCGCTGAAGAGTCTGCTCGAGGCAACTCCGGCCGGAGTAGGCCTGGCGGTAGACCGGGTGCTGCACAGGGTAAACGGTGCGCTTTGCCGGATCAGCGGTTATTCGGAGGAGGAATTGGTCGGCACGGATACGCGAATCCTCTTCGGCGATGAGGAAGAGTATCAACGGGTGGGCAGCGAAGTCTATGAGCAGATGTAAAGAGAAGGTTTGGGGATGCTGGAGACGCGCCTCAAACACAAGGATGGCGCGATCATTGAGGTCCTGTTGGTCCTATGTCCCTTCGATCCACAGGATGCAACCGCGGGGGTGACCGCGACGGTGCCCGACATCACCGAGCGCAAGCGGGCGATGAAGGTTTTGGAGGAATCGGAGCACAAGTTCAGAGACTTGGTGGAAAAGGCGGTTGTTGGTGTTTACCTCATTCAAGACGGCACTTTCAAATACGTGAACGCCTATCTGGCCGACGGCCTTGGCTACGCGATCGATGAACTGGTTGACAGGATGAATCCGGAGGAGGTGATCGTTGCGGAGGACCTGCCGCTTGTCAGGGAGAATATCCGCAAGCGGTTTTCAGGGGAAGAGCGCTCACTCCATTATGGATTGAGAGTGCGAACGAAGGACCGGGTGATCAAGAATGTTGAGGTCTACAGCTCCAGCACGATCTACCAGGGAAAACCGGCCCTGATGGGGACCGTGCTTGATGTAACCGAACGCCTGCGGGCGGAAGAGGAAATGCGGCGCTTACGCAACTACCTGGCCAACGTCATCAATTCCATGCCCTCGGTGCTGGTGGGGGTCGACCAAAACGGCTGTGTCACCCGGTGGAACGCGGCCGCGGAAGCGGCCACGGGGGTCGCGGCGGAGCGTGCCCATGGTCAGTCTCTTGAGCGGTTGATGCCAACGCTCGGCCAGCAATTGGAGAAGGTGTGGCGGGCGATGCAGGCGGGGACCATTGAGACGGAGCTCAAGGTGCCACGAAAGGTCCAAGGGGAGACGCGCTACCAGGATGTAACCGTATATCCGCTGGCGGGCAACGGGATTGAAGGGGCGGTAATCCGGGTGGATTATGTTACGGAGCGGGTGCGGATTGAAGAGATGATGGTCCAGTCCGAGAAAATGCTCTCGATTGGGGGACTGGCAGCGGGGATGGCCCATGAAATCAACAACCCCCTCGGGGTTATCCTGCAGGCCCTTCAGAATATCAACAGGCGGGCGTCGCCTGACCTGCCGGCCAATATCCGCGCAGCCGAAGAATGCGACATAGCTTTGACCAGTCTGCGCCAATACCTTGAAAAGAGAGAGATCCTCGTGTTTCTGGAGGACATTCGGCAAAGCGGGCAGCGGAGATCGTGGCGAACATGTTGAGTTTCAGTCGAAAAGCGGATGGCGGCGGCAGTCCCGCCGACCTGGCAGAGTTGCTGGACCGGACCGTAATGCTGGCGGGAAGCGATTATGACCTGAAGAAGTGCCGCGACTTCCGGCAGATCGAAATCGTCCGCGAGTATGAACCAGGGCTGACGCCGGTCGTCTGCCAAGCCGGCAAAATTCAACAGGTCTTCCTGAACATTTTACGCAACGGTGCCGAGGCGATGATGGCGATCAAGGATCTCGGCCGCACGCCACGATTTGTATTGCGCGTCGCCCAGGATCAGGGGATGGTTCGCGTGGAAATCGAGGACAATGGACCCGGGATGGATGAGACTGCTCGAAGGCGGGTTTTTGAGCCCTTCTTCACCACCAAACCGCCGGGAGCCGGCACGGGCCTCGGGCTGTCGGTTTCCTATTTTATCGTCGTGGAGGACCATGGGGGCTCAATGGCGGTGGAAACGAGCCATGGGGGTGGCGCGCGGTTTATCATTCACTTGCCGGTGGGAGGCAAGGGAGAATGATGGAAAGTAAGAAACGCATTCTGGTGGTGGATGATGAAGAGAGCATACGGCGGAATCTCCGCATCTATCTCGAGGACGAAGGTTTCGAAGTGAGCGGTGCGGAGAGCGGCGAAAGGGCGCTCGAGATGCTGACGGAGAAGACCTTTGACGCAGCCATCGTCGACATGCGTCTACCGGGGATGGATGGCAACAGCTTTATCGAGCGTGCCCACGAGTTGGATCCGCAACTGGGTTTTCTTGTTTTCACGGGCTCGGTTGGCTACCAACTACCGAAGCAGCTTGCCGGAACAGGTATGGGAGAGTCACGGGTCTTTATGAAGCCGCAAAGTGATTTGACACCTCTCGTCAAGGAGCTCACCGGGCTTCTTGAGGAAGGGAAAAGGGGTGGTGAAAAGACCTGAACGATGCAGACATCATGGATGGAGGTCGAAAGCGCATGTCGCATATCATGGCGGGCCGGGAAGATAGTAGGGAAGCTACCAAGGCGGCGTTGCTCGCCAGTGAAGAGCGATTCCGCACCCTCATCGAGTGCTCTCCGTTGCCCATCGTCATTGCGCGGGACGGAAAGTTCATCTATGTGAACCCCGCCTACTGCCGAATGGTTGGCGCGGCCTCGGCCGCCCAGATGATCGGTACCGACCTGATATTGACAGTCGCCCCCGAAAAGCGCCAGGAGGTGGTCGGCTACATGGCGGCCCGCTCGAGAGGCGAGCCGGCGCCCGCCTGTTATGAATCCATCGGCCTCAGACGAGACGGTAGGAGATTTCTTTATGAAATCAACGTGGCTCAGGTCACGCTTACGGATGGTCCGGCGCTGATCGCGTATATCAGCGACATCACCGAGCGTAAGCGGAACGAAGAGATCCTGGAAAACCGCCTGGTGGCCCTGACTCAGCCGCTGGACGCGGTCGAAGGCATTGCGCTCGAGGACCTTTTCAATCTGTCCGAGATTCAGCGCCTCCAGGACCTGTTTGCGGAAGCCTGGGGCGTTGGCGCCCTCATTACCCGCCCGGACGGGACTCCCATCACGCAACCGAGCAACTTCACGTATTTCTGTGGCGAGTTTGTCTGACGGACCGACCAGGGAACAAAGCAGTGCCGGATCTCGGATGCGATGCTCGGGCGGCACAATCCCTCGGGTCCGATCATCCAGAAGTGCCTCAGCGCCGGTTTGTGGGGTGCGGGTGCCAGCATCACCGTTGGCGGACGCCATGTCGCCAACTGGTTGATCGGCCAGGTCCGGAACGAAGCGCAGAACGAAGCGGAAATCATGGCATACGCGCGCAAGCTCGGAATCGCCGAAACTGAGTTCCGGGAAGCCTTCCTCAAAGTGCCTAACATGCGGCTGGAGAAGTTCGAACAAATTGCCCACACCCTCTTCGCGCTGGCCACTCAGCTTTCCACGATTGCGTACCAAAACGTTCAACAGGCCCGCTTCATCAATGGCCGAAAACGGGCGGAAGAGGCCCTGCAGACACTCAGCAGAATGCAGTCGGTGATTCTTGAAAACAGCCCGGTCGGGATTGCCTTCGTTAAGAACCGCGTGTTTAAGTGGGTGAACCCGAGAATGACCGAAGTCTTTGGCATCACCCATGAGCAGGCCCGGGGGGCGTCGACGCGGCTCATCTATGCGAGTGACGAGGCGTATCAGCGGGTGGGCAAAGAGTCCTACCCATTGCTCAGCCAGGGAGGCAAAGCCGTTTTCGAATTGGAGCTGTGCAAGGGCGACGGATCGTTGTTCTGGTGCCGGATGGAAGGCACGGCGCTCGATGCCGCCAACCTCGAGGAGGGCGCCATCTGGGTATATGAGGACATCACCGAACGGAAACGAGAAAGAGAATCCCTCCTCGGGACGCAGTTTGCCATGGACCGGGCGCGGGACAGCATCCTTTGGGTCGATGAAGCGGGTTGCATTGTCTACGCCAACGACTCCGCCTGCACCTCAACCGGCTATGCGCGCGACGAATTGCTGACCATGACGGTCTTCGATATCGATCCGGACTTTCCCCGCAGTCAATGGGAACAGCACAAGAAAGACATGCAACGGCAGGGTTCCATGCTGTTTGAGAGCCGTCACATTACCAAGGACGGGCGCATTTTTCCGGTGGAAGTGAGCAGCAGCTATTTCGAGTTTGACGGTCATTGGTTCACTTGTGCCTTTGATCGCGACATCGGTGAGCGCAAACAGGCCGAAGAGGAAATGCGCCGCCTGCGCAATTATCTCAGCAACATCATCAACTCCATGCCCTCGGTGCTGGTGGGGGTGGATCCCGACGGCCGGGTAACCCATTGGAATGCCGCAGCCGAGCGGACGACAGGAGTTGGGGTGGAACAGGCCCAGGGACAGCCTCTCAACCAGGTCTTCCCCATGCTGAGCCGCCAGCTTCGGAGGTTGCAGGAGGCGATGGAGACGCGTCGGGTGAAGACCGCGGCCAAGGTTCCCCGGATTGTCGATGGCGAGGGGCGCTATGAGGATATCACGGTGTACCCCCTGATGGGCAGCGGCATAGAGGGAGCGGTCATCCGGGTGGATGACGTGACGGAGCGGGTGCGTATTGAAGAGATGATGGTGCAGTCGGAGAAGATGCTCTCGGTAGGGGGGCTGGCAGCGGGTATGGCGCACGAGGTCAATAATCCTCTGGGTGTGATCCTGCAGGCCTGCCAGAATATCTTGAGGCGCACGTCTCCTGATTTGGCGATGAACCTGCACGTTGCCGAACAGTGTGGGACCAGCCTGAGCAGCCTCCGGCAATACCTCGAACGGCGGGAGATTCTGACCTTTCTCGATGACATCCGCCAGAGCGGACAGCGCGCGGCGGAGATCGTGGCCAATATGTTGAGCTTCAGCCGCAAGACGGAAGGCCGGCGAAGTTCCGCCGACCTGGCCGACCTGTTGGATCGAACGCTTGTTCTGGCGGCCAGCGACTATGACTTGAAGAAGCACCACGACTTTCGCCAGATCGAAATCAGGCGGGAGTATCAAGCCGGAACACCACCGGCAATCTGCCAGGCCGGCGAGATTCAGCAGGTCTTTCTCAACATCCTCCGCAACGGTGCGGAGGCGATGATGACAGCTGGAGAACTCATACCCAAGCCCCAATTTGTCCTGCGCGTCAGTCGTGATCAGGGTATGGTGCGGGTAGAGATCGAGGATAACGGTCCCGGCATGGATGAAGCCACCCGCCGGCGGGTCTTCGAGCCCTTCTTCACTACCAAACCGCCGGGATCGGGGACCGGTCTCGGGTTATCAGTGTCTTATTTCATCATCACTGAAAACCATGGGGGCGCGATGAGTGTCGAATCGACGCCCGAGGTTGGAACCCGGTTCATCATCCAGTTGCCGGAGGCGGGGAGGGGACCATGAGGGAAGTCAGAAGACGCATTCTCGTGGTTGATGATGAGGAGTGTATTCGGCGCAACCTGCGCATCTATCTCGAAGATGAGGGTTTTGAGGTGAGTGATGTGCAGAGCGGCGAAGAGGCACTCGAAATCCTGGTCCGGCAACCCTTCGAGGCAGCCATCGTAGACATGCGTCTGCCGGGGATCGACGGCAACGCGTTTATCGAAGAGGCCCACAAGGTCGATTCAGCATTGGGTTTTCTGATTTTTACAGGCTCTGCCGGATACCAGCTCCCGGAGCGCCTGACGAGAATCGGCCTGAGAGAGTCGCAGGTCTTCAGAAAACCGCTGGGTGATATGACCGGACTGGTGGAGGCCCTTGCGGGAATCCTGCGGGAGAGGCGGGATTCTAAGGAAAGGGGTTAATGCTCGACAATCTGGAAGGAGAGCAGGAGGGTTCGATGAAGATTTGGGCCCGCTTGAGCCTGGCGATTCTGATTGGCTCGATGGTCCTGTTCCCATCGCCATCGGTGCTGGCAGCAACAGCCTCGGCCTCCCGCCAGGTGCTGATCATCCAATCCTATCATGCCGGCCTCAGTTGGACCGATTCCGTCATGGACGGCATTCGCGAAGCCCTGAGGCAGAAGCATGATGAAGTCCAGATCAGCGCTGAATTTCTGGATGCGCGACGCTATCCGGGCCACGAGCACGCGCGGCAGATCCGGGAAGTCATCGTTGCCAAGCTGCAGGGGTCAGCCCCTGATCTCGTGATTGCCGCCGACAACGCCGCTCTCGAGTTTGTGCTGGCCCAGCGGGAGCAACTCCTTGCTCGGGTTCCCATCGTCTTCTGCGGGATCAACAACTTCACCCCTTCCATGATCGCGGATCACCGGCAAATCACCGGGGTTGCCGAGGACGTTTCCGTCGTCGAGACGGTGGCGCTTGCCCTGCGGCTTCACCCCGGGACCAGGGAGCTGATTGTCCTGGGACGAACTTCAGTGCCCGCCGATAAGGCCAATCGGGACAGCTTTGCGGCCGCCCTGCCGGCGCTTCCGACCCAGCTCAAGATCTCCTTCTGGGATGACCTGCCGCTTCCCGAATTGCAGGCAAGATTGGTGGGACTCAAAGAGGGCGCGGTCGTTTTCCTCAACGGTCTGCTGGAGGAGGAGAGCGGTCGCCAGTTGATGTATGGGGAAACGACGGCATGGGTATGCCGCCACTCTGCCGCTCCCGTCTATTCGCTCTGGGATGTCTTCCTGGGATACGGCATTGTAGGCGGCAAGTTGATCAGCGGCTATCGTCAAGGTCAGCTGGCCGGGGAGATGGCGCGCCGTATTCTCCTGGGCGAAAGCGCCGATGCCCTCCCGGTTGTCAATGCGCTCGATGCCAATAGACACATGTTCGACTTCCACCAACTCGAGAAGCTTAACATCCCTTTGACCGAACTCCCCGACGGTGCCGTGGTCGTCAATCGCCCGTATTCGTTTTACCAGCAGTACAAGACCCTCGTATGGGCGACAGCCGCGTTAGTCCTGGTGTTGAGCAGCCTGGTGGTCCTGCTGGGCCTTACTCTCGTCCGGCGCCGAGCCGCGGAGGCGGCGCTGCGGCAGGCCAACCTGGTGGTCGAAAACAGCCCGGTGGTGCTTTTTCGCTGGAAGGCAAGCGAAGGCTGGCCGGTCGCGCTGGTGTCGAAAAACGTGAATCAGTTTGGCTATACCCCGGAGGAGTTGCTCTCCGGAGCGGTTTCCTTCTCATCGCTGGTGCACCCTGAGGATCTGGAGCGGGTCACGACCGACGTGCAGGCACATTCTGCTTGCGGCCTTGACCAGTTTCGGCAGCAATACCGACTCGTCACCAAAGCTGGAGAGGTTCGCTGGGTGGATGATCACACAGTGATTGTGCGGGGTCCGGATGGGCGAATTGCCTCCTACCAATGCACTATCATCGACATCACCGAGCGCAAGCAGGCCGAGGAGGAAACGCGGCGGTTGCGCAATTATCTCAGCAACATCATCAATTCGATGCCTTCGGTGCTGGTGGGGGTGGATGTGAATGGCTGCGTGACCCAGTGGAACGCAGCGGCGGAAAAGGCCACAGGGATCGAGATGACCCAGGCCCGGGGACAGCCCCTCGACCGGGTGCTGCCCATGAGGCACCGCCAGTTGGACCAGCTGCGGCAGGCGATGCGGACACGCACGGTATTGACATGGGCGAAGGTGCCCCGAATTGTCGATGCTGAGCTACGCTACGAGGACGTCACGGTCTATCCGTTGATCAGCAACGACCTCGAGGGAGCCGTCATCCGGGTGGACGACGTGACGGAGCGGGTGCGGATCGAGGAAATGATGGTGCAGTCGGAGAAGATGCTCTCGGTGGGGGGACTGGCGGCCGGTATGGCTCATGAAATCAGCAATCCTCTGGGAGTGATCCTGCAGGCCTGCCAAAACATTCTGAGGCGTTGCTCTCCTGACCTGCCGGCCAACAAGCCGGTGGCGGAGGAGTGTGGTGCCAACCTGTCGGTTCTCCGGCAATACCTCCAACGGCGTGAGATCTTGACCTTTCTCGAGGATATTCGCCAGAGCGGCCAACGGGCGGCGGAGATTGTGGCGAACATGCTGAGCTTCAGCCGGAAGGCGGAAGGGACGGGCACTGCGGTCGACCTTGGGGACCTGCTGGAGCGAACGGTCGCTCTGGCCGCCAGCGACTATGACCTGAAAAAACACTACGATTTCCGCCAGATCGAGATTGTGCGGGAGTATCAGCCGGGGACCCCTCGCATCATCTGCCAGGCTGGCAAGATCCAGCAGGTTTTTCTGAACATTCTGCGCAACGGCGCTCAGGCGATGCGGACCGGAGAGGGTACCGGCCGGGCACCGCGTTTCATGTTGCGGGTTAGGCCGGATGACGCTATGGTTCGCGTGGAGATTGAGGACAATGGCCCGGGGATGGACGAGGCGACCCGCAAACGGGTGTTTGAGCCGTTCTTTACCACCAAGCCACCGGGTTCCGGGACGGGCCTTGGGTTGTCGGTCTCCTATTTCATCATCACGGAGGACCACGGAGGCATAATGACTGTGGAATCGAGCCCCGGGGTCGGGACCCGGTTCATCATCCGGCTGCCAGCGGCCAAGGATGCTGTCTGACGGTCTGAGCTGCCTTCCGGAAACAAGGAAAGATTATGAGTGAGAATCCCACCCTGCTGACGATCGATGACGAGGAACCCTTCCGGCGGAGCATTCGCGGGTTTTTCGAAGATTCGGGCTTTGAAGTCTGGGAAGCGGCAAATGGTCAGGAAGGGCTGGCGATTTTCCGCGACCGGCAGCCCCAGGTAGTGCTGGTCGATCTCGGGATGCCCGGAATCAGCGGTATCGAGGTCATTCAGACGCTGGCCGCGGAGGCCCCGGAGGTTCCGGTGGTGGTGCTTTCGGGGACGGGAGTCATCACCGATGCCATCGGGGCCATCCGCAAAGGCGCCTGGGACTATGTCATGAAACCGGTCGCCGACCTGGCCGCCCTCGAACATGTGGTGAAGAATGTCCAGGAACGGGCGAAACTGCGCGCGGAGAAGCGTCGCTACCAGGAACGGCTCGAGGCCGAAGTATCGTCGCGCACCCGGGAACTGTCGGCCCTCAACGAGCGGCTGACGGCGGTGGTTCGATCTGCCCGTGCGGTCATGGCCTGTGCGTCAACGGAAACGGTAGGGCGCCAGCTTTTGGCTGAGTTCGCCTCCAACATGGCCGCCGGAGATGGCCGTCTCTACCTGGTAGAGAACAGTGAGCTAGTGTTGAAACATGCTCTGAGGCCGCCGCAGGACATGGCTCCAATCCCGCTCCCGGTGCCGGCAACCTCACTTCTCGGCAGGGCTTTGAACAAAAAAGGGCCGGTCCTTGTACCAAGTATCACAGCTGCCGATAGCATCTTCGGTGACGGGGAAACCTTGCAGGAGGGGTCATTCCTGGCCTTTCCCTGCTTTGACAGTGCCGGTTCACCGCTCGGCATCGCCGTGTTGTCCCGGGTGCCAGGCCCTCCCTTTACCGACCAGGATCTCGAGATTGGGACAGTACTGGCTTCCTGTGGTTGCGAGGCAATCCGGGCGGTAAGGGCTACGGAATCCCTCTTCCAGAGTGAAAAGAAGTATCGCGAACTGGTGGAGAATATGAACGAAGCGCTCTTTGCGCTCGATGATGAAGGAACATTTACCTACATGAGCCCGGTGATTGAGAGCTTGACCGGTCATCGACCAGAAGAGATCGTTGGGCGTGATTACCGGCTATTTATCCTGCCTGAGCAGCTGGATCAGGTGGAGCATCAGTTCCAGGAGGTTATGAGGGGCGGTATCGTCCAGGCGGAATTGCAGGTTCACAGGAAATCGGGTGAACTCCTTTGGTTACGGGCGTCAGACCGTCCCGTGATCCACGGCGACTGTGTTGTTGGCGTTCAGGGCGTTCTCACGGATATCTCGGAACGGAAGGCCGCTGAACTCAAGCTGGAGCGGCGGGCCTTTGAGTTATCGGTGCTGAATGAGCTGGTGCGCGACTTGGGGTTTGACCTTAGCTTCGACAGCGCCGCACAGACCGCTCTCAGGCATGTTACCCTGTCGATCGAGCCCGATCAGGCTTTAATCTTTATGGTAGAAGAGGACGAGCTGATTCTGAAGGGGCTCATGCCGGCAAGCCACAGCCTTTGGGCGGAAGAGATCCCTTCTCATCGCTTCGGTGAGTGCCTGTGCGGTTTGGCGGTGAGTGAGTGCCGGCCGGTCTTCTCGAGCGATATCCAGAACGATCCTCGATGCTCTCTCAGCGAGTGCAAGGAGGCCGGCTTCCGTTCTTTTGGGGCGCTGCCGCTCCTCAGTGCCGGCGAGATCATCGGCGTGCTCGGGGTAGCCTCGCTGCAGGAACGGCATTTCGAGGAAGAAGCGGCGTTTCTGGAAGCGCTGTCCAACGAGATCGCCATCGGCCTGAAAAACAACCTTCTCTACCATAAGGCCGAGAATTACGCCCTGGAACTGCAGGAACGGCTGGTGCAAATCGAGTCGGCGGAGAAGGAAAAGGCCGAACTTACCAGACAGTTGAATCAGGCGCAGAAGATGGAAGCCATCGGTACCCTGGCCGGCGGCATCGCCCATGACTTCAATAATATCCTCTCGGGCGTCATCGGTTACACCGAAATCACCAAGATGAAGAACAGCCAGCCGATGCTGAATCGCTACCTGGATCAGGTGTTGAGTGCCTGTGAGCGGGCCAAGAATCTGGTTGCCCAGATACTGACTTTCAGTCGGGTAACGGAACTGGAGCGGAGACCGGTCGACATCAGCTCCATCACCAGGGAGACCGTCAAACTGCTGCGGGCGACCATTCCCTCGACCATCGAGATTCGCCACCGGTCGTCGTCCGATGTCCACGCAGTCCTTGCTGACCCCACGCAAATCCACCAGGTTCTGATCAACCTCTGTACTAACGCAGCCCATGCCATGCGGGAAAAGGGGGGGGTGCTGGAGATTGAACTGCAGAACGTGGAGATCACTCCCAAAATGACGAAAGCGCGACTGGCCGTGAGTCCTGGTGCCTATGTGATGCTGACGGTGAGTGATACGGGGGTGGGGATTGCGCCCGAGTTCATGTACCGGATTTTCGATCCGTTCTTCACGACCAAGGAAAAAGGAGAAGGTACCGGCCTTGGACTGTCGGTGGCTTATGGGATTGTGAAGGAGTTTGAAGGCTCGATTACAGTGGAAAGCGAGCCTGGCGTCGGCACTACGTTCATAGTCTGCCTGCCCGCAATCACGAACTTGCCGGAAGCGAGTCCGGAACCGGGAGAGCCGATGGTCGGGGGCAGTGAACGCATCCTCTTTGTCGACGATGAAGCGATTCTCATGGAAATGGGGTGCGACATTTTGGAAGAGTTGGGCTACCGCGTCACGGGAGTGACCAGCAGCACCGAAGCCTTGGAGTTGTTCCGGGCTCAGCCTGACCAGTTCGATCTTGTGATGACTGATATGACCATGCCCGGCATGACGGGAGGCGAGCTTTCGCAGGAAATCCTGCAGATTCGAGCCGACCTCCCCATCATCCTTTGCACCGGCTTGAGTGAGATGATCAACGAAGAGAAAGCCAAGGCTATGGGAATTCGAGAATTCGCCATGAAACCGCTCAGCCTTAGGAACATTGCCCAGCTCACCCGCAAAGCCCTCGAGAGAAAAGTGAGATGAAAGATAAAATTCGTGTGGCCATTATTCAGCCGAAGCCCTACCCATCCTTTGATGATCCCAGGAACCTCGGGCATGCCTTGACGCTGCTCGATAAATGCCGGGGTGAAGAACTCGATGTGGTGTGTTTTCCGGAATATTTTCCCTATCAGGGCGAAAAGGAACTGGGGACGGCTGCCCGGCAGCTCAACTGCTACCTGGTGGCGGGGTTGGTGGAGGCCGAGGGCGATAAGCTCTACAATACCGCAACGCTCTTCGATCGCTCCGGCCGCTTGTTCGGTCGCCAGCGCAAGTGCTGCCTGGGAAGTCTCGAACGGGACCAGCTGGGAATCTCAGCAGGAGCTGGGGTGTTTCGGGCGTTCACGACCGATTTCGGGAAAATCGGCCTGCCGGTGTGCATCGATTTCTGGGGCCAGCCCGAGGCCGGGCGACAGCTGGCCGATCAGGGGGTGGATATTGTTTTCAATCCCGCCATTTTTCCTCTTCTTCGCGGGCACTGGAAATACGGGGCCCTGGTGCGCGCCTTTGACAATTTCATGCCGGTGGTGGGTGTGAACACCGCTGACTACAACGCCCTCATCCATGGCCGCCGCATCCATCAGCAGGGCGGAAAGAGCTTTGTGATTCAACTCCCCCGGATCCTCGACCGGGAGGATTTCCGCCGCTGGCTCAAGAGCCTCGATCATGTTCAGGACTGGGTTCGGATGGAACTGGATCAGCTCGAACAGGTGCAGCTCGTGGAGGTGGACCTGCGCACCGCCAGGCGCTTTCGGCGAGAATTCCTCGGCCGCTTCGGCATCCAGCGCTAAGGATTGAACTCATGCTCAAACCGAGCGCGAGACTATAGGGGTATCACCAATGACCGTCAGGCCCAAACGCAACATTTATCTGCAAATGAAAACTCTTTCCGAGGCGCGGACGCTGTGGCGGGAAAAGACCGCATCCTGTCGTTGTGCCCTGGAGCTGGTCGCGACCACGAGCGCCCTCGGGCGGATTCTCGCCCAGCCGGTCATCGCCCGTAATTCCGTGCCCCATTACCATGGTGCCGCCATGGACGGGATCGCCGTGAGAGCCCGTGAGACTTTCGCGGCGAGCGAAGTCACCCCGGTGCGCCTGGTCTTGGGCAACTCAGCGTTTGAAGTCGATACCGGTGATGCGTTGCCGGCCGACACCGATGCGGTGATCATGATCGAGCAGGTGGAGCCGGTTGCCGACGGCATGGTGGAGATCCGGGCCGGGGCCTATCCCTGGCAGCATGTCCGCAAGGTGGGAGAAGACATTGTCGCAGGTGAGCTGTTGCTGCCCCAGCAGCACCGCATTCGCCCTGCGGACCTGGGGGCTTTGCTGGCGGGCGGGGTGCTGGAAGTCCCGGTGGTGGCACGCCCCCGAGTCTGGATTCAGCCCACCGGGACCGAGCTGATTGATGCCAGCCGAGCGGCAACGGCGGCGCCGGGGGAGATCATTGAGTTCAACGGGACGGTGCTCGCGGGGCTGGTTCAGGAATGCGGCGGGGAAGGGCTGCTGCAGGGAGTCATCGCTGATGATTACGAGAGCATCAAGCGAGCGCTGGTGGCGGCGGTGGCGGCACCAGTGGACGTGATCCTGGTCAATGCCGGCTCCTCCGCCGGTTCTGAAGACTACACCTCGGCTATCATTGGTGAACTGGGAACGGTCCTGGTGCATGGGGTGACCATGATGCCGGGTAAGCCTACCATCCTGGGTATGGTGCAGGGCAAACCGGTGGTTGGGGTCCCGGGATACCCGGTCTCCGCGATCATGGCTTTCGAACAATTCGTCCGCCCGCTCCTCTATTCCCTCCAGGGGGCGCTGTGCCCCGCGTTTCCTGAAGTCGAAGCTGTTCTGGGACGGAAAATGCCATCCAAACTGGGGCTGGAGGAATTTGTGCGGGTCATCCTGGGGCGAGTGCAAGGCCGTCTTGTCGCCATGCCGCTCCAACGCGGCGCCGGGGTCATCACCTCCCTGGCCCGCGCCGACGGCATCCTGCAAATCCCACAGGAACTGGAAGGGCATGATCTCGAGGAAAAGGTGCCGGTGCGCCTGCTTCGTCCTCACGAACAGCTCGATCACACCCTGATCATGATCGGCAGTCACGACAACAGCATTGATGTGCTGGCCAACGAACTGAAGCTCCGGGACAGCAGGCTGCATCTCTCTTCGAGCAATGTCGGCAGCCTGGGCGGGCTCATGGCCATCCGCCGCGGTCAGACCCACCTCGCCGGCTCGCACCTGCTCGATACGGAAACCGGCGAATACAATGTTTCTTATATCGAACGCTATTTGAAGGGGACCCCCTTGCGCCTGGTACAACTGGCCATGCGCCAGCAGGGGCTGCTGGTGAGGCCGGGAAATCCCAAGGGCATTCGCGGGATCGTAGACCTGCTCCGGCCTGAGGTGAACTATATCAATCGCCAGGCAGGTGCCGGCACGCGCATCCTGATCGACTATTGCCTCAAGCAGGCGGGGCTGCCGTCCGAAGGCATCCGCGGCTACGATCAGGAAGAATTCACCCACATGGCGGTGGCCGTCAACGTGCTCAGCGGTCGGGCGGATGCCGGCATGGCGATCTATGCGTCGGCGAAGGCGCTGCAGCTGGACTTCATCCCCATTGCGGAAGAGCGCTATGACCTGGTTATCCCCGAAAGCTCCTGGGGGGATGGCAAAACCCAGGTCGTGCTCGATATCATCGTGTCGGGTTCGTTCCGCCGGATGGTCGCCGAGTTGGGCGGCTATGACGTGAGCGCTTCGGGGACAGTGGTGGGCATCTGGGATGGGGAGAAATGGATTTGATCCACGAAGTCACACGAAAGGAAATGCCAAGTCACACCAAGGAGGGTCAGGATTGGCGGAACTGCTGTTTCGGGATGAAGTCTACTCCATAATAGGTGCTGCGATCGAGGTCCATAAGGAGTTGGGTTTTGGATTCCTGGAGGCAGTATATCAAGAGGCGATGGAGCTGGAATTGAGGGAGCGAAGCGTGCCCTTTGATGCTCAGGTTCCCCTGACCATCCTCTATAAGGGTTTGCGGCTTAAGAAGGAATATGTGGCTGATCTGGTTTGCTATGGACAGATTAGTGTGGAGCTCAAGGCCCTGGACCGTCTTTCGGGGCGAGAGGAATCGCAGCTCCTGAACTGTCTCAAGGCCACATCATTTCGCCTTGGCCTCCTTATCAACTTCGGCAATTCCCCGAAGCTTCAATGGAAGCGCTTTATCAGCTAAAGACAGCCCTATTAAGTTCTATTCGTGTAAATTCGTAAAGCTTCGCGTGACTTCGTGGAGAATGACTTCGTGGATGAATCAAAACAACCCGCCTATCTCGCCCTGCACCGACAGGGGGTTCTCGCCGAGAGATCCCGGCTGCTGAATGACCTGCTCACCTCGTGCGAGTTGTGTCCGCGGCGGTGTGGGGTGAACCGCCAGGCCGGGGAGTTGGGGGCCTGCGGGGTCGATGCGCGGCCCAAGGTGGCGGCCTTCAGCCTCCATCATTGGGAAGAACCGCCGATCTCCGGGACGCGTGGTTCGGGAACGGTTTTCTTTTCGGGCTGCAGCCTCCATTGTCTGTTCTGCCAAAACTATCCCATCAGCCAACTCGGGGTTGGACGCTATCTGGCAGTGGCGCAATTGGCGGAGGGAATGCTCGCTTTGCAGCGTAAGGGAGCGCATAACCTCAACCTGGTGACACCCACCCACCAGACGGCGGCGGTGCTGCAGGCGCTGCTCCTGGCTGTCCCTGAGGGCTTCCGGTTGCCCATCGTTCACAACGGCAGTGGTTACGAACGGCTGGAGGTGCTTCAATTGCTGGAAGGGATTGTGGATGTCTACCTTCCCGATGTCAAGTACGCTGATCCGGAACCGGCCGGGCGTTGCTCGGGGAGGTCCGACTATGTTGCCCACAATCGCCGGGCGCTGCTGGAAATGTGGCGTCAGGTGGGGCCGCTGACGGTGGACGGGGAAGGTCTCGCCCGGCGGGGGATGCTCGTGCGTCATCTGGTGCTGCCCGTGGATCTCGCCGGGACGGCAGAAAGCCTTGCCTTTCTGGCCGAGAAGATCGGACCTGAGGTGTGGATCAGCCTCATGCGCCAGTATTTTCCCGCCCACAAAGCCCTCCATACTCCTCCTCTCGATCGCAAGGTCACCAGCCAGGAATATGCAAAGGCCTTTCGCACGGTTTGTGAGCTGGGTTTAGAGAACGGTTTTGTTCAGACCGTCGATAGCTATGAGTGATATGCAAACCGCTTACGGTGCAAATCAATTAATGCTGTACTCGGATCGCGTTATCTGCTAGGGAGGAATGCACCAGTCTCCGCCTGCGGCTCGCTCGTTGTTGTTGGCTCCGTGTGACAGAATTCCCAGAAGTTCCGCGTTACTCCTCTCCGTCCAGCGAAACAGGGTGAAGTGAGCGATTGCCCTGTGTGTCATTTTTTCATGCCTCCGGCGGGAATCCAGCAAAAAGACCGGGACGCCACACCCGCGCAGAGCGGGGGAGTGAGGCTGCCATGTCCGGTGTCAGGGTGCTTTGAGTATTGCGCCGTTTTGCGAACAAACAGGTGAGGATTACATGAGTCCCGGAAAGTGGTGGAACATACTGCACCTGCTGAATATCCCGGAAGAAGGAAGTTCCCCGGAGCGATATCGGGTCCTTCGCAGGAATATCATTTTCCTCATGCTGCTGGTGACCATCCTGCCGCTCTTTTTCATGGCCCTCGTCAACTACCACGAGTACCAGACGCGGTTGAAGGAAGAGATTGTCAATCCGCTGCGGATCCTGGTGAACAAGACCAAGCATTCGTTCGAACTGTTCCTGGCCGAACGGCTGTCAGCAGTCAGTTTCATTGCTTCCGCCTATTCATTTGACCAGCTTGCCGAAGAGAAGGCTCTCAACCGCATCTTTACCGTCATGAAACAGGAGTTTGGCGGATTTGTCGACCTCGGACTGATCGACGTTACAGGCCTGCAGGTGAGCTACGTCGGCCCCTACAATCTGAGTGGAAAGAACTATGCTGATCAGCCCTGGTTCCATGAGGTCCAGGTCCGGGGATCGTACATCAGCGACGTCTTCATGGGCTACCGGAGATTTCCCCATCTGGTGATTGCCGTGCAACATTGGACGGATTCCGGCCGTACCTGGATTCTGCGGGCAACCATCGATACGGAGAAATTCAACAATCTGATCGCCTCCATGGGTCTTGATGCCAAGAGCGATGGGTTTCTGCTCAATAAGAGTGGCGTGCTTCAGACGCCGTCAAGGACTATCGGAGGCGTGCTTGAACCCTTGCCCCTGCCGTTGCCGCCGGTGAGCTATGAAGCGAACGTGATCGAGGGAAACGATGGGGATGGGCGGCATATCATCCTCGCTTATACCTATTTCGCTCATGCACCCTACGTGCTGATGGTAATCAAACAGGCTGGGGAGGTGCTAAAGTCCTGGTATACCCTGAAAACGGAGATTTTTTTCATCTTCTCCGCCAGCGTTCTGGCCATCCTGCTGGTGGTTTTCAAGCTGACGGATCTACTGGTGAGGCAGATGCGCGAATCTGAAGAACGGCGTGAGGCCGCGTTCAGAGAAATGGAACACACGCACAAACTTTCTTCCATCGGCCGGTTGGCAGCGGGAGTAGCCCACGAGATCAACAATCCTATGGCGATTATCAATGAAAAAGCTGGGCTGATGAAAGATCTCATCGAATACGGCGGCGGTTTTCCCGAGAAGGACAAGTTTCTCTCTTTGGCTGATGCCATTCTTCAGTCGGTCAATCGTTGCCGTTCCATCACACACCGTCTCCTGGGATTTGCACGCCGCATGGAAGTCCAGATCGAGGTTCTCGATCTGAACGAGGTGATCCGGGAAACGCTGACATTCCTCGAGAAGGAATCGCAATACCGCAACGTCGAATTCCACCTGCAACTGGCTGAGGATTTGCCGCAAATCGCTTCGGATCGCGGCCAACTGCAGCAGGTCTTCCTGAACTTGCTCAATAATGCTCTCGCCGCAGTGAGGGATGGCGGTACGATTTCGATCACCACGCGGGAAAAGGATGCTGATACGGAAACGGTCTGCATCGAGGATGACGGTTGCGGCATGTCCAAAGAAACGCTCAAGCATGTTTTCGAACCCTTTTACACTACCAAGAAAGGCGAGGGCACGGGATTGGGGCTGCCAATCACCTATGGCATAGTAAAGAAGCTTGGTGGCGATATTACGGTCCAAAGCATGGAAGGGAAGGGAACCACTATTACCATTTACTTGCCCAAGAGATCAGAAGCGACAACGGGGAGAGAATACTAGATGGAGCAGTGGAAGGTGCTCTTGGTGGATGATGAAGCGGAGTTCGTGTCGGCCCTCTCGGAACGACTCATGCTGCGAGGGCTGGATGCGAGGACGGCTTCCAGCGGTGAGGAAGCGTTCCGGCTGGTGGAAAACGATCCTCCGCAGGTTGTCGTGTTGGACGTGATGATGCCGGGATTGGGGGGGATTGAAGTCCTGCAGCACCTCAAAAGGCATCATCCGGGAATCCAGATCGTCTTGCTGACGGGGATGACCGGCACCTTGCAAAGCGATGAGGCACGGCGCCTCGGCGCCTTCGAATGTTTGACGAAACCACTGAACATCGATGAACTCATCAAAGTGATCAACGCGGCGATTGCCGCCAGGGATGAACCACAACCCTGAAGAAGGTCGTATGGGAGGCCTGCATTCCTGGCGACCTGCAGCTCTCAGGCCGAGGCAGGAAAGGCCAGAGTCCAATGCGCCAGCATCATAGCGTTTTCGTTGGGTGAAAAGAGATGGTCCGGAAAGTTTTTCCTTTTCTTGAGTGGATCAGATTTGTCAACCTTGCAACCCTCAGGAGTGATCTTCTCGCGGGGCTGACGGTCGCTCTAATCCTGATCCCGCAGTCCATGGCCTACGCGCAGTTGGCTGGCATGCCCGTCCAGTATGGATTGTATGCCTCGCTGTTGCCGCCGCTCCTGGCGGCGCTCTTTGGCTCCAGCAGGCAGCTTGCCACCGGACCCGTCGCGATTGTCTCGCTCATGACCGCGGCAGCTCTTGCGCCTCTGGCAACCGTGGGCAGTGAAGCGTTTATCGGCTACGCGATCGTTCTGGCGTTGATTGTGGGCATGTTCCAACTCATGCTGGGGGTCTTGCGGCTCGGCCTGGTGGTGAATTTTCTCTCCCATCCGGTAGTAAATGGTTTTACCAATGCGGGTGCGCTCATTATTGCCAGTTCGCAATTGTCAAAAATGTTTGACGTGCACGTCGATGAAGCGGCTCACCATTACGAGACGATTTACCGGGTCCTCAAAGCGGCGATCCATTTCACCCACTGGCCGACCCTGGGGTTGGGAGTGTTGGCCTTCGGTATCATGTACGGGCTGCGTCGCCTCAATCCCAGAATCCCTTACGTCCTGGTTGCGGTGGCGGTCACCACCCTCATTTCCTGGGCTTCGGGATATGAAAAGAATACCAAAGCACCCCTCGATGCCATCGCTGTTCCCGAGGTGCGGAAGCTGATCGTCGATTTCAATAGCGCGGTCACCGAAATCAACCAGCTCGTTGCTGACCGAGCGGCTCTCAGTCCGCAGATCAGTGATGCAGAGCAGCAGAGCGGTCCTCACTCGGCCAGGGTCTTGGAGCTGCAATATCAGACCCTGGTCCTGAGCACCCGGATGGAGGAACTGAAGGAACAGGCCCACGTCTGTCGGGAAGCTCTGCGTGAGCTGCTCTTTGAGTCTTTGATGGCTCCCGACGGTCAGCGTGTGTTCTACCTCAAGGGGGAACTCCCACAGGGTCGGCAAAGTGCTGGGGTGATCTGGAGACTGAGGGTGGGAAACCGTCCCCTTGATCCGCAGGCAGTCATCATGCGAGGTGGCGGGAGCGTTGTGGGGGAGGTGCCCAAGGGTTTGCCGTCGTTCACGATCCCTCGGCTGGATCTGAAGGTGGTACTGCATCTTCTGCCCATCGCTGCCATCATTTCCCTGCTCGGTTTTATGGAGGCTATCTCCATCGCCAAGGCCATGGCGGCCAAGACTGGACAGCGCCTCGATCCTAACCAGGAGCTTATCGGTCAGGGGCTGGCCAATATTCTCGGTGCAGCGGGCAAGAGTTTTCCGGTTTCGGGCTCGTTCTCGAGATCGGCGGTCAACCTGCAAGCCGGCGCGGTAACGGGGCTGGCCAGCGTTTTCACGAGCGTTACCGTTGGGGTGGTCCTGCTTTTCTTCACGCCACTGCTCTACTATCTGCCACAGTCGGTCCTGGCGGCGGTGATCATGATGGCGGTAATCGGGCTGCTCAATGTCTCCGGTTTCATCCACGCCTGGAAAGCGCAATGGTATGATGGGGTATTCTCGGTGACCACCTTTGTCTGTACCTTGTTGACAGCGCCGCATCTGGATAAAGGCATCATGATCGGAGTGTTGCTGTCACTGGGCATGTTCCTCTATAAGAGTATGCGACCAAGGGTAACAACTCTTTCCATGTATGCCGACCGTTCTTACCGGAGCGCGCAAGATTTCGGTCTGAAAGAATGCCGGCATATCGCCATGATCCGCTTCGAAGGGAGTCTGTTCTATGCCAATGCTGGCTTCCTGGAAGATCAGATCAGCGAACTTCTCATGACCAAACGGGAACTGAAGCATATCCTGATCGTGGCCAACGGGATCAACGCCATGGACGCTTCCGGGGAAGAAATGCTTTCCTTGATCGTGGATCGCTTGCGGAGTGGGGGCTATGACATTTCCTTCAGCGGTTTGAACGAGAATGTTCTGGCGGTGATGAAACGTACCCATTTGTATGAGAAGATTGGAGAGGATCATATCTTCTCCACCCGTTACCGGGCGGTCGAAGTGATTCACGCGCGATCCCACACGCAGTGCGAGGAAGCGACCTGCCCCTTGCTTTCCGTGTGTTTCCTGGATCAACCGTCGGGCTCGGCCCCATAACCTCATAAGGAACATGGATTATGCCAGTCGTTACGCTTTTTTATGGTTCTTTTTGCCACGCGGAGGAGGTAGCCGAAAAGATTGCTGTCAATCTGGGATACGAGGTAGTTCCGGACCTGGTCATTATGGCTGAGGCGAACAGGCGTTTTCAGATCGAGGAAAGCAAGCTGGCCCGGGCCATGGCGGGGAAGACTTCGGTGTTCAACAAGTTCACCCACGAAAAGGAACGGTCCCTGGCCTGCCTCAAGGTGGTCGTTGCCGATCGGCTCAATGGGGACAACCTGCTGTTTCCGGGATATCTCGGCCAGTTCATCCCTCGTGACATCTCGCACGTGCTCAGGGTGTGCCTCATTGCCGACCTGAAATATCGAACCAAGCTGGCAATCGCTGCCGAAAGTCTGTCCGAGAAAGAGGCCCTGAAGCGTATCCACAAAGACGATGAGGCACGCGTCCTGTGGGTGGAACAGCTCTTCAACAAACGTGATCCGTGGGCACCCGATTTATATGATATGGTGATCCCGATGGACAAGAACAGTGTGGATGCTGCTGTCCAACTCATTGCGGCCAATTTGCAGAAGGAGGTACTGCAAGTGACGGAATCCTCCCGGCAGGCGCTGGAGGACTTCGTGCTGGCAGCCGAGGTGAATTTGAAACTGGCCCGGGAAGGCCATGACGTTGCCGTGTCCGCCAGAGAGGGAAACATCCTGCTGACCATCAACAAGCACGTACTCATGCTCTCCTCGCTCGAGGAGGAGCTCAAGAAGATCGCCGGCAGCGTCCCTGGGGTTCAGGGAGTGACGACGAAAGTGGGGGCGGGGTATTATCAGACCGACATCTACCGAAAATTTGATTTCGATATGCCGGTTCCCTCAAAGGTCCTCCTGGTGGATGACGAGCGGGAATTCGTGCAAACACTCTCCGAACGCCTGCAAATGCGTGCTTTCGGTTCGGCGGTTGTATATGATGGAGAAGCGGCCTTATCGGTAGTCGAGGAAGACGAACCGGAGGTAATGGTGCTGGACCTGAAAATGCCTGGCGTCGATGGTCTGGAGGTCTTGAGGCGGGTCAAGAAAGACCATCCGGATGTCGAGGTGATTGTGCTGACGGGACATGGTTCGAGCGAGATCAGGGCGCGCTGCCTGGAGATGGGTGCCTGTGCTTATCTGGAAAAACCGGTTGACCTGGATACTCTCACCCGAACCATGCAGGATGCTTATCGCAAAAAGAGACAGCAGAAATCATGAACTGAGGGTGCTGGGCGAGCCGTGCACCATGGCGTTATCTCATTACCATGGGGGCAGCTATTTTGCAGAAAGACCTGAGGGAAGTGGCATTTCTGGGAAGGGTCACGGCAGCCTTCACTCATGAGATGAAGAATGTGCTGGCCATCATCAAGGAATCCGTGGGCTTGATGGAAGACCTGCTCTCAATGAGTCAGGAGAGTCCCTTTCCTTACCGGGAACGGTTCGATCGTTGCCTCACGAGCATCCAGACTCAGACGAACCGCGGAGTGGAGTTGTCAAGCCGGCTCAATCGTCTAGCCCACAGTCCGGACGAAGCGGTGGCCAGGGTCGAGCTGAACGATACCCTGGAGCAGGTGATTGTTCTTTCCGGACGATTTGCCAGGCTGAGAGGAGTGTCGTTGGAACTGCACCCTCACGAAGAAGCCCTGAACGTGGTTCTATCCCCTCTGAGGCTGCAGATGGTCGTCTTTGTCTGCCTCGAATGCTGTTGGGAGACCATGTCTCCGGGTGGCAGGATCTGCCTGATGGTCACTCGAGCTGGCCGGGAGGCAGCCGTGAGGTTTTTCTGTCAAAACGGCGATGGCACGGAGCAGGACGCTGCCGGTCCGCTTTCTGAGGCGAAAACAAAGCAACTGATCCAGGAAATGGTGAGTGACCTGGATTGCCGAATTGCCTGGTCTGCCTCACCACCGGCCTTCCACCTGATTCTGCCCGTTGACATTTAGCAAAGCTGCAGCGGGGAAGGCGGATGGCGAAGTTTAAGGTGCTGCTCGTGGATGATGAAGCCGAATTCGTCGCGACTCTGGCTGAACGCTTGGCGATGCGTGGGTTTGCTCCGGAGGTGGCATTCAGCGGCGAGGAGGCCATCGCGCTGCTCGCTCGAAACACTCCGGATGTCATGGTGTTGGACCTGAAAATGCCGGGCATGGATGGCCTTGAAGTCCTGCGCAGGGCCAAGAAGAGCTGTCCGCGGATTCAGGTGATCATCCTGACGGGGCATGGTTCGGAGCGGGACGAAGAGGCAGCGCGGCGCCTGGGGGCCTTCGAGCACCTCAATAAACCGGTTGACATCAAGGAATTGGTGGGAGTCATGGAGCAGGCCTTCGATCACTGCCGGACAACCGAATCCTGAAGGCCTGCCGCGTGTTCCCAATGGCAGCGGGCTCGACTAAACTCGATACCTCAACGGGTATCACCACGGAGCTGGGTTACAGGGAGGCAAGCGAATGAAGATTAGAGTGCTCCTGGTAGACGACGAAAAGGATTTTGTGGAGACTCTTGCAGCACGACTGGAAGCTCGGAACCTCTCGGTTGTCACGGCTTTCAATGGAGATGAAGCGCTTACCAGAATGAGGGAAGGGGAGGTCGACGTGGTGGTTCTGGACATGGTCATGCCCGGCAAGACCGGTATCGAGGTTCTCGGGGAGATCAAGCAGCTCAGACCGCTGGTAGAGGTCATCCTGCTGACCGGCCATGCGACGGTGGCGTCGGCCATCGAGGGAATGACACAGGGGGCTTTCTACTACCTCATGAAGCCCGTAGAGATGAAGACTCTTCTTCACAAGATCGCTCACGCCTATAAGCACAAGGCTGACCATGAATATCGGATTCGCCAGGCCGAAATCGACCGGCTGCTGTATGATCATGTTGAGGGTTGAGTTGGTATTGCTATTCTGAAGCAGTGATGTCCGGTTAGTAAATTGCATAAAACAGGGTGTAAAAAAATGTTAAAAAACAACAGGATGAGCCACTTTATTGCTTGACATTCCAATTAAAATATGGGTCGCGGCCCTTTTCGTAAAATCCAATATTTTAAGGGAGTTACGAAAATGCCGAAGACATTCCACCCATACGACCGAAAATACGCTGCACCAAGTTTTGATGAGCTTTTCAAACCAACTGAAGTCACCCTTGCTACCGCCACCCCATTGGTGGCAAGAGGGAACAGACCGTTGCAGATGAACTTCGAACAACAACTGAGAGCTTTGGTCTACTTTCATCTCGAGGAACACACCTCTGGGCGGCATCTAATTCAGGCCCTCGAGGAGGATGACTTCGCCCGCAATCACATTGCGCCTCCCGATGGCATCCAGAAGAGCAGCTTTTTCGAGGCCATTAACAATCGCGGTCTCGAACAGCTTGGTCATGTCTACCAGCAACTTCAGAACCAAGCCTCTAATATTTTACCCGCTCAGCACACTGAACTTGGTGAACTGGTGGGCATCGACGGCTCCCTCATTCAGGCCGTCCTCTCTATGTACTGGGCTGACTACAGGGACGGTTCAAAGAAGGCCAAAGTCCATGTTGGGTTTGATATCAACCGTGGCATTCCCTCCAAAATCTACCTCACGGATGGTAAGGAGGGTGAGCGCCCCTTTGTTGCCGTTATCCTCTCTCCTGGCGAGACCGGTGACATGGACCGGGGCTATCAGTGCCACCATAGCTTTGATGAATGGCAGACCGACGGCAAGCACTTCGTCTGCCGTATCAAGGCAAATACCAAGGTAACCTGCATTCAAATGAACCCGGTCCCCACCAAAAGCATCGTCTTCTACGATGCGATTGTTCTGCTCGGGACCGCAGGTATCAACCAGACACAGAAGCCACTCCGCCTTGTTGGATACCGCGTCGATAACGTAGACTACTGGGTAGCCACCGATCGCCATGACCTCTCTGCCGAGCAGATCACTTTTATCTATAAACTGCGCTGGCAGATCGAAAAGTTCTTTGCATGGTGGAAACGGCACCTCAAGGTCTATCACCTGATCGCAAGGACAGAGTATGGCCTGATGGTGCAGATTCTCTCCGGACTGATTACCTATTTGCTACTCGCCATATATTGCCACTGTACGTACCAAAATGGATGATTGACCAGTAAAGGGGCTGGGGCAATTATCTGCCTGTTATTTCTGATTAAACTCAGAAAGGAGGCAGATCATGTTGCCAGAGTCCACTTCCACAGAGAGCTATCCGCGTCCATCCCAATCCACCGCTGCAAAATTCGGAGCATCGTCCGGAGGCTGGGAGTCTCGCGAGGACAGTCGTGCAGTCATGGAGAAGCTGTCTTCAAAGCTCAGAGATCTCGCCCTTCCGGGAGTTGAGTTTGCGGAGGACTACCTCTTGTATCTCTATCGGAGGAATCGGCGCCCCAACACCCTGGAGCTCAACTACACAGCGATGAAGCTCTTCCTCGGGTTTCTCAGCAAGGAGGAAGTTACCCCCCTTGAGGCGGTGGACAGAAAACATCTTGAGGCCTTCATCGAGCACGAGCAGGACCGTGGGCTGAAGCCCGTATCGGTGAAGAACCGGCTGACTTGTCTGAAAGCCTTTTTTCGGTATTTGATCGAAGAGGGGGTGATCCGTAGCGAGGTCTTGTCCAGGGGCATCGCGGTGAAGGTTCCCGACTCTCTTCCCCGGGCCATTGCCCCTGAAGATGTCCGAGCGCTTCTTGGTGCCATTGAAAACACCCGAAACCGGGCGATGGTGCTCATGCTCCTAAGAACTGGCATGAGGATCGGTGAGCTCTTATCGCTTCGACTCAAGGACATTAACCTCTCCGAGCAGAAGGTGTTCATTCACGAGGCCCGGAAGACGGGAGCTGGAAGGGTTGTCTATTTCAGTACCGATGCGAGGGATGCCCTTCTTGCCTGGCTTGGGCGGAAGGATCCGAGGGAGGACGTGGTCTTCTCCGGCCGAAAGTATGAACGTCTGACCTACGCCGCTGCCCGGATGATGTTTGTCAAATGCATCAAGAAAGCGGGGCTTTCGGGTAAGGGCTACACGATTCACTGCCTGCGCCACACGTTCGCAAGCGAGCTCATGAATGCAGGAATGAGGCTCGAGTGTTTGCAGCCTCTTCTGGGTCACACCAGCATTGAAGTCACAAGGAGGTATGCGAGGCTCACCGACAGGACCCGCAGAGACGAATACTTCAAGGCGATGGCCCTGATCGAGAAAGGAGGGCTCGATGGCAATTATTAACTCGATCATCGGCTTCAGGCGGTCCCTCAAGCGGAAGAACTACTCGCAGCGTACGGTGAGAGACTACCTGAGCACCCTCAAGCAGTTTGTCCTCTGGCTCGATTGTCCCGTCGAGAAGGTTGGCCGAAAGAAAATCCTTTGCTTCATCGACCACCTTTTGGACAAAAGGCTCAGCCCCAAAACGATCAACTGCTATCTCGACAGCATCCGCTCCTTCTACCGCTATCTGAAGGAGGAAGAGGAAATCGAGATGGAAAACCCGGTAAAGAGGGGCTATCAGCTCCGTTTGCCAAAACCGCTGCCGAGGTTTCTGCGCGATGACCAGGTCGGGAAGCTCCTTAAGGTCATAAATGGGTTGAGGGACCGGGCCATCTTCACCGTCATGCTCCGTTGCGGTCTGCGGGTGGAGGAGACAGCGGCCTTAAGGCTCGATGATCTCGATTTTCGCCGGCAGACGATTACCGTTCGGATGGGCAAAGGAAGCAAGGGCCGAATGGTCTACATGAGCACTGACGCCCACGGCGCCATCACGGATTATGTTCGGACAAGGCCGACTGTCAAAACAAGGGCCCTCTTTCTTGTGGAAAAAGGAACCTTCAAAGGCAAGGCCATCTCAGTTCGAGGCATCCAGAGAAGAATCGAGCACTACGCCAGGAAATCAGGGGTCAAGGTCTCCTGCCATGAACTGCGGCATACGATGGCAACCCAATTGCTCAACGCCGGGGCCGAGCTTACCGTTATCCAGGATCTTCTGGGCCATAGCCGCATTGCCACAACTCAGAGGTACTGCATGGTCTCAAACCTCAAAGTTCAGAAGGATTATCACAAGGCCATGGAGGTGGTCATCGAGAGGACCTCGCCGCGTGTCCCTGGCTGAGGACTCGGTAGGAAACCCAAAGGCCAGGAGTACCTTGGAATCGACGATTGAAGATGGGGGCCAGCCCCCAAACCCCCGGAGTTTAACGCCTTTGGGGAATCAAAAGGGGCAGGGAAAAAGAAAGGCAGAGCACATTGGCCCTGCCCCTCCGTCATCCCCCTACCTCGGCGCTCGGGTTGCTCTCCAGCAGAGCCCTATCCTCCGGGTAGGCAGATTCAAGTGTACACCGGGTCAGTGTGAAATAAAAAGTTCAAACATAAGGAATGCGGAAAGCGTAGAATGACTTCTGTCTATCAGCAACGTGCCTCTTAAGCTAAAACAGGCACATAGCGATAACTGGAGAAAGATAGCCTAAACTAGCACAAGACCTTATACACACTCAGAAAAACAGGCGTTGGTACGTACAGATTGCCATAATCATTACCGGGAAAGGGTCAGCATCAGGAGAGTCAGAGAACTCCGGATAAGAATCCAGAATGAGCTTCGCGATTCCCAACGAAAAGCTCCGATTCCTTCGGATTTCAAAGAGCAAGAGCGAGACGGGCTAAATGCAAGTACCTAACCGGACATTACTGATTCTGAAGGGTGCTTCCTGCTTCCCTCTGGCAAGAAGTCAGACTCGTTGGTCAGGGCCATAATCCGGGTGCTGTTGAATTTCGCCTTGCTATGGTCCCGGCAACGTGCTAAGAAAGCCGACGGTCTGGCTCTCCACTTCATGCACCAGGTTATCGGGCGCTAATCCGCACATTCCTGCTGTCCTATACTTATCGAAAATCATGCTGCTTTTGCGTTCCAGCCCTTCCGTCTTTTTGAGCGGTGAGGGTCGATGAGAGATCTGCTCAGGCCGTAGCGGCGGTTGCCAGTTGTCTTTCGCTTGTTGAGGGTTTGATATGGTGCTTCGAGGTCATACAGCGCCTGGGCACCTTCCCAGAGTGGGTTTCAATAATAAAAGAGGAGGGTTTTCATGAGTAGCGGGAGAAAGGTTTTCGAGTTTTTGAAGGCCGCGTCGGTGGCGCATGCGAAGTGGGACTTCGAGGTTTCCATGTCGATTGTCAAGAATCGTAAGAAACTTCTGGTCCTCTTCATCCTGTCCCTGCCGATCCTGGCGGTTTCGTTTCTTGAGGCAGGACCGTGGCTTGGAGGGAAGACGGCTTATGGGCCAGCCTATTACACCACCACCATCTTTCTGGTCTCCATGGCGGTGGGGTTGGCGGCCGGCCTGATCACCGGTTGTATCGGCGCCGGCGGCGGCTTCATCATCACCCCGGCACTCATGGCGGCGGGGGTTAAAGGCATCCTGGCAGTGGGGACGGATCTATTCCACATTTTCGCCAAGGCCATCATGGGCACGACTGTCCACAAGAAGCTGGGGAATGTGTCGGTAAGCCTGGCGATCGCCTTCCTGGTGGGTTCCGGAGTGGGGACATTTATCGGCGGAGCGATCAACAAGGGACTCTACAACTACGATCCGCTCCTCAGCGAGGCTTTTATCAGCGCGGTTTACGCAGTTCTTCTGGGGTTCCTCGGGTTTTATGCGCTGGCAGACTTCATGCGGTCGACCAGGGGGGATAGCGGCGGCGGGGATGCTCACGGCGGTCCGGTTTCTGGGACCCCCGGCATTGCCGCTAAGCTGCAGGGCATGAACATTCCGCCCATGATCCGGTTCGACGAGGATTTCGTACCGGGGGGCAAGAAGCTTTCCGGCGTCATCATTGCCATGGGTGGGGTCGTGGTTGGGATCATGGCGGCCATCATGGGGGTGGGGGGGGGATTCATCACTTTCCCTTTGTTTGTGTATATTTATGGCGTCTCCTCAATGACCACGGTTGGCACCGATATCCTGCAGATCATCTTCACTGCGGGCCTGGCGGCCATTGGCCAGTATGCCATTTACGGCTACGTTTTTTATACCCTGGCCATGGGGATGCTCATCGGATCGCTGGTCGGGATTCAAGTCGGGGCGCTGACCACCAAGGTGGTAAAAGGCATTCATATCAGGGGCTTCTACGCGGTTTCCATCATTGCCGGCTTTCTGAACCGGGCTGCTACGCTTCCCAAGAAATTCACCGAACTGGAAGTAATCAATATTTCCAAGCCCGTCTGCGACTGGATCGAGTATGTGGGGAACATCCTCTTCTGGATTGTGGTTGCCGTCTTCGGTCTGTGGATTTTCGCAAAGTTCTTTAGCAACCTCGGTACGTTGAGAGAGGAGGACTAACCATGCTGATCAGACACGCGAAATTCTTCAATATGGGGCTACTCCTGGCGGTAACCTTCCTGGGAGCGTTATTTCTGATCTTTCAGCCGTTATTTGACGGCAAGAATGGTCTCGAATTTGCCGATGATCTTTTCAACAAACTGTCGAAGGGTTCTTCCTACTTCATCCCCGAAGTCCTCAAGGGCAATGAAAAACTCATTGGCACCAATTTCTCGGTGAATATCAAGCTGGACAAGCCGGACCAGGGGGCAAACGCGGTCACGCTGTTGACGGGCAACGGCGCCCAGGCGGCAGTGCAGGACACCCACCTTACCATCAGCGGTGATCTCGGCAAACTCCTTGGTGGAATCCTCAGAGACTCGGAAGAGATGTACCACAACGACGGTTCCAAAGTGGCCGGCCGCTATGGTTTTCAGGAGATGGATGCCATGGCGCTCTGGTGGAGCATGCTGACCAAAATGAACAAGGAGTTCCAGAAGGAGAAGAAGCTCGCCGAGTCGGAATTGGTCATGAAGGTCCTTCAGCGAGCGATCGAACCCGCCTACAATTATTATGGGGTCATACCGGAGAAGGTCTCCGGCAAAGCCTTCACGGTGATCGGTCTGCTCGCCTTTTATGTTTTCTATACCCTTTGGTGGGGATACGCGGTCTTCTATCTCTTTGACGGCATCGGCTTGACCATGAAGAAAGCGAAAACAAAGAAGGAAGTCTAAGAGGGGAAACAATGAAGATACTAGTGCCGGTGGACGGCTCGGAATATGCGCTCGAAGCGGTCAGAGTGGCAATCGATTTTGTCAAAACCAAAGGTGCTTCCATCGCCTTGATCAGCGTCGTGCCCTTCATCGGCGGCATGGACGATCATGAGATTTCTCCGGCCAGAAGAGAACGACATATGGAGAGTCTGCAGCAGCGTGCCGATGGAATTATCAAGCAGGCTTGTGAGGTGATCGAGGCGGAGCAGGTCACTTCGAGTTGTGCCAAACATACGGTGGTCTCCGTGTCGGCGGCGGAAGCGATCATTGATTTTGCCGAAACCGAGAAGATCGATCTCATCGTCATGGGTAGCCGTGGGCTCAGTCCCGGCGCACGCTTCAAGCTCGGCAGCGTGGCGTCCCAGGTGGTTAAAGGCAGTCCCTGCTCGGTGTATTTGGTCAAGCTGCCTGCCAGGGAATGAGTGATACCGGAATCATCCGGCTTGAGCGCGGCGCCCTTTCGGCCATCCATGCGGGCCGCCGGAAGGGCGCTCAGCCGTAAAGTGCCTTTCCCTCTCCACCCTGTTTCCGTCGCTGGCGCAGGAGTCACCCAGGCCCCTCAGCGCTCTGCCCGGCCCTCCGTGCGACCGCGTCGCACTGGCGGAAATCACCACGGACAGGCAACGAACCTCCAAAGAAAGCTTGCCGCGGGCAATTGATCCTTTCTATACTACTCACGATGGCGGGCAGCAAGGTGATCGCCATCCCGGTACCGGGGGTTGCCCTGGTCTTTCTGCCGATGTTCCGTGAATCAGGTATGTTGTCTCGGAACTGGGAGGGGTCCTGTGAGCGAGGAGGGTTGAGGGTGGACACATTCAAGGTGCTGCTGGTGGATGATGAAGTGGAATTCCTGGAGACGCTGGTCAAGAGGCTCAAACGCCGCAATCTGGAAGTCTCGGGCGTCAGCAGTGGGGAAGCGGCCCTTGCAAGACTGAGTGAGGTTCCGGTGGACGTGGTCGTGTTGGATGTGAAGATGCCCGGAATGGACGGCCTGACGGCTTTGAGGGAAATCAAGAAACGCTTTCCCCTGATAGAAGTGATCATGCTCACCGGCCATGCCAGCATGGAAGTTGCCATTGAGGGGATGGAGCAGGGGGCTTTTGACTATCTGATGAAGCCGATGGATATCGATGAACTGCTCTACAAGCTTCAGGATGCCTACCAGAAGAAGGTCCTGCATGCAGAGCGCATCAAACACGCGGTGGATGAGGTTTCCGGCGCCAAACAGGGTTGACTTGCATCATGGGGATCCTGGCAGACCTTCTCCAAAAAATCACCCTCAGACGCCGCCGAGAGGAGCTCTCGCCGGCAAGAATCGAAGAGCTTCGTACTGCCTTTAAAGACCGCTATCACAGCTTCAAGGTACTCCTTGCTGCCAATAACAAGGCTCTGGAAATCATGGCGGAAATGGAGGAAGCGCTGCGGGGCGCCCGGCCTTTTGGGATGTCTTTTATTCGAGCGGACTGTACTGCGGTTTCGGTCAATGTTTTCCGCATTGTCAAGAACCTGGACCAGCTCGCTCCCGGCAAATACGAGGAGCTCTTTGACAGGTTCAAGGAGATTCAGGGGCGAATCAACGAAGTGCTTTCCCGGCGAAGGTTGCCGAAGGCGGAACGGCTGGTGCTTCCCTTCGAAGCGATCGACGTGACCATGGCCGATCAGGTCGGGAGCAAAATGGCCAATCTGGGAGAGGTGATGACCCGCCTCGATCTCGCGGTCCCGCCGGGTTTCGTGATAACCTCGCTGGCCTACCAGCGGTTTTTTGAACATAACGAGCTGCAAACCGAGATTGACCGCATCCTGCAGGCCTCGGAGGTGGATCAATTGGACCAGCTCTTTTCTCTGAGTGCCGATATTCAGCAGCTGATCATTCGGGCAACGGTGCCCCCGGACCTCGAAGAGGCGATCAAGGGTGGCTACCGCCAGCTGGAAGCCAAAGCCGGTGCAGGAGTCAAGGTTTCCATGCGCAGCAGCGCCCTGGGGGAGGATTTGGCGGGGACTTCCTTTGCAGGTCAGTATCGTTCGCAACTCAACGTCAGTCCCGAAGATCTCATTGAGGCCTACAAGGAGATCGTGGCCAGCAAGTACAGTTTGCAGGCCATTGCCTACCGGCTGAACCGGGGGATCCTGGATGAGGACGTTGCCATGTGCGTGGGCTGCATGGTCATGATCAATGCTGCGTCGGGGGGTGTTACCTATTCCCGCAATCCCCTTCATCTGCGGGACGATTCCATCACGATCAATTCCGTGTGGGGGCTGCCCAAATCGGTGGTGGACGGCAGTGTGGCGGCGGATCTGTTCGTCGTCTCGCGCGACCCATCGTTGCCGATCATGCGGCGGGAAATCCAGACCAAAGACCAGAAGTTTGCGTGCTATCCGGACGAAGGGGTCTGCCGCCTGGAGGTGACGGGAACAAAGAGTAAAGATCCTTCCCTGAGCGACGAGCAGGTACGTCGGTTGGCGGAAATTGCGCTGCGTCTCGAGGACTATTACGGTTCGCCCCAGGACATCGAGTGGGCGATCGATGACCACGGGTCGGCGTTCCTGTTGCAGTGTCGGCCTCTTAAGCAACCGGAAGGGGGTGATGGCGGGGCCCGTGAAGTGCTGCCCGACCTCCCGCGCGAACTGCTGGTGCTCCATGGTGGAACGACGGCCAGTTCCGGGGTGGCCTGTGGCCCGGCCTATATCCTTCGCCGCCATGGGGACGCCCTCAACTTTCCACGCGGGGCAGTACTGGTTACGGCGCAGGCCCTGCCGCGCTGGGCGGCCCTCCTCAACCGCGCCGCCGCCGTGGTGACGGAGCAGGGAAGCGCTGCCGGCCACCTGGCGAACGTGGCGAGAGAGTTTGGGGTGCCGGCGATTTTCGGGCTGCCGGCTGCTACCAGCACCTTACAGAACGATCAACTGGTGACCATCGATGCGGATGGACTGGCGGTCTATCAAGGGCGCGTGGAGGCGCTCCTGAGAGCTTCCGAGAGAGCGAAAAAAAACCTCATGGAAGGAAGCCCCGTCCATGAGATCCTGAAGGAAGTCTCTCAGCACATCGTCCCGTTGCATCTCCTGGACCCCGACGCGGCCGAATTCAAACCGAAGAATTGCCGGACATTCCACGACATTACCCGCTTTTGTCATGAACAGTCAGTCAAGGAGATGTTCAGCTTCGGCAAGGAACATCATTTCTCGGAGCGGGCCAGCAAACAGCTGTTCCACAGGGTGCCGATGCTCTGGTGGATCATCAATCTCGATGATGGCTTCAAAGAAGATGTTCCCGGAAAGTTCGTGCAACTGGACAACATTGTGTCGATCCCCATGCTGGCATTGTGGGAAGGGATCAACGCCATCCCCTGGGAAGGCCCTCCGCCGGTGGATACCAAGGGCTTCATGTCGATCCTGCTCGAAGCCTCGACGAATCCTGCTTTGGACGCTTCCATGCCGTCCGAGTACGTCAACCGCAACTATTTCATGATTTCGAAGAACTTTTGCAGTCTCACCTCACGCTTTGGTTTCCATTTTTGCACGGTTGAAGCGCTCGTGGGAGAGCGGCCTGGCGAAAATTACATCAGCTTCAGCTTCAAGGGGGGAGCCGCGGACTATCAACGGCGACTGCGGCGCGCCGTGTTCGTGTCGAGCATACTCGAGGAATTTGGATTCCGGGCCGAAATCAAAGAGGATGGCGTGTTTGCCCGCATTGAGGGTTTCGATGAGGGCGTGATGAAGGAGAAGCTCAAGCTGCTGGGCTACATGCTCATGCATACGCGCCAGTTGGATATGATCATGTCCAATGATGCGGCCTATCAGCATCACCGGAACAAAATCATCAACGATATTCATTCAATCATCGGACCAGCCCCCATGGCTGCAGAATGCTGAGCGGATTCGAGGATCGCCGATGGAAGAGCAGAGCTACAAGAAACTCCGTTGGAAAATCATCGCCACCACGCTCTCTTTTTCATTGATCCCACTGTTCGCGCTGGGGCTGAGCATGTACTATCAGTTCAGCGTTTCCTATACGGCGAAGATTCTGGAGACCCTGAGAAACCTTGCCGAAAATCGGCGTAATGCCATTGACCTGTTTCTGGACGAACGGGTATCCCAATTATACACGTTGGCCTATACCCACGCCTTCGATCAGCTGAAAGACGAGCATTATCTGAACCGGGTCTTCACCCTCATGCAGATGCGGTCGAAGTCTTACGTCGATCTGGGAGTCATTGACCGGGACGGATACTATGGATCCTATGTGGGGCCGTATGAACTCAAAGGGCTGAACTACAAAAAGGAGGAATGGTTCCAGGAGGTCATGCTGCGCGGGGTTTATATCAGCGACGTCTTCATGGGATTTCGTAAATTTCCGCACTTCATTCTGGCGGTCATGCGCCGGGAGGGTGACCGGAATTGGATCCTGCGGGCAACGGTCGATACTGAAATCTTTGATTCCATGGTGAAGGCTGCTCAAGTTGGGCAGAGAGGGGATGCCTACGTGCTCAACAAGAAGGGCGTGTTCCAGACTCCCCCCCGGTTTGGCGGGCAACTGCTCGAACCGTTCCGTCATTTCGAGACCTCGAAGTTTGTTGGAATTCGGGTTGAGGAAATGACGTTCAATGGCGAAACGGACCTCTACGCGCTCACGTGGCTCAACAACAAGGACTGGATGCTGGTGGTCAAGGAGAGCCCTCGCGAGGAACTGATGCCCCTGTTGCGGGCCAGGTTGCTGGTAATTGGCCTGGGGCTTGGAGGTCTGCTCATCATTGTCATGGGGACTGTGTTCATTACCCGCGGCATGGTGGCACGGCTCATTGCGGCTGAACGCGAGAAAGCGAAGCTCGACGCCGGCCTCATGCAGTCGAGCAAGATGGCGGCCCTGGGGAAGCTCGCCGCCGGTATTGCCCACGAGGTAAACAATCCACTGGCGGTGATCAAGGAAAAGGTGGGGTGGCTGACAGATCTCCTCTCGGAAGAGGATATCTCCAGGAACGAGAACTTCCAGGAATTCGACGATGCCCTGAAGAAAATCGATCATCATGTGGACCGAGCGCGGAAGGTTACCCACCGCCTCCTGGGGTTCGCGCGGAGAATGGAACCCACTCAGGAACGGGTCAATATCAACAGGATTCTCGAAGAGACTACAGACTTTCTGCGCAACGAGGCTCATTACCGCAACATCTCCATCCACACTGACTATGCCCGCGATCTCCCGGAGACCACGAGTGATTCCACCCAGCTTCAGCAGGTTTTCCTCAATATTGTCAACAATGCCATTGATGCCATTGCCAAAGATGGGGTCATCACCATCCAGACGACCCATTATCCCAAGGACAAAATGGTGGGAATCTGCATCAGTGATGATGGGCCCGGAATTCCTGCCGAGGTTCTCAGCAAGATCTTCGATCCCTTTTTCACCACCAAGGAGGTGGGAAAAGGGACCGGGCTGGGACTTGCCATCAGCTATAGTATTGTGGAAAAGCTGGGAGGTAGCATCAGGGTCAGCAGCGAATTGGGGAACGGAACGACCTTTACCATCCTCTTGCCCGTTGTGAATCAGGAATAATTCGGGGACCTGCATCCTTGATGGGTAGGCGCGGGCGCGGTTGAGATGATGCCGAAACCGCGCCCTGGCAGGCAAGAGGAGAATAGGGCCGATATTTCGCCTGGCTGGATGAGGAAGGGTAATATGACAAAGGATTTCAGGGTATTGATTGTCGATGACGAGCTTGATTTTCTGGAAACCATTGTGAAGCGTCTGAACCGGCGCAAGATTGATGCCAAGGGGATCGACAGCGGCCTGAAGGCCCTGGAGCTGCTGGAGCGGGAGCATTTTGACGTCGTCATCCTCGATGTGCGAATGCCGGGCATGGATGGGATCGAGACGCTGAAAGAAATGAAGAGAAAACGGCCGCTCATGGAAGTGATCATGCTCACCGGCCACGGGTCGGTCGAATCTGGAGTGCAGGGAATGCAGTACGGAGCCTTCGATTACGTGATGAAGCCGGCAAGCATCGATGAGCTGCTGGAGAAGATTCATGAGGCGTACGCGCGAAAAGTGCTGCATGAGAAAAAGGTCCTCGATTCGAAGTTGAGCTGAAAGCGATTTCATGGTTCACAAATGCGGCTTCCGCGCCCTGAGCCAGTTCCCTCACGCAGCCACGTTGCTTTGTGGTGGACTGGCGGTTGTCCTTGCGCTGCTCGGTGAAGTTGTGCTGGCAGCCTTCGCCTTGATGGCTGCCGGGGTCTCCTTCCTGGTCGTGCGGCACCTGATCGGTCTGGTCGTTAAGGCCAATGAACAGAAATATCGTCTCGATCAGCAGCTCATCCAGTCCCAGAAGCTGGCCGCCATCGGCGAACTTTCTTCCGGGATTGCCCATGAAATCAACAACCCGCTGGCGATCATGGGGCAGGAGACGGAGTGGATCAAGCACCTGCTGAAAGGTGATAATCTGCAAGCTCCGGGGGCAACCGACGAACTGCGCGATTCGCTGCGCGAAATCGTGAGCCAGGTTGAGCGCTGCAAGGAAATCACCCACAAGCTCTTGGATTTTGCGAGAAAGAAAGAGCCCCTCATCCAGGCGGCCGATGTGAATCGGCTTGTTGAGGATATGGCCCGGCTGGTGGAGAAAGAGGCGGCTCAGAATAACATTAAGCTGATCAGAGGCTACGACAAGAACCTGCCGCGGGTCTCGACCGATCCCCCCCTCCTGCGCCAGGTGGTGTTGAATATCCTGAACAATGCGGCCTATGCGATAGGTCGCGACGGCACCATAACGATTGCTACCCGCCAGCCGACGGCCGATTCCATCGAACTGACTTTCAGCGATACCGGTTGCGGTATTCCGAAAGAGCAGCTCGATAAAATCTTCGATCCTTTCTTTAGCACCAAACCACCCGGGAAAGGCACCGGGCTGGGACTTTCCATCTCCCACAGCATCATTGTCAAGCTCGGAGGGCGAATCACCGCTGCCAGTGAGGTTGGCAAGGGAACGACCTTCACCATTCATCTTCCGGTTGCGTCACCTAACGGAGAAGACTGACAATGCCACTCAAAGCCAGAGTTTTGATCGTCGATGATGAAGAGCGGTTTCGGTTCACCCTCAAGAAGCTGCTCACTGCCAACGGCTTGGAGACGGATGCCGTGGGCAGCGGCCTGGAAGCCGTCGAGGCGCTTCGGCAGCGACCGTATGACGTCATCCTGCTGGATGTGAAAATGCCGGGCATGAGCGGCATTGAAGCCCTTGCCAAATTGAAGAAGATCAACCCCGAGGTGGAAGTGATCATCTTGACGGGTCACGCTTCGGTGGATGTGGCAGTGGAAATCATGAAGCTCGGCGGCTATGAATACCTGCTCAAACCCTGCCCCATGGACGAACTGCTCGCCAAAATCGAGTCGGCCTATGAGCGCAAGACGGCCAGGGGCGAGCGATTGCGCAAAGCGGAGGCTACTCAGGCGGGTGAGGCTTCTTGAAGGTTTTGGAATCAAGCTTGGTGTCGCGCATGAGGCGGTGGAGGTACTGGCGCTTGACTCCGGACTCTCGCGCCGCCTGCGAGACATTGCCGCCATGCCTTGCCAGGGCTCTGGCGATATACTGGGTCTGAAATTCGTCCAGCAGGCGATCCTTGGCCTCTTTGAGAGGCATGGTGAAGAGCTTGTTGGCCGTCGTAACCGGGGGGGTGGGGGTACCGGTGGCAGGGAACGCCGTGACGGGGATGAGATCTTCGGCCTCGAGGGTATCCCCCGTTGCCATAATGACGCCCCGTTCGATGACGTTTTCCAGTTCCCGGATATTGCCCGGCCACTCCCGTCCCATCAGATGATTCATCCCGTCCCGGGAAACGCCTCGCACCTTCTTTCCGTGGATCAGGCAGTATTTCTTCGTGAAATGCCCGGCCAGCAAGGGAATGTCCTCCATCCGGTCCCGCAGCGGAGGAAGGTGGATATTGATGACATTCAGCCGGTAGAAAAGGTCTTCCCGGAATCCCCCCTGCTTGATCAATTCCACAAGATTCCGGTTGGTGGCAGTGAGGAACCGGATATCCACCCGGCGGATGGCGTTGCTGCCGACCGGCTTGAACTGACCCTCCTGAAGCACGCGCAGGAGCTTAACCTGCATGGCCGAGCTCAGGTCCCCGATCTCATCCAGGAACAGCGTCCCCGTGTCAGCTTCTTCAA
>Ga0255347_1000436_pt1 | contig 77431 bp, 57 predicted proteins | sample wastewater_treat_2_FD_192479 | JGI IMG/M metagenome (GOLD analysis project Ga0255347, IMG submission 192479) | Wastewater microbial communities from Lulu Island WWTP, Vancouver, Canada - plant24 | ecosystem: Engineered > WWTP > Wastewater > Unclassified | place: Canada: Vancouver, British... | reverse complement strand
GACTACCTGCTCACCCTGCTCAATGTCGGATAATTTCGTGCGATTGCCCTGGACTTGACCCTACGTGATTCAAGACCTGGCAAATGAGTTCGGTGATGCTGCGGAAGTTCAGGGGCTTGAGGGCAAAAGCTTGAATTCCAATGGCTTTTGCTTTCTCTTCGGTGATGAGCTCACTGTATCCCGTGCAAAGGATGATGGGAAAATTCGGTTTTATTTTTAAAATTTCTCGAGAGAGATCCACTCCCGTCATCCCGGGCATGGTCATGTCAGTGATGACCAAGTCAAAACTGTCGGGATCGGCACGAAAGATCTGGATCGCCTGGGTGCTGTCGGTGGTTGCCATGACCCGATAGCCGAGGCTCTCGAGCATCTCCCGGCCCATTTCGGCGAGGACCGGTTCATCGTCCACGAAGAGCACTCGTTCTGAGCCATGAGGGAGCGGTTGAGTGGGTTTGACCTCTGGTTGGGCAATCTCTTCAATGGCCGGCAGATAGACGGAAAAGGTAGTGCCGGCTCCGGGTCGGGTCTGAACCGTAATGGTGCCGCCGTAGCCGCAGACGATGCCGTAGACCACGGAGAGACCGAGGCCGGTTCCTTCTCCCGGCTGCTTGGTGGTGAAGAATGGATCAAAAAGGCGGTGCACCAATTCGGGTTCAATGCCCGTTCCGGTGTCACTCACCGTCAGTTTCAGATACGGTCCCGGTCTCAACCCTCCCATCCCCGCCGCCATCCCTGGGGTGAGCTCGACATTTTCAACGGTAACCTGGATCATCCCGCCCTTTTCGCGCATGGCCTGAGCGCTGTTGGTACAAAGGTTGATGAGAACCTGATGGATCTGGGTCGGATCGGCAAGGACGGCATTCAGTTTGGAGGCAATCCTGTGATGAATGATGATAGTGGAGGGAATGGTGGCGCGCAGCAGTCCAAGGGCTTCCTGCGCGACCGATGCGAGATCAATCGGTCGGAGTTCCTGGGCCGCGCTGCGGCTGAAGGTCAGGATTTGTCCAACCAGGTCCCGCGCGCGCTCGGAGGCATCGAGAACCCGGTCCAGGTATGTGCTCAGTTCCTTCTGGCGCAGCCTGCTCTTGGCGATTTCGGTGTAGCCCACGATGGCACCAAGGATATTATTAAAATCATGAGCAATCCCTCCGGCCAGGGTGCCGATGGTTTCCATTTTCTGGACTTGCAGCAGCCGGGCTTCAAGGACCTTGCGTTCGGTGATGTCCTGAGCCGTACCTTCCAGGTACAGCATTTCTCCCACGCTGTTGCGGACGGCGCGCATGTTCAGATTAACCCAGACAACGTTTTGGTCCTTCCGGAAATATTCGACCTCGAAATCACGAACCAGCCCCTGCTTCTCCACCAGGTCCAGAAGCTCCCGGCGGCGTTCGGGATGGACATACAGTTCATGGGTAATATCGCGGAAGCTGCCACATAATTCTTCGGGTGAGTGGTAGCGAAGGATACGGGCGAAGGCTGGGTTGGCGTTGATGATGCGCCCGGTCGGGGTGGTCTGAAAGATTCCGTCAAGGGCATTTTCAAAGATACTCCGGTATTTTTCTTCCGCCAGCTTGCGGTCGGTGACGTCTTCGATCGTGCTGATGGCCCCGACGAGGGAGTGCTGGGAATCCCGGATCACCACCGCCGTGCAGTGCAGCCACTTCCCATCCTCTCCCAGATCGGGAAAGGAGTCGGCAATCTCGATGGCCTCATCGATCAAGCCGGATCCGCGGTGCTTGCCTGCGTACCAGCGGTCGATGGCGGCGAGCTCCCCGTCCACCAGAAGGTCGGCGAGACACGGGCGTTCCGCGGAATAGAAGGCGGACCAGTGGCGGTTGCTCCCAACCATCTCAGCAGCCTTGAGACGGGTCAGTTCCTCCAGAGCTTTGTTCCAGTAAATCACCTGATGATCTTTGCCAATCACAAAGGTGGGGATGGGCGATCCCTGGATGATGCTTTCCAGGCGCCGTTCACTCTCCCTGAGGGCCTCCTCGGCGACCTTTTGCTGGGTGATGTTGCGGATGATCACAATGATCTGGTTTCCAAGGAGAGGCAGTAGCCGGGCCTCAAACCAGTGCCTCTGACGCCGGTCGGTGAGGCAGTATTCCAGGCTGACCATGCTCTGAGTCCGCAGTACCTGGCCAACGGCCTCGTTGAAATCAAAGGCGGCGGCCTCGATGGGCAGGTCCTGGATCCTTTTCCCAAGAAGCTGTTGAGCCTGGAGGAGGAAGTCACTGGTACTGCCGGTGGTGTAATCAAGGATGGTTCCTTCCCGGTCCAGGCGGAGCATCAGGTCGGGGTTGGCCTGAAACACGGCGCGCAGTTCCGAATTGGCCTCGAGCAGTTCCTGGGAACTGAGTTCCAGGGACCGTTCCAGCATGCCCCTATCGAGGTCGAACTGCCGATAGGCTTCGTTGACGGCGTTGACAAATGGCTGCCATGCTTCGGGGATGGTAAATGATTCACCAAAATACCGCTTCAACTGTCGCTTCAACAGGCTGTGCATCGCTACCACCGGAGAGTCCTTCCTTTATGTGCCTGGATACTTCCCGCCAGAGCGGTGAAAGAGTCCGATAACCCGCACCTGGGGATCAAGCCGCGCTTTCGGAAAACGTGGTGATGGTCATGGTCTGGTTGTGCAGTTCACAGTTTTCTCCCGGGGTAAACGGACAGATTTCGCCATAGGAATAGAAGCCGGTCAGGATGGTGTCCTCCCCCAGGATTTCGCGAACCCCCTCGACTTCTTCCTCGATCCGCTGTTGCAAGACCAGTTTGCGGCCGACACAGCTGATGAGAATGGCCAGTTGGGGAGAGACCGAACCGGCGGCCTGGTAGCTGGTCCTGGCCGCTCCCACGGCGCCGTCGATCAAACGATCGAAATTGGCTTTCATCAGGCGGGCGTAGGAACCTTCCGGAACGTCTCCGGCAAAAGTCATGCTCTGTTCCTGCTCGTTTACGGAAAGGATGGTACGGACCACTCCCGTTTCCCCCGCCTTGGTGCGGAGGCTCAAGGGGAACAAGAGACCGGCCGCCGGCAAACCGACGGCATGGTCGCCGAGGTATCTCTTGTAGAGTTCCAGGGCAGAATGGCTGTCCATCTCAAACAGGACGTTCCCCTTCGAGCGGGTGATGAGGCGGTCCGGGCCAAAAGGATCCCAGCCTCCGAGCGAGCCATAGCCGACCTTCAGCTGAGGGCCGTATAACCCCAGCACGGCAACCGTATCCCGAGCGGGGGGACTGTCCCAGAACGTGAGGGTTTCTTCAAACCGGTCACCGTCCCCGGCCAGCCCGCCGGTAACCGTGACCCAGCCTGGCAGGTGCTTCTTGAGGCCGCGCACCAGGTCGCTGCCGTTCACCGTGAGTCCGTCCGAGAGCACGAGGATGTGAACCAGCCCGAGAGGGTCCAGCCGCCTGGCCAGGGATTCGCCGGCGTGAAAGCTGTCGCGCACCTCCGTGAAACGGATCTGGCAGCCGGCTATGCTGGTGTGCTCAAAGTGAATGGCCGTAGCCACCAGGGAATCATCGGTCACCTGGGTCCCGCAGATCTCGCCGGCAGTGGAGCAGCCCAGGAAATGGGCTGTGGGATAGGCGGATTTCAACGGTTCCACGAGGGCCGGATTCCTGAGGGTGCTTCCAGAGCCGAAGAGCAGGATCAGCTGGGGGGCTTTAGCGAGGCTGCCGGGAGGCTGAGGACTCCATCCGGCGGCCTCGGTCCATCTACTTTGTTCGGTTTGCATGGGTCATTCCCTCCAACGCATTGGCAGTGCCGGCATGGCGAACGGCGCGCCGGTTGGCGGCTGTTTCGAGCAGCGATTCGATCTCGGCCGCCATAGCGAAGACGCCGAAAATGCCTCCGGTATGGATGAAGATGATTCTTTCGCCGAACCCCGCAGGGTTGCGTTCCAGTTCCTGAACCATCCCGTAAAAGGCCTTCCCCGTATAGACGGGATCAAGAAAAATCCCTTCGGTCCGGGCCAGATCACAGAGCAGCGTCAGTTCTTCCGGTCGCGACACGGCATAGCCGCGTCCCACGTAGCCGTCGATGATGTGCAGGTCCCGCTGCCGGTCGAAGGAAAGGGAGAGGTGATAGTCGGTGATGAGCCGGTCGCAAATGTCTCCCACCGCCCGGACGAAATAGGCCTCATCGTCGCAGACATTGAAAGTGACCAGCCGAGCGTTGAGTCCCGTGAGCTTGGCCCCCGTCACCAACCCGGCGGCCGTGCCTCCCGAACCGGTGGCATGGATGATGGTGGTCGGGCGTTCGGCACCGCCCGGCAGGGCCGCGAGATCGCGGGCAAGCTCTTCTGCCGCCCGGATATAACCCCACGACCCGATGGGGTTCGAAGCCCCTTCGGGAATGATATACGGGATGTGTCCCCGGGCGCGCAGGGTGGCGGCCTCAAGCTCGAAGAATTCCTGGCGATGCTGGTATTCCTGGGGGGAGATCCAGACAATTTCGGCTCCTGCCATCCGGTCCAGGAGGATATTGCCCTCCGGACGGGGCGGATGGGCCGGGTCGGAAGTGCGGAGCAGCAGCCGGCAGCGCAACCCTGCCATGGCGGCGGCAACGGCGGTGGCGCGGCAGTGGTTGGATTGAGCACCGCCGCAGGTGAGCACGCAATCGGCTTCTTGCGCCAGAGCATCGGCCAAGGCAAATTCAAGCTTGCGTACCTTGTTGCCCGAAAGGGCCATGCCGGTTAGATCGTCGCGCTTCACATACAATTCAACGCCTAGCCTCTCGCCGAACCGATGGAGCCGCTTCACCGGGGTCGGCAGACGGGCCAGGTCGAGATGGGGCGGATACGGGATCTTTTCGGTTTTCCGGGTCATCGCTCAACTCGCTGAATAGGTTTTACAGAACCGCTGCCAACCATGGGGACTGCCCGCGGATCGCATCTCTCCACGGGAAATGAGGGCACATTATACTTCAGATCGCGAAGGCAAGAAACCCCTCCCGAGACTTTGACGGGGACCTCCCTGGGAACCTCCCTCCCATCGAATGCGCAGGTGGCGGTGCAGGACTTGCCCAGGAACCCGAGGATCGAGCGCGGCGGGAGGTGTCTTCACCAAAAATCGCAGCTCAGGACCAGTTCGAGCTGGTTTCGAAGCTCCTTTCGGATGGCCAGGTTCCATTTCTTCGCGGCATTGGCGGAGCCGTAAATATTGCCGAAATAGAACGGCAGGCCGACCCCGCCGACGATCCCCGCGACGGCGTAGTTTTCCTGGCCGGCTGCGGTAACGATGCCGGCAATGGCCAGGGCGTTGATAACGAAGGCGGTGATTCCGTCTCCATAGTGCTCGGCGTAGAAGTAGCCACTGCCGGGCACCAGCGCCGACATGAGGCCGGCCAGGACTTCCGATTTACGAGGAAGTGTTTCATATTGGTCGAGCAGCTTCAAGGCCTGGGAAGTCTTGGGCGCAACCGGGTGTTCGGGGTAGGAACCAGCCAGGGTTTGAAGGCTGCGCCGGCTGGTGGTGAGGTAGTCCTGTTCGAGCGCCAGCATCGCTGCCGCGATCAGTGCCAGCGGGGCCGATTCGGATTGGGGATAGGCCCGGACCACCGTTTCAAGGGCGTTGCGGGCTGCTCCAAACTGCCGGTTCTTCCAGTAGGTCAGCCCTTCAAGGTAACAGGCCTGCGGCGCATAGGCACTATCGCCGAAACGCTCGTGAACATATCGGAAGGATTTGGCAGCCGTTTCGAATTCCTCACCCTGATAACAGGCCAAGCCGGTCTTGAAGTGGGCATAGTCGGCCCGCTCCGAGTCGGGGAACAGGATCAGGAAGCGCTTGTATTCGGTAACCGCCCGGTAATATTCTCCTTCCTCGAGGAACGCGTCCGCGACCTTCAGCTGGACGCTTTCGGTCAGCAGCACGCCCTTTTCCGCTGCCTGGGAAAGGGGCGCATAGGTTGTGCAGAGCAGGGCACAGAGCGCGATCACGTGGAACAGTGGCGTCAGGGGGCGCACAGGAGGTTGCTCGAGGGAGGATCGTAGAGCTTCCCGGTGGGGAGCAGCGGGTAATCGGCTCCGGGTTTCTTCCAGATGTGGCAGCGGGTCAACCGATCGGCGGTCATAAGGAGTCCGATCAGCGCTCCCTGTTCGCTGACGGCGCGGGCAGCGTAGGCGGAGCAGCTCGGGCGAAAGCCGCACCGGTCGGGACCGCCGAGGGGGGAAACCCATCTCTGATAGAACCTTATAGCCTGGCGAAAGGCAACTTCCACACTCGAGGTGGGTTCTTCCTGGGGCGGCTGGTGGCAACTCTTGAGGCGCGGACCCTGCATGCCGGCGTCGCAAACGCCAATCGTCCCGAGAGGCAGGAACAGGCCCCAGAGCAGACAGATGGTCACCGCGGTCACTGCCCTGAAGAGTTGCCAGTTGCAGGTTGCGAGTTGCGGGTTCACCGCCGCTTGGACCTTTTCATCTGTCTTCCGGTGTCCCGAAGGGTCATGAGCTACCGCTTTCAGCAGGCTGCCCGGCGCCCGGCGTCGCCCCGTAGCTGGCCTCAGGGTGCTGTTCGTCACGGTATCGACTACTTGGAGTCGGTTCGTTGCTTGATAAGCTTTTCCTTCGAGGCGTTGTATTCCTTCTCGGTGATGATGCCCTGATCGTAGGCGTCTTTGAGCGCTTTCAACTCGTCTCCCAGGGTCGTAGTGGTCGTGGTGGATTCGTTCTTGACCGTAGACCCCCCGCCGCAGCACCCGCCAAGGCCGACTGCGAGGATGATCAGCAACCCCATGAGACCGGCTTTGAAAAACTTTGCCATCCTTCCTCTCCTCTCAACGCGTGATTTTCCCCAACCTAGCCTCCTCGCAGGGCAGACTGGCCTGCCAGCTTCGCCCGCTCACCGCGCCACCGCAGGGAGTACGCAGAACGCAGCCAGGGACGGCAAATCTTATAGCAGCACTGAGCGGATGGTTCAAAGGTAAATCATGGGAGCCCTTTTCATTTGACTTCTTTCCGTTCGCTCGTTATGGGATAACTGCTTCGCGGGGGCTTTGGGCCGGCCCCGTCAGCGCGGGGTATCTCCGGCTTTTGAGGTTATTTCGATCGTTGGTCATTGACTGCCGACCGCCGATTGGTCGGTTACAAAAGGGACGTACAATCGTGGCACAAATACGCATTCTCACTGGCAATCAGACAGCAGCACTGGCTGCGAAGCTCTGTCGGGTGCAGGTGGTCGCCGCCTACCCCATCACCCCTCAGTCAAGTATCCCGGAAGTGTTGTCGCAGGACGTCGAGCGGGGGGATCTGAAGGCCGAATTCGTTCGTGTCGAGAGCGAACATTCCGCCATGGGCGTGTGTATTTCGGCGTCCCTGGTCGGCGCCCGGGTCTTCACCGCAACGGCCGCCAACGGTCTGGCCTACATGCACGAACAGCTCCACTGGGCGGCCGGCGCGCGGGTTCCCATCGTGATGCCGGTGACCAACCGCGGCTTGGGGGCTCCCTGGACGATCCTCAATGATATGCAGGACACGGTCTCACAGCGCGACACTGGATGGATGCAGTTCTACTGCATGAGCAACCAGGAAATCCTCGATCAGATCATCCTGGCTTACAAGGTTGCCGAGCAGGTGATGATCCCGATCATGGTCTGTTTCGACGGTTTCCGGTTGTCTCATACCATGATGCCCGTGACCATACCGTCCCAGGAGGAAGTCGACGCTTTCCTTCCTCCCTTCCGGTTGCCGTATCGCCTGGATGCGGAGGTCCCGGTCAACATCAATCCGGTGGTGATGACCGATTCGCTGCCCGGTGCCAACGGTACCCTCTGTCCCAGCTATATGGGCTTTCGACGACGCCTTCAGGAAGCCTTCGAGGCCTCGCCCGAAACCATCGCTGCGGTTGGCCGGGAGTTTGAAGCGGTCTTTGGCCGCGCCTACGAAGACCCGCTCTACCGCTACCGCGCTGAAGACGCCCGGTTCCTGTTCGTTACCATGGGGTCGCTGGCCAGTGAAGCCAGTGAAGCGGTGGACCTGCTGCGTGAACGGGGGACGCCCGTTGGCGTCATCGGCACCCGCCTCTTCCGTCCCTTTCCAGGCTCCGCACTGGCTGAGGCCGCAGCCCGGGCGGAAGCGCTCATTGTTCTCGAGAAAGCCATCAGCTATGGGTATGAGGGAGCATTGGCTACCGAATTGAAGGGCGCTCTTTTCAGCCATAACGGGCATCGGCCTGCGGTCTACAATTACATCCTGGGACTGGGCGGCAAGGATGTAAACCCGGTTGACCTGGTGGAAGCAGTCGATGACTGTCTGCTGGGGGTCGAACACGGCAGACCTCAGGCGAATCCGCGCTGGATCGGCTCCGGAGTATGATTCAAACCACCTAATTTAAGGAATATACCAGGGACTATGACAACGACAACCGCGCTTCTGGATCTCCCCGAACAAGAATACATCCAGCCTGGTACGCGAACCTGTGCCGGCTGCGGGTTACCGATCGCTTATCGCTATATGCTCAAGGCACTGGGTCCGAAGACCATCATGACCCACCCGGCCTGCTGTCTCACCATCCTGCATGGCATCTATCCCAAGACCCCCGTTGCCATCAATGCGGTGAACAACACCTTTGCCAGCACTGCCGCCTCGGCTTCGGGACTGGTGGCGGGCCTCAGAGCCACGGGCCAGGACGACTTCACCGTCCTTGCCATGGCCGGCGACGGAGGCACCTTCGATATGGGCATTCAGGCCTTGAGCGGGGCTGCCGAGCGCGAGACCAATTTTATCTATGTCTGCTACGACAATGAAGCCTATATGAATACCGGTGTTCAGCGGTCGAGCGCCACTCCGGCGGGCGCCATCACCACCACCACCGCCGTCATTCCCAAGGAACAGCCGAAGAAGGATTTCCTGCAGATCATGGAGGCCCATCACCCGGCCTATCTCGCTTCCGCCTGTTCCTCCTATCCCGGGGACATTTATCATAAGTTTCTCAAGGCCCGGAGCATAACCGGCACCCGGTTCGTCCATCTCAGCGTTCCCTGTCCAGCCGGATGGGCCTTTCCCACCAAGGATACCATCAAGGTCGGGCGGCTCGCGGTCGAGTCCGGAGTGGTCATTCTTTATGAGGTTGAAAAAGGGGTTTTCCGACTGACGGGAAAGACCCTGAGCATGGCGCGCAGCGGACGGAAGCGTCCTGTTGAGGAATACCTGCAGCTGCAGGGACGCTTCAAGAAGATGAGTTCGCAGCAGATTGTCGAGCTGCAGCGCCAGGTGGATGAACGGTGGGATGAGTTTATGAAAAGGGCGGAAATGTGAGGAAGATGAACGCCCAAAGGTCACTCGACATGAGTGCGCAGGCGGGTCTCCAGGCCTTTACGCTGGATTCCCGCCAGAAACCTGCGGGAACGACGTCCCCAGGGAAATCATCATGCCAGGCGGTGGGGTTATAACCCAACCCTCACCTCCCAAAGTCTATCCACTATCCAAGAGCCAAGAGTCAAGTCAGAAGTCGCCCGTCATCATTCCCACCAACGTGTGAGGACGCTGCCCCAGGTAAAGCCTGCGCCAAAAGCCGACATTACCAGATAGTCTCCCTTTTTCACCTGTTTCTCTTCCACCACCACGTCGTAGAGACACAGCGGGATGGTGCCCGCCGTAGTATTGGCGTACCGGTCGATATTGACGACCACCTGGCCGGGGTCGAGGCCCATCCGGCTGGCACTGGCATCGATGATGCGCAGGTTTGCCTGGTGCGGCAGAAAGAACGCCACGTCCTTGCCGGTCAGACCATTTTTTCCCAGAATCTGGACCGACACGTTCGCCATTTCCTTTACGGCGAATTTGAACACCTGTTGCCCTTCCTGATAGACGTAGTGCTCCCTGTTCCGAACGGTTTCGAGGCTTGCCGGGCGGCGGCTGCCTCCCGCTTTCTGCTGCAGGTGCTTGCCCCCGGCGCCGTCCACGCGATGGATGAAATCCAGAACCCCGTAGCCATCCTCGGGGCAGGGTTCCAGAAGGACTGCGCCCGCCGCATCCCCGAACAGCACGCAGGTATTGCGATCCTCGTAATCGACAATACTGCTCATGACATCGCTGCCGATTACGAGCACCTTTTCATAACGTCCGGATTCGATCATCTGCACCCCTGTGGTGAGCGAAAAGATGAATCCTGAACAGCCGGCAGAAAGATCGAAGCCCCAGGCGTGGGTGGCACCGATACCCTGTTGCACCAGGCAGGCGGTGGCAGGGTAAAACATATCAGGGGTGACCGTTCCCACAATGATCGCGTCCACCTCGCTGGGAGCTGTTCCGCCCCGCTCGAGGCAGTCCAGAGCAGCACGAATGGCCATGTAGGAATTCCCCAGGCCGGGTTCCAGAATGCGCCGCTCACGGATCCCCGTTCGAGAAAGGATCCATTCATTGCTGGTGTCCACCAGCTTTTCCAAATCCTGGTTGGTGAGCCGCCGCTCAGGCAGGAAACGCCCGACCGAACGGATGTAAGCATGTCTGTTTGGGATCTTCAAATGACCACACTCCTACATGATACCTTTATAGTATCCCCCATCGATCTGGATGGAGGCTCCCGTGATATAGCCCGACCGCTCCGAAGCGAGAAACGTCACGAGGGCCGCGAAATCCTCGGGAGTTCCCAACCGTCCCATGGGAATCGTAGCGGTCCAGGCCTTGACAATCGCTTCCGGCGTGGTGCCTTTTTTTTGAGCGACATCGATGGCCAGTTTGCGAACTCTTTCGGTCATGGTGTAACCGGGGCAGACATTGTTCACCGTGACATTGAAGGGGGCGAGCTCATTGGAAAGGGTTTTGGCAAAGCCGATCACCCCGGAGCGAACGGTGTTGGAGAGGATGAGTCCATCGATGGGCTGTTTGACCGAGATGGAAGTCATATTGATGATGCGGCCCCAGCGCTTTTCCTTCATGATGGGAACCGCCTCGCGAGTCATCAAAATGGTGCTCATGAGGTTGAGCCTGATGCCCAGCTGCCATTGTTCCTCGTCCACTTCGAGGAAGGTCCGATCCGGTGGTCCGCCGGCATTGTTGACCAGAATGTCCACCGTGCCAAAATGTTCCACCCCTTTGCGCACAAATCCCTTGGCGTCTTCGGCCCTGCTCAGGTCGACCGGAATGCCAATGACCTCTCCTCCAGTCGTCTGCCGAATCTCCGCGACCGCCAGCGGCAGTTCGGGATCGTCCAGGGCGCAAACAGCAACCTTCGCCCCTTCACGGCTCAGTTCCAGGGCCACCGCCTTACCCAGACCCTGGCTTGCCCCTGCCACCAAAGCCACTCTGCCTCTCAAACCCAATTCCATCACTTCCTCCCTTAGGTTTCCGCGCAGCTTAATGATAGAACGCGTAGGACTCCTGTCGCCAGCAACGAAACGACTGTTCCCGGTACGCTCCTGCGAGCCTTCTGCAAAGGCCGCTCACGATTTGTCTCTACTTTCAGTTTCTCCCTCATACAGCAGGCGCATGGCCTCCGTATAGGACTGGTCCTCCCGGCGGATGAGGAAGGGTGGCATGATCCTGAGTTCTTCGCCAGCTCCTTTCCTGCCCTCCAGGCATACCAGGCAGGCCCGCGATCCGGCATTGGAATGGATCACCGTGAGCTGTTTCGGGCTGAACCCATATTCCTGTACCGCCGTCAGCAGAAACGGCAGCCGCGCTGCCGGATAAATCACCGACAGCCGTCCTCCGCAGCCGAGCAGGAAGCTCGCGGCCTGACATACGTCCATGATCGAAGATTTCACTTCATGACGGGCAATGGCGCGCTGGCTGTCGGGGTTGAGCCGGCCACTGTGAAGACGCCGGTAAGGCGGGTTGCTCACCACCAGGTCAAAACTTTCCGCGCGGAGGCGGCTCCCAGGCTGTCGGAAATCATCCTCCAGGACCGTGATCTTCTCTTCCAAACCATTCGCCAGAATGTTCTGCCGGGCCGCTGCCGCCAATTCCGGCTGGATCTCGAGACCCACGATCTGCCTTGCCTGACCGCGATGCGCCAGAATCAGCGGAATCACCCCGCAGCCGGTCCCCAGATCAACCACACGATCATGGCGATGAACTTTCGTAAGGCCCGCCAGCAGGATCGCATCCAGCGAGAAGCGATACCCCCTCTTCGGCTGGTAGACGATCAGCTTTCCTTCAAAGAGCGTACCGCGCGTCAGCACCGACCACCCATCCTGAAAAAGACCACCATCAGGGATTGGCCAGGGGGTAAATGACGAGGCCGCTGCCGACTTTCGGATAGAAGTAGGTCGCTTTGTGAGGCATGATGAGGCCGGCACTGGCCACCTCCTGAACCTGTTCAATCCGAGTCGGGTTGACAAAGAAACCGGCCTCATAGTCACCCGCCTTCACCTCGGCAAGAGCTTCCAGCAGATCATGCTTGAAATGAATGTTGCGCTCGTTGGCCAGGAACGCGTCCGAGATCTCGAGTAGATGGCGAAGGATCAAACGATCCAGGATCACCACATCGAGTCGGTGCAGCAGCGGGTTGATCCCTCGCGCGAAAAGGTAGCTGGAGGTGACATCATGCCTGGCCTTGAGCAGGTAAAGGGCATCGCCCTGCCGCCAGTACAGCCCGACGACCGTTTCTTTGGTCTTCTGCCCGCTTTCGAGGTCTTCACACCACCGACGCTGCCCCTCGACGCTCAGCGGATATTCGACAATATCGAAATAGGCCGAGGCGTCGCGCAGGAACCCGCGAGGCTCCCAGGGTCCCATGAATCTGAGCAGGCGATGGGTTGGGAGAATCACCAGTCCCCCCTGGTCGAGATTGGATAAATACATCATGGTGAACTGGTGAGGAGCCTGGGGAGGGGAATTGCCGAGGTGCTGGCGCTGAAGGGCGCGATAATTGAGAGCAGTCTCGTAGCGATGGTGGCCATCAGCGATGAAGATGGGTTTCTCCAGCATCAGGGCGTTCACTCGGTCGACGATTTCCGGACTCACTACCCGCCAGAGGCGGTGTTCCATCCCCTCGCGATCGGTGAAGGCAATGATCGGTGTTCGTTCCCTGCCGATCCGCAGGGTATGATCGATCACCATGGCCGGGTCCGAATAAAGGGCAAAGATCGGGCTGAGGTTGGCTTCGCAGGCCTGCACCAGCCCGAGCCGCTCGTTTTTCACGGCCTGAAAGGTCCTTTCATGGGGACGGACCGAACCCGAGCTGAAATCTTCCAGGCGCAAGGCACAGATAAATCCATAGCGGGTTTGCCGGACATGGGGCGTGAGGGCAAAGGTCAGTTCGTAGTAGTAGAGGGCCGGTTGCTCATCACGAACCAGGATATGGGTGGATTGCCACTCCCGAAACGCTTTAGCGGCGCGGATATGAGGATTGTCGTCGGGAGTATCCAGGGGGGTGGTTTTCCCCAGTTCCAAGTGAACCATATTGTAGGGACTGATCTGGTGGAAAAGCTCCTGCTCCGTTGGCGAGATAACGTCGTAGGGGGGAATCACCACATCAGCAAGCGATCCAACTTTCTCGGGATTATAGCGCAAGCCGCGGAATGGTGCGATTTCGACCATGGTTCAGTTCACTCTCACCTTCAATAATCGTGCAGTAACGGTTCAAAGCCCCGAAAATGAGCTCTCCTGCTCAGGACAGCACGAAGAGCCCTCTTACCACGCAGGCCCCTTTTTTACAAGTCTGATGACAATTTCACAATTGCACCCATTCGACCTCCCTGACCTCCGATAGCGGGCACGATTGAACGCGGCGCGGGAGGTGCGGGTCGTGAACATATCGTCGAAAATCTTGCCTGGACGTCCCACTTCAGTCATTTGAGGACCAACCTCATGGGCTTCCGGCGCATCATGGGATGAATGGCGGGAATGCCTCCCGCACCATTTCCGGGTCCACCTTGCGCTGCTCGCTGACCAGTGACATCTTATTGCCGTGTCCGGTAGATTTGTGATCCCCACCCACATTTATTGCCAAGTCACGACGAGTTCGAGCAGGCGGCGAGAGATTTTGCGAACTTGATGTCCTGGACAGTGGTGTGATCGAGAAACCATCTGATGAGGAAATGGATGGGTTCGGAAGCGTCGAGTTCACCCATTTCCACCTTTGAGGCGATTTGACTCAGAGTGTTCACCAGTTTTCGGTGTAGTTCCCGGTGCTGCTCAAGTTCAGGATAGCCAACCTCCAGCATCTCATTTTCCTCACTGAAGAAATGAAACAGGGCATACCGTATGATCTCTTCGATATAACGTTGCCGGAAAACGGCATTTTCGCTGGTTTGCAGGTTGGCGGAGAGCGAGTTGACCAATTCCGCAAAGTAGCGATGCTGACAGTCAATGCGTTCATTCCCGGTGTTGTGGCGGTCACTTCATTGAAATGTCTTCACGTGCGTCTCCTCAATGCCTGCTCAGGGGCAGGCGCTCTGCGCGTCACCTTGTTCCCCGGTTCAACTCCTCTACTTAAGGCTAAAACGGCAGCACCGGAAAGGGGGATGATCAGCCACGATTGCTCATCCCGATCGAGGCATGCTAGGTTATTGGCGGCACTGCTGCCATGCAAACGAATATCGACCATGAGCGACCGTGTCGGACGGGAGACGGGAGTGAGTGAAGATGGAATCCACAGTGAAGTCTCGAATCCTCCTGGTCGATGCCGACGAAGGGCTTCTGCACACCTGCGCGCGACTCCTGGGAGCGTTTCATCATGAGGTGTTTGTCGCTATGAGCGGCTCGGAGGCACTGACAGCAGCCAAGTCCCGCGTGCCCGATCTCGTTCTTCTCAACATGATGCTTCCCGATGGGGATGGCATCGACCTCTGTCGGCGTCTCAAGGCTGACCAGGCCTTGCATCAGCCTCACGTGATGGTCTTTTCCAGCGCTGTGGACAAGGCGGAATGGTTGTCCCCTGCCCTGGAGGGCGGAGCGGACGACTACCTTTCCCTCCCGGTGACCAATAGGGAGCTATTGGCCCGCATCAAGGTCCAGTTGCGTCTGAAACACGCGCTCGATCTGCTGGCACGGGAAGTCGAGGCTCATTTGGCGACCCAGGCCGAGTTGCGCCAGAGTGAGACGATCTTGCGACGGATTTCGGAATCCATTGAGGACGTGCTTTGGATGATCACGCCCGATTTTGCTCGCGTGGTCTATCTGAGTCCAGCTTACGAAACTTTATGGGGGCGGGAGCGCAGCGCTGTTTACGAGGAACCGGGCACGCTGCTTCACGCCATTCACCCGGAGGACCGTGAGGGGAAGGACTGTGCCATGAAAAACCCCCGCGTGTTGCTGGCTGACGATCACCAGATCATCCTGCATGCTCTCAAGGGGATTCTCGAGAGTGAATTCCAGGTGGTTGACACTGCCGCCAACGGCGTTGAACTCATCGAAAAAGCCGAAGCCCTGCGCCCCGATATTCTGGTGGTAGATGTCTCCATGCCGCTCCTCGGTGGCATCGAGGCGGTCAAGCAATTGAGGAAAAAGCTCGGCGATCTCAAGGTGGTCTTTCTTACCATGCATTCGGACCTGGTTTTTGGGGCCAAAGCGATGGAAGCGGGTGCTAAAGGATACGTGCTCAAGCACGCCACCCCCTCCGAACTGCTGCTGGCCGTTCGTGAAGCCGCCCAGGGAAGAACTTTTGTGAGCCCGGCGATTGCTGGCCAACTCATGGAATAGTGCCGGTCAGGGCCATCGAAAAAGCAGGAAGTGCCGGGCATCAATCTCAGCTCAAGGCAATTGCAGCTCGTGCAGTTGCTCGCCGAAGGCCAATCAGTCAAAGAGATTTCCACCATCCTCGGGATCTCGCCCCGGACCGTCGAATCCCACAAATACCGCCTCATGCAGCAGTTGAAACTCAAGGACACCGCCGAACTGGTCGCTTTCGCCATGAAACACGGCCTTGTTGCCGGATCGGGAGCATGAAGTCCGCTTGTGGATGATTCTTCTCACTATGGCTGGTCCGCACTCCTTGGTGCATCACGGGAATGAGTCTCCATTGTGTGGCAGGACGAGCGCCTGGCTCTGGCGGCTCAAACTCCCTCTGCGAGGGTTCTGGTGTTTTGACTGAGTTCTCAGTCTGTTACCTGCCCGTCGTCTCCTCCTTGCTGGAAGAATTGCAGCATTTGCCATGATGCAGTAATTTTACCTGCCCTCGGCAGTTATCGACCGGATTTCCGCAGTGCACGACCAAGTCTAGATTAAGCCTGTGACTGATTGCCTTCATCTTCCGTGAAAGAGCTCAAGGTGATTAATCGAGAGCGTATTTCGAGTTGGTGCTTCGATCCAGTTGGAAGGGTGAGGGGATGTGCAGATTTTGCGGGACAAGCGCATGTGAGTGAAAACTGCGCTCCCTGCATGCAGGACAGGAAAGTCGCGAGTCAACAAGCAGGTTAATGGAAATTTGATACCGATGACAAGAGACCAAAGAAGGAGAAGACATCAGAAGAAGACCCGGATGCCGATGGCGTTGTGTTCAAGGGTACGGGCAAAACCATTGGTTTCTGGAAGCATCAGATCACCGTTGCCATCCAGGGCAAAGGTCGGGCGCAGATTGATGCTCCCACTGTGCAAAGCAACCTCCTCATGGTTGAAAGGCTCTATTTGTCTGATCCGTTCCAATTCACTGACGGCAAAGAGAAACAGCATGCCTTGACCATTCTATCGTCGACCTCGAGCAATGCGGTCGATTTGCTCAAGAAGCAGTTGCTGGGCGCGGAACTGAACGATATATCCGGCATGGGGCTTTCGGGGGCGTATGAGGCGCTTCAAGACGCCCTGATTGCGTGGGCTGAGTACCTGGTGCTCCACAACGGTCAGTTCACGAGAGAAGACCTGCTCGCGGCTAAAGACATTTTCGACCACATCAACAATACGGATGAGTAGTGACTGTGTGAGTGTTTACGATCAACAATCTCTTCTCCACCGGAGGGAGGGGCAAACCTGCTGGTCTGCTCCTCCCTCTCTCCGCCTGCAGACTGCCCCCGGACAGCTAACAAGGCCAATCCCGTGCAGCTTCCATCCCTCAACCTGACCAGGAACCGGTCAGGTTTGGCTATCAATCCAATCTGCGGCTTCCGGAGTCCGCCCCGCCGGTCGCCCCCCGGCTCTCTAAGACAGGGTTGAATTGAGCTGCCATCCCGTCTAATAGTGAGCCAACGGCACAGGAGGAGTCTGGAGATGGCCCAGGGGAGATAGCATGATGAGTGGTTCGAGTGACGATGCTGCGACTTCATGACCAACCTCGGCCCCAATGCCATGACTTATCTCATCGCCGGGGAAGTCTTTCCAACCGCCATTCGTGGTAAGGGGGCCGGGTTTGCGGCGTCTGTGGCGAAGATCGGCGCGGTTCTGACCGCTTTCTTCTTCCCGCTGCTGCTGCGGAGTATCGGCACCAAGACGCTTTTGTACGGTCTGGTGGGCGCCTCCCTGATGGGCGCAGTGGTGACCTGGAGATTTCGCATCGAGACCACCGGGATCAGTCTGGAAAAGATCGGACAGTCTCAGTAACCGTGTCCCGCGAGGTTTCTTATCGTACCAAGAGCGCCTGATCCGCAATCTTTTCCCCCTAGTGATGGTGGTTTCATTGGCAGGTACACTGGGGCGGAGACGAACGCCTGCCATCAGCGTGTCCATTGGATGACTTCAGTCTTCACCGGAGGGGCGCGAAGGAAGGTCCTGATGAGCCATCCTGGTGAGGATGAGTGGCGAAAAATCGTCGTAGAGTTGCAGGCGGTCGCTGAAGCTCAGAACCATTCCGGTCAGATCCACCCATTGGCTGGCTTTGTCCAGGACCGCCTGATCGCTGCTGGCAAGCAGAGCCTGCTCGTAGGGGAAGTCTCGTTCCGGCACGGGAACCGCCCGCGCCGAGCCGGGCAGGCCGAGGGCACGCAGGCGGTTCTGACAGGCCTGGGCCAGGCGGCCGCTCTGGCTGATGGGAGCGTCGAACAGGAAGGAGGTGTGGGCGGGACGGAACCCTGCGAGAAAGCGAAAGATAAGGTCCAACGCCAGTTCGCTGGCTTCGGTCAGGCGGAAATTGGCGGATTGTCCCGCCAGGTCGCGGATGGCGCCATCGTTGGCCCGGAGCAGGGGCCGTCCGAGGACCGCGCTTTCCACGGTAATCTGGACATTGTGCCCATCCACCACCAACTGTTCTTCCCCCCAGCGAATGCCCCGCCTCCGTCGGGCAAGGCGCCTGAGAGCGGCGCCCTGGCTGAAAACGCCGCGATGGAGCAACTCCCGTTCAAGATGCCTCAGGGCATAGCGATTGCCAACCCATTCGAGAGCCGATTTCCGCGGATAACCGCGATTCTGGAGGAAAAAGAAATCGCGGGCGGCCTGCGCCAGCGGCCGGTGGCCGGACTGGAGAAGGGAAGGAGCTTGCTGGTTGGTCATGACTTGGCGAGGCCCCGCTTCACGATGAAGCGGGCGGGTTCGCCTGGTCGAAGGCAGGTGAATCATTCTCCGGCGTCTGGGTATGACGCAGCATTTCCTGGCGCAGTTCCCTGCGGAACACCTTGCCCACCATACTCTTGGGCAGCGATTGGCGAAATTCAACCGTCCGGGGCACCTTATAGGCGGCCAGGCGGGTCTTGGTAAACTGGATGATTTCCCCCTCCGTGGCGCTCTCCCCCGGCCTCAGGACCACGTAGGCCTTCACCATCTCACCCCGATACAGATCGGGTACTCCAATGGCCACGGCATCGAGCACCTTCGGGTGTTCATAGAGCACCTCATCAATTTCTCGGGGATAGATATTGTAGCCGCACGAGATGATCATGTCCTTCTTGCGATCCACAATGAAGACATATCCATCTTCGTCGATCCTGGCGATATCGCCGGTATAGAGCCAACCGTCACGGAGGGTATCCGCAGTTTCCTGCGGCAGCTGCCAATAACCGCTCATCACCTGAGGACCCCGAACCAGCAATTCTCCCACCTCGCCGGCGGGCCTTTCTTCCACGCCCAGGTCGAGGTCGACAATTCGGCAATCGGTATCGGGCAGAGCGATCCCGATGGAACCAACCTTGCGCACTTCGCCAATGGGGTTGGCGTGGGTTACCGGACTGGCTTCCGAGAGCCCGTAGCCTTCGATGATGACACAGCCCGTAAGCTGCTCAAAGCGGCGCAAGACTTCAAGCGGCATGGGCGCAGAACCGGTGATGCAGAGTCGAATGGAAGAAAGGTCGTAGGAGCCCACCTTGGGATCAGCGAGCATGGCGACAAAGATGCTGGGTACCCCGGGAAAGAGTGTTGGCTTGGCCTTTCTCAGCAATTTCAGAAATTCCTGGACCTCAAAGCGGGGGACGATGATAGCCGTGCAGCCCGTATACAGGGTCAGGTTCATGGCTACCGTCATGCCAAACACATGAAAGAAGGGAAGAATCGCCAGAAACCGTTCTTCGCCCCGGCGCAGGTCCGGAACCCAGGATTGGAGTTGCACCACATTGGCCAGCAGGTTGCGGTGTGAGAGCATCACCCCCTTGGGGGTTCCCGTGGTCCCGCCGGTGTACTGCAGGACGGCCAGATCATCGAGCTTCCCGGTAAAAGGCTCGGGATGAGGTGCAGCGCGTTTCACCAGGCGTGGCAGGCTCAACACCCGGTCGCTGTAGGGGACCGCGGTGAACAGCTTCTTTTGGCGAGCCTTGAGGGGATACAGGAATTTCAGAACACCGGGCAGATAGTCGCGAATACTGGTGACGATGATGTTTTTAAGCTTGAGGTGTGGGAGGATCTTTTCCACCTTCGGGTAGAGATGGTCAAGCACAACGACAAAGGCGGCTTCCGCATCACTCCATTGGAACTCCATCTCCCGCTCGACGTACAGCGGATTGGTCATCACCACGATCCCTCCGATCCAGAGGGTCGCATAGTAGGCGATGATGGCCTGGGGACAGTTGGGCAGCATGATGGCCACCTTGTCCCCGGGTTTTACCCCGAGCTGGCTCAGGGCGTTGGCGAAGCGGAGGATCTGGTTCCGGAGGGCCGCGTAGGTGAGCCTGGCGCCGAAGAATTCGGTGGCAGTGACGCCGGGAAGGGTGAGGGCGTTGTGTTCCAGGGCAACGGGCAGGCATTCTTCCGGATATTCCAGCGAGTGCGGCACTCGGGGGTCGTAATGATGGTACCAGACTCGATCCATCTCCTCCCTCTAGGAACAGGAAGCCTTGTATTGGCGCACTTCCTCGGTAAGGGCCGGAATAAACTGAAAGAGATCGTCGACAATGCCGTAGTCGGCTTTGCCAAAGATGGGGGCATCGCCATCCTTGTTCACGGCCACAATGAACTTGGAGGACCCCATGCCCGCCAGGTGCTGGATAGCGCCCGAGATCCCCACGGCAATATAGAGATTGGGGTTGACCACCTTACCCGTCTGTCCCACCTGGTCCGAATGCGGTCGCCACCCGGAGTCGACCGCCGCCCGCGAGGCCCCTACCGCTGCCCCGAGGAGCGCCGCCAGTTCTTCCAGCAAGGCATAGTTGGCGGCATCCTTCATCCCCCGTCCGCCGGAGATGATGATATTGGCTTCGGTCAGTTCAATCTTGCCCGAGGTGTCGAGATCGACCCGCTTGACCTGCGAGCGCGCCTCGGGGATGGGGACGCCGATCACTTCCACCTGGGCTCCCCTGGTGGAATCGGGCATGAGACAGCTCATGACATTGGGACGGCAGGAGATGAACGGGATCGTGCCCTCCGTCCATTCGCTCCATGCAAAGCACTTGCCCGCAAAAATCGGCCATTTGGCCCTGATGTGACCATTTTCGCAACGGATTTCGACGCAGTCCTGAGCAAGTCCAACCCCGAGGCGGGCCGCCAGGCGGGCTGCCAGATCCTTGCCGTTCACTGAAGCAGGGAGAATGACCACACTCGGATCGCACTGCTTGATCATGGCTGCCGAAACGGTCACGTAGGTTTCGGTGAGATAATGCTCCAGTGCCGGGTCATCCGTCACATACACCGTCTCCACCCCATAGTCTCCCAGTTCGGAGGCCTTTTCCGTTACCCCCGCGCCGATGACGATGGCGCACAGGTGCGCACCCAGGGCATCGGCAACTCGTCGGCCCTCGCTGGCAGCCTCGAAGGAAACCCGGCGGAACTTACCCTCGCGGAATTCAGTGACAACGCAAACAGACTTGGCCATGGCTTGCTCCTTCTCCTAGATCACCTTCGCTTCTTCATGCAGAGCTCGAATCAACTCCTTCGCTTTGCCCCGGACATCGAGATCGCCGTCGATGATGCGGCCGGGTGCCCTCTGCGGCGGGGGTTCCAGCGCTGTGATGAGAATCTTGGCGGAGCTCCGGCCATAGTCGGCGGGATCGAGCCCGAGATCACTCAAAGACTTGATTACGAGGGGCTTTTTCTTGGCTTTCATGATCCCCGGCAAAGAAGCGTAGCGAGGATTCCAGATGGAATGCGACCCTCCGAAGGTAACCAGCACCGGCAACGGCGCCTCGATGGTGACCATGCCGCCTTCGATGGGGCGTTCGATCGCCACTTTGGTCCCGTCCGAGTGAAGCTTCACCGCCAGGGCCAGGTGAGGCCAGCCCAGGAACTCTGCCATCATGGCGCCCCGCTGAGCCTGATCGTAGTCTACTGCCCGAGCGCCACAGCAGATGATATCGGGATTGAGCTCCCGCACGACCGTTGCCAGCGCCTTCAAGGCCCCGAGCAGGTCGCCGTCGGCGAGGAGATGGTCGTCAATGAGAACGGCATCGTCCGCCCCCATTGCCAGGCCGGTGCGAATCGCTTCCACCACCCGCTGCGGCCCGTAGCTCACCAGCGAGACCTTGCCTCCATGCTGCTCTCGCAAACGCAAGGCGGCCTCGAGGGCGAACTCGTCATAGGGATTGATGATCCATTTGAGATCGTCGGTAACGATGGATTTGCCATTACTGGCGATGCGGATGATGGACTCCGTGTCTGGGGTTTGCTTGAGCATCACCACAATATTCATGGCTATCCTCCCTTTTCCTGATATTCCCCGCCCAGTATTTGTTCGGGTTCAAGAATGGTGCAGCCTCGCTGCCGAAAGTGAACTCCGCTTTCCTTCAAAAAAATCCTTAGCATAACAGGCTTCGCCGATACAAGCGGAAACACCGGTGAGCTGGAAAAAGAGGCGGACTCACTGCCGGAAGGCGTCCCCCGGTGTTCAGACCCTGCCGCTCAGGGTTCGAGCGAGTGACTCTTCAGACATTCGGCACAGTGCCCTTGAAGCAGCACCTGCTGAGTCAAAACCTTGAAACCGCTTCTCGCCTGCGGTGACAGCCTGATCTCCGGCAGGGGCTCATTGACATCCTGCACGGACTTGCACTTGAGACATATCATATGGATATGAGGAGTGGTGGCGGCATCATAGCGGGCCACCTCGGTCAGCGGGCTCACCTTCTGGATCAGGCCAACCTCCTCGAAACGTTCCAGGGTCTTGTAAACCGTGCCCAGCGAAATCATCGGAAAGCGTTTCCGCACCTGCTGAAACACCACCTCGGCACTGGGATGATCCTTGGAGTAATAGAGCGTCTGGTAGACCGCAAGGCGTTGATAGGTAACCTGCAAGCCGTATGTTCTGAGTAGCACGATAAAGTCCCTGTCTTCCATCACCTCCATACCGCAATCTCCTCCTCCTGATAGGCCGTCTTTCTGGATGGATGGTTGGGCCGCCCGCGACTTCGGCATTCCGTCGCGATACTACCCGGCCTTCCGGCCACTCGGCAAGTCCCTTTCACTCGGTAGTCGCGATTCCCCGGCCAGCCAGGACCTCCTCCGGCAGCCCCGATTTTTGTAGTTTCTTCAAGTAGATCAGCAGAATAGAGAGCGCTGCCGGGGTCATCCCCGGAATTCTTGAAGCCTGTCCCAGGGAAAGCGGCCTGATTTCCAGCAGCTTCTGCCTGATTTCGTTGGACAGCCCGGGGATTTTGTCATAGGCCAGTGTTTCCGGCATCATGACCTGTTCCAGCTTCTTGAATTTCATCACATCCGCATCCTGGCGCCGCAGATAGCCTTCGTATTTGCACTCGACTTCCACCTGCTGACTCACCTCCTGCGGCAAGGGCGCGGGTGGAGGTGAAAGGGCGGCAATGTCGTTGTAGGAAATCTCAGGACGCTTCAGCAGTCGATCCAGGGAAACCGGCTCGTCGACCAACGCCGAACCCCTCGCCAGGAGGAGTGCATTGACCGCCTTGGAGGGCGGCGCCGTGGTATGGCGCAGACGCTTGAGTTCAGCCGCCATCGCCTGCCTGCGCTCAAGCAGTTCCCGGTAGGCGGCATCGGTTTGCAGACCCAGCGCGTGGCCTTTTTCGAGCAGGCGCAGATCGGCGTTATCTTCGCGCAAAAGCAGCCGATATTCGGCCCGGGAGGTGAATATTCGGTATGGCTCGTTGGTCCCCCGGGTGACCAGATCATCCACCATTACCGCCATGTAGGCTTCCGAGCGATCGAGCAGAAAAGGCGGTTCCTTTCGGATTCTGAGGGCGGCATTGATCCCGGCCCAGAGTCCCTGCGCGGCAGCTTCCTCATACCCCGAGGTGCCGTTGATTTGGCCGGCCAGATAGAGTCCCTGAATCAGCTTGGTTTCGAGGGTGGGGCTGAGCTGAGTCGGGTGGACGAAATCATATTCAATGGCGTAGGCAGGCCTCATGACCTCGGCTGCTTCGAGCCCGGGAATAGACCGGATAAGCTGCAGCTGGATTTCATAAGGGAGCGAGTTGCCTGTCCCGCTGGCATAGATTTCCTCCGTTTCGAGCCCCTCGGGTTCGAGGATGATCTGGTGGAACTCCCGGTGCGGAAACTTCATCACCTTGTCTTCCAGAGACGGGCAGTACCGGGCGGAAACACCGGTAATGGTGCCATTGTAGAGAGGAGATAGGTGAATATGGCGGCGAATCAGCTCATGAGTGCGGTCATGAGTCTTGCCGATAAAACACGAAATCTGCGGCAGTACGATGCCGTCGGTGCCCAGGGAGAATGGTCGCGGTTCGGGGTCGCCTTCCTGTTCGCGGAACTGGTGGAAATCGATGCTGCGCCGGCGAATGCGTGCGGGCGTCCCGGTCTTCATCCGGCCCAGGGCAAAACCCAGATCTTGCAATTGGTCTGCCAGTTGATTGGAAGGAAATTCGCCGGCCCTGCCGGCAGGAATTCGTGCTCGCCCGATATGGACCAGACCGTGCAGGAAGGTTCCCGTTGCCAGGATCACGGCCGATGCCTCGAAGCAGACCCCGAGTTGATCGACAACCCCCGCCACCCGTCCGTTTTCAATCACCAGGGATTCCGCCAGCGACTGCTTCAACTCGAGCCGTTCCTGAACCTCCAAACAATGCTTCATAAGGTTGCGATAGCGCACCTTGTCATTCTGGGTGCGCGTACCCCTCACGGCCGGTCCTTTCTTGGTGTTAAGCCAGCGAAACTGGATCGCGGTCCGATCCGTTACCCGTCCCATCTCTCCCCCCAAGGCATCGATCTCCTTGACGAGATGGCCCTTCCCGATTCCCCCGATGGAAGGGGAGCAGGGCATGTGGGCTACGGTATCCAGGTAGATGGCAAGAAGCAGAGTGCGGCAGCCCATCCGGGCAGCGGCGAGGGCTGCTTCACAGCCGGCATGTCCCGCCCCCACCACAATGATGTCATACTTCATGGTCATCTGTTCGATCCCCCGCAATCTGGCGTAGCTTTGGTCGGCCCTGCCGCTCTGCAAAAGCCAACGCCAAAAAATCATCTCAAATCCCGGTTTCCGGTTTGCGCCGGAATGGCATGCAATGGTGAAGGCCACATGATATCATTGGTTGGGAGAGACTTCGAGTGAATCGCAGGGAATATTCTTGTCGCCGGTGGCGGCAGAGAAAGCGGGTCTGAAGGCTCAATGCCGCTGAGAAGAGTACGATTCGATCCTTTCATGGCGCATCAAACCAGGATGGATTCCGCTTCCAGACCCATGGGCGACGAGATGCAGGCAATCCGACGATATCGCGACTACAATTCTTATCTCCGCGGACTTTTTGGCTGTCGCGTCCAGAAGATCAGCGTTGACGCGGGACTATCGTGTCCCAATCGGGATGGCGCCATCGGCACCGGCGGGTGTGGGTACTGCAACGAGCGCGGTTCCGGAACCGGCGCTGCGCAACAGGGGCTGAGCATCAGGGAACAGCTCGAACGGGGCAGGACGAGTCTCGCCCGGCGCTATCGGGCAAGGAAATTCATTGCCTATTTTCAATCCTACAGCAACACGTATGGTTCGCTCACCGTCCTGCAGGCACTCTATCAGGAGGCTCTTGGCGTGGCGGACGTGGTGGGTCTGAGTATCGGCACCCGCCCGGATTGTGTTGCGGACGAGGTGCTCGATTATCTCGCGGAGCTCTCCAGGGACTACCTCATCTGGCTCGAGTATGGCCTGCAGTCCGCCCATGATGCCACCCTTGCCCGCATCAACCGGGGTCATACGGTCAGCGCCTTTGCGGATGCCGTTCAGCGGACCCGCTCCCGAAATCTTCCCATATGTGCTCACGTGATTCTCGGGCTGCCCGGCGAGAGTCGGCGGGATATGATGGCTACCGCCCGTTTCCTTGCCACCCAGGAGATCCAGGGGGTGAAAATTCATCTCTTATACATCGTCCGGGGAACGATGATGGAGCGGTGGTACCAGGCGGGGCTCCTGCGGTGCCTTGAGGCTGAGGAATACCCGTCGCTGGTGGCAGAATTCCTGACCTGCCTCCCGGCCGAGATGGTCATCCAGCGCCTTACGGGAGACCCGCACCCGGCGGAGCTGGTTGCACCGAAGTGGGCCCTGGCGAAACAACAGAATCTCAAGGCAATCCATGATTATATGGATCGCCACGGGCTCTACCAGGGCAAGCACGTGCGGCCCGCGGATGCTTTCTGATCATTGCCTGCTGCTGGCTGACAGGCCTCAAGCTTGATTGACACATTGGTGAGACTCAGTTAAATATGGCCTTGCCTCCCAAGCGGGGGTGAGCGTCTTTTCCGAAGTTACTGCACGGGTATTCCGCTCGGTGAACCTGAACCAGCTTGGACGGAGCTTCTAGGAGACTACAATGGGTGAGGAAGTGAGGACCTTCGAACATCGCCGGCCCGTTCGCGAACGCAATTCGCAAAGGGGTTTTACGCTCATCGAACTGCTGATCGTTATGATCATTCTCGGGCTGCTGGCGGCCCTGGTGGCCCCGAAGATGTTCCAGAAGGTGGGTACCTCCAAACAGAAGGCAGCAAAGGCGCAGATTTCCATGATCGGGACGGCGCTCGATGCCTTTCGCCTGGATGTTGGCGGGTATCCCAGCAGTGAGGCGGGTCTCGAAGCACTGCGCAAAAACCCTGGCCTCGGGGGATGGGACGGACCTTACCTCTCTAAAGATGTGCCCAAAGATCCCTGGGGGCGCCCCTATGTTTACCGTGCTCCGGGAGACCATGGTGACTATGATCTCTACTCCCTCGGAGCCGACGGTCAAGAAGGGGGAGAGGGGGAAAATGCAGACGTCCTCGGGTGGGAGTAGTACAGCGCACATAAGTCTTAAACCACTTAGGGCAGGTGTCTTGCTGTTCCCCTTGCCGTTGCGTTTCATGTTCATTCAACGCAACCTACGGAGAGCATCGGTCCTAACGTGAGGATGGTAGTTGCGTTGAGAGGAGCGAAACGCAACATGTGTGAGGCTACCGAACTCTCGCCGCGCTGAACTGGGTGCTGTCTGGAAGTTATTACCTTATGGCCGATCCGTCACCTTTGTTTTATCTTGACCTTTTTCCTGAGAAGTGATCATAGGAAAGCTTCTCTATTATGGTAATGGGTTTCTTGAGCGAGAGTGGCGGAACTGGTAGACGCACTGGACTTAGGATCCAGCCCTGGTGACAGGATGGGGGTTCAATTCCCCCCTCTCGCACCATCTACACCCCGGTTCTTGTTAACGGCTGAGCACTGACAGAAAGGTTTATGAACGTGGAGATGAACGTTTCCGTTGTCGATCTGAGCGCAAATCAGAAGAAACTGCAGGTGCAGATCCCGGCTTTGCGGGTGCAGGATGAACTGGACAGGAGGTATCGGGACTTGGCGAAGAACATTCGCATCAAGGGTTTCAGACCCGGCAAGGTGCCGCGCCATATCATCAAGTCCTACTACGGAAAAACCATCGAGGACGAACTTTCCTCCCGGTTCATCCAGGAATCCTATCAGGACGCTTTGAGCGAAGCCAGCCTGAAGCCGCTGGTGGAAGCGGACGTCAGCGAGATGCGGTTCGAAGACGACGGGACCTTTAGCTACAGCGCCCTGGTGGATGTTGCTCCGCCGTTCCAACTGGAAGACTATCGAGGCCTTGCCCTTCAGCGTGCGTCGGTGGAAGTCGGAACGGACCAATTTGAGGCGGAACTGGAACGAATCCGCCAGCAGCATGCGCAATTGCGGACGCTGGAGAGCGGCAGACCGGTCGCCGCAGGTGATATCGTCCTGGTCGATATTATGCCGACCATCGATGGGGCGATTTTCGAGAAGGGGAAACAGCACGATTACATGGTGGAAGTGGGGAAGCAGACGCTCCACCCCGACTTTGACCAGCACCTTATTGGCCAATGCTCGGGAGCGCAGGTCGCCTTTGAGTTGGAATTCCCGGCAGATGCCCCCAATCGGGAGATTGCCGGAAAGCGGGTTCACTTCGAGGTTACCATTCGGGACCTCAAAGAACGGATCGTCCCGGAACTGAACGATGATTTTGCCAAGGAAGTGGGGCATTTTCAAGAACTTGACGAGCTGAAGCAGGCGATCCGCGAGATGTTGCTCAAGCGGGCCACCGAGCAAGCCGCGGCGGCGATCCGCGAGCAGATCATGGAGCAGCTCCTGGACAAAGTCGCGATCGAACTCTCTTCCAAGGTTATCGAGCGGGAAGTCGATCGGATGGTCAGCCTGTTTCGCCATCAATTTGAGAGCCAGGGCCTGAAGGTCGACTACAGCAAGCTCGACACCCCGGAGATTCGTGCCAGCTACCGCCCTCAGGCCGAACGGAACATCCGCTGGCGGATCATCTGCAGCTATATCGCCGAGCGGGAACAGCTCGTCCTGACCGACGAGGAAATGAACGCGATTTACCAGGATGTGGCCCGCGCCGCCCGGATGGATCTTGAGACGGTCAAACGGGACTATGCCGACAATTACCTGGTGCTGCAGGCGAGAGAACGCAGGATGCAGGACAAGGTCCTGAAGCTGCTGGAAGACTCGGCTATTTTCGCGGAACCAGCCTTGGATGAGAAAACCCCTGATCAGGAGTAAGGCATGTCCCTCATTCCCATTGTCATTGAACAGAGCAGCAGAGGTGAACGAGCATTCGATATCTACTCGCGGCTGTTGCGCGACCGCATCATTTTCCTGGGGACGGCGATCACCGATGAGATGGCCAACCTGATCATCGCCCAGATGCTCTTTCTCGAATCGGAAGACCCTGACAAGGACATTCATTTCTACATCAATTCGCCGGGTGGTCTGGTCACCGCGGGACTGGCCGTCTATGATACCATGCAATACATCAAGCCCGACGTGTCGACGCTGTGCATGGGGCAAGCCGCCAGCATGGCGGCGGTGCTGCTGGCGGCCGGAGTCAAGGGGAAACGTTTTGCCCTTCCTCATGTGCGCATCATGCTCCATCAGCCCATGGGCGGGTTTCAGGGACAGGCCACCGACGTTGACATTCAGGCTCGGGAAATCCTGCGCCTCCGCGAGGAGTTGAATCGCATTCTGGTGGAACATACTGGTCGCGATGTGGAGCAGATTCAGCGGGACACCGACCGGGATTTTTACATGTCGGGCCATCAGGCCCGGGAATACGGCATGGTCGATGAGGTCATTACCAGCAGGGCTCTTGCGCGCGCTTCCTCCGGCAAGTAACGCATCTCACTCCGGTCTATCAGGGTTGCATGACCACCGCCTCACTCCTGCGGGCTGATGCCGATCGGGAAAGCCTCTTCCTGATCGGGATTCTGCCTGCCACTGAGCGGGAGGGCGGGGCTCTGCGCGATCTGCTCATGACGAGTACGGACTCTGCCAGCTGAGTACCGCCCTACAGGAATAGATGTCCACCCTCCTTTCGTCATCCCGGCGGAAGCCGATATCCGGGCAATTTGCCGATTCCGGCCACCAGCATGCCGGAATGGCGCCCGTGGCTAATGGCCTCTTTATTCTGTGGAGCGGTGCTGAACGGACGGCTTTTGGTGGGATCGTCCCGCTTTCTTTTCCAGGATTTGTGGTCTCCGCGCGATTCAAAGGGGCAAGAGCGGGTGGGTGACGATCATGCCGGTAACGGGTTTCATCAGGCAACTGACTGAGCCACCTGCTTAAAAGCATTTTGGGGGTGGCTAGCCGCGGGCATTGTGTTTATAATAGGGGCACTCACGGCGCTGTAAGGACGATCCGGATTCACCGGCTGAGGTGATCCTGGAAATAGCATGTGCGAGGTTTTGAGTGGTCGAGGAGGACCTGAATGGCTCGGAAACGGGATGATCGAAGTGGTGAATTGAGATGTTCGTTTTGCGGCAAGAGTCAGGACGAAGTCAAAAAACTGATTGCCGGTCCCACGGTTTACATCTGCGATGAGTGTGTCGAGCTCTGCAACGACATCATCGCTGAGGAGTATGAAAGGGAAGAATCGGTCCGGGCGACCAAAATTCCCAAACCGGTCGAGATCAAATGCATTCTCGATCAGTATGTGATCGGGCAGGACCGGGCCAAAAAGGTTCTGTCGGTAGCGGTCCACAATCATTACAAGCGGATTGAGCTGAAGCTTGACAAGAATGATGTCGAACTCCAGAAGAGCAACATCCTGATGATCGGTCCTACCGGCTCCGGCAAGACCCTGCTGGCTCAGACTCTCGCCCGCATCCTCAATGTGCCTTTCACCATCGCCGATGCCACCACCCTGACGGAGGCGGGATATGTGGGCGAGGATGTGGAAAACATCCTGGTAAGCCTCATCCAGGCTGCGGACTATGGCATCGAAAAAGCCTCGCGCGGCATTGTCTATATTGACGAAATTGACAAGATCGCAAAGAAGTCCGACAGCCCGTCCATCACACGGGATGTCTCCGGCGAGGGCGTGCAGCAGGCTCTGCTCAAGATCTTGGAAGGCACCGTCGCCAACGTGCCCCCCAAAGGCGGCAGGAAGCATCCGCAACAGGAGTTCATCAAGATCGACACCACCAATATTCTTTTCATTGTGGGAGGTGCCTTTAATTATCTTGAGAACATCATCCATTCCCGGATCGGCGTCAAGGGACTGGGATTCGCCGCCGAAATCCGCAGCAGGGAAGATCGCAACATCGGAGAGATTCTGGCGCGGATTCAACCGGAGGATCTCATCAAGTATGGCATGATTCCAGAGTTCGTGGGACGTCTGCCGGTTATCGCCACCCTCAACGAGCTCACCGAGAGCGAGCTGGTCAGCATTCTGACCGAACCGAGGAATGCTCTGGTCAAGCAGTACAAGAAGCTTTTTGAGCTCGAGGAGGTGCGCCTGCGGTTCACCGACGGCGCGCTCCGAACGATTGCCAAGGATGCGCTCAAGCGCAAATCCGGCGCTCGCGGGTTGCGCTCCATCATGGAAAATATCATGCTCGATATCATGTACGACCTGCCTTCGCACCCGGAAATCGAGGAGTGCATTGTGAACGAAGATGTGGTCCTCAAGGGAGCAACTCCCCTCCTGCTGTATCATGGGCAGGATCAGGAATCGGCCTGAGTGTGGGTTGTATCGGTAACACAGCCCGGCGCCCCGGTGCCGATGGTCTGCGAACGGCCCCTTCCCGGGCGTCGATCGGGTGAAGGTGCCGAATGGTCCGGAAGGATGATTGATCCAACTCATGACTCGTTGCAGGAGCGCGGCGAAGTGCGCCGCACCCTGTCCAAGCTGAAGAGTGCTCAAGAATTATGTTCAGAATAAACCGTAACCGGAATGATCAACCTGCTGCTGCGGCCTTTTTTGTTATGCCGCTGCTGCCCTTGAGAGACATCGTCGTTTTCCCGCAGATGGTCGTGCCTCTGTTCGTGGGGCGGGATAAGTCGGTGAATGCCTTAGAGAAAGCGATGCATTCCGACAAGAAGATCTTCCTTTCCGCCCAGACCAAAGCAAAAACCGACAATCCCACTGAATCGGATATCTACCGTCTCGGCACGGTCGCCAATATTCTGCAAATCCTGCGCCTGCCGGACGGCACGGTCAAGGTCCTGGTCGAGGGCGATTCCCGCGCGCGTGTCATGAACTTCATTGCGCATGCCGACTACTTTCTGGTCCAACTGGAACCGATGGAAGAATCGGGCGGCGACAGCCTCGAAATCGAAGCCCTGCGACGGGGTATCTCCTCTTCCTTTGAAGCTTACGCCAAGCACAACAAGAAGATCACCCAGGAGGTCATGGAGAACGTGGCCGCGATCGAAGACCCGTCGCGGCTCGCCGACACGATCGCGTCCTATATGCCTTTCAAGCTCGAAGTGAAGCAGGATCTGCTCGAAACCCTCGACGTGGCCAAGCGGCTGGAAGGGCTTTTCGGTCACATCCGCGCCGAGATCGAAATCATCCAGACCGAAGAGCGCATCAAAGGCCGCGTCAAGAAGCAGATGGAAAAGACCCAGCGTGATTATTACCTCACCGAACAGATGCGTGCCATCCAGAAGGAAATGGGCGAAAAGGATGACTTCAAGTCCGAACTGGAAGAGCTCGAAAAACGCATCAAGCGCAAGCGGTTGAGCCACGAGGCTGCGGCCAAGGTTCGGGCTGAGTTCAAGAAATTGAAGTTGATGTCACCCATGAGTGCGGAAGCGACGGTTGTCCGGAATTACATCGACTGGATTCTTTCGCTGCCCTGGTTTGAAAAGACCAAAGACAAGATCGATATCGACGAGTCGGCCCGCATCCTGGATGAGGACCATTACGGGCTGGAAAAACCCAAGGAGCGGATCCTGGAATACCTTGCGGTTCAGGCCCTGGTGAAGAAAATGAAGGGCCCCATCCTCTGTTTCGTGGGACCGCCCGGAGTCGGCAAGACGTCCCTGGCGCGATCCATCGCCCGGTCCATGAACCGAAACTTCATCCGCATTTCCCTGGGCGGCGTGCGTGATGAAGCGGAAATCCGGGGGCATCGGCGCACCTACATCGGGGCGCTGCCCGGAAAGATCATTCAGAGCCTGAAGAAGGGGAAGAGCAATAATCCGGTCTTCTGCCTCGATGAAGTCGACAAGATGAGTATGGACTTCCGCGGCGATCCCTCGGCGGCCCTCCTCGAGGTGCTGGATCCCGAGCAGAATTTTGCCTTCAATGACCATTATCTTGACCTCGACTACGATCTGTCCGAAGTCTTCTTCATCACTACCGCCAACAATCTCCACGCCATTCCGCCGCCGCTGCGCGATCGCATGGAGATCATTCAAATGGCCGGCTACACCGAATTCGACAAGGTCAACATCGCCAGGAATTTCCTGGTAGCAAAGCAGGGTAAGGCAAACGGGCTCATCCCGGAGAATGTCACCTTCTCCGAAGACATCCTGTTCTACATCATCCGCCACTACACCAAGGAAGCTGGAGTGCGCAACCTGGAACGGGAGATCGCAACGGTCTGTCGGAAGGTTGCCAAGGAAGTGGTGCGCAAAGGACGGGAAACCAGCATCGACCTGACAGAAGAACTCGTCCAGGAGTACCTCGGGGTTCCCAAATTCAGGTTCGGGCGGGCCGAAGAAAAGGACGAAATCGGGTTGGCCATGGGACTTGCCTGGACCGAGTTCGGGGGGGACATTCTGGGCATTGAAACCGTGGTCATGCCGGGCAAGGGCAAGATCATCATCACCGGGAAACTGGGCGAGGTCATGCAGGAATCCGCCCAGGCGGCCCTCAGCTACGTTCGGTCCCGCGCGGCGCGGCTGGGAATTGAACCGGATTTTTATCAAAAATTCGACATCCATGTGCACGTTCCGGAGGGAGGCATACCCAAAGACGGCCCCTCGGCGGGAATCACCATGGCCACCTCCATTGTGTCGGCCCTGACCCGTATTCCGGCCAGGAGTGAATTGGCCATGACCGGTGAAATCACCCTGCGCGGCCGGGTCCTGCCCATTGGCGGTCTGAAGGAGAAGATCCTGGCGGCCCACCGCGGCTTGTTGAAAAAGGTGTTGATTCCCAGGGAGAATGCCAAGGATCTGAAGGAAATCCCCGAAAAGATCCTTCAGGAAATCGAGGTCGAACTGGTCGAACACATGGATGACGTGCTCCGCCAGGCCCTGGTCGTCAGCGAGGACACAGTGCTGTTCAAAGAATCCGCGTCGGCAGCACCGCAGCCGGTCATCTTTCCCGCCGGCGATGCTGCGCCGGATGAGATAAGCAGGCACTAGGGGCTGGTCCGAGGACACCCATTGAGCCTTCGCCCCCTCCGCGTCCTTTCCCCAACCGCGATTCTTGGGTACGGCTTTCCCGAGGCGTCGTTCCGGAACGGCCTGAAGAAGCAACCGGATCTCATCGGTGTGGATGCCGGCAGCACGGATCCCGGCCCCTACTATCTGGGGGCCGGCAAATCCTTTGCCGCGCGACCGGCCGTCAAGCGCGACCTGGAATTCATTCTCAAGGGCGCCATGGCGCTTTCAATCCCCTGTATCATAGGGACCGCCGGAGGTGCGGGGGCCCGTGAGCATGTCCGGTGGACCGAAGCGATCATCGCCGAAATCGCACGGGAGCAGCGCCTCCGGTTTCGAATGGGGGTCATCGGGGCGGATGTGAGCAAGGATCTGGTGCTGAGGGCGATGCAGGAGGGAAGGGTGCGTCCTCTTTCGCCGGCGCCGGAGCTCACTGCGGACGAGGTCGCAGCGAGTGTTCGAATCGTTGCCCAGATGGGACCCGAACCCGTTATTGCAGCTCTCGAGAATGGTTGTCAGGTGGTGCTTTGCGGCCGCTGCTACGACCCGGTAGCCTTTGCCGCCCCGGCGATCCAACGCGGCTATGATGTTGGCCTGGCCCTTCACCTGGGGAAGATTCTGGAATGCGCCGCCATTGCGGCAACGCCCGGCAGCGGGTCCGACTGTGTCCTGGGTACGCTCTTCGATGACTGCTTTGAATTGGAATCGTTGAATCCGCAGCGCCGGTTCACCCGGATTTCCACTGCGGCACACACCCTGTACGAAAAAACCGATCCCTACCGCCTGCCCGGTCCCGGCGGAACCCTCGACCTCAGCGCGGCACGATTCGAGGCGCTCGAGGGGGGGCGGGTTCGCGTTTCCGGTACCCGCTTCGAGCCGGCGGTGCCTTACACGTTGAAGCTTGAAGGAGTGAAGCGCGCCGGCTTTCGCACCATCTCCCTTGCCGGCATTGCCGACCCGGTCCTCATCAGTTGTCTCGATGCCGTCCTCGACGAGGTGAAGGAGCGAGTCCGGGAAGGGATTGCGAGCAACGGCCGGGTACTCTTCCATGTCTATGGCAGAAACCAGGTCCTGAGACCGGCAATCGCATTCGAAGGTGCTCCGGCGCACGATCTCGGAGTGGTCATGGAAGCCGTTGCCGACGACCAGGAAACGGCCAATGCGATCTGTTCCTACGTCCGAAGCACCCTCCTGCATTTCGGGTATCCGGGCAGAATTGCGACCGCCGGCAATCTGGCCCTGCTCTACAGCCCCTCCGACATTCCCTGCGGCGAAGTCTTCGAGTTCAATATCTATCACCTGCTGGAAGTGGCTGATCCCGAGAGCCTTTTCCCCATCGAAGTGCGCGAGGTGGGCGCGTGAAAAGGGTGGCCCTGACCGAACTGGCGGCCGTCATCCGCAGCAAGAATGCGGGGCCCTATGAGCTCACCCTCGACATCTTGTTCAAGGAGGTGGAAGATTACCTTTTTCTGAAACGGATCAACTTCTTCACCAGAGAGCTCTTTGCGGAACTCTATCACGTCCCACTCGCCAGGATCATCAACCTTGTCTATTTTGACCCGGCGGCGGCGGTCAAGTGCACCATGGTGCGGGCGGTGGTTTCCGGCGCCGTTGGGGATACCGATATCTATGGAGCTCAGCAGCATACCCCCCTTCTGACCCTTCAGGTTCCGGCCCGGGAAGCCTGAGGGCTTGGCTGATAATTCGTCTGTCAGGGGCGGTTTGAATGGAGCTCCGTTGAGACTGAAATGCCCATCCCCATGCCAGGCCAAGAGTGTCAGAAGGGCCTTTCCGGTCATCCGCTGGGGCGGTTCATGGATGCTTGACCACTGCGGTATTCGCTTGTTCCATGATGATATCGGGACTGTTCCAGCCCTTCGCCTGTCTCAAAGGCTGAAACAGGCGACGGAACCGCAGCTCCGCGGAAACAGTGACTTGGTCGCCCGTTGCGGGTAGCGCGAAGAGGTAACGGGAAGCGTCTTTGGCGTTGGCTGGAATCCGACTGTCGCTTTCAATGGCGGTTTGCCTCCAATAGCTGATAACCGGGGATTCGCCCGTGGCAACATCCTTCAGGATCTTGGCGAATCCTTTCCCCGGCTTACCTGCCAGATTGCCACCCCATTGAGGTATCTTCGGACTGCCGTCGAGCGGAGCCAGCTCGTTGCCTTCGTGGTCCCTGGCTTTTACCACCAGGATCATATTCCGGCCGGGGAAATCGGTCGGAACGTGGTGGCCGGCCCCGGTGTTGGTGAGCACGACCGTTACCTTGATCCCCTCGCTCGCCCAGTTGGCGGAAAGCTTTAGTTTGATCGTGTTTTTCAGCAGCTGCTTGCTGGCAACACCGAGGTCGAGATGCGACGGGATCTTTTCAGGAGGATGCTCCAAGCCACCTTTTTCGGGCAGGGCAAAGTATCGGTCACCGTTGGGCGGCATGTGACAGACCTGACAGGTGATGCCTGCGGCCGCATAAGAACTGGCCCGCCATTCATTGAAGGACTCATAGATGGGCGTTCCCCAAAAGCTGAACTGATGACAGGGAGCACAAAACTCGCTCTGGGTCATGATGGGAGCATAGGTGTCCGGGTCGTGAATATCGTCGTAGGGACCGATAAAAATGCTGTCACCCGGTGGCGGGCGCAGCAGTTTCAGGCTCTGGGTGCCGGGGGCGTTGGGATAAACCGAACCCGTTGCGGGATCCAGGTATGCGCCGCCGATCTTGTGGCAGTAATCACAGTGGATGCCCGCCGTAACCCGGTCGCGGACATTGTTCATATCGGTCGTGAGGTACCCGTCCACGGCGCTTCCCGGGGCATGACAGTTGGCGCAGTTGCCCGTGGTTCCAGGGAAGTCCTGGAGATAGCCGGGCAGCACCGTCTTCTGTCCCTTCAGGTCGGTGCCGTTATACATGCTGAAGAAACGGCCGTTGGCAACAGCACGGCCATGAGCATTGTTGGCCCATTGGGCAACGATCATGGGATGGCAATCGTTGCAGGCGTTGGCCGAGGTTCCGCTTTCAGGAGCAATCCATTCATAGTCGGGATGGTCGGTGGTATGATGACGCCTCAGCGTGAGAACGATCCCGTCGGCCGGCGGGACCACCCGGCTGCTGGCGATGTAGTGGTCTTCAGCCCAGGCGGTCACTTCAACCTCCTGACCCGCAACCAGCGGTTGAAGCACAAACTTGCCGTCAGGACTTGTAGTAGCAGCGGTTTCCGTTGCGCGCACCCTCACCACCGCACCCCCAACCCCCCCTGCTTCATCGACCACTGACCCGGTCACCACCGCTGCCGGGTCACCGAAGCCGGGCGTGATCACAGCCCCTGGCAGGAGCCAACCGGACAGCACTACTACCCCAATGAGCCACAGCACCCTCTTCATGAATGACCTCTCCTGTCAGCGGGAAGCCGCGAAACGACTCCTGGTGTTCTTGAATGGGCCTTTGCCAACGAATACCCGATCTCCCTCGATAATGATCGAGTTGGCATAATAAACACTGTTTTCCCCTTCCCTGCCCTTTAACAGAAGCCCGATGGCAAAGGTGTCCGAGAGGCCTGCCCGGAAGGCCTGCCGGGACAGGAGGTCGAGGTTGGGGGAATCCTTGTTGAGTGTGACCGGGTCAAAGACGAACTGGTACTTGCCGTTTACCGCCTGCACCTGCCCATGCTCGAGAATATACCCCGGCATGGTAATGGTGTAATCGATGATTCCCCCCGTGATCCCGGCCGGAAGTGATCCTGAAATCTTGATGGGAGCCACGGTGTCGGTGAATTTCAAAAAACCGTTTGCCGGTTTGCCGACAGGCAACCGATGTTCCTTATCGGGAACGGCATAGAACCAGTAACGTCCGCCCTCACTGCCAAGCACGTTTCCGCTGGGATAGGGCGCTATGGTGGGGCCTCCGGAACATTCTCCGTCGTGCCATATCGTGACGTCGACCGCCCACGCTCCGGGTTCGTCCACCGCAAAATCGGCGGTGGGATCGTAAAAATAGCCGATCTTATTCGCCTGGCCGCGGATGTTATGCACCTTGCCGGAAGGTGAGGTGACCTTCACCTTGACCTGGCTGTTGAGGGTGGGGGCCAGGTGGCCCGAGAAGCGGAACAAGTCTCCCACCTCGAGTACGCTCCCCGGCAGGGTTCCCGTGGGAAGGATGAACATGTCGATATCCTCGCCCTTGAGCTTGAGAATGGGACCACCGTCTGTGGTCCAGCCCCCGTTTCCTCTCCCGGCAAAAGGCGGCATGAGGCGGCTTCCGCCCGGATCGTCGTCGGGAATGAAAACCCACAACCCGCCCTGAATGGCGTACTGATTCACCTTTCGTTCCAGGTCGCGGTATACCACACCCACGTATTGAAACTTGAAGTCGTTGGGAAGATCCCCCTGGATTCCCACCCCCAACTGATCGTCGTAAAGAGTATCCAGCCGCCAGTACCCGCCCGATTGGCCGTCATCGGCCACCACTTCCCGCACGCGCACGCCGGGACGTTGCGAAGAACGGTAGCTGTAGGCCATCTGGTCGATCTCTTCCGGTGCTATCTGAGGTGGACGTCCTGAAATCGTGCTGATGAAAAGGGGAATCTCGGCATTGCTGAAGCGTTCCACCAGGTCACCGGGGCTGGAAAAGGCGAGCTGCCGGTGTTCCGCACGGCTACGGATGGCTGCCTCGATGTCACCGGTGGTGTCCTGAACACTGGCTCCCAGCAGGAGAGAGTCCCCTCCGCAAGCCGATTCATTCATCCTGGACCAGAGGATGTCGCCATTGAAGTATGAATTGAAGCTGTGGCTAACGGACCCTGCCGGTATTGCAAGGTCATGGCATAGAAAGAACCATGAACGGTCGGGGATATGCCGGAGACTGTCCACTCCTCTCCGCCCGTGTGCAATCAAAGGGGTTGACGGGGTTTCCACCACACTGCCCCAAGTCATGGACCCCCGATAGACCGTCCCTTGGCTGTCGGTGTAGGTGGCCACCAGGTCGATCTGGAGTTCTCCAGGCTGAGAGAGAGCAAGGGGCTCGGACGTTGGACTGAATGAACCGAATTCGTTGGCTTTTCCGGTCACAGCAAAAGTGACGGCTTTGTAGGGATCGGAATCGTGAAGCAACGTCAGGGTCATCGTGACGTCGGCCGGAACCGCAGGGTAAAGCTGGAGGGACGGGTTGAAGTGATTTCCCACCTCGAACGGGGTGCCGGGAAGGACCGCCGGATAGATGTGAAGCGGTTCCGCCACCCACACATCAAAGGTTCCGCCACCCTGGTAGCGGTTACCCCAAACATCCTTCACGGACCCTTTCATGGTCACGATGTGGCGACCGTACTGGCTGAAAGTAGTTCGAAAGGCTCGTTTGCTGGTGGCAAGGGAGTAGACGTCGTTAATCTGGGTCGTTCCCGGATTCAGTTCCTGGCCAGCGCGGGTGGTTTTGGTCCGGTGGAACGATTGCTTGAACGGAGCTGACCCCAGTTTCCGCACGGTGCCGTCAGGCTCGAGGACAGATACCGTGAGCTGCCCGCCCGGGAGGTCAAACGGAAGGAGCGGAGGGGTCGGCATGCGGCGATCGGCGAAGGATATGGTCGGCAGGAAAGGCTCCATGCGATAGGCGATGGCCTTTCCCGAATAAGCGTCCACCCGCGGTGTGGCATATTCGGTGCCATGTGTGACGATTTGTGAGGTCAGGTTGAAGGTTTTGCGATCTTCGCGCGCCCCGGCGCCGTGAACACCCTGCCCAAAGTCCTCCATGAGGAGGCGAAAGATGAGGCGCGGTTGGGCAGTCTGTCCCACGGTCAGGGGTGGCAGTACCGCCTGGTTTGTGTTGTAGGTGTGATGTACCACATAGGCGGCTAGCCAGGTGGTGTCGGTGGGTACTCCGCTGAAGGACAAATGGAGGATGGGCCGATAGACCCCCGGAAGGACGTTCTCGGGCAGACGGCAGGTGACAAGCAGGTCCCCTGCAAAGGAATGGTCGCCGGTGCGTCGCCAATTGGAAACTTCAAAGCCGACCTCCAGCCAGTGATCGGCGTTGCCCGCGTGTTGGATCGGCAAGCCGGTCGGAGTGAGCAGCGAGGACGTGAAATAGTTCTGGGCGGGCACCGATCGCCCGGCAGCATTGAACAGCATCCTCAGGCTGACGGATCCCGATACCAACATGTCAGCCGGATTGACAGCAGGACTAATGGCCGGGCTGTAAAGGCGCAGCTCCCCTCGAATGTTCAGCAAATCACCCGCCCAGAAGGTGCGGCTTTCATCGTTTGGTTCTCCCGGTCCTTGATAAAGAAACAGATTCAAGCCTCCGTCACCGTCACCCAGCAGCAGGTCCGCATGGCCATCGCCGTCGAGATCGGCAGCCGCCGGGAGCGAGTGGGAGCCGGTGTTGAGTCCCGGGTATTCCATAGTGATGAAGGTCCAATCAGGGGAACTGGGACTGCCGTCGTTGCGAACGTAGGCGAGAGCACCATCGCCTCGCCCGGAAACGAGGTCGAGGTCGCCGTCGCCGTCCATGTCCAAAAAGGCCGGGGCCGAGTAAGCCCCCAAACTGAGGTTTGCATAGGAAGTAATGGGGGCAGCCCAAAGCGGAGAGCCGGGAGTTCCGGTGTTTTCGATAAATGTCAAGCTTCCCGCTTCGTTTCCCAGAAAAAGATCAAGGTCGCCGTCGGCGTCGATGTCAACCAGGGCCGGGGTTGCCCAGCCGCCGTCATCAAGATCGAGGAAATGAGTGGTAACGAGGGTCCAGGAAGGAGCATACGGTGTGCCGTCGTTGCGGTAGTAATGAATGTTGCCGCCCGCTCCGGTTTCGTTCTGCCATCCCCCCTCACCGACAAACAGATCGTAGTCGCCGTCGCCATCGAGATCCGCCAGGGCCGGAAAGGCATGAGGGTGGTCGGTCCAGGGCAGGGTGGCAATGACCCCTTGATCATGCCAATTCGGGGAGACGGTGCTGCCCTGATTGGATAGAAAATGTACATTCCCGTGAAGTTGCCCGACCACGAGATCCAGATCGCCATCGCTATCGAGATCCGCCAGCGCGGGTGAGCTGTCAGCCAGGAAGTCAAATGGCAGCTGAAAATCTAACTCCGTCCATACGGTGAGGCCATCATGCCGATAGAACCCGAGCACTCCCAAATGGTGACCAATGATGAGATCGAGATCCCCATCGGCATCCCAATCGCCTGCCGTCGGGCTAACTCCACAACTCCCCCCAATACCTCCAAACCCCTCGGTCATTCGAACCCAGGCAGGGGTTGTCGGCGAACCGTCGTTGCGGTATGCGACCAGATCTCCACAGCGGCCGAGCAGCAGATCCAGGTCGCCGTCGGCGTCGAGGTCGAGAAATGCAGGTGAGATCGCCTGATCGGGCTCGCTGATGCCGGCAAAGACAGAGTTGTCAGGGCTCCATGAAGGGGTGGAGGAACTGCTGGTATTGCGGAAAAAATGGAAGGTGCCCCCTTGATGCCCGACAATCAGGTCGAGATCCCCATCGCCGTCGAGATCGGCCAGGGCGGGAACTGCGTTCTGCCCAACGGAAAGGATCTCACTGGGTTTGGCAGCCCAACTGGCAGCGCTCGCCGTTCCTTGATTAGAATAAATCAATATGCGACCGTCCCCGGTACCCACAAAAAGATCCAGAGCGCCGTCGCCGGTGACGTCGGCCAGAGCGGGCGCAGCCCACTGGCCAGTGTCAACAGCGGCGTAGCCGATTCTAACGAACTGCCAGTGAGGGACTTTCCGGGTCCCGATGTTTCGGTAAAGTGCCAGGGTGCCTTCTTCTTCTCCCACCAGGAGATCCAGATCCCCGTCTCCGTCCAGATCTGCCAGCGCCGGGTGGGTCCAGTTGAGGCCTCCCAGGTAGAGGCCGGGGGTCTTATTCCCCCCATGGGTCCCCGCCAGGATGCGGGACCACTTGCCCTCAACCTTGACCGGTCCCATGGAACCCGCCAGGGACCAGGCGGCTCCCACGTAATTGCGCGTGTCGGGTTCGTCATCGACAAAGTAGTCGATAGCGCCCGCGGTTGCGAAGGCAAAGCCTTCTAAACCGGCTTTCTCGGTGTACGGGACATGAACGATGGTGCCCGGAAAAGGGCTTACGGTGTCCGATAAGCCTTTACCCAGAGCGTCCCAACGGGAGCTCGCAGGGCCGTGTTTGATCATGATTGCCGAACCGGGTGGGGCAAAAAGGCGGCCTTGGAAGCTCCCGTCAGCCTCCGATGCGACATGACCCTGATGACCTGAGTTGAGATTCACCAGTAACACATGGGCGAGGGGCAGAGCGGCTCCAGCGGCGCCTACAACGGCAGCTTCTCCCAAACCGTCGGGCTCACCAAAAGAGATCCGAGAGGCATCCGGCGGATCGTAAGGGATCGGATGCTGGTACTGGCTGTTCAGAACAATCTTAAGGCCGGTAACATCACCCTTCCGCAGGTCCACTGCCGAGGAGGGCCAATAACCGGTGGCCGGCAGGGGGCTCAACTCGAGCCCATAGATACCGGGAGGCACAATCACCTGGAACGAAGATGTACCCGCAGCAACCCCGCAGCCTAGCCACTCGCCCTCGGGAAAAGGAGTGGATATGGGGTAAATCGCAATCATTGAATCCGTCCCCAGGGGTTGCCCCTTGGGGAGGGAGACGATTCCGCTCAACAAATGCCCCTGCTGCAGCTCGAAATCTTTTTTGAGATCAGCCGTGACTCCCCTGCCTCCCGTGTTCCAGAAGCGAGGCACCAGCCGGCTCGAGACCGGTGGGAAAACCGATACCGCGACCCAAGTGCCGACGGGTACTGCACTCTGGCAGTAGGTCCCCTTTTCGTCGGTCATGAGATCGGCCGATCCCGAGTCCCACCAAACTGACACCGCCATGCCCGCAACCGGCACTCCGCCCTGGATGATCGTGCCCGAGACCGTGATGGTCGATGCTTGACAAGCCGCCTTGCGCGCTTCTGCGGTCAGACTCAGGACAAGCACACTCATAGCCACCAGCAACATCTTCCGGTGCTTCATAGGCAACGCTTTCTTTAAGCGGACTCACTCAAACGGCAGGGCCTTGAGAAACGCCACCAGATCCTGGAGTTCGCGTTTTGTGACCCGGCCTCTCAGGTCGTGTTCGCTGCCAGGGGTCGGCAGCATAAGCGCCGCTGCCAGGGTGGCAGCCCTGCCGTCGTGAAAAAACGGGGCCGAATCATAGAGCCCGAGCAGACTGGGAGTGTCAAAGTCGGGTCCGATCTTCTCGTCGGCAGTAGTCGTACCGACGTTGTGCTTCTTCTGGTCCGTATAGAGCGGTGGCGGATGGCAGGTGAGGCATCCGAATTCGGGGCGGTTGAAGACCGCTTTGCCGCGCTTCTCTGCTTTGCTCAGAGGCTCCCTTCCGGCATGATTAGGACTGAGCGGAACCTGGAGCGAATCCATGAAGGCAGCCAGGGCATCGAGGTCGTGGGAGCATCCCTGATTGGGCACTCCGCCGGCGCAGTCGGCAGGGGAGACGGTACAATGCATCTCGCCTTCGATCAGACCCGTTCCGAAGTTCTCCTTGCGTATGGCAAATTCGCTGTCGGCACTCTCGTTCCACTCCCCGGACCAGCGGAGCGGATAGGTTCGGATCATCCCCAGAAGGCTGGTAGTGTTGCGAGGACCGGTAAATCCAAAGCGCCAGGTGCGTCCGTCCTGTTCTCCTTCAAAATGGCACGTATTGCAGCTGATCCAGCCGAGATTGCTCATTCTTGGGTCTGCACTGCTGTGGAACAAGCGTTTCCCACGAAGCAGGAGCGGCGGGAGGGGGATGCTCGTCACCACCACCGTGGCGGTGACGCTGCAACTCGCGGTGTCAATGACCGAAACGGTGCCGGCGAGGGTGTTGTTGACATAGGCGGTGCGGCCGTCGGGAGCAATGACGATGCCCCGCGGATTGTCGCCCACAGCGATGTTGGCTGCCGCCTTTCGGGACTCAAGATTGATGACGGAGACGTTGTTACTGGCTGCATTGACCACCCAGACCTGCTTGCCGTCAGGCGTGAAGGCCGCGGCAAAAGGGAGTCCTACCGGCCGATCTGCCGTATCGAGCGGGATGTTGCGGCCGGCGTCGAGGGTTCCCGAGGCCAGGTTGATGGCACTGACGACCGGAAAGACGGTGGTGTCGAAGGAGAGTGCCTGGTTGGTGCTGTTGGAACGGGTATGAGGCAGGTAGGCAAATTGGAGATCGGGAGCCAGGATGATAGCTTGAACCAGATTGCTGTCGGGCCACAGTGCGATCACCGTTGTGGAAGGTTCAGCCCCGGCTTGGGGAAGCGGGTCGACTTTGATCTTCGTAACGCGAGGCTTGAGCAAATGCGTCACATAGAGGTTCTTGCCATTCTCACTCAGAACCAGCCCGCTCGGTCGGTCAGCGCTGGGCAGCAGAGCAAGCGTAGCCTTGCTGCTGGTGTCCACAACCCGGACCTGATCGGCTCCCTGTTCGGCTACATAGAGCCGGCTGCCGTTCTTGCTCAGTACCATCCCGTAAGGGCGGCGCCCCACCGGAAATTGCTCCACTACCGTGCGCGCCGCCGGGTTGATCACTGTCACCGTGCCCGAACCCCGATCCGCCACATAGGCCCTCTCGCCCTGCTCGTCCACGGCAACGGTGTGCGGGTCGACCCCGGTGCGAAGCTCGGCGATGAGCTTGAGAGTGGCGGTATCAACCAGGCTTATGGAATTGGAGTCCGGGTTGACCACGAGCAGGGTGGCATTATCTGAGGTCAATGCAAGGGCTGAGCTCGAACGATTGATGGCCTTGGGGGTTGCAGCCCTGCTGTCTGCCGCGGTTGTCCAGCCGCCCCCAGGTAGGATTGCGGAGAGCCCAAGGAATACAAGCAATATCGTCACTAACCAGCCCTTCATAGCCATCTCCGTGTCAGTCGCAGCAGTTCAAACAGAGCCAATCACCGCCCGGTATCGGGCTACTTCTCTCATCTCTCGGGTTTGATCCAAGCCGGTTCAGCCACAGTTAACCCCCATGCGTGGCTTTTGCTGGTTCCGAGGCAGGGCCACGGACGCCCTCTGAATTCAACCTGAAAGCAGCTCTCCCCAGCCAGGCCACGTACTCTCCAGAGAAACGGCTCACTTCTTTACCCTGGTGTATGGCATGTGATGTCACGTGGTGATAATGAAGCGACAAGCAATTGCTTTTCGAGGATTTTTCGGTTAGCACCTATCCCATATCGTGTCAAGACCATTTGCACCTGCAGGAGGGGATGGAGTCATGTGGGCGGCTCTTCCTGCCATCGAGATACGGGCCGTGTTGGTTCTCGGAATATCGCAGTGCGAAGAAGGGGTGATATTTTCAGGTTCAGCAAACGATGGCTGTGAATAATGATAGCCCACCACTTATTCCGCCTCGAGGCTTCTTTTTCTTACTCAGACCCATTCCTTAAGTTCCTTTCTCATGTTGTTAAATTCATGTTTTTCTTGACTTTTGTGAACCACACCCTTTAAAAACATATTTTCGTGTGAGAACCGGCGGTCGGCATCAGAGCGAGGATACTTTAATGCAAGCCATCCAGGCCATAAGAGGCATGAACGACATTCTGCCCGATCAGAGCGAATGGTGGCAGAAGGTTGAGGAGACGGCACGAAGCGTCTTGATGTGTTTCGGGTACCGGGAAATCCGGACGCCCGTGGTTGAGAAGCTGGACCTTTTTGCGCGCAGCATAGGTGAGAGCACCGATATCGTCGAGAAGGAAATGTACGCCTTTCCCGACCGCAAAGGGGAGCTGCTCGCCCTGCGACCCGAGGCTACGGCGTCGGTGGTGCGGGCGTTCATCCAGCACAATCTGCAGGCGGACAGCCTGGCCCGGAAATTCTACAGCATCGGTCCCATGTTCCGCCATGAACGGCCGCAGAAAGGAAGATACCGCCAGTTCCACCAGATCGATGCCGAGGCTTTCGGGGTGGACGACCCGATGCTCGATGCCGAAGTCATGTACATGCTCCGGCTCTTTCTCGAACGCCTGGGACTGACGGGGGTCGTTCTCCATATCAATTCCCTCGGGTGCCGCGAGTGCCGCCAAGACTACCGGGAAGTCTTGCAGGATTTTCTCCAGCGGAACGCTCCCGAGCTTTGTCCCGACTGCCAGCGGCGCCGGGCGACCAATCCGCTGCGGGTGTTCGACTGCAAAGTCGAGCGCTGTCAGGCTCTGCTCGCAGCGGCTCCCGTCCTGCTGCCCTCGATTTGCGGCCTGTGCGCGGCGCATTTCGAGCGCGTGAAGAGCTATCTCGAGCTGCTCGACACGGCCTATGTGGTCAATCCGCGCATGGTGAGGGGACTCGACTACTATATGCGGACCACCTTCGAGGTCATTACCGACCGCCTCGGGGCGCAGAGTGCGGTTGGCGGCGGTGGACGGTATAACGGTCTGGTACGCGACCTGGGTGGCCCCGATTTGCCGGGCATCGGCTTCGCCATCGGGATGGAGCGCCTGATTCTGCTGCTGCAGCAGGAGCAGGCTCAGGCGCAGAAGCCTCCCAGGGTTTTTGTGGCTGCACTGGGTGATGCTGCGCGCCGCGAGGGCTTTCTGCTGACGCAGCAGCTTCGTCGGCGGGGTCTCGAGGTCGAAAGCGATTACGAAGGGGCGAGCCTCAAGAGCCAGATGCGACGGGCGGACAAGCTGGGTGCCAGGCATGTGCTGATTCTTGGGGACGATGAAATCAGGCGCGGGGTGGTGCAAGTCCGTGATATGATCAACAAGACCCAAACGGTGGCAGAGATCGCGGCCGTGGGCTCGGAACTGGAAGCGGTCTACCGTCAGGAAACGACCCGGCCCTGCTCGGGTTAGAGGAGAGGGAAGTGAACGAATTGGACGAGCCGCAGGAAGCCTATCCTACTACCTCCATTTTGCTGGATTCATTGGGAGACTGGAGCAAGAGCCACACGAATGACAGCCTGAGGCACAGCGACCTCGGGGCAGCCGTCACCCTCATGGGCTGGGTGTTGCGCCGCCGCGACCACGGCGGCCTGATCTTTGTCGATCTGCGGGATCGCGAGGGGCTCACCCAGGTGGTGTTTGATCCCCAGTATGAGGCGCAGGCTCACGAGCGTGCTCATTCCCTGCGCAGCGAATTCGTCATTGCCGTTCGGGGCAGAGTGCGCGCCCGCCCGGACGGTATGACCAATCCCAAGCTGGCAACGGGGGAAATTGAAGTGATCGTGAACGAGCTCAAAATCCTCAACTCGTCCAAGACTCCACCGTTTCAGCTGGAAGAGGAACTGGATGTCAGCGAAAACGTCCGACTGCGGTATCGCTATCTCGATCTTCGGCGGCAGAACATGTTCAAAAATCTCATCCTGCGGCACCGGGCGGCCCAGCTCACCCGCCGCTACTTCGACGAGCAGGGCTTTGTGGAGGTGGAGACCCCGGTGCTCACCAAGAGCACGCCTGAAGGGGCCCGGGATTACCTGGTTCCCAGCCGTGTCAATCCAGGCAGGTTTTATGCGCTGCCCCAATCGCCCCAGATCTTCAAACAGCTGCTCATGGTGGCTGGAGTGGAACGATACTTCCAGATCGTCAAGTGTTTTCGGGATGAAGATCTGAGGGCTGACCGTCAGCCTGAATTCACCCAGGTGGATCTGGAAATGTCCTTCATTCGCGAAGAACAGGTCTACGACCTGATTGAAGGCTGGATCGCGCGCCTCTTCCAGGACCTGCTCGGGATTGCCCTGCAGCCTCCTTTCCCGCGGATGAGTTACGCGGAGGCCATGGACCGGTTCGGGACCGATCGACCGGACACCCGGTTCGGCCTGGAACTGGTCGATATCACCGATCTGATGGCGGCTTCCGAAGTGCGGGTTTTCCGCCAGGCCATCGAACGCGGCGGGCTGGTCAAGGTGCTGCGCCTGCCGGACGGAAATCACCTGTCCCGCAAGGAACTCGACGACTTGATCGAGTTCGTCAAGATCTTCGGTGCTCAGGGGATGGCCTGGATCAAGATCCTGCCCGATGGCTGGCAGTCGCCCATTGCCAAATTCCTCTCCGAAGACCTCCGCGCCCGCCTGGCCGAGCGACTCCACCTGGCCGTCAACGATCTCATCTTCTTCATGGCGGACCAGGCCAGAATCGTCCACGCGGCCCTGGGAAATCTGAGAGTTCGACTCAGCCAGCAGCTTGGCTTGATCCCTCCGGATCGGTATAATTTTGCCTGGGTGACGGAATTTCCCCTGGTGGAATGGGATCACGACGAAAAGCGCTACACCTCGGTGCATCATCCCTTCACCGCTCCCCTCGAAGGGGACCTGGAGCTCCTTGCCGTAGAACCCGAAAAGGTCCGCAGCCGGGCGTATGATCTGGTTTTGAACGGTACGGAAATCGGCGGCGGCAGCATCCGGATCCATCGCCAGGACATCCAGGAGCGGGTATTCGGGGTCCTCGGGATCACCCCGGACGACGCCCAACAGAAATTTGGCTTCCTGCTGGAAGCACTCCAGCACGGCGCTCCTCCCCATGGTGGGATTGCCTTCGGGTTCGACCGCCTGATCATGCTCCTGTGCGGCTGCAGTTCCATTCGCGACGTGATTGCCTTCCCCAAAACCCAAAAGGCGACCTGCCTGATGAGCGGCGCACCGAGTTCGGCGGAACTCAATCAATTGCTGGAGCTCTGCCTCCGGGTGGAAGTCGATCGGAGGAGTTGAGTCGATGGCTCGCTGGAACAGCAACAAACGGGTTCTGGAGCATGAGCACTCCCGGTACTGGCAGTACCGGTTGCTCGATGTGCCGGAACCAAACCTGATGCGGGAAATTTTCCCCTATGATGAAGTGCCGCGGATCGATTTCGACCATAAGCTCTTGCCCATCGATCCGGCGGAAGAAATGTTCATTACCGATACGACCTTCCGCGATGGGCAACAGGCTCGCCCGCCCTACAGCGCCAAACAGATTGAGGCCATTTTCGATTTCCTCCACCGCCTGGCGGGACCCAACGGCGTCATTCGCCAGTCGGAATTCTTCCTCTACACCGAAAAGGACCGCAAAGCCCTCGAACTCTGCCTCGCCAAGGGCTGTCGCTACCCTGAGATCACCGCCTGGATTCGGGCGGTCGCTGAGGATCTCAAACTGGTCGTCGAGATGGGGCTGAAAGAAACCGGCATTCTGGCTTCCGTTTCGGATTACCACATCTTTCTCAAGCTCAGGAGCACCCGCCAGGCCGTTCTGGAAAAGTACCTCGCCATCGTGCGCGCCGCCCTGGACCGGGGAATCGTGCCCCGCTGCCATTTCGAAGACATCACCCGCGCCGATATCTATGGCTTTTGCATCCCGTTTGCCATGGAACTCATGAGGCTGCGGGAAGAGAGCGGTATCGATATCAAGATTCGGCTCTGTGACACCCTCGGTTTCGGGGTCACCTATCCCGGCGCGGCGCTGCCCCGGAGTGTTCCCAAGCTGGTTCGGGCGTTCATCGATGATGCCGGGGTCCCCGGGCGATTGCTCGAATGGCACGGTCATAACGATTTCCACAAGGTGATCAGCAATGCCGTCACGGCCTGGCTGTACGGTTGCAGCGGGGTGAACGGCACCCTGCTGGGCTTCGGCGAACGGACGGGAAATGCGCCCATCGAGGGGCTGATCGTCGAGTACATCGGTCTTCGCGGCGATACCAGCGGCATCGATACCACCGCTATCACCGATATGGCGGAATACTTCAAACAGGAGCTGTCCTATCGCATTCCCCCTAATTATCCGTTTGTCGGTGAAGAATTCAACGCCACCCGGGCCGGCATTCACGTCGATGGGCTGGTGAAAGACGAAGAGATCTACAACATTTTCAACACGGAAAAGCTGCTCAAGCGGCCGATCAGCATCATCATTACCGACAAATCGGGGATTGCCAGCATCGCCTATTGGGTCAATCTGCGCCTGGGCCTGGAGGAAGACCGCCGGTTGGACAAGCGGCATCCCGGCATTGCGAAAATCTACAAGCGGGTCATGCAGGAATACGAGCAAGGGCGGAACACCTCGATTTCCACCGAGGAACTGGAGCGCTGGGCGCGGCGCTATCTGCCCGAGTACTTTGTGAGCGAGTTCGACCTGCTCAAACAAAAGGCCTATGCCCTGGCCGCCCACCTGGTGGAGGAAGTCGTCGAAAGCGAGGCTATCCGGAGCATGAATCCCATCCTGCAGGAAACCGTGCTCCAGGCCCTGTTGGATCTCAATCCCTTCATCCAATATCTCTACGTCACCGATCGCGAGGGCCGAAAGGTTACCCGCAATATCACCCACATCACCGACAAGGCCAAATACGAGAGTGCCCGGGTGGGCGAGGACCTTTCCGACCGCCCCTGGTTCATCGAGCCCATGAAGAATGGCAGGGTCCATGTCACGGACTTCTACTCCTCCCGCTATACGGGGGCGCTGTGCATCACCGTGTCGGCACCCATTACCAACGAACTGGAAGAAATCGTCGGCATCCTCGGCATTGACATCCGTTTCGAAGACCTCGCCAAAATGGAGAAAAACGGCAATGTGTGGATGTGAGTGAAAAGTGCAGGGTGAACGGTGCAGGGTGATGCGGGGGTGGGATGTGCTTTGACCAGGGGCGACTGGTGACCTTGCCTTTCCTAAGGCGGGTGGGGATCGGTCTCGTGGTGGCGCTGGTGATGGTCGGATGCGGCAGGAAGGTCCCGTCGACCAAGCCCTTCACGCCCTCCTCCGGCCTCCGCACGCAAATGCCCTATCAGATCAAAGGCGTTTGGTATTACCCCCTGCCCTCGGCCGAAGGCTATGTGGAGGAGGGGCTGGCGAGCTGGTACGGGACTGACTTCCATGGCAAACCAACCTCTTGTGGGGAACCCTATGACATGAATGCAATGACCGCCGCCCACAAGACCCTGCCCCTCGGTACCATGGTCAAGGTGACCAACAAGCGGAACGGCCGATCCATCATCCTGCGCGTCAACGATCGCGGCCCGTTTGTGGCCGGGCGTATCATCGACCTGTCCTGGCGAGCGGCGCAAGAACTGGGGTCAGCCACACCCGGTCTCGCACCGGTGCGGGTGGAAGCGGTGCAGGTGGCTTCCGCGCAGCACCTTGCGGGCAACACCTACTGGCAAGTGGCACCGGTTCCGTCGTTCCGCTACGGCCTGTTTGCCATCCAGATCGGGGCCTTCCGGGATCAGAACAATGCCAGTCGCCTGAAGGAAAGGATGCAGCCAGGCTATAACACCATTCAGATCCTCCCCTTTGCCGACCGAGACGGGTATGGCTATCGGGTCCAGGTCGGTTCTTTTCGAGACATTCTGGTCGCTCAACAGGAAATGCAGCGTCTGCGCAGCACCGGTTTCGCCGACGCCTTTGTGGTGGCGATGGGGGGGAAGTGAGCAGGATGGTGCCGCTGATCGGATATCCTTCTGACCAGGCTGAGTTCAAACTGGGACTCAGCGCCTCCCGCAAAATGGGGTCGGACCCGGCCTTGGAAAATGCTGAATGGGAAGGACCAGGGGCACGCGCCGCGTGTGTTCGTATCAGGATAACGCCATAGGGCTGGCTGCTGGAGACTCAGTCTCCGGCGCTTTCTCTGGTGTTGTCGACCACCCAGCCCAGATATTCGGCCAGCCCGGAAGCGATGGGGAAGGCAACGATTTCGGGTACTTCGTAGCGATGCAGGGCACGGATGCGGTTCTGGAGAATGGGAACGAGGTCCGACCGGGTTTTCATGAGGAGCAGCCGTTCCTCCTCGTCGCAGACCTCCCCTCTCCAGCGATAGATTGAGCGGATCCGGGGAATGATCTGCACACAGGCAACCAGTCTCTCTTCCACGAGAGTCCTGGCGATGGTCAATGCTTCTTCGTCGGTGGCAACGGTGGTCGTAACAAAGGACAGGTCGATCATGTTATTCCTCTGCCGTGAGTGTTTGAAAAGAGCCCCTCATGCCTGATGATCTGCGCGCCGGGGGGGTGCCGCCCACGCTGCCCGCAAGCTTCTTCGAAGGTCTGATCAAAGACCTTTCGGTAGAAACCTGGGGCGAGCTCCTGAGGAGCAATCCTACCCTGAAGGCGACCGTTTTGGAAGGTTTCACGGTCCCTGCCAACAAGTTGAATCGCATCCTGCGGCACCCGCAGATTATGGCCCGGCTGCAGCGCTTCATCCGTTCAGACGAAGCGCTGCTCAACGACATTCTGTTGCTCTGGGCTCAGGAACAGCTGACCACGGTGGCTTTTCTGGAGATGCTCGACCGCGACTTTCTGCTCGATAACCGGCAGAGCCTCAAGAACTTCATCGGTCCCGAGCGTTTCTACGCTGCGCTCACGATCCTCGGCTATCGGGACGAGGCGGAGTTTCAGGAGCTGGTCGACGAGGATTTCTGGGAGCGGCGGATTGAGAGCGAACTGGTGGTTCCCATTACCCCGTTCTGGGCCTTGTGGCTTGAGTTTGTGCAGCAGTTTCCGCAGGCCGCGCACTGGCTGCCGCCCATCAAACCCGGCGAGGAAGGAGCTGCGGTAGACCGCCGCCACGGAGAGGCCCGCGGGCAGGCCAGGCAGCTGCGGGAGCTCGATGAGCGATGTGCGAAGCTCCAAGCGAAGCTGAACAAGACCGAAGAGGAAAAATCGCAGCTGCAACAGGAACTTCTCCGGGTTCGCAAGGAGCAGGAGGAACTCCGGGCAAGACTCGTCGAACAGGAAGAGCAGCAGGCCGAGCAACGGCAGAAGGCAGTGGCGGGCCTGCGCCGGGAGTGGTTCAAGCGTTATGAGCCGGTGGATGACCGGGTGCTGGGGGAAGCCGACGGCTCGCTCGAATCGGTGTTGCGGCGAACGGAGCAGGCATTTGCGCTCCAGCGCCGGGCGGATGAGAAATACGGGCTGGTTGCGGCGGTTCGCCAGAAGCTGATCCAGGTGGACCTGTACCTCAGGGAAATCGAGCGCATCCATGCTGAATCCCTCGTCGTTCACAGTGCGGTGACGCGCTCGAAAGAGGCCCTCCTCCAGGCTAAGGAACAGCTGCTCAAGCTGCCCGGCATCGACAAGGTGCTCCGGTTCGAGCCGCCATCCTGCACTGTGACCGATCTGTCCCGGCAAATCCGACTCCTCGAGGCGCTCCCGGAGAATCTGCCCCGCGTGATGGAGCTTCACACCCTCCTCGGACGACTGGCAGAGTTGGGATTGATCAGCGATCCGCAGGCCATCCTGGAGGATGTTGAACACAAGAAACGCCAAATCATGGAGCACCTTTATGCCCAATCCGAGGTGCGCCATGATCGGTGGCCGGAACTCCGCCGCGCTGAAAACCTCGACGATCTGGTGAAAACCCGCGAAAGCAAGCGTTACGACCTTTTTGTGGACGGCTACAACATCCTTCTCACGGTGCATGGAAAGAGTCAAGCGCCCGCGGCTGCGGTGCTGTCTGCTGTCAGGGAGCAGTTCACCGCCGCGGTAGTGAGAAAGAGCCAGCACTTCCGGAAGATCTATCTGGTTTTTGACGGGCGGCAGGATTCACGAGACCGCCAGGGGAATACGGAGATCATTTTTACCGACAAGAACCTGGGAACTACGGCGGATGCGTATATTATTGAGACTGTCAGGCAGAGGAAAGACCGCCTGGTACTGATTGCGACGGCGGATCGGGAAATCATTGAAGCCGTTGCGGATCGGATCTATGCCTTGGTGGACCCTTACCATTTCTATCTTTTCGTGCATGACATGCCGTTTCCCGAGCTGATGTGAGTTGATGAGGATTGAACCATGAATCTGGATCATGTGAGCGAGTACCAGCGAGATCAGTGGGTGAGCTTCAAAGCCATCGAGCAGGCGTGCCGCCAGCTCACCGACCTCCAGGGGCAGGAATTGCAGGAAAGCTTGAGCACCTATGTCGAGTTCCGCGAGGACTTGGCAGCCTTCCAGCAGCAGTATTTCGGCGCCTTTTGCCGGGATGCCTGCTTCGACAGCGGGGTCAGCGCCTGTTGCGGGTTCGAGAGTATCATCACGTTCTTTGCCGACCAGGTCCTCACCTATCTGCTTTCGACTCCGGACCAGGTGGCCGCGCTTTTCCGCAGGCTGGAACAACCGAACCGCACCTCGAATTGCGTTTTTCTCGGGGATAGAGGCTGTATCTGGAGCCTCCCTCCCATTTCGTGCGCCATGTTCCTGTGCGATAAGGCTAAGCAGCACGGGTTCGACGGAAATCCCCATGCCTTGGCCATCTGGGAGGAATTTCTGAGGCGGGAGAAGGAATACACGCACCCAACGCAACCCGTGCTCTTTGATGACATCGAGAGCTACTTCATGCTGCTGGGGGTTGATTCGCCTCACATGTATTTCCATCACGGCCCCGGTCTGCTGGAGCTGAAAGCCCGTGCGGATCTTTGAGCGTGGCTCCCGGTACCGGATTGCGCCGCCGGGGGAAGGGACGCCAGTGGTGCCCGACCTTGGCAATTCCGGCCGGGGTGGTTCATCTTAAGGTTAAGTGGAGCGCGTGCCGATACTTTGTATGCGGGCAGTGCTGGCCATGGATTGGTTCCTGCGTCGGCGGCCGCCGGCGCGACAGGCCGTAGCGATGGGCCAACCCCTGTCAGCTGCGGTGATCATGCCATTTGAGGATGTTGGTCCATGACAGATGAACCGGGCAAAGCTCCAGCGGATAGAAAGACAGCTGCGGCGGAAGGGTCGGTCCGTCACCAGTCGACGGCGCCGAATGGGATCCGCCCTGAACCTGCCGGTCAGCAGAGCCGGGCTGATCCGGAGCTGGTGGAACAGCTCTACCAGCGATATGCCAAAGGCGGCGCACGCCTGGCCAGGTTCCGCGGCACGGCCTATTTCTATTTCAAGAAGTACAGCTGGATCTGGGTAACGGAGTCCACCTACTTCGTAAAACGATTTCTCGACTTTGTGGTCTCTGCTGTCATGCTCATCCTCCTCATCCCGCTCTTCCTCCTTACGGCCTTGGCGATCAAGCTCGACAGCCCGGGCCCCGTCTTCTTCAAACAGACCCGGGTCGGCAAATGGGGACGGCTGTTCACCATGTACAAGTTCCGGTCGATGATCGTTGACGCGGACAAGATGAAAGGGGAGCTTCTTGACCGGAACGAATCGGGCGGAATCATTTTCAAGATGAAGCGAGACCCTCGCATTACCCGTGTTGGCGCTCTCATTCGCAAGCTGTCGGTGGATGAGTTGCCGCAGCTCTGGAATGTGCTCAAGGGGGACATGTCGCTCGTGGGACCGCGCCCGCCCGTTCCCAAAGAAGTCGCGGAATATGAGTATACGGACCGACGCCGATTGGATGCGATCCCCGGCATCACCGGCATCTGGCAGGTCAGCGGTCGCAGTGAGATTGACTTCAAGGGGCAAGTCCGGCTGGATGTGCAGTACATTGAAAACCAGTCGTTCTGGGGAGATATCAAGCTTCTCCTGAAAACGATCCCGGCGGTGCTGCTCGGGAAAGGGGCTTACTGATGAAGGAGCTATCGCTTTGAAGGCGGTGATTCTCCCAACCACCAAGACCGCCGAGCTGGCCCCGGTCACGTCATGGCTCCCCGAATTTCTGCTGCCGGTCGTGAAGAAGCCGCTGGTGGAGCATCTCATCGAGCTCCTGGCGAGACATGAAATCAAGGAGATACTGCTGGTCCTGAAGCACATGCCGTTTGAGACGGAGGCCTACTTCGGCGATGGTTCCCGCTGGGGCGTGCAGCTCTCCTATTCCCTGCTCAGCACGTACCGTGGGCTTGCCGATGCCTTGGGCCACCTCGACCCGTCCCGGCTCGAAGGCCACTTTCTCTGCCTGCCGTCAGACCTCGTTACCGACTTCGATCTTTCCAGCCTGGTCAACATGCGCCGCGAAGAGCTGGGGGATATCTGTCTGGTGCGACCCTCGACCGGGAGCAGCGGCAGCGACCTTGAAACGCTCGCGCTGGAAGATTTGTGCAGCCTGGAGGGCAATCCCTTCCTCATGACCCGGCGAGCCTTCTGGTTGATGAAGAGCCTGCAGCCTGTTCAGGACCAGCCAGCGGGATGCGAGATTCCGTCGAGCTCCGTCCTTTCCCTCAAAGTCTGTGAGGCGGCTGGCAGTTTGGAGTGGATTCAATCTCCGATAGATCTTCACAGGGTTAATCAGCGCGTCCTGGGCGGCGAGTTCCCAGGCCTGATCATTCCTGGCAAGATGGTGGCAGCGGGGGTCTGGGTGGGCAGGCACTGCCGCATTCATCCCACGGTCCGGCTCGAGGCGCCGGTGCTCATTGGCGACCACTGCAATCTTCAGAGTGGTGCTGTCATAGGTTCCGGCAGTGTCGTCGGCGATGAGGTGATTGTAGATGAAGGCGCCGCCGTTCAGGGAAGCCTGGTGTTGGATCGTACCTACGTCGGTCCGCATACCGACCTGAAGGCGGTGATCGTCAGAAAGAACTGGATGGTCCAGATTCCCAGCTTGTTGAGCATCCAGCTGGGGGATGATCTGATTCTCGGTGACCTCGAGAAGAAGACCGTCTCTGCCCACGGAGACCGCCTGCTCAACCTGGCCCTGGCAATCGTCCTGCTGATTCCGGCCTTGCCGCTGATGGCAATTCTTTACCTTTATCATCTCGCTTTTCCGTCCAGGCGATACCTCGTTTTGGAGGAGCGCTTCGGAAGTGAAGAACAGCGAAACCTGGAAGGCAAAGTGCTCCCGGTGCCCTTCACCCGTTATGCCTTCAGGAGCCGCAATCGACTGGTGCGAAAGCTCCCGGGACTGATCAATGTCATTCGGGGTGAGTTGAGCGTGGTGGGAGTCTCGGCCCTGGCGGCGAGTGAGCTGGGCGAGCTGCCGGAGGAATGGCGTGAGATGAGGCGGAACGCTCCGGTCGGGCTGTTTCACCTGTGGGAACTGGAGGCGCGGGAAGACCTCGAGTGGGAAGAACAGATGGTCATCGACAATTACTACGCGGTTTCCCGTTCGCTGTGGGGAGACTTGAAGATTCTGGGCCGAGGACTGTACGCTGCGGCGTTCCGATAGAAACCCTAAAAGGCTTACAATGACCGGTATTCAACCCCGTCTCTTTGAAGAACTCGAGCATCGCCTCGGCCGGGATCACCTGGCGAAGCGGCTCAGGCTCCAGGTGGATCATTCCGCGAGGTTCTTTGGCCAGGGCTTTGGAGGCTTCCACTGGGAGAACAGTCGGCTGATACCGGCAGTTCTCGAAATGCTGCTGAGGGTCTTGAGGCTGTTAAGAGTGGGGAAGCGGAATGCTCTCGACTTTGAAATAGTGGAAGTCGACGTCATGCTGGAGAACCTGCCGGAGGCGTTCGAAGGTTTCTGTTTTCTGCAGCTTTCCGACATTCACATCGACGGCATGCCCGACCGCGGAGAGAGGCTGATCCGAATCATCAAGAAGCTTCGCTTTGACGTGTGTGTTCTAACCGGGGACTATCGCTTTCATACCTTTGGTGATCATGACCGCTGCCTGACCGGAATGAAACGGCTTGCTGCTTCCCTCGAATGTCCCGATGGCATTTATGGGATCCTCGGCAACCATGATTTTCTGGAAATGGTGCCTGAACTCGAAGCGTGCGGCATTCGCATGCTGCTCAACGAAACCGTCCGCCTGGTGCGCGGGGGCGCTGTCCTTCATCTCCTGGGGCTGGACGACGCTCACTTCTATGGTGTTGCCGCCCTGGAGAAAGCCAACCGCGACCTTCCGGCCGACGAATTCAAAGTGCTGCTGGCCCATTCGCCCGAGCTCATTGCCGAGGCAGCCCGGGCCGGTATGGATTATTACCTTTGCGGCCACACTCACGGCGGCCAGATTTGTCTGCCGGGTGGCATCGCCATTCTGACCAATGCCAACTGCGCCCGCAAGTATGTGGGAGGCGTCTGGCAATTCGAACACATGCCCGGCTACACCTCGCGCGGGACCGGGTCATCGTGCCTGCCGGTGCGCTTCTTCTGTCCGCCGGAGATCACGCTGCACCGACTGATGCGGCTGCGCTGAACGTTATCCAGCTGACAGCTTCTTGAATGAACTTACCGGGGACATGACGAAGTATTTCAGAAGATCGGCTTAAGATAAGGCTTTGATGAAAAAGGAGAGGCAATGATCATTCCGGTGATCCTTTGCGGAGGTTTCGGGACCCATTTGTGGCCCCTGTCGCGCGAGCTGTATCCCAAGCAGGTGATCGCCGTGATGGGCGGGGAGCTTTCTCTGCTGCAGCAAACGGTGGTTCGACTTGCAGAATTTCAGGACCTGGACAAGGCCATTGTCCTGTGCAACGAGGAGCATCGGTTCATGGCTGCCGCTCAGCTGCAGGCTGTTGGAGTGAAACCCAGATCGCTTATCCTCGAACCCATCGGGCGGAACACCGCGCCGGCGCTGGCGGCAGCGGCGTTGGAAGCCAGGAAGAGCGGCGAAGATCCCATCATGCTGGTCTTCCCGGCGGATCATTTCTTTGGAAATATCACTCCCTTGACAGAGGCTGTCGCCGGCGCTCGCAGTCTCTGCGAACAGGGGCGGATCATTGCTTTCGGCGTCCCCCCGAGCGAGCCTTCTGCCGGCTATGGGTATATCGAACAGGGCGACGAAATCCATCCCGAGACAGCCACGGCTTCACCAACGTGCCGGGCTTATCGGGTTCTCTCGTTCGCCGCCGCTCCGACCGCCGCCTCGGCGGTGACGTTCGTGAAGTCGCAACGCCATTTTTGGAACAGCGGCATCCTCATGGTCAAGAGCTCGGTCTTATTGGAGGAACTCGGGCAGTTGGCGCCGGAGATCGTGGACTGGTGCACACGGGCACATTCCAGGGCCTCGCGGGATATGGATTTTCTCCGCCTCGACCCGGAGTCGTTCGATGCCTGTCCGAGCGGCTCCATCGATGCCGTCCTGATGGAGAAGACCAGGAGAGGGGTGGTCGTGCCTTTGGATATCGAGTGGCGAGACCTGGGGGCCTGGAGCGACCTTCACAAGGTGCAAAAGAAGGATGAAGCGGGCAATGTCCTGATCGGCGATGTCATCGCCCACAAGGTCAGCAACAGCTACCTGCATGCCGGCAGTCGCATGGTCGCTGCGGTTGGTGTTGACAACCTGGTAGTCATTGAAACCAAAGATGCGGTATTCGTTGCACCCTTCGACCGGGCGGAGGAAGTGGACGTTATCGTGTCCCGACTCCAGGCAAGCCGGCGGGAAGAGGCTAGAGTCCACAGCAAGGTCTACCGACCCTGGGGGGCTTACGAGAGCATTGATTTGGGCGACCGCTTTCAGGTGAAGCGCATCACCGTCAATCCAGGGGCCAAACTCTCCCTTCAAAAGCACTATCACCGGGCGGAACACTGGGTCGTCGTGAAAGGCACGGCCAGAATAACGAGAGACGCCGAAGAGATGATTCTCATGGAAAACCAGTCCACCTATGTCCCGCTCGGGGCCGTCCATCGTCTCGAGAATCCCGGCATGATTCCGCTGGAGCTCATCGAAATCCAAACCGGCAGCTATCTGAAAGAAGACGACATCGTCCGCCTGGATGATGTGTACGGACGAACGCACCAGGACCCCGCAGGCCGCAATGCTGCTGAAATAAGGAACTCGCCAAGGGCAAATTCCCCCTTTGAGGGGGGTGAAGGGGGGTGTTGCTGACGTGTCTACAACCTCTTACACCCCCCTAGCCCCCCTGAAGAGGGGACTCACATCGCCTGATTCAGCACTATTGCCCCCAGGCCGGGGGCGGCGATGATCGGGGCAGCACCTGTCGAGGCCGGTCCGGGAGATCCTGCCGGTTCGCTCCGTTGTCCCTGGTCCGGTAAACCGGCCTGAGGTGGCAGCAAGAAACCCAAACTGAGGGCCCATGCAGTGAATCCCGCAGGAACCCCCGAATCGTCATTCCCGCATGCTTTTGGCGGGAATCCAGGTTTTTTCCGACACCCTGGATCTTGGCTAAAATCCTCTCGGGATGACGTATTGAGCGACTTTTTGGATACCTTCTGTACCGCGAAAGGCTGGAATCCGGGATTCCTGTCATTTCGACCGTAGGGAGAAATCTTAAGATCTCTCACATTCGTTCGAGATGACAATAGTTCAGATGTTACCCGTGTGCAGTATAAGCTCAATTGGAGGAAAGGCGGCAGGTCTGCCGAGAATGAAGCGGTCCAGGAAGGCGGTGTAGGTTTCCGATTGTTCCTGACCGCTGCTGCATGCATCCCCTGGGTCAGGTGAGAATATGATTATGCGAATCGACTGTGAACTCCCTGTTGCGGGTTCCTTCCGGCGGTGGTTGACGCTCTTTTCGGCGGTCATCCTGGTGGCCGGCGGCTGGTGGATGGGCCATTTGTTCGAGCGGACGGCCGATGCCAGGGAGCGAGATCGACTACTCCAGCAGGCGGCCCTTGTCGCCGGCACAATCAACATCGAACGCGTGCAGGCGCTATCCTTCACGGCGGAGGACAGGAGTAATCCCGGCTTTCAGCGGCTTCGCGGCCAACTGATGGCGTATGCTGCAGCCTTACGGTTGCGCTCCATCTACAGCATGGCGATCCGTCATGGGCGAGTCGTATTCGGTCCGGAAAGCCTCGATGAAAGTGACCCGATTGCTTCGCCTCCCGGGACGGCTTATGAAAAACCGCCCGCCGCCCTGATCAATGTTTTTCGGACCCGCCAAATCCAGAGCGTGGGACCCTATACCGACGAGTATGGGACCATTGTCTCCGCCTTTGCGCCGGTGCTGGACCCGCGGACGGGGAGCGTGGTCCTGGTGGTCGGCGTGGACATGGAGGCGAATGCTTGGCAGGCCGCCCTGACGCGCTCGTGGCTCGTTCCGGTCCTCACGACCATTGCCCTGTTCGTGATTCTGCTGAGTGGCAGTGTCATGCTGGAGCGCCGAAGGAGAGCGCCGATGGATCGTCAAAAGCGGTTGCGCCATGCCGAGTCGTGGGTGACCGCTGCCGCCGGGCTGGTACTCACCCTTGGGACTGCTTATTGGGCGCACGACAGTGAGGACTTCTCACGGCGGACCAGGTTTGCCCAACTGGCTCAGACTCAGGCGGAACGCGTCATGGGGGTCTTCCAGGAACTCCAGGATGACCAGCTTGAGGGGCTGGGGCGGTTCTTCGAGGCCGATAAGGGAGCGGTGACGCGCCAGGAATTTGAGGTCTACACGGTTGCCCTGGTGAGGAGCGAGGTCGCTCAGGCCTGGGAATGGATCCCGGCGGTGCCCGGAACGGCCAGGCTCCAGTTCGAGCAGGCGGTCCGCCGTGAGGGGCTGCCGGACTATGCGATCTACCAGAAGGACGCTCACGGTCGGCCGGTTTCCAGCGAAGCACGGGACCACCACTACCCCGTGCACTACATCGTTCCGGTGAGAGGCAACGAACGCGCCCTGGGCTACGACCTGGCCTCGGAGCCCACCCGCCGCGCGGCCCTGGAACAAGCCATCGCAACGGGGCTCACCACGGCGACCGATCCCATCATTCTGGTCCCGGGAACCGGGGCTTTGCAGGGGGTGCTCATCCTTCGGCCGGTCTTTGTCGAAGCCGGATCGGAGGCGGCCATCAAAGGTTTGGTCGGAGTCGAGCTCCGCTTCGAGGCGCTGCTTGCCCATGCCCTGACCCGACCGGGCCAGGACAAAGCGGTCCTCACCCTGGATCTGCTCCAGTTAGACGCCAGACGGTCGCCGAGAATCAGAATCTTGTCGTCCTCGAGCGAGGTCTCGACTTCTGCCGTCGACCGTGACTCACTGCCATCTCATGCTTCCGGCCTTGCCGTCGTAGCGCCCGTCTTTGTCTTTGGCAAGGCCTATGCTGTGGTCGTCCAACCAGGACCGTCATTCCTCGCCGCCAATGTCAATCGGGCCGGGTTGGTGGCGGGCTTGACGGGTCTGCTGCTAACCGCGGTGATATCAGTTGTTGTTGGCCTCCAGAGTAAACGGCGGGCCGATCTCGAGCTGCAGGTGCGCGAGCGCACCAGCGAACTGCAGCAAAGCGAGGAGAAATACCGGGCGTTTTTTGGCACGTCCTTGGATTGCGTCTTTATTACCTCCCTGGACGGCCGATTTGTCGACTTTAACGATGCTCTGGTGGATCTCTTCGGCTACGACAGCAGGGAGGAGCTGTTTCAGACCCAGGTTGCAGACACCTATGCCAGACCTGAAGCACGCGCTGAACTTGTGGCATGTGTCCTCGAAGAGGGTTTCACCAGGGAATACCCCGTTGAGTTGTTGAAAAAGGACGGCACGGTGTTCAGCGCTCTCGTTACCTCGATTGCCCGGCGAGATGGCAGCGGGAGGGTCATTGGAATGCAGGGAACGATCAGAGACATCACCGCGAGCAAACGCGCCGAGAAGGCCCTGCGTGAGACTGAACAACGGTACCGGGACCTGTTTGAAGGCAGCCGCGACGGCATTGTGTTTACTGAGATCAACGGCAGAATAGTGGATGCCAATCCTGCCTACTGCGAGATGTTGGGCTACAGCCTGGAAGAGCTCAAAGAAAAGCACGACTTCTACCAGCTGAGCCCTGAACGGTGGTGGGTCTGGGAGCAGGAAGAGATTGTGCAGAGCAGTCTGCTCAGAGAGGGTTATTCGGGGGTCTACGAAAAGGAATACATTCGCAGGAAGGGTGAAGTCTTTCCGGCAGAGTTGGAGGCCTATGTGGTTCCCGCAGAGGAAGGGAGCGCCCGGTTCACGTGGAGTGTGGTTCGGGATGTCACCGAGCGCAAGCGGGCGGCACACGACTTGAATGAGACGAACAAGCGCCTGAACGATATGATCGAGTTCCTGCCCGATGCAACCTTGATGATCGACCACGAGGGGAAGGTGCTCGCCTGGAACAAGGCTATCGAGGAAATGACCGGTGTTCCCAAGCGAGAGATGCTCGGCAAAGGCAACTATGAATACGCCATCCCCTTCTATGGTAAGCGCCAACCGATTCTGATCGATCTCGTCCTCATGCCGCAGGAGACGATCGAGAAGCAGTATGACAAGGTCGTGCGCAAAGGTGATGTTCTTTGGGGAGATGTCTTTGTTTCGAAGCTCTACGGAGGCCGTGGGGCTCATCTCTATGGTACTGCCGCAAAGCTTTACGACTCGGCTGGCAGAATCGTCGGTGCCATCGAGTCCATACGGGACATTTCCGAGCGCAAACAGGCTCTGGATGAGGTTGTCGAGACCAATCGCCAACTCGAAATTGCCATCGCCCGGGCCAACCAAATGGCGGTCGTCGCCGAACTGGCCAGCATTGCCAAGAGCGAATTCCTCGCCAACATGAGCCACGAGATCCGAACGCCCTTGAACGGGGTCATCGGCATGGTCGAGCTGCTTCTGGACACCCCTCTGACGGAAGAACAAGGTCAGTTTGCCACCCTCGCCCGCACCAGCGGCGAGGCGCTCCTTGCTATCATCAACGATATCCTGGACTTCTCCAAGATCGAAGCGCGGCAACTGGATCTGGAGATTCTTGATTTCGATCTCCGGTTGACCCTGGAGGATGCAACGGAATTATTGAGCGTCAAGGCCCAGGAAAAGGGTCTCGAACTGGTCTGCCTGATGGATCCCAACGTGCCTTCCCTGCTGCGGGGTGATCCCGGACGTCTTCGTCAGATTCTCGTCAATCTGGTGGGGAACGCGGTCAAGTTCACCCATCGCGGCTGGGTAACCATCCGCGCTGACCTGGAAAGCGAGGACGAGCGAGCGGCGCGGATCCGCATTTCCATTTCGGATACGGGCATCGGCATCCCCCGCGACCGGCTCGGGGTAATCTTTTCTGCCTTCACCCAGGCAGACGGTTCCACCACCCGGACGTATGGTGGTACCGGCCTGGGGTTGACCATTTCCAGGCAACTGGTTGAATTGATGGGCGGTCGCATCGAGGTCGAGAGCGAGCAGGGCAGGGGGTCCACTTTCTGGTTCAGCGTTGAGTTCGAAAAACAGCCACCAGATGCGCAGCCACCGCCGGTGGCCCTTGCCGCCTTGACCGGAGCCCGCGTCCTGGTGGTGGACGACCATGCACCCAACAGGCTGTTGATTACCACCTTGCTCGACCGGTGGGGGTGCCGGTTCAGTGAGACGGCCGATGGGGAAACGGCCCTCGCCATGCTGCGGGAGGCGACAGGGGAGGGCGATCCTTATCGTGCCGCCCTCATCGACATGCAAATGCCGAAGCTGGACGGGGAAGAACTCGGCCGACTCATCAAGGCTGATCCGGACTGCGGGGAAACGGTTTTGGTCATGATGACCTCGCTCGGTCTGCGGGGAGATGCCAGGCGGCTTAGGGACGTCGGTTTTGCTGCCTACCTCTCAAAACCGATCCGTCAGGCTCAGCTCCACGACTGTCTCGCGCTGATTCTGGGAGGAGAGCAGCGGGGAGAGCCATCCCGTCCCGCTGCTCTGATCACCCGCCACACCCTCTCCGAGACCTCGAAGCACCGAGCCCGCATCCTGCTGGCTGAGGATGATGCAGCCAATCAGCGGATAGCCCTGACAATGATCAGGAAACTGGGTTACCAGGCCGAGGTCGCAGCGACTGGCAGGGACGCGCTGCAGGCGCTGCAGGCCGTTCCCTACGATCTGGTGCTGATGGATTGCCACATGCCGGACATGGATGGATTTGAGACGACGCGTCGCATCCGTGACCCCCGGTCGGGAGTTGCCAACCACAAGGTCCCTGTCATCGCCATGACCGCGCTCGCCATGAAGGGAGACCGCGAGGAATGCCTGCGAGCCGGGATGAACGACTACCTCTCGAAACCGATCAAACCGCAGGCCCTGGCTGATGTTCTGGAAAAATGGCTGGCGCGGGAAACCGGTGCCGATCAGGCGGAGCCGCATTCGTTTCCTCCCGATAGGCGGCTGCCGACGGCCGGTGATCCGGCAGCGCAAGCAATACCGGTTTTTGACGAGAAAGCCCTCTATGATCGGCTCACGGGGGACGAAGAAATGGTTGGGATGATCATTGAAGAATTTTTGAGCTATATGCCCGATGAGCTCAGGGAATTGCGGGAGCTCGTGAAGGAGGGCAAGGCGGAACTTGCGGGAAGACAGGCTCACAAGATCAAGGGCGCAGCCGCTACGGTGGGGGGCGAAATCTTGCGGGAAGCCGCTGAGGCGATGGAGCAGGCGGGCCGGGATGGCGACCTGGAGCAACTGCAGGGCCTGATTTCCAGCCTCGAGATGCAGTTCAGCCGTCTGGCAGCGGCGATGAGAGGACGAAAGAGCTGATCACGGGGGATAGCGCAGGGGGAATGTGGAAGAAGCGATGGTTTCTGAAGATTTGAAAGAAGGACCGGGCTGCCATGAATTTCCGGAAAAACCATTAAGATAGAAGAAGATTGGGGTTAAGTCGGGCAGGACTTTATCCGATGAATACTAATAGCGGTCCTTAGGTATGGTTCAGGCGAGGCCGGTGACGATCATTCATTATGGTTTTTGTTCATTATCTGAATTGGAGGACGACTGATGAGACCTTCCTTGAGCTGGATTTTCCCATTGTTGCTGGTTTTTGCGCTCATCACGGCAGTTCCCGCCGGCCAGGCGGGGAATAGCCTGCTGGAACCGCCACTGTTGCCCGTCGAGGCGGCAGCGACCATCCCGACCTCAGGACAGGTCTCCACGGCCGGAGCGGGGGCGGAGCCCATCGTCCTCGCGGCCGCGCGCAGCCTCCCGGCCGGGGTGGAGACGCCGAGGCCGAAGAAACCGCGAAAAGCCAAAGGGCCTGCCGAAGGCAGCGCTTGCGAAGGTGGGAAGCTGCAGGAGGGCACTGGCGAGGATATCGTAATCGACAGCCTCTGTACCGTCGGCGCCGGGACCTACCATTACGGTTTTGTCAACATCATTGCCGGCGGAAGTCTGAAAGTCCAAGATCAGACCATCGATTTCTGGGCCAAATCGATCCTGGTTGAAAACAAGGGGAGTCTTATCGTCGGGAGCCCCACGGACCCCATAGGCAACAAAAAGCCCGGGAATGTCGTGACCTTCCACCTATATGGCGATGACAACCAGCCTGCCGGAATCACGTGCAAGACGACGAACTGCGGGGTGGGTTCTGACGACTGGATTGACCATCCGCAGAAGAAGATCACCCTGCCCAGCGGCGTGAAGGATTATTTCTATAAATATCAGAGGCTCCCGGTGGATGATAGCACCAATGGCGGTCTGGAAGAAGAGAGCTACTTCGGGCTCAAGACCCTGGCGGTTTCATACGGCGGGAGCCTGCAGATGTTCGGGCAGAAGGGAGCGGACTATAACGATGTCAACCCCTATGATGACGCTCCTGGCATGAAATCGGGGCAGAGCTGGGTCCGGCTCAACAGGAGCGCTGCCGCGGGTGCAAACGAACTGGTCCTGGACAGGATAGTGGATACCTGGAAAGCGGGCGACTGGATCGTGGTGACAGCCACCGACTATATTCCCAACCATTCGGAAATGCGGCAGATCGACAGTGTCGTAACCAGCGGTGACCACACCGTGATCACGTTGAAGACCGCCTTGAGCTATCCTCATAACGGCGAGAGATATGATCTCGCCAAACACCAAATCCCTGACCGCCTCAATATTGATAAGGAAAAGAAGGAAGACTACATGACATCGGTCGATACCAGGGCGGCGGTGGCCTTGCTGACCCGCAGCATTCGGATCGTGTCGGAGGGAGCGGCTTTCAATCAACCGTTCCCATCGCCGGAGGATAGCAGCACGGGGAGGTACTTCGGCGGTCACGTCATCGCCCGTCAGGGATTCAAAGTATTCCAGATGAAGGGCGTGGAACTCATGCAACTCGGCCAGGGGGGGCGGATGGCTCACAGCCCGATCAACTTCCACCTGGCCAGGCAGGTCCCCACTTCCGACAATTCCAAGCCGGGGACACCGTCCACCTATGTCACGGCCTGCTCGGTCAACGAGTCCATGACCCGGATGTATGAAATCCGCGGCACGCAGGGCGTCACGCTGAAGGGCAATGTCGGCTACAAGTCCATCGGGCACGGGTATTTCCTGGCGGAGGGAACGGAAACCGGGAATAAGCTGGTGGCCAATATCGGCATCTATGCGCGACCGGCAGTGGACTACCGGGATAATCCGCGGAAGGTGCCCGGCATCATGGCAAAACAAATCTTCTACAAATACAAAGATAAAGACAACGTAGAGCACGAAGACCCTGACCGGGCGAATTATGGCGCCTTTGGGAGCGATTATATTCATCCCTCCGTGTTTTATATCACCAATGCCTACAACACCTTTGAAGACAACATGGCGGTAGGAGCCGGGACCTGCGGTGCCTGCTATTGGATCGCCCCGGTCAGAATCAGCGGCCTTTCCAGGGATCAGTCATGGGAGTCCTATGCCGGAATCCAACGAATCACCAACGGAACGGCTCCCCTGTACCGATTTCACGGCAATTCCTGTTCCACGGCCCAGTATTCCCTGATCACCATTGATTCCCCGGGGGTCTGCAACGGTGTGCAAACCCCCAATATGCCGTTCGACGACCATGCCCTTCAGCCGATCAGCAATCCCTTCGAGCTGAACTACAAGGCAAAGTCCGAGGACCTGACTTATCGAGGACGCTACCCGGATCTGGATGTGGGGTCGTTCCTGCAGACGATGAAATGCGACGCCAAAGATTGCGCCAACTTCGGGCCGACCTGCGGCAAGGGAAAGACCGCCAACTGCACGGTAAACGTGATTGATTCCTACACGTCGTCCTTTCACTGGGCTCAGCAGAATTTCTCTGCCATATGGCTCCGGACCTTCTGGTTTCTTTTTACCAACAGTGCCCTGACCGACGTTCTCAATGGGGGTTTGACCATGGTTTCCGGCGGCAGTTGGGACCAGGTGCCCAACCGGTATTGGGCCGTGACCCGCAAGAGCGTCTTCATCGGCCAGACCCAGGACGACAATAAGAACCTCTATGCCCAGGACCGGGGACCCGTGAACCCGGATACCCAGTCGCAGTTGGTGTGCATGAGCGGTACTCCGGGGGCGTATTGCCGCGTCCAGGACGGAACCGGAAAGGACGAGGGAATTGTCATACCCACTGACAATTTCTCGGTCTATCAGCGTCTGTACAATATCTACGACGGTCCCGTCTATCAGGAAGCCAACGCATATGTCCACATCAAGAAACGGGAGGTGACTGGCTGCAATAGTCTCGGGGAGGTCTGTGACGGCACCCCGAATTTCCTCTACTGGCGAACCCCCGGCATTCCGAAAGCTGCCGAGAATCCCCTTAAGGACAAATGTATCATGCCCAATGCGGCGATCGGCTGGAAGCAACCTAACGGTTTCTACTACCCGCCGGCCTTTCATTCCAGGAATCTCTTTTTCGATGATGTGGACCTTCGCCATTTTGTGATCGTGCCGCTTTTCAAGCCCGGCACCTTTGAGGTGGATGTGCCCGCCCTCAAGAAGAGCTACTGCACCCGTCCCGGAAATGCCGAGGAGCTTTTCAGCACGACTTTCACCGATATCGACCGGCAGACGGAGCTCAACGATGACGATGGTTCGCTGAGCGGACTGAAGGGGGCTGACCCGATCCAGATCAGTGAGACCAACGGGACCGTCTCGGTCAACAAGGACCAGTTCTACTATGCTCCCAAGTCACCCTATGAGTGTCTCTCGGAACAATCGTGCTATCAGTCACCCTACGACTATATGTCGTTCGTGGTCTATCCAGGCCGGCATGATACGGGAGCATACAATCCTGATAATCCCGGCAATCATTGGTCTTTGAACGCTGACGGGGTTCTCTGCTACGGGGTGCCCCTCTACCGGCAGTACAAGAACAAGGATGAAAGCGATGGCGTGGCGCAAGGGATCAAGATGATGGGGGCCGCCACCGGCCAACGGAGCACCATGATTGCCAACAACGGGAAGTATTATATCGACACCACCGTGTCGGCAGCCAAACAGAAAGAAGAGAAAAAAGACTATGTGAGTGAATTCCTGGCCGAACACGATTACTATTTCTTCCTGATTTATGCCAAGCCCACCACCAACGTCACATTTCAGCTCTATGTGGGGCGCAACCTTCCTAAAGAGACTTTTGATCTGGAGACTCACGTGAGAATGATTAGGGCGGGCACCAACAATAACCCGGATAATACTAACAAGCTTGATAATGCCACCGTGCTGACCTATCCGCTGCATTGCGACAATATGACCTTACCGTGGGATGACAACTGGACCAGGACTTATGATTCTAAGACGGGCATCCTGGAAGTCACGATGAACCTGAAGGGACATAAGAATCTTTTCGACGATGCCAGAAAAGAATCCTGCGGGCCGCCTTCCTTCTGCGCGTGGCAAGATGGAAAGTGCGGCTGTGTCAAGTACGATGATCCAAAGAACAATCCGATCGGCTATTCCTGCGACGACACCCACTCCAAGATCTGTGAGTGGTCGTCCTACCGATCGGAGTGTCCGAGCGGGGGATGTTTCGGCTTCAAGGTGGTCTTTCCCACAGGCTTTGTGGCCGACGACAACGCCAGCCATCGACCGCTGGCGGACCCCTTCCCTGCCTCCTGGGCTACTCTTGAATGGGATAAGGCTACCCAGGGCGATTCCTTGGATCCGGCCTGGAAAGCTGGAAATTATGATCCGGTTGTCTACCCTGTGGGTCCTTGTTTCTACAGCAGCGATGAGCAGCAGCCGGTGAATGCTCCTCTCCCGACCGCCACCGTTGCCGAAAGCTCGGATGAGTGATCCTGACAGCTTCCCGGTGGATCGCGAACGAAGGAGGATCTGGGAATGAAGAAGCATTTCCGCACCTGGGTGGGCATTTCGGCCCTCATGTTGCTGCCGTTGCTGCTGAGCGGTGACGCTTTGAGCCAGGCAAAGGAAAGTGCGGCCGGGCCGGGCCTCCTTTCGGGGACGGTGACCGATGATAACGGCCCGGTAGCCGGGGCCACCGTCCGAATTCAGGGGAAAGCAAAGTCAGTACGTACCGATGTGGCAGGCTTTTTCCAGCTCCCGGCGCCTGCCGCCAAGGTCGTCACCGTCGGTGCCTGGAAGCAGGGCTATTACTGTGCCCTGCTGCGTGAAGTGACCGTACCGGCCCAGGAGCTCAAGTTCCAACTGAGACGCTACCAGACCAACGACAATCCCGCCTACGAGTGGATCCCCCCCGTAACCCGGGAAGGGGCTGGAGGGTGCTCCCATTGTCACAATCCGGCCATCATCGAGATGTCTCTGAAGGATGCTCATCTGAAAGCCGCCACCAACCCCCGGTTCCTGACCATGTTCAATGGCACGGACCTGGAAGGCAACCAGAGTCCGCTCACGCGCTACGATTATGGGAAGTGGTCGTGGGAACATGCTCTTATCCCGTATCCCCCCGATCCGTCGCAGCCCTACTATGGGCCGGGCTACCTGCTCGATTTTCCGGGAACGGCCGGCACCTGCACCGCCTGTCATATCCCGGGTGCCTCCACTGCCGGCGGCGTTGACCCCAGTACCGTCACGGGCGCGGACCAATACGGGGTGCACTGCGATTTCTGCCACAAGGTCGCGAATGTCCGGCTGGATCCGGTGAGCAAGATGCCGTTCCCGTCCCTGCCCGGAGTCCGGTCCATGGACCTGAGACGGCCCTTTACCGATGATCCCGACCGCTTCCAACTCTTTTTCGGGACCTTTACCGACGACAATGTGCCCGAGGAAGACACCAACCTGCCGCTGCTCAAGCAGAGCCGCTACTGCGCCTCCTGCCATTACGGGGTGTTCTGGTCGACGGTGGTGTACAATTCCTACGGGGAGTGGCTCGATAGCCCATACAGCAAGGCCAAATCAGGCAAGGCGAAAACCTGCCAGCAGTGTCACATGCCTTCCCCGACCGTCTGGGAGGGCAAGAAGATCAAGAATGTTGCCCCGGGCAAGGGAGGCGTCAACCGGTCGCCCTCGGCGATTCACTCCCATGACATGACCGTTGACGAAACCCTTCTCCGGAACGCGCTCACCATGACCGCCTCGGCGGCCAGGCAGGAGGGCAAGGTCGTGGTGAACGTCAGCCTGACCAACGACAAGACCGGGCATCACGTGCCCACCGACTCACCCCTGCGCCATCTGATTCTGCTGGTTGAGGCCAAAGATGTCGAAGGCAAGGTGCTCCAGCCAGCGGCGGGACCGGTGCTGCCGGGTTGGTGCGGGATCGGCGACCCGGCCAGGGGATACTATGCGGGTCTTCCCGGGAAGGCGTATGCCAAGCTTCTCATGGAACGCTGGACCAGCGTTTTCCCCACCGGGGCCTACTGGAACGAGACCACCCTGGTGAGCGACAACCGGCTTGCGGCCTTTGCCAGCGATAGCACCTCCTTTGCGTTTGCCCCGCCGGCGGCGGGAGACGCCAACATCACGGTGACGCTCCTCTATCGCCGTGCTTACATGCAATTGATGGAATGGAAGAAATGGGACGTTCCCGATATCGTCATGGCGCAGGAACAGCTGGTGGTCGGTGAATAGTGGCTGGATAAAATGGAGGAGAAGGCATGAAGTGGAAGACGCGAAGCTTGTTGGTGATCGTAATGCTGTTGTTTGCCTCCCAGGGCTGGGCCGATCCCCTGGAGCAATGGCGCGTGCGCAATGAAAGCTACCTCAACGCCGTAACCTACGCCAACGACACCTTTGTCGCCGTGAGTGGCGGTGCCAACGGCACCATTCTGACCTCACCGGACGGCAAAGTCTGGACCGAAAGATGGTCGAAAGCGGGCAGCTATCTTTATGGAGTGGCCTTCGGCAACAGTACTTTTGTGGCGGTGGGCTGGGCCGGACAGGTGGTCACCTCACCCGACGGGGTGACCTGGACGGAACGGGACACGGGTACGGAGCACGGACTCTACGCGGTAACCTACGGCAATCAGACGTTCGTTGCGGTGGGGTGGCCGGAGATCGTCATGACCTCTCCCGACGGCATCACCTGGACGCCAAGGTGGTACGGGGTGGATGAAACCCTCTGGGGGGTGACCTATGCCAACAAGACCTTTGTCGCCGTCGGTGATTACGGCAGAGTTCTGACCTCGACCAACGGCAAGAAGTGGATGTCGGTATGGACCGGTATCGATTACCATCTCTCGGCTGTGACATACCATTATAAAGCCGCGCTGTTCGCCGCGGTGGGCCAGGGCGGCACCGTCGTGACATCTGAGGACGGCATCGCCTGGAATGACCAATCCAGCGGGGTTGACTCCTATCTCTGGGGAATCAAGCGTGCCGCCAGGACCTTTGTCGCGGTTGGTGACAACGGCACCATCATCACCTCGCCGGATGGCGTAACGTGGACGAAACGCCCGTCCGGGACGAGCAACGGCCTGTATGGAGCGGCCTTCGGCCGGAGGACTTTTGTCCTGGTCGGAGACTCCGGAACCATTCTCCAGTCCGCCCGAGTGCCGTTACCGGAGTAGTACAGCGCGGCATAAGTCTCAAACCGCTTATGGCAGGTGTCCTGCTGTTCCCCTTGCCGGTGCGTTTCATGTTCATTCAACGCAACCTACGGAGGGCATCGGCCCTAACGCGAGGATGGCAGGTTGCGTTGAGAGGAGCGAAACGCAACATGTGTATAAGGGTGCCGAACTTTCGCCGCGCTGTACTGGAGCGGCAGGTTGTAGCCGGGCGATCGCCTTTCCTCGCGACCCTCGCGAAACCCTTTCTGCGGGCGAATTGGTGGATGAAGAGAAGGAGAAGGCTTTCTTTCGATATGTCCGTATGCCCTTGAACCTTGGAAAAGAGGCATCAGTCCGTGTACAATGCGGACCGTGACCAAAGGCGGGTGGGGTTCCCCAACAGGCAGGGACATGGTTGGGCGACATGGGAGGAACAACGGATTGCGGAAGGAATGACAGGAAGCAGGATGGACCAGGCGACGATGAATTTTTGGCAGAATCATTCGCTGTCGTTTCTCGAAATGGCGACGCGTACCGACCGGCGGCAGGTGCTGCAAAACGCGGACGGCCATGGCAAGCTCTCGAGGGAATGCGGTGACACGGTGGAGATCTTCCTGGCAGTCCGCAACGGGCGGATCCAGTCGGCCGCTTTCGAAACCAATGGCTGTGTGTATGCCTTGGTCTGTGCCAATGCCACGGTCTGCCTGGCCGAGGGCAAAACCCTGGAGGAGGCACTGGCACTCACCCCCGAGATGGTGGTTGCTTACCTGGAAACTCTGCCGCCGGAAGAGACCCATTGCGCCGAGCAGGCGATCCAGGTTCTGCGGTTGGCGATTCTGGACGCAAGAGCCACCGAAGGGCAGCCCTGGAGGAAATTCTACCCGAGGCGCTAAAGGACTGTCCAATAACAAATGTCACGGTTGACAGGATTGTAGTGGGCTGTGCCCACATGCTGGTCCATTGGTGGGCACAGCCCACGAAGACGGCACACTTGTTTCTGGACGATCACTAACTTCCGCTCCACATTGAAAGTGACCATTATCCCCGGGCGTCATTTCGGCATGCTTCCGGCCGGAATCCACCGATACAGCGCCGCGAAAGTTCGGCACCCTTACACGTGTTGCGTTTCATGTTCATTCAACGCAACCTACCATCCTCACATTTGGGCCGATGTTTGCCGTAGCCGTAGGTTGCGTTGAATGAACATGAAACGCAACAGCAAGCTGCGGCGGTTGTGGCTGGCGCTGAGCCGGCGAGTGAGTCGCAGCGTCAGTGTTGGCAGATATCCTGGTCGCCGCGCAGGAGCTGCTCCTCAGCAAACCTCAGGCGCAGCCACTTTATCACCTTGTCAAATTCCTCGCGCAGCTCTCGCAGGGCCTTCCCGCGGTGGCTCACCTGGGACTTTTCCTCCAGGGCCAGCTCGGCAAAGGTCTTGCCCAGAGGTGGGTAGTAGAAAAGCGGGTCGTACCCGAAGCCGTGTTCGCCCCGAGGCGCCTCGCTGATCAACCCCTCACAGGTGGCTTCATAGGTGAGGGCCGGTCCCGACGGTACTGCCAGCGACAAAACGCAGCAGAATCGTGCCCGGCGGTTGGGATTTCCTGCCAGGGCTTCGAGCAGGCGGCGGTTGTTCGCTTCATCACTGGCCTGGGGGCCGGCATAGCGCGCCGAATGAACTCCGGGTGCTCCTCCGAGCGCTTCCACCTCGAGCCCGGAATCGTCGGCCAGGGCTGAAAAGCCCAGCACTTTGGCGATGAAGCTGGCCTTCTTGTAGGCATTCTCCTCGAAAGTCGCGCCGTCCTCGACCACCTCGGGGATCGGTCCAAAATCGTTCAGGTCCCTTATCTCCACCGGGAAGTCCTGAAGGAAGTCGCGAATCTCCCGCGACTTGCCGCGATTCCTCGTGGCGACAATCAGCAGCAGCTTCTCGTTCAAGTGGTCGTACCCTCCTTTCCGGGGTTTTCCGAGCCGTCCTGGGCGGCGGCGGGTTCGTCCTCATCAGGCTCTTCCTGTTTCACCTGTTCCTTCTTTTCACAGAAATGGACGATCCAGACACTGGCTTCGTAGAGGATCAGGAGTGGTCCGGCCATCATGAGCTGGGAGAAGACATCGGGGCTGGGGGTGATGGCGGCGGCAATGATGAAGATCGCCACGATCGCACCCTTGCGGACTCGCCGCATCAGGCGGGCGGTGATCAGGCCCAGCCTGGCCAGGAAGTAGGCAAAAATGGGCAGTTCAAAAACGACCCCGAAACCGATGAGCATCCGCGTGGTGAAGGTGAGGAATTCCCGGGTGGTGGGCATGAGCGTGATGTAGTCGGTGGTAAAAGAGGCGAAGAACTGAAAGCCGTAAGGGAACACACAAAAATAGCCGAACAAGGCCCCGCCGAGGAAGAAGAAGCTCGAGAAAAAAACCACCGGCAGGATCGCCCGCCGTTCCTGTTCGTACAGTCCGGGCGCGATGAAGCTCCAGAGCTGGTACAGGAGCACCGGCACGGCCAGCATGATGCCGGCGAGAAAGGCCACCTTCAGGTTGGTGAAGAAGACTTCGTGCGGCGCCGTAGCAATGAGTTTGATCTGCTGGTCTTTGGGGAGGGCTTCCAGCCACGGTTGGCAGAGGATCGCCAGAATCTTGTCAGCAAACCCGTAACTGACAACAAACCCGATCCCAATGGCAATGGCGCAGATGATGAAGCGCTTCCTGAGTTCCTGCAGGTGTGCGGTAAAAGGCATTTTTTCTTCGGACATTGCCGGGTTTCTTCCTGTTTCGACGGGTTCGGAAAAAGTCAGGAGGACTCAGGTCCGTCCCCGGTTTTGCCGGCTGCGGCGGGTTCTGAGGCCTGGCCGACGCTGCTGTCTGCGGCGCTGGCGGATTCGGATGCTGTCTCAGCCTCACCGCCGCCCTCGACTTCCGCGGCCGAGGGCGGGGTCGGGGTGGGCGCTGTCGGGGGCCTGCCGTAGAGCACCTCGTGCTGGGCTTTGTGAAACTCCTGCTTGATCTCCCGGACGGTATCGTCCTGATCGAAGGTCTGTTTGAGCTCGTTCGTGGCGCGCCGGAATTCGGCATAGCCCCGCCCCAGGGCCCGCGCCAGGTCCGGAAGCCTATCCGGGCCATAAACAAACAGCGCCACCACGATGATCAAGAGAAACTCGTCGAATCCTATATCAAACATCCTGCTGCCCCTGAGATTTTCCCAAACCTGCTCATGCTTTGGGTCGCGGCCCCGGTTCCCCTCGCCTCACTCCTCACCCCTAACGCCTCACCCCCCTACTTGGTGGCGTAGCTGTGCAGGCCACTCAGCAGAAAATTAACCCCAAAATAGGTGAAAAGGACACACCCAAAACCGGCCACGGACAGCCAGGCCACCCGCTTGCCGCGCCAGCCCTGCATCGATCGTGCATGCAGGAGAGCTGCATACACCAGCCAGGTGATCAGCGACCAGGTTTCTTTCGGGTCCCAGCTCCAGTAGGTGCCCCAGGCGGAATTCGCCCAGACCGAGCCGGTGATGATGCCGAGGGACAACCAGAGGAAACCGAACACAATCATCTGGTAGTTGAATTCGTCCAGGTGGCGTGGGGTCGGGAGCATTATGGCTATGCCTTTGGGATGAGGATTATCGCTGGCCGTCCTGCGCACCAGGTAGAGGATGCTGATACCGCACGACACCGCAAACGCGGCATAGCCCAGAAAGCAGGTCACCACGTGGGCGATGAGCCAGTTGCTCTTGAGGGCCGGGATGAGTGGCTGGATCTGCGAGTCCACCTGGGGTGAGAAGGAAGCGTAAGCCATGGCCAGAAACGCAAACAGGGCCGGAAAGACGCCGAGCACCCGCTGTTTGGTTCGCAGTTCCAGCAGCAGGTAGATCAGGATGATCGCCCATGCGGCAAAAACCAGGGATTCATAAAGATTGGAAAGCGGGGCATGGCCGTAACCCAGTTGGTACGATTCGCGCCACCGCAGGAGGATGGCGGCGGTTTGGATCACCAGGGCCAGAACGGCCGCCACACTTCCGGAAAGCAACAAGAAGCGTTGGCGGAAGAGCACTCCCAAAAGATACAGCAGGGCGCACAGGAGGTAAGCAAAGGTGGTTATGCCAAGCAGCAACGAACTGTCCATGCGACCGTTTTCCTTATTGCTTTGTTGCGTTCAACTGCCCTTCCAGGCGGGCCCATAATCCGTTGAATTCGTCTTCAAAGGCAAGGGAATTCTTGTTGGCTCGACCGGCAAGGAGCAGGGTTGTCGAAGTCTTTTCAGCCGGGTCGGGAGCTGCCCACACCCAGATTTTACGATGGCTGCTGTAGAAGGTCAGGCCCACCCCGATGAGCATCAGGGTGAAGCCCAGGTAAACGAACCAGATCCCCGGGTCCTCTTTCACCTGGAGCCCGGTATACTGGCTTTTCTCAAGCTGCAGGACCTTGATCCGGTAATCCTGGATGCGGTTGCCGTGAAAATCCGGCATATCGGCCAGAATCCACGAGCCCACCGGTTCCTGGCCTTCCTTGAAGAGCACAATCGCCACTGCCTGGCCGAAGTTGCCGAGGTTTTGCTGATACTGCATGATCTGAACGTCATCCTGGGAGTCCGGGAGGCGGATGATCTCGCGGAAGGGCAGCGTCAGTTTCCGGGTAATGCCGCTGTCGCGGTGCTGCAGTTCGACCTCGGCCTGCTTAAGGGCGGCGCCGTAGGATGCCTGGTAGAAGGTCACCCCCCGGTAAGTCAGCGGATCATTGACACGAATCGCCTGTTTGATAACCTCCTGCCCGTTGTCGATGATGGTCAGATCGGAACGATACTCCTGAGGGGCGCCGGTATCGTAAAAAGAAACGCTGAAGTCATCGCAGCGGATCTGAAACGGCAGCCGGACGGTTTCCATTCCACTGGTCAGGATGACCTGGTTGGAAGTCTCTCCCTCGGAGAGGTTCATGAATCCCTTGAAGCCGAGGAGGGAACCCAGGAGCGCTCCTGCCAGGATCATCAAAACGCTCACGTGAATCCCGTAAACCATGTACCGGCTCCAGCGGCCCCTCTCGGCAACCGCGCGGAAGACTTCGGAACCGGTTAGGGGCTGCAGCGGGGCGAACTGATCCGCCAGCACTTGCTGCACCTTGGCCTGAGTCGCTTTGAGCGAGTGGGGGGTGGTGATCCGGGCATGGCAGCTGAACTTCTCCAGTTTCTCGGGGCTGATCTGCTCATCACGGTGGCGCAGCAGCTTCACGGTCTTGGGGAGGCGCTGGATTGTGCAGACAATGAGATTGAGGCTGAGGATCAGCAGAATGCCGCGAAACCAGGTGGTGCGGTAGAGTTCGTTGACGCCGGTGGTCTCGATCCACCAGGAAAGGGTCGGCCCATAATGCCGCTGCAATTCTTCCACGGAACTTCCCTGGGGCAGTAAGGTGCCGAAGATGGAAGCTAAAGCCAGCGCAAAGAAAAGAAAGAGCGTCAGGCGCATGGAGGAGAGTTTCTCATAGAGGCCGACGAGCAATCCCTTGTTCTGCTGCATATCCTGGATCACCTTTCCGATGAACTGAGTATCAACCCGGGTAACGTGTCATCTAACCTTTAATGAGCGCTCCCGGCAAGAGGGGGAGGACGCTCACGGTCGGTTTCGCTATATACCCCAAATTTGCGGCGCAGTGGGGGGAATAATTGTCCGGTTGGGAGCTTGGGACGCGGGTTGAGACGGCGGTGAAAAAAAATTGTGAAATAGCTGTTGACAGGAGATCGAAAATGCATAAAATGCCGCTCTTGCCAGGGGGGAACGCGGGCAACCCAAAGCGCCCCTTGACAGCAGCAACGCAACAAGGTATAGTTTGAATCCCTGCTGAGGGAAATTGTTCTTTGAAAACTAGGTAGAGGCAACGTGCTGGGCCTAAGAGCAAGTTAGCAAGGGAAAAACTGGAGAGTTTGATCCTGG
>Ga0255347_1000432_pt1 | contig 77645 bp, 59 predicted proteins | sample wastewater_treat_2_FD_192479 | JGI IMG/M metagenome (GOLD analysis project Ga0255347, IMG submission 192479) | Wastewater microbial communities from Lulu Island WWTP, Vancouver, Canada - plant24 | ecosystem: Engineered > WWTP > Wastewater > Unclassified | place: Canada: Vancouver, British... | reverse complement strand
GGAACAGTAACCATTTATAAGAAATGATAGATTAAACCAACAATAACTAATGTTAACCTTCTAAAACCTAATCCTATGAAAAGAATAAACGGGCCTTGAACGAGAAAAGCAAAAAAAAGGAAATCGCGCCAACGATTTCCCTAAAAACACCTTGACAGATATTTTTTAATCAAAACACTCAAATCTATGAAAAAAAACAATCCTTTCAAGGGATGGTATTCTCAATCTCTGAAAAAAATCTTGTTAATCATGCGTTTTGCTACTTTACTCTTGATTCTCGGAATCCTGCAAGCACACGCAGTTGACGTCTACTCGCAGAAAACGAGGCTTTCACTCAATTTTTCAAATACCGAACTAATTACTGTTTTAGACAAAATCGAGGAAGAGAGCGAATTCTATTTCGTCTTTAATGAAAAGCTTCTTGATACTGACCGCAAGGTGGATATCATTACAAACAATCAGTTGATAAATACTATACTTGATGATCTTTTCATCGGTACAGAAGTAAAGTATACAATTATCGACCGTAAGATAATCCTTGCACCGGAGTTTAAACCAGAAATCCCGGACGTAGTTCATCCACAACAGCTAAGCATCTCAGGGACAGTAACTGATGCAGAATCAGGAGAAGCACTCCCTGGTGTCAACGTCGTGGTTAAAGGTTCTACAATAGGTATACTGACTGATATTAATGGTCGGTTTACATTGGCTGTTCCCGATCAACAGTCCGTTCTTGTTTTTTCGTTCATCGGCTACACAACCCAGGAAGTACCTATTGCCAAACAAAAAGTTTTAAATATAAGACTTGCACAGAGCATTGAATCTCTTGCTGAAGTAATGGTAATAGGATACGGAACTCAAAAGAAAGCCGAAATCACGAGTTCAGTAGTTAAGATCACGGAAAAAGACTTCAACCAGGTCCCCGCAGCGAATCCTATGCAGCTTGTTGAAGGTCGCGTAGTCGGTTTGGTTATCAACAGGCCTGGAGGTGCCGACCCTAATGGCGAAGTAACCATCCAATTGCGTGGTGTCAGCTCTCTAAAAGGGAATAATCAACCATTAATTATTATTGATGGCATCCCAGGTAATATGAATACTCTCAATGCAATCGCCCCGGAAGACATAGAGGCTATGGACGTTCTTCGTGACGGCTCTGCAGCAGCTATCTATGGTACCCGTGGTAATAATGGGGTAGTAATTGTTACTACAAAGCAGGCACGGGCAAGAGAACGTACGGAACTGGATTATAGTGGGTACGTATCTTATGATATGATTGCAAAAAAACCGAATATTCTTACTGCCGAAGAATATGTGCAATATGCAGAGGATACAAGTAATCCAATTATTAAGGATTACGGTGGAAGAGATGATGTGTATGATGCTCTGCTTAACAAAAATAATTTTTCGCAAAACCACAGCCTCTCTGCCTCTGGAGGAAGTACAAAAAGTAATTATAGGGCTTCTATCGGTTACCATAATAACGAAGGATTAGCCATCACCAGCAAAAGGGAACAGATTACTGCAAGGCTGTCGGTAAATCAGAATATTATAAATGATAAAGTTCTGTTAAATTTCAATATTGCTACGTCCTCAAATAATGGTTCGGCATTTGCCAGTTACAGTCCGTTCTATCAGGCGATCAAAAGAAACCCAACTTATCCAATATTTAATGCCGACGGTACTTATTATGAAGATTACGCCACATATGGCGAAGAAAATCCCGTGGCAAGCCTGCGCCAGAGAGACAGATGGTACGAAAGAAAAAACCTGCTGGGAAGTGTCAAGGCTACCTGGAAGATAACTAATGGATTAAATGCCAGTGCTTTTACAGCCCTGGATAAAAATGACAACTATTCCACCGACTACAGAAGTAAGAATTCCTACAATGCTGTAACCAGTGGAAACGGTGGAACTGCATCAAAAAGCTTCAATAGAGATTTCAACAAGATTTTTGAAAGCACCATCGACTACTCAAATACCTTTAACCATCAACACAACCTTAATGCACTGGTTGGTTATTCTTATCAGGATTTTATCAACGAAGGGTTCTCTGCAACAAACTATGGATTCCTTACAGATGCGTTCAAGACCGACAATCTTGGTACCGGCTCATGGCTGAAAGAAGGGAAAGCTGATATGCAAAGTTCTAAAAGCAAAAATACGTTGATTGCTTTCTTTGGAAGGGTTAACTATAACTATCTAGGCAAATACATGCTCAGTGTCAGCATGCGACATGAAGGATCTTCCAAGTTCGGTAGTAATTACAAATGGGGATGGTTTCCTGCCTTAAGTGCCGGATGGACGATCTCTGAAGAATCATTTATGGCGGATATCGATGCCATTGATATGATTAAACTCAGGGTAGGCTATGGTATCACAGGGGCACTGCCTAATGATTCTTATATGTCCCTGATCAAGATTGGTGCTGTTAACAGAGGGTATTACTTTGACGGAAGATGGTATTCCAATGCTTATGGCCCCAGCAACAACCCGAATCCTGATTTAAGATGGGAGAAGAATGAGTCACTGAACTTTGGTATTGATTTCGGGTTTTTCAAAAACCGTATTTCCGGTAATATTGACGTGTATCAAAAGAGAACAGTAGACCTTATAGGTCAGTATCAGGCCCAGGTTCCTTCCATGATCCATTCGACAATTTGGACCAATGTGGGGACTATAATGAACCGCGGTATTGAAGTTGCACTTAATGGATTGATTGTGAATAAATCCAATATTAAATACGATACTAAACTGACCTTCTCTTATGAAACCAACAAATTGGAATCCATGTCAAACGATGTCTTTAAAGGCACTTTTGAAGACAGATATGGTTTCCCATCGCCTGGTAACATTGGTTATGCTCAACGCCTTGAAGAAGGACAGCCTATAGGTTCATTTTACGGATATGTCTACGAGGGACTTACTGATGACGGTAAATGGATACTCAAAGACCTGGATGGTATCCCCGGTTATTCCGATAATGATAAGACATATATCGGAACTGGTATCCCAAAGATAAAAGCAAGTTTGATGAACAATTTCTCATACAAGAAATGGGATTTCGGCTTCCTCCTTAAGGGAATGTTTATGTATGATATACTTAATACGGGACGTGTTTATTTTGGTACTACTACAAACATCGACAAATCAGCTTATAATGTTTATAAGGAAGCTCTGGATGTTAAACTTACTGAAGATCCCAGATTTTCGGATTATTTTCTCGAAAAAGGGGACTTCCTGAAGATAGAGAATGTGACCCTGGGTTATACATTCCAGTTCCCTGGAAGCAATTATATAAGATCATTGCGTCTTTCTGCATATTGCAGTAATCTTGCTGTTCTTACAGGATACTCCGGTATAGATCCTGAAGTAAGGATTACCGGACTGGAACCTGGTATCGACAGAAGAGAATCATATCCACGTACCCGTACATTGTCATTCCGTGTTAACTGTAGTTTTTAATCCTATAATCTTGGAAAATGAAAAAGATGAAAAGAATAATTAGCATCATAATGACCGCTTGTTTGTTTGTAACATGGTCATGTACCGATCTTGATGAAACTATTTATCGCGAAATCATAGCAGAAAATTATTATCAGAACGAAGACGAAATACGTGCTGCCATGATGCGTCCTTTCGTCCAGAATACCCAAAGTATCTCAGGTTTCCTTAAAAACGTCTGGATACTTCAGGAATTGTCTGCCGATATTGTGTGCTTTCCTCAAAAAGGCCCTCATGGTTACGATGGAGGAGACTGGATCAGGTTCCACAGGCGCGAATACACAACCGATGAAAGGCGTTGTTACAATTCATGGGATCAACTGTATGCAGGTATAGGTTATGTGAATAGTCTGCTTGCGGATTTTGAAAAACTGGATTTTGCAGCTCTGGGAGTAACATCCTTTACCAAGGAACAAAGCGTGGCAGAATTACGTTCCCTCAGAGCCTATTTTTATTGGATATTACTGGATTTGTTCGGCAATGTCCCCATTACAACAACTATCACTGAAAACAGCCCTGCATCAAAACCAAGAAGTGAAGTTTTTGCATTTGTTGAGCAAGAGCTTACTGAGAGTATCCCGTACCTAAGCGAAGATGTTGTAAAATCACAGGGCCGTATCAGCAAATGGGGCGCATACGCCATACTCGCTTACCTGTACCTGAATGCCGAAGTATATACCGGAACCCCTCAATTGACTAAATGTATTGCTGCCTGCGATGCCATTAATGCATCCGGTAAATTTTCTATTGATACAGAATGGTATACTCCTTTCTGTAAAGCAAATGAAACAGCCTCTAGAGAAAATATCTTTACCGCTGCTTGTGATCCGATTTATGCACCTGATAATACATGGTTTCAACGTTTTGGCCACTATTCCCATCAGGGTGGGTTCGGCTTCAAATATGCCACATGGAATAGTACAGTCACTACTCCTGGGTTTTATTCAAAGTTTGATCCGACTGATAAGCGCGGCTATGTAGGACATTTGTATGGCCCGCAATACAAAGTAAACAAGTATAACCCTGATCATAGTTTTGATTTTGACAAAAGTAAACCTTTGCTGGGAACCGAAGAATTTAAAGGTTTTCCTTTGATCATGGCTGAAAGGGAAGTGATATTGAAAGCTGTAACTGATGGCCCTGGTATTAAGGTTGAAAGTGTCAGTCATCCCGAATTTACTGAGGAAGATTTAGCTCCTGTCTTTACTTTTATTGAAACTGACCCTACTCTGATAGCGACTTTACAAAACCTGATTAGTATCAACGGAGGCGTTGAATATGAGTTCAAACTCTCCGAGGATTATTTGGGAGAAAGAAATATGGATAGAGGTGCAGAAAATATTGGTGCACGTAGCGTGAAATATGAAATCGATTTTGATGCCACGACTGCCGGTCTCACCAATGACTGGGTTATCTTCAGGTTGTCAAGAATCAATTTCATCAAGGCTGAAGCACTGATGAGACAAAATGGTAATGTTGCCACCGATGAGGTATGCGACCTGATTAATGCAGTAAAAGAAAGATCTTATGATGAAGGTACATTCATTCCTTATACTCCTGCTACTTTAACTATGGATGAGCTTCTTCTCGAAATGGGCCGCGAGTTTGCCTATGAAGGATGGCGCAGGGTAGACCTTGTCAGATTTGACAAATTTGTAAAGGATTACGAATGGTGGGATTATACACCAAACGGAAAAGAATATGATAATATATTCCCTATTCCTCACAGAAGGTTAAACAACAATCCCAACCTTACGCCCAATGAAGCAAATGCACATCGTAGTGCTACTTAGTTAAATAATTGTGCCGGTTTACGATTTTACAGTTTATTATAGTATAGTGTTATTTAATTAATCAACATTTTAATATAAATTTGTAAGTTATGAGTAATAAATTAACAAGAAGGTCATTTACCAGTAAATGTGCAGCGGCAGCTGCTGCATTTACTGTAATTCCCAATTATGCTATGGGTAGTGTGTTGGGACATAAAGCGCCAAGTGATAAATTGAATATTGCAGGAGTTGGTATCGGAGGTCAGGGACGTGGTAACCTGAGACAGATGAGAACGGAAAACATCGTTGCTCTTTGCGACGTTGACTGGAAATATGCAGAACGTTGCTTTGGGGAGTATCCTAATGCAAAAAGATATTGGGATTGGCGTAAGATGTTTGATGAAATGGGCAAATCTATTGATGCCGTTCTCGTTGCTACAGCTGACCATAGTCATGCTATCATTGCCGCACATGCAATGACCTTGGGAAAACATGTAACTGTACAGAAACCTTTAACTCATTGTGTATACGAGTCACGTCTGTTAACCAAATTAGCTGAAAAGTACAAAGTAGCTACGCAAATGGGTAACCAGGGTAGCTCCGGTGAAGGGGTACGTAAAATTTGCGAGTGGATATGGAATGGTGAAATAGGCGATGTGACGAAAGTTGAAGCTTTTACTGACCGTCCTATCTGGCCGCAGGGAATGAATACTCCGACTAATGGTATGTGGGTTCCAGACACTTTGAACTGGGATCTTTTTACCGGTCCTGCAAAATTACGCCCTTTCAATGAAATATATCATCCATGGAACTGGCGCGGATGGTGGGACTATGGTACAGGCGCCCTTGGTGATATGGCATGTCATATTATGCACCCTATCTTTAAAGCCTTAAAACTGGGGTACCCCACAAAGGTACAGGGTACTTCAACCCTGCTGTTAAAAGATTGCGCTCCCCATGCCCAGTCTGTACGCCTTATTTATCCTGCCCGCCCAAATACTGAAAAGAAAGTTAAATTTCCTGAAGTTGAAGTTACATGGAACGACGGTGGAATTAGACCCAATATCCCTGACGGATGGCCTATCGATAAAGATATGAATGATGGTGGCGGCGGTGTTATTTTTCACGGAACAAAAGATAAATTGATTTGTGGATGTTATGCCAGGAATCCATGGCTGTTATCAGGCCGTGTTCCCAATGCTCCCAAAAGAGTACGTGAAGTCCCCGATAATAATCATTATCAGGACTGGATTCGCGCTTGTAAGGAAAGTCCGGAAAACCGTATCGAGCCTGCATCACCCTTTAGCGAAGCAGGCCCATTCAATGAAATGGTGGTAATGGGCGTACTGGCAGTTCGTTTACAATTGTTGAGAAAAGAGTTGCTTTGGGACGGAGAGAACATGAGATTTACCAATATCTCTGATACTGATAAATTCAGCTTGACTATTTCAGACGACTTTACTATTGAAGACGGACACCCGACATTCAATAAAACCAATGAAGAAGTTATGGCAAAACCATTTGCTGAAGAGTTGATCAAACATACTTACAGGGATGGGTGGAGTTTACCGCCTATGCCGGCTTAACTATTAAAAAATTTCACATGAAAAAGATTTCATTACTTTCTTTGCTGTTAACAGCTTTGTTTTTTACGCCATTAGTTGCGCAAACCCACAATACTCTTTCCAATCAGGAGAAAAAGGCTGGATGGGTACTTCTTTTTGACGGTAAAAGCTTTGACGGATGGCGTAAATACAACGGAACTGAAATGCCTGCCGAATGGATAATTGAAGACGGAGCTATGAAATACCAGAGAGGTGAAAAAGCAGGCCGTATGTTGGGTAATGACTTGGTATATGCCAGGAAGAAATACTCTGATTTTGAATTGACGGTAGACTGGAAAATTGAAGAAAAAGGAAATTCCGGTCTATTCTACTATGTGGTCGAAGCAACCGATCAAAGGATTTATTCTTCCGCACCTGAAGTCCAGATGCTTGACAATTGGCAAGCCAGTGATAACAAGCTGGCAAATCACCTTTCGGGTTCATTATACGACATGGTACCCGCCCTGCCATCTAACGGTAAACCTGCCGGAGAATGGAACACTATTGTAATTCGTATTAAAGACGGTAAGGCTACCCACACACAAAACGGGGTAAAAGTATGTGAATATTCCATCTGGACTCCTGAATGGAAGGAACTGGTTGCAAATAGTAAATTCAAAGAGTGGCCGGGATTTGTCAATGGACCTGCCAAAGAAGGATATATAGGTATACAGGATCATGGCTACAATGTCTGGATCAGAAACATTAAAATCAGGGAATTATAATACATCTTTAAATGAAGTTCTCGATCGATCCAAAAGATGATCGTGGGTTTTTATTTATTACAATCTTCAAAATCACCATAGTCACCTTTCTGTATCCGGTCTGGTAGAATTTTTCGTGATAAAAACAATTTTGCAAAATGAGTAAGACTCAGAACTTGAGTCTTACTCATTTTTTTATGCCTTCGGACTGATGCTCTCTTTTTCCGCTATAAATTGTTGTAATGAACTGTCAGAACCGGAAATAAAAGTCAGGAATAAGATTATTTAACATATCAACATGGCTGTTACATGAAAGATTTTTTTAAATTTAAACAATCCAAAAACTCTTATTTATAACCTTAAACGCTCAAAATCTATGAAAGCCAAAAAAACGGTTCTATTGTTATTAATCTTAGCTTTTGGCCTGACCTGTTTCGCGCAGTCAACAGTAGAAATACTTGTTGATGCCGAAGCTGCCCAGTACAAAATTAACCGGCATATCTACGGCCATTTCTCAGAACATTTAGGCAGATGTATCTATGACGGATACTGGGTTGACCCTACCATGAATGTTCCAAAAGATGGCCGGATCAGGCTTGATGTTGTTGCAGCACTCAGGCATATTAAAATTCCTAATCTCAGATGGCCGGGTGGTTGCTTCGCGGATGAATATCACTGGATGGATGGTATTGGTCCGGGATCTCAACGCCCTACAATGATAAATACTCATTGGGGCAATGTAACGGAAGACAACAGTTTTGGTACTCACGAGTTTCTTAAACTATGTGAATTGTTAGATACGGAGCCTTTTATCGTGGGCAATCTCGGCAGCGGCTCTCCCCAGGAAATGATGCAATGGGTTGAGTATCTTAATTTCGATGGCGTCAGCCCGATGACAAATCTGAGAAAACAGAACGGCCGTGATGTACCCTGGGGTGTAACTTACTTCGGTGTCGGTAATGAGAACTGGGGATGTGGCGGTAATATGACACCGGAATATTACGTAACACAGTACAGGCAATTTGCTACTTATGTTAAGAATTACCCTGGTTCCCCCGTGAGAAAAATTGCTTGTGGACCAAGTGGCGGTGATTATAACTGGACTGAGGTACTTATGGCCGGAATTACAAGGGGAGGCAGATCCAGTGCCTGGGGTGTCGATTTTCATTATTATACCAATCCTCCCAGAGGAGCAGGCTCAGCTACAAACTTCACCGAAGCAACGTATTTTGCTACAATGAGAAATGCTCTCAGGATGGAAGAATTGGTCAAAGGACATTCGGCAATCATGGACAAGTATGATCCTCAGAAAAGGGTCAGCCTGGTTGTGGGTGAATGGGGTATCTGGAATAACGTGGAACCCGGAACAAATCCCGGATTTCTTTACCAGCAGAACAGTCTGCGCGATGCCCTGATAGCAGGATCAACACTTAATATTTTTAATAACCACTGCGACAGGATCCAAATGGCACAACTCGCACAAACGGTAAATGTGCTTCAGGCTGTTATTCTTACACAAAAAGAAAAGATGATCCTCACCCCGACATATCATGTTTTCGACTTGTATAAGGTGCATCAGGATGCAAAAATGTTGCCGGTGAAATTTGCCAGCCCTAATTATGTTCTTGATAAAGAGTCTCTTCCTGCTCTTAACCTGTCTGCTTCCCAGGATTCGCTCGGAGTGGTTCATATTTCTCTGGTAAATATCGATCCTAATAATTCCATCCCTGTCAGCCTGTCCTTTAATCAGGTTAAATGGTCGAATGTAAGCGGTCAGATATTGACATCTGCAAACATCACTGACCACAATACATTTGAGAAACCCGAAACCGTTGTCATAAAGAAATTTGACGCTGCTAAAAAACAGGGTAATGCCCTGAATGTCAATATACCTGCAAAATCAATTGTCGTGCTTGAATTAAAATAACAGCCTTTCAGGATAAAAGCACATGACAGGTCTTAAATAGTCAATATTGAAGCTGAGATACATTGCAGTTTGTTATTTTAATATGAATAATTGCTTGTCAATCACTTCAATATTTAGCTAAAGGTTTAAGCGGCCATAGCGCCGTATAATATTGGTAATAAATTAAGCTGTATAATATAGATTATGATCAACAAAAAACTGATTACCAGCTTTTTCCTGATTGTGGCAATAGCTGTGTCTGCATACGGTCAGGGCAATACTCCAAAGGCATTAAAAGAAGCATACGCGGGGAAATTCCTTATAGGAGCTGCAAATGATCTGAGTATTATTTCTGATGCTGAAGCGGCAAATATTAAAATGCATTACAACATCATCACCCCGGAAAACTGCATGAAACCACAGCCGATCCATCCTTCGGAGGACAAATACAACTTCGTGACTTCCGATGCTTTGGTCGACTGGTGTCAGAAGAACGGTTTGAAGGTTTGGGGACATACCCTGGCCTGGCATTCACAGTCGCCTCAATGGTTCTTCCAGGATAAGAATGCCGCCGCCGCAGAAGCAGCAAACCAGGCTGAAACTCCGGCAGCTGCAACTAATGCCCCGCGACCCGGTGCCAACCGTGCTAACACAGGCCCCCAGGCAAGCCGGGAAGTAATCCTGGAACGTCTTAAAAGTCATATCATGACTGTGGTCGGACGATACAAGGGAAAAATAACCGGATGGGATGTATTTAACGAATCGATTGCTGACGGCGGTGACGGTACGACAGAAAATCTTCGGACCTACAGCTGGTACGAGGCCGTGGGGCCCGAGGTTATTACTCTGGCTTTCAAGTGGGCACATGAAGCTGATCCTGACACTGAGCTATACTATAACGACTACAACATCGAGCAGGGTGCTGTTAAAAACACCGGGAAACACGCCAGCTCATTGTTGCTTCTCAAACGTCTGATTGCAGAAGGTGCCCCTATCACCGGTGTGGGAATTCAGGGACATTGGCACCTGGACACTAATCTGGAAGACGTGGAAAAAGCTATCGAAAATTATGCTTCCCTGGGTTTAAGAGTGTCTATTACGGAACTGGACGTTACGGCAACAGGTCATAATAGTGGTGAAACAGGTGTACGTCAGGGCGATAGAACCATCCCGGCAGAGAACTACCAAAAGCAGGCTGAGGTTTACAAAAAGTTATTCGAGATTCTGACGCGTCATGCGGATGTAATCGACCGCGTAACTTTCTGGGGCCTTAGCGATACAAGATCGTGGCGCAGGGGACAGGATGCACTTTTGTTTGATGGCCAGTTGAATCCCAAACCGGCATTCGATGCCGTTATTGAAGCAAGTTCCTATAAATAGATTCTGTTTCTGTTCAATGCCAAAACTTTCCGGCATGACAGACCAACAAGAATTTATTTAACCATTGAGCAGAAACATGGAGATAACTACTTGTAAATCTCTGAATACAGGCTATTTATTTTAACAAATCCTTAAAAGCTGATCCAAAAATTAAATAGCTTGTATTTCCTCCTATTGTCCCTTCATTCTGCCCCCAGATGAATGGCCAGTCATCATAGTTTTCAAAATGGTCGGGTTGCCTGAATAATATACCAGGAGCAACATTCCCAGGAATAAACGAGAAATCAGCCCTGTTATTCCCATAGAAGACAGCTTTGGGACGGGTAGCTCCCACTGTAGATACCAGGGAATAATTGTGATAAGGATGACAGCCAAACAGCCAGTTTGTTACCTTGAAAACATGGCTGATATCAATAATATCCGGGAAATTCCGGTTGGCAAAGCAGATTGTTGTTCCAAAGCTAACGATGTTTCCGCTTCCTGCCCAGTTGCCAAGACTTATTGGCACTGCGTAAGGGTTTTCATTTTCAAGTTCATCAATATAATCTTTGTACTTTACAACATATGGACGGAGCTTTTCCCTGTAGGATTCATCCAGGTGGGGTATGGCATGCAAAGCCGTCAGTATGCTTCCGCTTACGTTACGCTCAAGTGCAGGCCATAATAATTCCAGGAATTTATCAATATACTGTTGCTCTCCCGTTGAGATGTAGAGTTGAAGATTAGTCCCCATATTTGCCGGTCCGCCGAACCTGCCAAAGCCTCCCTGAGGCTGATTGGCAATTAATTCCGTTGCTTCTTTTAAAAGTCTTCTTGACTGTTTCAAGGCTCTTTCCGAAAGATTGTCGTTATATCCCTTCAATGCCCTGCTTGCCGCGGCAAACATGGTTGCTGCCATCAAATCGGTGTTGGGGTTGCGGCTTGTAAATGCCCACATATCATCCTTCACACCGCTTGAGCGGCCGTCAGGGGCTACTTCATAAGGACCAAGATTCGGATTATAGGGAAGTCCGTCAGTTATTGAGGCTGCATCGCCCAGATGATGGTAATTATCAAGAACTGAGTTACTCAGGGTTGATGCCATGTGTCCGATTATTTCTGCCTGTGCCAACAGGTTCAATGTGCCATGCTCAATAAATTGCAGGATATCCGGTATCCCGTCCGGGCGGTGAAGGTCAACATAACGCTGTTTCTGATCAACAAAAGTCTGATCCCGCGGGGGTTTGAAATATTCCCATATCTGTACAAAATTCTGCACCACGCCGATGTTGGCTCCCGTCTCGATATCAAAGTCGCCGGCGTCAAAAAAGCCTCCTACATTTAATCCGGGGATCAATTCCAGTCCTTTATACTTTGTATCTGTTGTCGGTCCCTGCCGGTGCATGTCAAAATGATCTGTAGGTGCCGGAGCCTGGAGATAGCCCTCCTTGAAAGGCTCGCCGTGCCATACCCTGTAAGCCTCATTTACGAACATGTGATTCATATGTATCGGTATCCAGATATCACTCGTGGCATCGGTTATCTTGTCGTAAACCTTATCATCTATTAAAAAGTTATTTGTTTTAATATCACCATACTGTATATAGTATATGCCGGGGATGCTGACTGAAGAAAAATCAAATTTTACATAATGATATTTGAAATAATCACCCCAGGGTTCAATTTTGCCGCTGAATACTTTAGTGGCACTGCCGTCCTCGCCTACCTTATAAATCGATGCTTTCGCGAGTACTTTGTCTTTCCTGTCGAGTTCAATTACAGAGATTTTTGGCTGGGAAGGTATATAACCCACCTGGGACAAACCTATATTTGGCTCTCTTATCCAGCCTTTAATTGCATTTGGTTCAACTGTCCAGGTCAGAACCTTGCCTGTTTTTCCTGCCGGTAGTAAACTGCGAACCACGAACCATCCGTTTTGTGCCAGGATACGGCCGTCGAAAAGCATAAGATCGGCATCTTCCGAACTTATTTTTACCAGACGTTCAGGGTCTTCAGGTGCCATAAGGATTGTACGGCCTTTTTCAAGAGGAAGCGGATCGATGAATCTGCCTGTTCCCCTGTCGTCAGAAGTTACATAACCCTTGAACTGTTTTGGCTTCTCACTGTTGGGCCTTGTAATCGTGTTGCCTACCGCGTAGCGCGGGAACCGGTTGAGACGCCCGTCCATCAGAAAGGTCTTGTTCCAGTACTGAGATGGAAGGAACTCAAGATTAAATCCGGCAGCGCCTTCAAGTGCAGCCGGAAGCGGTTTATCAAGGTAAACAGATATCTCAACACCTTTTCCCTTGGGCGAGACAATAACCCGCGAATCAAAATCATAATCTTCATACCTTAATACTGACTCAATTGTATTCGCAATACTGTCCACTGTCCGGGTTGGTATTGCAGGAACAAGGTCCCATTGCTCCGGAGTGTGAGAAAGTCTTACAGCGCCACCCTGTGCTGTTCTGACTCCATGGTGAATCAATTCTATACCGGAAGTCTTTTCATCATTAAAGCCTCCGGTAAAGAGATTGTTATACACGAGGACATTGACTCCCTGAGTCTCGAAGTATTCAAGATCATTTAGTTTCAATTCCTGGTTCGAAGCCTTGTTCGAATCATTATTGCATGATGCTGCCGGCAGCAATACAACTAATAAGAATAAGAGTCTTTTTATCATAATATAAAAGTGATTTTAGTGCTACCCCCGATCAAGCGGAGGAAGCCCCGATATATTCAAAACTTTAGCAGAGTTTTCGTCATTTCATATTCTTCTTCTCAACCTTCCAGTTAGGATCCTTCGACAGGCCGCAGGATTTACCACTGAAGAGCTTGCCGGCCTTTTTGTCCCCTTTAAGCTGCCACAGCAACCAGGATGTAGCAACTTTTGCAAATTCACCCCCGTGAGGTTTGCTGTAAGTGCCTCCATGCCCCACCTCCATGTTTGCGGCAAACACCGGTACATGGTTGATGCGCCTGAAATCGTCCATGCCGTTCGGATAGGCAATATCCGATTCTCCTCCAAGTATGTAGAGAACAGGGGTATGAAGTTTCGACAGCTGATCCTTGGCAAGAGCCGGCATGCCCGGCATACCGCCGCCCGGTGCGGGCAGGATGCCGCTGTTACAGATAATGACGGTCGACACCCTGGGATCGGGGGCCGTCTCAAGAGCCTGCAAGCCTCCGCATGACATGCCGCTTACGGCTATCTTTGTCACATCAATCTTGTTATAATACGGACCCGACTTATCACTGTTCTGAGCAATCGCCCATTCTATCGCATCAATCATCTGGGAGGATTCAGAGCGGCCCCTGCCCTTTTCTCCCTCCAGAGGCATTGGCCCGATAGCTATCACCAGAAATCCATAAGAAGATACTTCCGATAGAAAATTTATATGCTCCCAGGGGGAATTTGCACATCCTCCGTTGCCCCAGGCAATGACAGGCAGCTTGTTCTTGGCTCCAAATGGACTCAGGTCAACCGGCCTGAAAACCGTATGGGTCTGTAAAGAGCTTTCTGAAAGCATTATGGCAGAAAACGGACCCGTTCCGCCATCCTCAACTATCCTCGAAACAGGCCTTTCCTGTGAATCCTGTCCCTGAACCTGATAAGAACCGGCTAAACTAAATCCTACCAGAAACAAAACGGTGAGATACATTATTTTCTTCATCATTATATAGTATTGATTTTAAATCAAAGATACAGGGCACAGGGCACAGGGCGCAGGGCACGGGGCTTCCATTCGATAATGTGGTTTTCATTCTTTCCTGATTTTTTATAAAAATAACAATAGTTCGTTAATGTTCTAAGCGGCCATAGAGTCATATAATACATGTTGTTTAACATAATTCTTAATACTTCCGCGAGCCGCATCCCTCATTTTGTACTCCGATGCCCTGGCGAAGGTCGACGTTTCCATTCCTTTTAAATCCTTAACTCCGGACGAGCTTCGGGCAGTTGGCAGTCAGTCAGAATATCTTCAGCCTCCTTTTATTGGCAGAAATTGTTTGAAATAATTTTCTTTGCATATTATTCAATCAGGATGCCAGGATTTACCAGGAAAGCTGAGACAGGCACAGGGCGGGAATCAGGTTTATTCAGTGTGATCGGACCTTACAGCCGGATGGTTATTCTGCTTATCGTGCTGGCACTCGGAAGCAGCGCAATAAGGCTGATCATACCCAGGATCATTTCAGTTGCCATTGATAGTTTTTCCGCGAACAGGTTTAACGCCGGACAAATTATTATTCAGTTCCTTTTGGCAGCATCCGGGATATTTGTCTTCACTCTGCTTCAGGGTGTAGTTCAGACTCTGACAGCGGAGAGAGTTGCAAGAGATATGCGCAACAAGGTTGCAATCAATCTATCCCTTCAGAGCTATTCCTATATCCTTAAAGCAAATCCTGCAAAACTCCTGACAAACCTGACTTCAGACATGGACTCGGTTAAAAGGTTTGTCTCACAGGCTTATGTCAATATCATATCGTCAATGTTCATCATTATTGGCGCAGCAGTTCTTCTGATAATGATTAATTTGAAACTGGCGCTTGCCGTTCTTCTGATAGTGCCTCTTATTGCCTTTACTTTTTATCTGGTTTTCAGGAAAGTACGGGTGCTGTTCCGTAAGAGCAGGGAGGTAATAGATGCCCTTAACAGGGTGATAAACGAGAGTATACTGGGTGCGGCGATTATAAGAGTGCTGAATTCTCAACAGCCGGAGTGCCTCAAATTCCTTGAAAAAAATATCGAATCAAGGGATCTGGGTTTAGCCATTGTAAAGCTTTTCGCTGTCCTTATCCCGGTGATAATGTTCGTCTCAAACCTGGCAGTTGTCACCATACTTGCACTTGGCGGTCATTTTGTTGTTCTCGGTTCACTTTCGCTGGGTGATTTTGCCGCGTTCAACAGCTATCTCGTAATGCTCATTTTCCCCGTGATGATGATCGGATTCATGAGTAACATAATAGCATCAGCCACTGCTTCATACGACAGGATAAAAAGGGTGCTGGATGAACCCCCGCCGGCAGAAACCGGAACGGTCCGATCGGATATCGGTGGTAATATTGTACTGAAAGACGTGTCATTGAGCTACGACGGAAAACCGGTGCTGAAGAAGATTTCATTCTCCGTCAGGGCCGGAAGCAAGTGTGCAATCATTGGCCCTACCGCCGCAGGCAAGAGTCAGTTGCTCTACCTTCTGACAAACCTTATGCCCCCCGATTCAGGCAGCATTGAATTCGACGGGATCCCCATTGAGAGGTATTCGAGGGAAATATTTCATAAACAAATCGGTTTTGTATTTCAGGACAGCATAATTTTCAACCTCAGCATCAGGGAAAATATAGCGTTCAGTGATTCGGTAACTGAAGAGTCGCTTAAGAAAGCTATCGAAACAGCTGAGCTGGAAGAATTTATTGAATCACTCCCGGAGAAGCTTGAAACCATGGTCTCGGAAAGAGGATCCAGCCTGTCGGGAGGCCAGAAGCAAAGGATAATGCTCGCCAGAGCACTTGCCATGAATCCGGAAATACTTCTGCTGGATGATTTCACATCGAGGGTGGACAGGAAAACAGAGGAAAAGATACTGTGCAATATCCAGACTAACTATCCTGAGATTACACTTTTATCAGTCACTCAGAAAATAGCTCCGGTAAAAGATTATGACCAGATAATTCTTTTGATGGAGGGAGAGATAATAGCCGCCGGGAAGCATAAGGACCTGCTTGAAAACTCACCGGAATATGTTCAGATCTACAGTTCACAGAAAAGCACTCATCATTATGAATTATGATCTGAGTCAGACAACGGACATGAATGCAGGAAGACTGCCGGTACTGGCATCGCTCAGAAAGCTTGTTTCCATAATAAGCGGTGAACGCCGAAACCTGATCATTGCATTCTCTGCAATTTTCCTGAATTCCGGGCTAAGTCTGGCAGGACCGTATATCGTGGGCTATACAATCGATAATTATGTCCAGGCCAAAGATTATCACGGGGTGCTTCTCTTTTCCGGGATACTGCTGATAATGTATGTTGTCGCCTTTGTCTCAAACTATGCACAGATGCGTATGATGGGCGGTATAGGCCAGCGCATGCTTTTCAGTCTCAGGAATTCAGTTTTCAATAAACTGCAGGAGCTTCCTCTCAGTTTTTTCAACCAGAATAAAGCCGGCGACCTTATATCGCGTATCAACAATGATACCGACAAGGTGAACCAGTTCTTTTCCCAGTCGCTGATGCAGTTCATAGGCAGCCTCATAACAATGACAGGTGCGGTGATACTTCTCCTGGCGATAAACCTGTCCCTTGCACTTGCAGCCCTTTCACCCGCGATACTGCTTTGGATATTTACAAAAAGTGTTTCACCCTGGATCAGAAGGAAGAACGAGGCAAGCCTTGCAAGCCTGGGAGATTTGTCTGCCGAAATTCAGGAGAGCCTGGCAAATTTCAGGGTTGTTGTGGCATTCAACAGGCGCGATTATTTCCGGGAAAGGTTTGAAGAGGTCAACAATGAGAATTACAACAAATCAATGCAGGCCGGTATCGCCAATATCATACTGACACCGGTCTATACCTTCGCCTCAAATATTGGTCAGCTCATCGTGCTTTCCCTTGGTATATGGCTTATAATAAGGGGGCATTTTTCAATAGGACTGCTGATAAGCTTCATTTCATATATAACCAGTTTCTATAACCCTTTACGGCAGTTGGCCGCCCTGTGGGCCAATTTTCAGCTTGCACTGGCAGCCTGGGACAGGATATCGCATCTGCTTTCCTTTGAAAACAACCTTAAAATCATCAATGACAGGAGTAAAGACGGAAATTCCTCCTATCTCCGGTTCAGGGATGTTTCCTTCAGTTATCCCAATGGTAAAGAGGTGCTGCACAATGTCAGCTTCGATCTGCAGAGAGGCAGAACCTATGCTTTTGTCGGACCCACGGGAGGAGGAAAAACAACCACCGCTTCCCTTATTGCCAGGCTGTACGATGCAACAAAGGGATCCATCCTTCTGGATGGCAGGGATATAAGGTCATTCACTCCCTCCGAAAGAGCTTCGAAGATAGGATTTATACTTCAGGAACCTTTGCTGTTTTCAGGCACGGTTCGTGAAAATATCACCTATGGCAATCCTGAATGTGCAGCTCTCACCAATGACCAGCTTGAGCAGGCACTTGAGGATGTGCAGCTTTCAGACCTGATAAAACGATTTGATAAAGGATTGGATACTCCGGTGCAGACAGGCGGCGACGGAATAAGCCTCGGTCAAAAGCAGATCATTGCCTTTATGAGGGCCATATTACGAAAGCCGGAGATTCTCATTCTTGACGAAGCAACAGCAAATATTGACACTGTTACCGAACAACAGCTTGAGGCAATAATGAAGAATCTGCCTGAAACGACTACCAGGGTAATAATTGCACATCGCCTTAATACCATCGAGAATGCTGATGAGATCTTTTTTGTCAACTCAGGAAAGATCATCGCGGCAGGATCATTCGATGAAGCACTCAGGCTGCTTATGAACGAAAAGATGGAAAGCTGAGGAAATCAAACTACCTGTTGCTCAGCTGACTGACACAGGATAGAGTTCTGACAGCCGCGAAGTTTGTTTCTTTTTGGTAATCTGAGAGCATATACTTCGTCTCAGTCTTTATATCAATGTAAATGAGCATATTACACAAGCCGGAATAAAAATCATCTTACGAAAGATGGTGTAAGAATCATATTATGCAAACCGGTGTAAGAATGATATTACAAAAGCCGGTGTAAGGATCATTCCTGAAAGAGTAAAAAACGGCAGCAAAAAGGTCAAAAAACAATGTTTTTTGGATAAAAAATCATCATTCTTCTTCATGATTCAAAACATTTCTATAGTTTAGTGAAATAACAATTTTAACCCGCGATAAGTTATTTTTTGAAAGTTCTTGTAGTATATAACATCGAAAAAAACTGGGATCCATCCGAGATCAATGATGCCCGCACTTCCGGCCGGATCCTGTATGAAGCGCTCAAAAAGGAAGGCATCAAGACATTTATTGAAGAACTCAGCAATCCCGGCCTCGAAAACATTCTTGATAAACACGCCCCTGAAGACACCATCGTTTTCAACCTCTGCGAAGCGCTTCCCGGAATTCCAAACAGCGAAAGAAAAGCTGCCGAGATAATTCAGCGAAAGGGATTTACCTATACCGGCAACATCCCGGATGTGATTGAACTGAGCTACGACAAGCAGAAAACCAAGGAACTTCTCATTTCCCTTGGCATCAGGGTGCCTCACGGAACCCTTCTCTCCCCTGACGAAGCGGCCGACTGGACTCTTTTCCCCGCCATAGTGAAACCCTCACGCGAACATTGCAGCCTGACCCTTACGGAGAAATCGGTGGTTTTCGATACAGCTTCCCTTAAAGAGCAGATACGGCTTGTGAACAATGAACTCAGCCAGCCGGCAATGGTGGAGGATTTTATTGACGGACGCGAATTCCATGTTTCAGTTTGGAACAATGGCCCGCCCGAAATCCTTCCCCTGGCCGAAATGGACTTTTCAGCTTTCAGCAAAACAAGCGAAAGGCTCTGCACTTATGAGTCGAAATTCATCCCCGGATCGGGACACTATGAGAAGATAGAGACCCTGATTCCTGCTCCGCTTGATGACAGATTATATAAAAAGCTCGAAGTCAAAACACTGGCCACATGGCACGGCTTCGGCTGTCTCGATTATGCAAGGTTCGACTTCAGGCTTCGCGACGATAAATTCTACCTGCTCGATATTAATCCCAATAACGACATCAGCTTCGACACCAGTTTTGCCCTTGCAGCAGAAGCCAATAATTACTCATACGGACAGATGGCAAGGAGAATAGTCATGATGGCCGCTAAAAGACATCCGGTATTCGGAGAAAAAACCGATCCGCAGACATAAGAAATTCCTTTCGCTCCCATCAGCTTTTTTTGTAAGTTTGAATAGCTTTTTAATTCCAGGGTGTTTTTACATATCATGAAACCCACATGTATTGCATACACGAACACTTATGTATATAATTTTCAATTAAAACCAAAAACATATCATAATGAAAACCAGCCGCCGTACTTTTATCAGAACCTCCCTTGCATCGGCAACAGGGCTCTCAGCTTTGTCGATATTCCCTCAGGACATCTTCTCAAGGGAAGGCTATAATAATTCCACTCCCGTTGAGGTAATACTGAAGCCACAGGAGCGTCCTGCCCCGGCCAATTCAATCAGGTTCTCGGTGATAGGCCTCAATCACAGCCATATCTACGGGATGACTAATGCACTTATCAGAGGAGGAGGCAAGCTGGTATCAGTTTATGCCAGGGAACCGGAGTTGCTTGCAGGATTCACAAAGCGCTATCCCAATGTGAAAGTCGCTGGAAGCGAGGAGGAGATCCTTGGCGACGATTCGGTGCAGTTGGTGGCCAGCGCATCGATACCCGTCGACCGCGCCCCGCTCGGGATAAGGGTGATGAAGGCAGGAAAGGATTTCATGGCCGACAAGCCCGGTATTGTAACCCTCAGCCAGTTTAAAGAGGTGAAAAAGGTACAGAAACAGACTAAACGCATCTATTCGATCATGTACAGTGAACGTCTCGATAACCCGGCTTCGGTGAAAGCAGGCGAACTGATCCGCGACGGCGCCATCGGCAAGGTGGTACAGACAATAGGCCTCGGCCCCCACAGGATGAACCCCTCCACACGACCCGACTGGTTCTTTGACCCCGGAAAGGCAGGAGGGATACTTTGCGATATCGGATCGCACCAGTGCGACCAGTTCCTGTTCTATACCGGCTCGACCGAAGCGGATGTGGCACTTTCCCAGATCGGCAACTTCAACACGGTCAATTATCCTGCCTACCAGGATTTCGGCGATATGATAGTCAGGAGTCCCAATGCTTCAGGCTATATCCGGATCGACTGGTTCACCCCCGGCGGACTAGCAACGTGGGGCGACGGCAGAACCTTTATACTTGGCACCGACGGCTATATTGAGATGCGCAAATACATCGACATAGCCGGCAGAAAGGGCGGTAACCATTTGTTCCTTGTCAATCAGAAGGAAACCAAATACTTCGATTGTTCAAAGGTCTACATGCCATACGGTGAACAACTTGTCGACGATGTGGTCAACCGCACAGAAACCGCCATGACGCAGGATCACTGCTTCCTTGCCACCTGGCTGGCTCTGACCGCCCAGAAAAAAGCTGCCAGGATCACCGGCTGATCACCGACCGTGGTATCATTCTGATATCATTTTGATATCATTTTAATATTATTACGATATCGTTCTGATATCTTTTTGATATTATTATGATATCATTTTAATGTCACGACAACCTGAATAATTAGGGGGGTATATATAGTTTAAATAGCTATAATCTAAGTCCTTAGAATACATTGATTTTTTCTAAAAACGATATTGATTTTAGAAATCCTTTACTTCTTATTTCTACCTTTTAATTTTTTTTTCGCCTGCTCTATGCTTGCAATGAACTGTTTTTCAACTTCCGAAAGTTCAATTTCTGATTTACTTTTGTAGCTCTCGTATTCTGCCAATGCTTTACGTTGGGCTATTTCCGCCGAAATTCTTCCCGCGTGTGTCAAAACATCCTGACGGCTCATTTTGATAAAACCGTCCAACACTTCAATCCACTCCTTCATGTACATTGGCTTGCGTTGCATGGCGTTAATTTCTGCAATATCTAAGTAAGCCGAAACCAAGCGATTTAACACTGCCAATTCTTCTTCGTTAAGGTAGTTTTTAGCAACACTAACTTCATGTTTTGTGGGTTTCCTGCCTTTAAAAGTTGTTAATCCCATAAACGGTAATTGAGCGTTGGCTCTTTGAAAAATGATTTCCGCCGCTGTGTGACCGTGAGCAGCCCAATGCAATTTGTTTTGAACCGTTTGAAAAAATTGCTGGGTAATACTCGCTTGCGGGTCGTAGTCTATACTTGTGGCGTATATCTCAAGTACTTTCCGGTAAAATACTTTTTCAGATGAACGAATATCCCGAATACGTTCAAGTAGCTCTTCAAAGTAGCCACCGCCTTGTTTCAGCAAATCATCGTTCATAGTGAAGCCCTTAATCAGGTACTCCCGTAAACGCTCAGTGGCCCAAATGCGGAATTGCGTTCCACGTAGCGACTTAACCCTGTAACCTACTGAAATAATGACATCTAAATTGTAATGTTCTATATCGCGACTTACTTGTCTGCTTCCTTCCAATCGAACTGTTCGGAAATTCCGAACAGTTGCATCGGGAGTTAATTCACCCTCCTCGAAAATGTGTTTGATATGCTCACTGATATTCGATTTTGAAGATTGAAACAGTTCTACCATATCTGTTTGAGTAAGCCACACTGTTTCATTCTCCAAACGAACCTGTATTTTTAATAGTCCGTCGTCTGTTTGGTACAGTAAAATTTCACTATTTGATTTTTCCGGCATCATTCTTTATATCAATAACGGCGTGGACTGTGTGCCATCTCTGCAAAAAAAATCTAAAACAATATCGTTAGGTTTTGTCATTAGTTTAATAGTGTCAGATACAGCATATATTGACCAAACCTGAATTATTCATAAATACTCTAAAAAAGGATTTTTTGTTATTTATATATGGCTTAAATAACTATATATAAAACTATTACGATAAATACAATCCTTTGAACAATGATAGACAAAAAAGCTGACATTTCCGCAGCGGAACTTGACCTTTTTCCGATACAAGGTAAAAATATCGAACTTTTTTTAGTGATGGTCGTGTAAGCAGTGATGTTGGATGCTGTTTCCGCAAAAAACAATTTACAACGCCAGGTCCCGATAAACCGGGATCCGGGGAGTAGCCCTCTTATTTTTTAGTCGGACACTGGTAATATCGGATATCCCATGTAATTTCAGCGACCTGATTCCGTTCACTTTATGTATAAGTATAGCAACAGTTTTTCAGGAAACAGATTAACTACCATGCCAAAGAATAAGAACGCCTATGTCAGGTACCTGATAATCCATTCGCAGATAAAGCGAAACAAATACAAATATGGATTCCCCACCCTCGAGAATCTCAGGGAAGAGCTTGAGGATCAGGGCTACAATGTTTCCTTATCCACTATCGAAAAGGATCTCTGCTTCCTGAAAAATGAAAGGGGCGCTCCCATCGAATACGACAGGACACAGCGGTGCTACCGCTATACTGAGGAATGGGAGTTTGACATTCCTCTGTCGCCTGAGGATGTCAGGATGATCAGGATGCTCGTTCACAAGCTGGAGATATTCGGACAGGCTGAGGAATTCAGGATGCTGCAGGAATCCATCGACAGATTGGCAAATCAATTCAACCTGATGGACCAGTATCCAAACGACAAGATCAATAAGTATATATTGTTTGAATATACGAAAGGCTTTACAGGTAAGCACATTCTCTCGGATATCTATGAAGCCATTTACAATAAGAAGGAAATAAGATTCACCCATTGCAGGTTCGAATCGGATCAGCCCACACAAAGAATTCTCCGGCCATATATCCTGAAGGAGCATCGTAACAGGTGGTATGTGATCGGCAAGGAGAATGGTTCCCCGAAGATTTTCGGCCTCGACAGGATAAGCAATCTTGCCGTGACTGACAATGAATTCATCCAGGATCCGGACTTTTACGACGAGATATTCAGGGTGCTTTATGATTCTGTGGGTGTATTCGCCTTTGGAGTCAAATCGCAGGATGTCGTGCTTCATTTCACCGAAGATGAAGCCCCCTACATCAAATCGCTCCCCCTCCACCGCTCACAACAGATAATTGATGACAGCGAAACTGAAGGATTGACTATAAAAATTCATGTCAAGGTAACACCCGAATTCATCAAGGACTGCATCCTCCGCTTCGGCGACAAGGTAAAAGTCATTTCGCCCGAAAACCTTGCCGCGGAAGTCAGGGAAGTCTGGGAAAGAGCTCTTCGCCAGGCATAAACGGCAAACAGTAAGTAAATGACGCCCTTTTTCCAATCGACTCCGCAAATACAATGCAGAGTGACAGTTTTTATTTGTCTCAAATTTCAGAGCATGGATAGTGGAAACTTTTTTGACCGGAATCTTCTGGGCCGGCTGGAGCATGTCTCTTCAGCCGCTTCCGGAAGAGAACTGTCATTCAGGGAAGTGATCGAATCGGGATCCGATGTGGAAGAGATAGCTTCCTTTCTCGGGATATCTCCCGTCCAGGCGGTCTTCTTTTCCTGTTTTACAGAACTGAGCCTCCAGAGGACAGTCACCCTCGAGACATTGTCGAAACATCTCAGATGCAGTGTCCTTAGACTTATCAACTGTATGAATGAATTTGAAGCACTTGAGAAAAAGGGTTACCTTCATAAAAGCTTCAGGAAAAGGGGCAGAAAGCACACTTACACCGACATGTCCTTCTCAGTTCCCCACCACGTCATTGAAGCTTTGAGGAAGGCTGACAGGTCGATACTGGAATCCACATCAAAATACGACCTCCCGGGTTTCCTCAGGCAGATATCCGACCTGGTGGATGACAGATCGGAGTCGCAGCTTACTACCTCCCAGCTTTTTGCCGAAACGGAATTCCTTATCTCAAACAACCGCCATCTGCCTTTCGTCTCCTTTGTCGACGACTCGCTCGAACATACGGTGAGCAAGCTTACGGTGTTTGTATTCAGCTTCGTAAGAATGAAGAGAAGGTATGTAATAAACATATCGGGATTCTCAGATGCTGTTTTCGAGGATCTTGGTGAACAACTCGACTTTACACAGCTTGTCTGTTCCGGAAAGCATGAGCTGATAAGGAAAAACCTCCTTAAGCTTTCAACATCCGAATTCGACGGCGAGAAGATGGTGTTCCTGTCGCAGCACACCACCAGGCAGCTTTACACCGATTACCCCGCCCTTCTTGTCAACGAAACCGAGAACTCAGGTCTTATTTCTGCAAAGACCATCCCGGAGAAAAAGCTTTTCTTCAGCAGTGATGCCGGAGACAAGATCGCTTCGCTCACAAAGGCTCTCGGGGTGACAAAATTCAGGTCGTACCGCAGGGAACTCAAGAACAACAACCTGAGCGGAGGAGTCACCGCCATCTTCTTCGGCGCTCCCGGCACCGGAAAAACCGAGGCTGTCTACCAGGCTGCCAGAAAAACGGGAAGGGACATCATGATGGTCGACCTGAGCGAGACCAAAAGCAAATGGTTCGGCGACAGTGAAAAAGCCGTGAAGAAGATATTCGTCGACTATTCCGCCCTTCTGAAGAGTTCACAAACAGAACCTATACTCTTCATCAACGAGGCTGACGGACTTTTCACAGGAAGGTCAACCCTCGGAAGCAGATCTTCCGCCGCCGACCATGCGGTAAACACCATCCAGAACATCCTCCTTCAGTCCCTGGAGAATTTTGAGGGTATACTTATCGCCACCACCAACCTTAGCTGCAACCTCGACAAAGCCTTTGAGAGACGGTTCACCTTCAGGATAGAGTTCCCGATGCCCGACGCCGGCGTGAGAAAGAGGATCTGGAAGAGCAGGCTCCCTGAACTGTCGGATGAAGAGGCTTCAAAACTTGGAGCACAGTTCGGCATAACGGGAGGCGAGATTGAAGTGCAGGTTCGTCAGGCACTTCTGTCGAGGGTGCTGAACCGGAAAATCAGCCTTTATGAAACCCTGACTGACAACTGTAGCAAGGATCACGGATTTTCAGGGAGAAAGAGGGTCGGGTATTAAATTTCTGGCAGCCGGTTGCTGCAGTGGCGAACGAAATCTTATGGAATTGATCAAGCATAAAAGCCTGTGCAAAACGTTTGAATAGTATAAACAATGGGGAAAAAATGAGCCAGAAGCTTATAATGCTATTTGCTGTTTTAATGATGATCCTGCCGCTTAATGCCCAGCGCAACAGGAAGTCCGGCGAGAACGCTGTTTTTTATCCTGTTTCAAGGATAGTCGATGGCGACACTTTCTGGATTGACGACGGAAGCGAAAAGGGGATCAAGATAAGACTAACAGGCATTGATGCACCCGAGACCAGGAACAGCAGGAACAGGGTGAAATCTGCTTTCGGGGAGGAATCAACCCGCTACCTGACCGGCCTGATAGCCGGGAAAAGGGTAAGGCTCGAATATGATATTGACACTCTCGATCGCTACGGCCGTACACTGGCTTATGTGTATCTCGAGGATGGCACCTTTGTAAATGCCAGCATGGTAAGGAACGGCTATGCCTCTGTCATGACCACTCCGCCAAACGTGAGATATGCAGAAACATTTGTGGAACTGGCGCGAAAAGCCAGGAAAAGGAAGTTGGGACTGTGGAATGAAACGACGCTTTCAGGAAATGAATTCTGAAAGCCGTGACTAATACCGAAATGCCGGCTGTGATATCATAATGATATCATTTTAATATCGTATTAATATAATTATAATATCGTTTCTATATCTTTTTGATATTATCATGATACTATTATGATATCTGAAAGCCCTGTTTTTCAAAAAAATGTGATTAAAAATCCTCTCCTCAAATAGGTTGAGGATCAGGTCCGTATCATTGCATTGAAATTAACGGACAGGACGCCCCGGTCCCGTCCATACCGGTTGTCAGTATCCGGTTTGTGCAGCAATATTCCAGACAGAAACAGTATTCTGTCCGACTTTATCAACATAAAACATCATTGCCATGAGCTCATCAGACAAAAAAGCCATGATAGAAGCCATCAGGAAGCTGGTGGAGGAAAGCCAGGAAGCTTATCCCGGATCGGACGATGGAGGAAAGCCGATGCGGTCGGCAGTAATCATCGGCACCCTGGCTTCCAGGATACACAGGGTAATTGTAAGCCTTCCCTTCAAAATCCTGTTTTTCCTGACGCTTGCTTACCTGGCCATGCGCCTTGCAGGCATTACGCTTGAGATAATCCGGAACGGGGATTTAATTCTGAGAATAAGGTGAAACCCTGAGCTTTAAAATCTTCATACTATGAAAATAACATGTCTGAATGTAAAATACATAAGCGGTAAGCCGCATCAGTACTTCGAAGACTTTAAGGAGCCGATGCCTTCAACACGGGCCATTGCCTGGTGCATGGCACGGACGGAGGTTGCCAGGCTCTTTTCAAGGGACGACATGCACGAGTTCCTCTTCCGGCTTCCAATACTGTTCCATATCAGGGGCCTCGTAGAGGACTGGCTCATGGATGGTACCCTTTTCAATTACTGGTTCAGGGGAAGGGAGTACACCCTCACCATTGATGACCTGGCCATGCACTGCGGTCTCGAAGCCTACGATCATTACCTGGATGTCACTCCCCGGGACAGGTACATGAACAGGGTGAAGTGGTCAATGAACTTCCCGCTGATGGCAGGATATGCGGATGACTTTCCCCAACTGAGGATTGACGGTACCAGGCTGATTGTCGACCATCTGGTCTATGGACCCGAGCTGACTCTGGAACTGACCGGGAAGGCCGCTTTCTTTGCCGGCGACGTCATGAAATTCATGCCGCCGGGTTTGTTCCGCGATGCCGGCAGGACCCTTAGGAGGAAGAAGAAAGAGCTGGCAAGGCGCAGGGAAATGATAGATGCCCTCCATGACTTTGACCTTAGCAATATACCCGGGGAAATTTTAAGTGCCTGCATGGACAAGGTGTGGAAGGGTGGTGGTCCCCGGGAAAAAATCCTTGAGAACCCCGGCAAGGCCGACAGCATCGACAGGCAGCTCAGGCCGATGATTTTCCTGGCCTGGATGTGGGCCAGTCATTTCACCACCGATGAAGGCCGTCCCCGGGCCGGAAAAGAGGAATTCACCCGCGATTACCTCGACTATGAAACTGAGGACGGAGGATACAACCTTAAATTTAATATTGATATGCAGCAGATTGAAGAAATGGTTCCGCTGTTCAGGCCCTTGAAGGACCGGAAAAGCGATTCCGACCGTTTCATTATTGAAAAAATGCATGATTTACCTTGAACGATATACTGAAACCACTGATCCAAACGTTACAAAAAAACTGAGAGTCAATAATATGGATGAAAAAGAACTGAACAGGGAAAAAACCCTGAAAAACCCGAAAAAGGATCAGGAAAACGTGTCTGGTCCCATAACGAATGCTTACGTGGCAAGGATTCTGGGCATGCCCGAAAGTATGATCGAAGAACTGTTTGGCAAAGAAGCCGGGAACTCCGAAGACAGTATGACCGGCGAAAGTGAGGATGAAAATGGAGCTTATCATAAAGAGACAGATGAGCATGAGTAAACTTTCCCGGACTAAAAACATTAAATATCAATAAATTACCGATAACCAACAAAATATGGCAGAAGCGATAGATGTCCACAGGGTGTTTGCTGAGTATTTCAGGGGATGCGAAGGCCTTGCCTATGCTCTTTCATCAAAGCTGGCAGAAGGCAATATATGCATTGACATTGAAAACTACAAGGAAGATCTTCCGTATCTTCTTGAAAAGCAAAAAGCCAGGCCTGGCTATAAAGACGAATATACGATTTTCTGGCCGTCTGCAGAAGAGTTTGAAAAGCAGTGCAATCAGGGAAAATACGTTAGCCACTCCTCAGGGGAATTGAAGCCATTTATCATTCAGGGAAAGAAGGCATACCTCCACAGATACTACCAGTATGAAACTCAGATAATCGACAATATCAAAAGGCTCGGTAAGAATTTTCATATTATCACCGGCGGACCGGGCACCGGTAAAACATTCAGCATAGGCTCACGCCTGGTTGAGGAATTCACGAGAAATCCTGGCCTGAGAGTAGCTCTTGCAGCTCCTACAGGAAAGGCTTCCGCCAGAATGAATGAGGCATTGAAGGAATTTGCCGGAAAACAGGCAGATAAGATTGAAGAAGCTGTTAAGGCAAAAATCACAGACCTGAAGGCCCAGACAATACACAGACTTTTAGGTTTCAAAAAGGACAGTGTCTTCTTTAATTACGATGAAAAAAACAGGCTGCCTTTCGATATGCTTATCGTTGATGAATGTTCAATGGTTGACGGATCACTGATGGCAAAACTGCTGAATGCCGTTGATGGAAACACCAATCTGTGGCTCATCGGAGACAAGGACCAGCTGGCTTCAGTCGAAGCCGGATCGGTGTTTGGTGATCTGTGCCGTGCTGAAAAATCAGCTGTCCTTAATGGCAAGGTTGATACAAAGGTTAAAAACTGGCGGTTTGATCCCGATAAGGGAATAGGCAGGCTCAGCAGGGAAGTTATTGAAGGAAGATTCAGCGGTGCAGATTCATATTCAGGTGATGAAAAAGTCACGATAGTGATACTGGAATCGGATAATAAGAAGGAAAACCTTTTCAGGGAAAAAGTCCTGAAGTCAGAGTATTTCAGGCAATATGCGTCCCTCTATCAGGAATACATTTATAAAGAGTCAGTAAAGGAGGCCCTGGCAAGTCTTAACAAAGTCAGATTCCTCTGTGTAACAAGGGAAAATGACTATAGTGTGGCAGAAGTCAATAAAGCAGTTGAGAAATACCTCAGGTCGATAATCAGGGACAATGAAAGATTTAATCCAAGAGAAGGATTTTATCATAACCAGCCTGTAATCATCACTAAAAATGACTATAACCTGAGAGTCTTCAATGGAGATGTTGGCCTGATCAGAAAGGAAGGTGACACATTTCTTGCATGGTTTGAAACCACCGAAGGTGAAATAAGGAATATACCTGCAGGTTATCTGAATCATTATGATACTGTCTTTGCAATGACAGTCCACAAGAGCCAGGGATCGGAATTTGAAAATGTATTTGTGTTGCTGCCTGAAAAGCAGGGAGAAAAGCTGTTGACCAGGGAACTGCTCTATACCGGGATCACACGCGCAAAGGAAAAAGTAGTGGTAATGACGACCGGGGATTCCCTTCACAAATGCATTGAAATGACAGTGTCCCGTGCGTCCGGACTTGAACAACGCTTTCAGAACGAAAATTTGTAAAAAATGATATACAGTTCAAACCATCCTGAATACCTATGCCAGAAGTTGTGCGATAATATCGCCCAGACTGGAGAGGACATTTTCGACAGGGAAATAATCGTGACTCAAACGGCAGGAATGAGTGCCTGGCTTAAAACTGAAATCTCAAGAATAAACGGCGTTTTTGCGAATTTCAGTATAATGAACCAGGATTCTGTAATGAATGAAATACACCTGCTGTTGTTCGGGAAAAGACCGAAGAATAACAAAGATATTATCAGGCATAAGGTCTATAAATTACTGGATCATGAAAATTTTAAAGACGGTTTTCCTGATGTCGCACAATATTATAGAGACAGTGAAATCAGAAGAATACAACTTGCCGCCAGGATTGCCGATCTTTTCGATCAGTATCAGTTGTACCGTGCAGATATGATCAGACTCTGGTCAGATGATAAGCTGGCCGGTTTACCTGCTGAATCAGAAAGATGGCAGCAATGGCTTTGGAAGAATTTAAACATTGAATCAAGGGAAAAGAGCAGGGATTTACTGATTGAAAAAATGCAGGAAAACACTGATCTTGTAAAAAGCAGGTTTAAAAGGATCTCCTTGTTTGGAATCAGTATTTTCACAGGATTTCATCTCGAGTTCTTCAGGACACTATCTGAAATAACTCAGGTTGATTTTTATATCTGCCTTCCCACTGACAATATGAATTTTCAGAATGAACTGCTGCTGAGTTATGGTTCCAAAGCATCAGAGCTCATTAGTATGGTTGAAGAGAAACTGGGCAAATTTAAATTTCATGCGGTAAAGAATGTTGGTGAAACATCACTGATAAAGCTTCAGAACCAGATCCTGAATAATTCAAACAAGCTTGATTTTATTGACGACGGCTCGCTGCAGATTAATTCATGTTTTACACCGGCAAGGGAGGTTGAATGCCTGTATAACTATCTTCTTGATTTGTTTGATAAAGACAGATCATTAAATCCGGGTGACGTACTGGTAATGACGACCGATATTAACAAGTATTCCCCCTTTATTAAGGCTATATTCAAAAACCCTCCTGTAAAAATTCCATACTGGATTTCAGGCACTTCAAATAATAGTGAAGATACAATCGTGTCCGCCATTGAGAAGATTCTAAAGTTCAGCGAAAAAGATTTCACCTCCGAAAAGGTTATAAGCCTGCTCGAACAAAGGAGGATAAAGCAGAAGTTCAGGATAAGTGACTGTGACTACATCCGGTCTGTGGTGAGAAAAGCAAATATAAGATTCGGACGTGAAAACCGGGCAGAAGATGATTCCCGATATGTAAGCTGGAAATATGGATTGGAGAAAATAATCCTTGGTTATGCCATGCTTACTGATAATGAATTCCTTGCCGGTGAGGATTTGACTGTTTTCCCTTTCAGGGATGCAGAAGCTTCTCAAAGTCACGATCTTCTGCTACTAAAGGCTTTTGTTGAAACCCTGGAATCGTTAATTGACAGTGAGGAAATAATCCGGACGATGATAGAGTGGAAGGATTTTCTCTTCAACGAAGTGATTGAGAAAATGATTTACTATGATGATTTTTCAAAAACAGACAGGGAGGAGTTAGCTTCAATTTCCAGGGCTCTGTCTTATATCACTTCTCAGGATTTTGAAGAAAAAGTTCCTTTCCCGGTTTTCCTTGATGAATTAAATGCAAAACTGTTTACCGAAACAGGTGAGATCAATCTGAATACCGGAAACGTTACGGTGTCGGCTCCAGTCCCGGTTCGGGGAATTCCTTTTAAGGTGATATGTTTTCTGGGCTTGGATAATGATGCTTTCCCGCGCGAAGATTATTTCATGGGATTTGACCTTCTGGGGGTTGAATATCAGGAAGGTGACAGGAATAAGAAAGAGACTGACAAGTACCTCTTCCTCGATACGGTTTTATCTGCCCGGGAGAAACTTTATCTGAGCTTTATAGGACAAAATGTTAAGGATAATACTGAGATTCCTCCATCAATTGTTGTGGATACTCTGCTGGAATATGTCGGTTGTGGATCAATTCTGAGCCGGCATCCGCTGTATGGCTTCAGCTCGCAATACAACATGAATGCCGACGACAGACATTTCACCTTTCTCTATGGGGAAAAAACAACAGGATTTAATCCGAAAGAACCTGACCCGAAGGAATTTGATGAAATATCCGTGTATTCATTTGTAAAGTTCTTTGAGCATCCGCCAAAATGGTATTTCAATAATATACTTGGAATCTACCATGAAGAAGATGAACAAACACTTCCCGAAACTGAATTGTTCGGATTAGGTCATCTGGAGAAATGGCATATCAGGAACGATCTGATTCATGCAAAGGATGAAAACATTCAGTCATATATTGAAAAATCCATTAAAGAAGGTAATCTGCCCCTTAAAAATCTTGGAAGATTGGTCAGTGATGAAATTCTTGAGGACATCTCTGACATAAAGAGCATTTATCTCTCTCTTACAGAAAGCAAGGAAGAAAAACCTGTCTTGATTGATTTCAATATTGAAAATGTCAGGTTTACCGGCACTATTGAAGGAGTCTTCGGGGATATGTTTATTACCCTGGCCTTTTCAGATAGACCTGTTCATAAGGTAAGGGCATACCTGAGAACGCTTATGCTTTGCGCGCAGGGAGAAATCAGTTCTTCAAAAATCATTGAGAAAAAAGGAAAAGTCAAGGAAATGCCTGTTATGAAACCGGAAGAAAGCAAGACAGAGATTAAAAAACTTCTTTCCTATTTTATCAAGGGCACTCAGGCTCCATTGAAGTTTACTGTTGAGTCAACAAAACCTCCGTCAAAAAATGAAGGGATAAGCATTGAAAGCATACTCAAGTTAATTGAATCGAATGCTAAGGGTAACATATTCAACAAACCTCCAATTGAGCCGGATAAATACCTGTCTGCTCTTTTGGAGGAGGGATATTTCAAGAATTTTGATGAAAATGATTTTGAAGAGTTTAAAAACATTGCCTTGTTGTTAAGGCTTAATACCGATCAGAATGAAGGAACAGAAGATATTCGAGGTTGAAACCATCGGTCTGGAGGGCTCAAAGCTAATTGAAGCCAGCGCAGGTACAGGAAAGACATATTCAATTGCACTGCTGGTGCTTCGTCTTTTACTGAAAAAGGATATTCCTGTTGACAAAATATTGATGGTCACATTTACAAAATCCGCTGCAGCAGAGCTTGAATCACGTATCAGAAAGTTTGTCAGACAGGCTGAAAAATTTGTAAATGGCGGGGAAATAAAAGAGACTAAAATCAAAGAGGCAGTTGGAGAGCCTGATGAAGAAAAAAAGGCTCGTCTGAAAAAAGCGGTACAAAGTCTGGATAATCTTTCCGTGATGACAATTCACAGCTTCTGTCAAAAAACAATAAATGAATTCACCTTTGAGACAAATCAGTCATTCAACTTCGAAATCGTAAAGGATGATACTTTTCTTTTCGAGGAACTTGTCAATTCGTTCAGACGTGAAGTTGTTAACACAATTGAGGATTATGACTGGTTCAGGGAGATAAACGGATACCTGAAATTTGACAAAATGACTGAAATCCTCCGGAAATCTATCTCTGGCGGGAAATTTCTGGATATCGATATGGATTCGCAGTACGTCTTAAAGAATGAACTAAAAAGACTAACTAAGATCACGGAAAAATTAAAAAAGGAAGTCCTTAATAATTTCAATGCTGTCAGGAATACCAAAATAAGGAAGAATGCGAAACTCGCAACCCACAGGGAAAGTCCGGAGCAGTTTTTCCCGGTTTTTATTCAGGAATGCTGCCTGGCAAAAAAATACACTTCAGAATTCGCATTTTTATATGAGCCGGATGGAAGAGAACTCGGGGAAACTTACAGACAAGTCCGTGATGCTTTATACACAACATTCATCAATTCTGCAAATGAGACTATCAAGAAGATAAAGCAGGAGAAAGCGATTATATCCTATGATGATCAGATACGTACAATCTATGACGCTCTGGAGAATAAAGACTTCATAAGGAAACTGGCCAAAAAGTACTGTGCCGTCTTCATTGACGAGTTCCAGGATACAGACAAACACCAGTATGAGATATTCAAAAAAGTCTTTGCTGAAAATGCAGGCAAAGATGATGACAAACCTGTGATTTTCTATATCGGCGATCCCAAGCAATCGATATATGCATGGAGGGGTGCAGACCTTGACACCTATAAAAAAGCGAAGGAAGATGTCGGCGGATTTATTTTTACGATGGATAAGAACTTCCGGGCGACAAGCGACATGGTTGAAGCATTGAATAAACTTCTTGACCCATCAGATGATTTTAACATGTTTGAGGATGAAGAGATCCATTATATTGAAGTAAAATCAGGAGCAGGCGACCTCGGAACAATGACTGTCAATGGAGACAAGGTCAAGCCGGTTACCATCTGGAGATTTGACAGTAATAATGAAAAAATCAATCTCCGCATGGTGGCTGAAGAGGTATACAGGCTACTGAGCGAAGATGTGAAAATAAAAGGGGATAAGGTCAAACCCGGCGATATAGGCATACTGGTCAGGGAAAACAGGGAGGGGGACAGTATTAAGGCTGAATTGAATAAATTCAACATCCCGGCTGTCAGAAGGGATGATGCATTGGTTTTGAAGTCGAAAGAGTCCACCATGGTAAGAAACCTTATCGTGGCGGTGTTGTCTCCGACCAGGGGTGATATATGCCGTGTTCTTAATTCATCATATGCCGGATTTGACTCCTTAAGCCTGAAGACTCTTGATGATGAAAAGCATATTGAGGTTTTTATGGAACTAAGGAAGACATTGAATGAAGATGGAATTTACAACATGATTGCCTCATTCCTCGATTTCTATGACGTGAGGTCAAGGTGCATGAAAGATGTGGGTGGACAGAGGGTGATGACAAATATAATTCAGGTGTCTGAACTGCTTCATGCCGCAGAAAAAAAATACAAGTATTCACCATCTGAACTGCTGGTCTGGCTGGACCGAAACAGGGAGAACAGTGACGATGATTTTGAACAGCGGATTGAAAGTGATGAGAATGCTGTTCAGATCTCCACAATCCATAAGGCAAAGGGGCTGGAATATAAGATCGTTTTTGCTCCTTGTCTGTCAATGATCCCTAAAAGAAACTTTTTATCCAGGGGACAACTCAATGAATTTAAGAAGAATGGTGAATACTTGTTTACTTTGAATCTGCCTGATATCGGAGAAGCGGACAGGAAGCTCTTTGACCTGCAAAAAGAGCAGGAGAACAGAAGGCTGGTTTATGTCGCACTTACCCGGGCTGTTTATAAATGTTACATTTCTCTGATTCCACGTGCTGATAAAGATGGTCCCATTATTTCGTCCCTTTCAGCCATACTTGACAGGTATAACGGACAATCTGATCTCATTGAGATAAAAGACCTTTCAGAAAATAACACAGGTACAATTGAGGGGGAATACAAACAAGAAGGAGACATGAATGTGTTCTGGTCAAAGCCTGTTCCTGATAAACTAATTGTCAAAAAAACTTTCGGCATTCACAGCTACAGTGCGCTCAGCAAGGCCCACTATACAGCACCTTTCGAAAAGACTGAACTTGGACCGACGGATAATTATGACCAGTTCATTTTCCAGGACCTGGGCCGCGGTGCGAATGTAGGCACAGCTTTACATGCAATATTTGAGTATCTAGATTTTAATAACCCCAATAGCTGGGACCAGACCCTTCACGATGCAGCGGTGTATTGGTCTAACCTGATAAGTGAGGAAAAACTGCCCTTATTCAAAATGTTGCTCGAACATGTCATGAACGCAAAAATCTCACTGAATGATTCGGAATTTAAGCTTGGAGATATAAGCAAAGACGATAAGCTGCCTGAAATGGAATTTTATTTTTCTGTTGACAGAGTAAACAAGACAATAATAAATGAATTGCTGAGTGAAGATACAAAGCTTGGTGGCGAGATAGATAATGAAGGACTCATGACTGGTTTCATTGATCTGGTTTTCAAGCATAACGGCAAGTACTACATTCTCGACTGGAAATCGAACCACCTGGGGAACAGCGTTGACAATTACGACATGGCCGGCATGGAGACGGCAATGACAGGCAGTAATTATCATCTCCAATACAAGATATATACAGTTGCCCTTATACGATGGCTGAAAAGCAGGATCTCTGACTTTGATTATGAGAAGCACTTTGGAGGGATTATTTATGTATTTCTCCGCGGCGTACGGAAGGGTAGTGATACCGGAATTTATACTTCATTACCTGATAAGAACGAAATAGATGATCTTGATAAAGCCTTCAGAGGGGAACTACAGGAAGCGGACTAAACAGCAACAATTAGAACTAAACCCGGAATAATCAATAATTTTCAAGATATGAAACGTGAAAAAGTAAAATCCTCCAACATCGCTTCAGCAGGTTATGATGCAGGAAAGAAGCACCTGGATATTGAATTTGTAAAGGGTGGCCTTTACAGGTATTTTGATGTGCCGGAAGACAAATTCAGAAACATGATGAAAGCCGAATCTGCCGGGAAGTTCTTTGCCGCTGAGATAAAGAACGTTTACAGCTCCGAAAAGATAAATACGCTCGATTATGTCATTGACAGCCTTAGCGACGATCAGAAGAAGAAAATGATTGAACATTTCAATTCGGTTTATAAATGCAGTGTACTGTCTGACCACGAATACAGGATTGTTTATCTGGCATGGCTCTGGTCCAACGGTTTCGTCTACAAAGATGAGAACGGGTTGAGCATGATCGATGAGAAAAATTCCGACCTGCCTCTTAATGCTTTTGAAATTACCATTGAAGATGAGAACAAGGGAGGGGTAAATCTTGATTTGATGCATACGTTCTACAGCATTGAGAAAATAGCCCGGCTTACCAATTGGAATGATAAATAAATGTAATACAATACACTTCTTCTCAGCAATTGGATCAGAACCAGTACGAACCATAAACTGGCTGAGTTTCTGTTTTAAGTTGATGAGTATAGTTGAGGGAGTTTTGTTCCGTCTTCCGATCGCGTTGAATTCAATGGGGCTGGTGGAAACCCGGATTATCTGGTGCCGTTGCTGAAGGGAATCCAGATGAAAAGTAGCAGGCGGAAGGTCGCCAGAAAATGCGTAGTGGGAAATACGGGGAAGACGGAACAGAAAAATGAGAAGAAATGAACAATGCTAAAGATTTTATAAAATAGCCGGAAGTGAGACAAGCAACTGACAATGCCCACAGCATAGGATTTTTAATGCTGGTAAAAAAGCCGGAACTTTATAACAGGGCGCTGAAATATATCTATCCGAATGTAACCGATACACCGGGGAATGAAGCTATGGAAAGGCTGAAAGAGTTCCTGAATGATAACTTAGATGATTCGATAAAATCAGAACTGTTAATATACAACGATAAAATCCCCTATGACAATATATTTCAGTCTCTTTTCCTCTAGTCTGAATTCAAAAAACAGGGGAATAATGTGATAGTGTATGTCTCTGACAGGCTAGTCATTCATGATGAAGCAAAAAAAGACATTAAACAATTGAAATAACAGATCCTTTTTCTGATCAAGTACTTGAAAATGTAACGTTATCTTCAACAATGTTTGTAAATTAAGATGGTCTGTTTATTAAGTCAGGAGCAGTTTGTAATTAAGAATCAAAATTCATTATGGCAAACGTATGTAGTCAAACCATTGAACTTTATGGCCCGGCCGATAAGATATTGGAGGTAAAAGAGTTCATAAAAAGTTTCAAGAAAAAAGACTATGATAATGAGTCTTTTTGGACTGATGTATTTCCGATTTCAAGGTGTTCTATGGATGGGAATAATATATTTCTTGAAACTAAATGGGCTCCGGCAAGCATTACTGACATTTCAAAGGAGTTTCCTGATGTTGGTTTTTGTTCGATATCTTTCACGGATGGAGATGGGACAGAAGAAGTATTATATATGATTGAAGGACACGTTCTTTGTTCAGTATATTTTAAAGTACAGTCCCCCGAATATTGGGAAAGTATAACAGGAACCAAGATGAAGAATCGGAAATTATTGAAATGTAATAGTTAGTACCTGATCTGACAGTTGGGATATTTCAACTTAACCTTTAATGATCTGCTCGACAGGCAGATCAGTATCGTTGGTAATGATAATGGTGGGTTCGATTTTCCCGTTACCGGTAATAGTGATTTGCCGGATCTCCATCAATGTAATACATCCGGAGTGCTTAGAACTGTTTGTGAGCCACCGAAGTGGCAATTCGAAGAACAATTTGATATCCATGAATTTAATATCCCGTATTACTAAAAAAGGATGTAGGAATCACTCCTATTGTTTATGTTAGACATTACCAGCCGTATCTTGACTGATATAAAAAAGACCAATACGGTAAATTACTAACGTGAAAAATCTGTGATGACATCTGCATTTTGCATTATTACAGTGTATTTGAGAAATATATAGTATGTGTCAACCGTTTATTTAAAAAGAACCATCAATGGCAATAACACTATTCATTTATCTTATAAATGTCCTGACTTGTGACAATTAGTGCGGTAGAAGATTCCACTTTTTTACCAATGGAGCTAAGTTACTTTTCATAAGCTCAGTAGCGGGTGAAGTAAATTTGAAGGTTTCTCCGGTTACATTATCACGTATGTGAGACTCAGTAATGTTCCATACCAGCAGCCTGATATTTCTCAGAGACATTTGAGTGGTCAGCTCCAGATATTTTTCAATGATCAATGCCAGGAAGCAGATCAATACATGGGTTCTGATAGCCTCTTCCTTCTGATGGTAAACAGGCCTTGCTTCCAGATCATACTTGCTCATTCTGAAAGATTGTTCCACACGCCACAGGTGGTGATATCTTTCAATAGCTTCTTTTGAAGATAATTGAGATGCAGGCAGATTAGTGCAGTATCCCTTAATCCCCAGCAGGAGTTTTCTTTTCTCAATCAGGGCAGTGTTAAGCTCGATTCTTTCTTTGGATACCCTTTTTATGAATCTGGCCTTGGCGCCTGAAGATTGTTTAGCAACCAGATCTTCTGCTTTCTGGACTAACTTGTTCAGTTCATTTAATTCCTTCTTGTAGCGCGCACTGGAGAAGTCACATATCAACTCACCATGTCTGGAATGCAACCTTGTTATGGCCCCGTTCACTGCGTTTAACGCACTATTGATTCGCTTTACCATACCCAGATCAGTATTTGCCAGCCGGGCTCCTACAATATAGGACAAGCCCTTATTCCTGAGTTCAGCCAGCCTGTCATCATCGAGCATGGCTGCATCAGCCACTATTATTGGCTTGGCATGGGGGTGTTTGGCGATAAATCCCTCCACCACTGGAAGCATAGTCTTTCCCTCAAAGGTGTTGCCCGCAAAGACCTCGCAGGCCAAAGGAAAACCTGCTTGTGTAACCAAAAGGCCTATCACTATCTGAGGTTGCTGTGATTTGTTGTCTTTGCTAAATCCCTGTACCTTGAGTTCATCGGGCTTGAAGGACTCAAAATACAGAGTGGTTACATCATATAGTATGAAGTAAAACTGCTCCTTAAATAACCCCCTGGCTACATCATATGCCCGCTGTTCAATATCTGCTTTCCAGGATATGAGTTTGGGTAGTGTACGATAAATCCGCTGTGAGTACTTTATCTCAAAATAGCGTGAAAGTAATTCAAGAGAACGAAGTTTTGAGGCTGGCTCAATTAGCCTGATAATAGCCAGATCAAGTAAGAGAGAGGGCAGATGGGTCAATTGACATTCCCCGAGACAACTCTTAAAAAAATGGTATGCAAAATCGTGGGTAACCCTAACACATTCGCTTCTTTCAACAATTAGTACATTTTGCTTTGGCTCGGGAAAAAGATTTGACTGAAGGGTATATTTCTCAATCCATTCTTGTGCCTTGGTTATCAACAGGTCACGCTCAAAATCATCTTTGGCGCTGCCTATATGCTTGATAATTTTTGCCCTGTGACCAGTATATTGAACCACTTGTATGGCTGTGGATCCCGACTTTGTCTTAACTTTTCTAACCCTAAGCATGGTATAAAAATAGGCGTTAGTGCGGTAAAAACCAATTAAATAACTCTTTTATCATTCATATTCAGTGTGTTAGAAAATGAAACCGCACTAACTCTGCAAGGCGTCACAAGTCAGGATAAAAAAGACCAATACGGTAAATTACTAACGTGAAAAATCTGTGATGACATCTGCATTTTGCATTATTACAGTGTATTTGAGAAATATATAGTATGTGTCAACCGTTTATTTAAAAAGAACCATCAATGGCAATAACACTATTCATTTATCTTATAAATGTTTTAGTCTATCTGATTTATATCATTTTATGAATCTGCAAATACTACAATTATGAAAATAGTTCAATGTGAACCCGAAATGTCTGTTGACAGGATGTATTGTCCTTCAACTGATGAGGAAATTGAAAATGAAATAATCTCAAGACAGATAAGAGCAATAAATAATGAAAGCCAAATAATAAGCACTTAAAACAGATAGTCAGAATGAGTAGATTAAAAATGAAAAATGTAATTCATGGTTGATTAGGTCGATGCATATTACCACTACCATCTTTACTAAAAGACGTTTATAAACATTTTTTACCACACCCACATGAAAAAAATCACAGCTATCATATAATGCTATCACATAATGATTATATCTATCAATTATTTTATTAGAATGATGTTAAACTTTAAAAAGAACATTATGGAAAAAGATTTAAAAGATTTAAACCAAAACCTCAACTCACTAAGGCAATTTCTTAATTACCTTTTGAGGACTGAAACATTTTCATCAACAGATAAAATTATTTATATCTTTCTCGTTGAGAAGCCAGAACTCTATAAAAGAGCTTTGCAAGCGGTATTTCCGGATAAATTAGCAAAACCTTCTGTAGAGGCTCTCTTACGGTTAATGAAATTTATTGACGATAATATAAAAGAATTTGAAGAAACGAATATCTATAATCAAGATAGGAATCTTAATTATAATATTGTCTTCCAAGAATTGTTTTTGTGAACCAACTGGGTAAAATAGTGATGTCCAGTGTATTAGCTTCATAATTCATCGGACGAAATTATAGACAGAAATCTGTAATTTTATGATGATGAACAAGAGAACATTCAACCAAGAAGAGAAGCTTCGTGGCATACCCGTTCTTTTGTTATTTTAATCGGACACTATTGGATAAAAAACCAAAAACTCATTCACAAAAGTAAATCAAGTAACCATAAAGGGAAACCCAATTGCAAAAGGCATTTTTTATTCCTAGTTTTAAGTTTATGAATTCTTTAAGAAAAGAAATACATTAAAGAATTGTTTGTCAACTATTTCGAACATTGTAAATGAGAAAGATTAATTGGCAGTTCTTCCCAAAATCAGAGGCTATACCTTTACATTTGAAAGAGGTTGTGACAATTTTTGAAAAAACGAGAATTCTATTAGTTCCTGAAATCATTAATATACAAGTAATAAAGTGTTGAAGTTATTAAGGGTAGATTTGGAAACAATAAAGTATCAGATTGAAAAGTCAAAGAAACGGAGTGATAAAATTAATGTTCCCGTGCTTTTTGGAAGAAATGGTTCAATAGAAAAGGCCTTTGATGCAGATGGATATAATGAGTCGACAAAGTCAGTGATAGAAATTGATGCAGGAAGAGGAGTTACTAGTTATCAGTTTTTAAAGGATTTTTTCCAGGCTTGTATGATGCATGAAGTAGAATATCTAACTATAGCTGTCAGGAACATTTATAAAGATCAGAATGATTTTGAAATAGTTAACCGATTCTTTAGTGCTCTTTATACAAGTAGCAGAATTAAGCTGCCCTTAAAGTGGATTTTAATTGTTAGATATTGAAATGAAGGAAGCAACAGTTTTGGATATATTTTGCGGAGCTGGTGGATTTTCAGAAGGATTCAAGCAGCAAGGTTTTAAAATCGTCATGGGAATTGATAGTTGGGAACCAGCGATTAAAACCTTCAATCACAATTTTGGTCTAAATTGTAAAACTAAGAACGTTCTTGAAATAGCTAGATCAATAGACGAGATAGAACAATTGCCTGATACTGATTTAATTATAGGGAGTCCACCATGTGTGAATTTTTCAAGCTCTAATCGATCTGGAAAAGCGAATAAATCAAGTGGTATTCAATTAATAAAAGCATTCTTGAAAATAGTAGCAGTCAAGGCTTACAAACCAAATTCAAAATTGAAAGCCTGGTTGATGGAGAATGTTATCAACTCAGCAAATTATGTGAATGACTTTTATACTTTCAGAAATCTTGGATTATCAGAATGGGCAAGACTGAATGGCCTCAACCCAAATAAAAAAGCTATCATTTTAAGGGGCAATGAAAAAATAATCAATGCCGCAGAATTTGGAGTACCACAAATGCGAAAAAGATTAATATTCAGCCAAATCCTACATAGTGACAAAAGAATTGTCCCCAATAGGACACATAAATCACCTGAAGAAGCAGTGGATTTAGATCCATTTATCACTCTAGGATGTATAAAAAAATCTCTTCCAGAACCGAATAAAGAGTTATCAAATTATATAGTAAAAGATATTCTATACAAAGGAATTCAAATAAAACTATCAGAATTGTCTGATCATTTTTATGATACTGGTCTATTCGAGTGTGAATGGAAGCAATCAAAATTCTTGAAGACAAACCATCCTTATATGGGTCGTATGGCATTCCCGGAAAATGATAATAAGCCTAGCCGAACCATAACTGCGACCAACATAGGTACTTCTAGAGAGGCAATAATTTATAAATCAGAATTTAATCGGAAAGGAAATGGTGAATTCAGAACACCAACTATCAGGGAGCTAGCCTCTTTGATGAGTTTTCCTATAACTTATCAGTTTATGGGAAGTGAAGGAATCAAATGTAAACTTATTGGCAATGCAGTTTGTCCTTTAGTAAGTAATGCATTGGCGCTCGCAATAAGGAATGAATTTGGATTGACTTCTTTAAGAGCATTGATTATTAATGAGAAGCCTGATTTAACAGGGATCAACAATTTGAATACTTACTCTCCAAAAGAATTCAAGAACAACCCTAGAAGAAATAAGGGATCTAGATTCCGAAGGCATCCTTTTAAAGATGGGAATATTACTATCACAATGTCTAATTATGATATTAAAAATGAGGGGCAAAACAATGGTGTTTGGATGACCTCAATTCAATATGGTAATGGACATGGTTTCCCTTCATATAATATCCCGGATGGATTATATCATAGGCTAGGAAAGACTATACAAAGTTATAAGAATGGGATGAAATTTCTTGAGATTATTCATAATGACTTTTTAAATAAGATAGGTAGTAGTAAACTCCTACAAGAATTATATGAATCTCAAATGTCTCTTGGTGCGACTCTTGAACCGACTAAATTAATTGAAGAATTAGGATTAATTATTAATGATCTTGAAGTAGATGATGATTATTTCTTTCAGAATGGTCAAGAAATATTCAAAGGAAAGAGTAAAGTACCTTTAAAACAGTTGTATGCTCTTTATGCTATCAATTTGGTAGTCACATTTGCGAACAAAAGTTAAATGGCAATAAAGTTCATAGATAATTACCCAAAGAAGAACTTGGAAGATGTTATTCATGATTCTCATGGTTATCCATTATACGGAGAAATTTGGGTTTATAAAGAATTACTGAAGTTCAATGAGAATAATTTTCTTGGTGATGAAATTTGGTATGTAAAGCATAATTACAATTTATCTTCTCATCCAGCCTCTGAAACAAAAATTGAAGGTCAAATCGACTTTTTAATACTTAATAAATATGGGTTGTTAATAGTTGAAGTTAAAGGAGGAGGAATTGGGATTGATGAGAACGATTCTTGGTATAGCTATAGGCTTCAGGAAAGAGGTGAGAGATATGTTTCTCAAAATCCTTTTACTCAAGCGAAAGAATACGTTCATTCGTTAAAAGCTTTAATTGATTCTAATGTTTTTATTTATCGTGCAGTAATCTTTCCACATGAGAGAAACTTCAAACTCATTGGGCCACAACTATCTGGGTACGAATATTTGTTTTTTTCAAAAAGACATCTGGATGAAAAGGCGTCTGATTATGCAAAGAACCAAGGATTATTTGAATTTCTAAATAGGCTTCCTTATGAATCCAGAAAACATATCCTCTCACAACTCTATCCTCAAATGGATAGACAGACTCTAAACGAAAGGATTTTTCAAAAATTCCCTTTATTGAGTAGGAAAGAAATAGAGCGAATCCGTTCCGAACTATGGCCTATTCAGAATATTTATGGTTTTGATCCCAATAAAATTAAGGATGAAATATTATTAAAAGAGAATTATGAGATTTTAAAAGGTCTCAGAAAAAACAGGAAAGTAATAGTTCAAGGAACTGCTGGAACAGGCAAAACGACTCTCGCAACAAAATTCATCGCTGAAAAGTTACTTAGGCAACAAAAAGGGATATTCTTATGTGCTAATAGATTAGTAAGATCTAAGCTTGAGTACTTAATTGTAAATGAATATAAATTAGATTCTAATTCTATTTCTTTTAAGGTCTTTACCGAAAATTTTAATTTTAACGATTATCAAGAAGGATTGGATTTCATAATCTTTGATGAATGTCAAGAATTCTTGGTAAAAAACCTTTTTGAAATTATTCTTGACTTAGATAAAAAATTCTCGAATCCCAATGTATTGCTGCTTTTAGATCCAGAGCAAACTATACTTCAAGATTTCAAAGAACTTGATTGGTATATAAATTTCTTTATCGAACTTGGATTTGTTCATTATTTATTTGATACTGTTTGGAGATGTATAAGAAACCCTGAACTCATCGAATTCACATCATGGATATGGCATAACAATTTAAAAAGAATAACAGAATCGCAGGTCGTAGTTATGGCATCTGATTTAACAAGTAAGTTAAAGGAGATTAAATCTATAGTAGATAGGTTTAATAATAAAAGGTCTGATGTGACAATACTGGTTATAAGTGCACTATTTGACTCATTTGATGAAATAGTTAGGGATTACTTTAATAAGGATATTATGGAGTTGACTTCTGAAAACATCAATCTTAAAACTTCAAAAATAAAATATACAACACCAATTAAATATAGAGGTCTTGAATCGGATGTTATAATTCTAATTACATCTGAATTTACTGAGAAAACAAGAACGGAAAACTATGTGGGAGCTACTAGAGCAATTTACAAATTGAATGTAATTTTATGGAACTGAATAAAGTCCCTGAATTCAATAAGATCGATTCAATAGTTCATGATGCATTGTCATGGAAAATAGAATCAACCAAGAAGTATGAGCTTCAGGTTCTGGGTAAATACTATTACCTTCTCATCCTTTCAAATAATAAATCTCTATCAATCAAAGTCCCTAGATATGATTTCAACTTTTTAAATCTCATCACGGAATACATATATTATCTTGATCTAACTATAAAACTCTTTATCGAAGAAAGAATTCAGGAATACAATGGAACTGTCATCTTTGATATTTTTAGGTTTTGTAGAATGCATTCTAAGGATTTCAATAGATTAATTTTCCCTTTTACTGAGGTAAATGAGAATGAAATAATCTATGGGACAAATTCCGAATTCGTAATATCAAGAGAAAAATTCATCCCAATTTTTGACCCAGATGATACTGTAATCCTTCGGTCACTGCAAAGGGAGCTGATTATAGGACTATTCAGATTATTCCATGTAATTTCATCTAAAAATCTTATAAATCATCCTGTTCACATTGACCTTAAGGTATTCTTAAGCTTATTCCTTAGTAAATCCTTTTTCGAAAGGAATAAAGGAATCAAATCCCTTTTTATAAACTACAAAGACAGACTTAGTAGTAGTGAACAGGAGTTAAGGAGTTTTGTCTCATTTTATCGTAAAAATGGGAACTTGTCAAACGTACTGATAATCAAATATCCCTACTATGTAGATATTGATCCAAGAATATATAAAAACCTGGATTCAGTAAACAAAATCTTTGAGATCAATTTTAAAAATAGACTTCTTTATATAGATGAAATTAATAATCATGAGTTGTACTTACTACCAGAGGAAATACAAGGTGTTGAGACAAATGCGTTATCTTCAGTAATTGAAAGCTACGAAATAGTTAATACTTATCATTCTCCAGAATTATTCCAAAAATTAATGGATCTCAAGGCTAAATGGAAATCTTTTGAATTTAACAAATATTTAACCCCTTATCCAGCATTCTGGTTCATGATTATTAATAAAAGTGAGGATTGTCAATTCTGGAAAACACAATTTACTAAGAATTATCCTCAAGTTCAAGGAGCTATTCTAGATGACATCTATGGAATTATTGAGATCATTTATGAAATAGATTGGCTGAAGAATTATTTACAGATTAAAAAAGAATCGGTAGTAATAATACCTCATTATTGGTATAACCTTTCCCAATCTGTAAATCTCCAAGCATTCATAGAAAATGAACTTAAAACAAAAGTGTTTGAATATCTGAGCGACATTAAGGAACTTCCATCTAATGGAGGAAATATAGAAGCGATAATCCTTGATCCATTCAATACAATAACAATATCTAATATTGTCATCAAGACACCATCTTCAATCAAATATAGGCTACCAGTACCTGATTTTATATACTTCAATCATCAACCTTATATAAAGTACTTTATAGCAAAGTATAAATATGAGGCTTTAACTTTGGGTGCACGTGAGCATTATGATAGTACTCACATCCAGAATATTGAAAATTGGCATAGGGTTCGATCTAAGATTCTACAAGATTGTAAAACAGATTTGACTAAATATAATAGGACTTATGGACAAAACGAATTTGACAAGGAAGTCGAGCAAGAACTAAAGGATTATGAATTAAATGAAGATGAGATAATCGAAGAAACAACAAAACTAGTTGATAAAAAGCGCACCATGGATAAATTATGTGAATCAATAATAGTTATTTCAACAGAAGATAAAGTTTTTGATCTCAGGCCAAATTCTAAGGTAATAATTCTAAATCAGGGATACACTGTAACGACTAATGCATTGATTTTGGAAGAAGGTATGTCATTCCTTCCATATTCTGAATTAAATAGAGAATATAATAAAGATTTTATAAATAAACTATCACAAATTCCAGATTCAGCGAAGACATGGCAAATAAAATTGAATAATCTTAAAGAGTCTGGTATTGACGTCTATGAAGCTCTTAGGAATAATGGTCTTTCAATTATAACTAAGTATCATTTCGATAATGCTTATCTTTTGGAATGCGGTAGTGTTGATGATGAACATTTGCCTACCAACCTTCCACGATTAAGAAGTGATTGGGCGTTGATATGCAAGTATTTGAAAATTAGTAAATCTGATGAGGATTTGGCACGGGCTTGTTATTACGGGCGTAGAGACATAAACAAACTTCAAACTGCTTATGCCAAGGTCTTATCATTTATATATGATAATTTGTTACTTGGTGAGACAGAGAATAGTGAATTGATCATGAAAGTATCTAAAATCCTCAAAGAGGAAGCAATTTTTGAAATAGAACATGAAATAGATTTTATGGGACTAGCAAAATCTCTTATTCTATCGATAAATGACCATATTGAATTTTATGTAGTTAAAAGCATTGAGGTAGTATAATCAAATGTTAAAATAATGAATGATTTCTTAAAAAAACGAGATGATCTCGAACAGTTCTTAAGAGAGCAAATAATTGGTCCTGGAGCATTCAATAAAAGGTATTTCCTTCTCAATAATTGGGATAATTGCGAGTTTTCAAAACTCAGTTTAAAGAATTGTAAGGCAATAGATAATTGTTCTGAAATTATTACAGAAGTTCCAGCATACCAATATAGTTCAGCAATCCTATTCCCAAAGACTTCTTATACAGATTCTGGAAACGCACAAGAAGAAAATGTTTCGATTTACCTTGAAACCGATGAGAATCCTAGTGAAAGTATAGATGATAATGATTTATCAAAATATGATGAAAAAAACGAAAGCCTTTCAAGTAAGAATCAAAACTATCCCAACACGGTTGGCCTTTCTTTTGCACTAAGCCAAGAACGATCGATAAGTAAAAGTATTTCATGTCAGATTTCATTTAGAATTTATAAACAACTTAACAAAAAACAGTGTTTACAGAGAGAGTTGGGTTATTGGATTAAGGAAAATCATGAAGAGATAAAAAGCGTAATAGATGCATATTTCAAAGATGTTTTTGAAGTAAAAGAAAAAGACAATAACTACTTCATAATATCGAAGAAAATGGATTTAGCAGATATGCTTTATGAAATAGATTATGTATTGACTGAAAAATATAAGAGAGAGCGTGTTATACCCATATTAAAGGAACAATTTCCAAATGTTAGGCTTTTTGAGGAAACTACCAGAGAGTATAATAATAGGACATATCATATTAATAAGATTTTTGATGAGGATTTAATCGAATTGATTAAATCTGAAGGCGAGAGAGGTTTTAATGATAGATTACTGAATGTCATTAAAGGATTGACAGTATATTACCAGATTAAGGAGATAGTTACTGATTTAAAAACAATTTATAAAAAGAGTAATCCAACGCCTGTTTGGCAAGCAACATCTTATCTAGAAGATGTACTTCTTCCAGATTATAATTTTTCAGCAAAAAACAAGCAAGTTGGAGAGGTATCTTTACAAAGCGTAAAAGATAATAATGGATTAAAACTATATTACCAATATCTCCTTCATAAAAATGGCAGAATTTACATCAAACTTATACTTGTTAATGAGAATGAGCTTAAATTAAAAGAAGATGATTATTGGTTAAACAAGAAGAATTCTGTAAACATTTACTCGTTTTTTGGGGTGACTATGACTATATCTGAAACCGTACCTAATAGCCTGGTCCCATATAATCCACCTAACCTGCTTGATATAGATGAAGAAGAAAATCTCAATAAAATACTTTATAGACAATTCGAAGACTTTGGAGAAGGATATAACACTTCTATTTGTTGGGGTAATAAAGATGTTAAGTTAAAATTTATATCGACTGAATATATACCTAGTCACTGTACCCCAAGTGTAGATTATAGACCAACAAAATACGGAAATGGTGTTGCTCAAAGCAGAATAGACGAATCTATTCTTTCTTTTAAGGGGCTTTCTACTTTAAGCGATGAAAATGATGAACAAGTCCTAAAAAAACTTGAGAATCTAGTTGATTCATATAGAATCTGGATAGAGGAAAAACAAGAGTCCCTTGGAAAAGACAATAAGTTGGATCAGATGGCGAAGGTGTTATTGACTAGGCAAATAAACGCATGTCTTTCTGATTATAAAAGATTGTCGCGAAATATAACTTTACTTAGGAAAGATAAGAAAGCCATGGCAGCCTTTAGAGTAATGAACACTGCCATGTTCATTCAGCTTCATCATAAATTAGAAGTAGAGCAGGCAATCCTTAAATCTAAAACTTATATACCAGAACAAAACCGTCATGATTTTTATAAGAACTTAAGGTTTGAAGATGGTAAAGATTATAAATGGAGAGCATTTCAGTTGGCATTTGTTCTATTAAATATAGATGGGTTTGTTAAACCTTCAGATGATGATAAAATAGTACAAGATGTCTTTGGGTCAAATTGGCCAGAAAGGAATGAAATCGCAGATTTAGTCTGGTTCCCAACCGGTGGAGGAAAAACTGAGGCATACCTTGGAATAATTGCTTTTTGTATAGTGTATCGTAGATTCACGGGAGGAAATCAAGCTCATGGAGTCACAGTACTTATGCGGTATACTTTAAGGCTGCTTACTCTCCAACAATTTCAAAGAGCCAGTTTATTAATTTGTGCTCTTGAAGCAATGAGACTTAGTCAATTCCCTTTACCATATGGATTATCGCTTGGGGACAGGATTACAATCGGGTTATTTGTTGGATCTGATTCTTTACCGAACAAATGGCAAGACTCAACTAATCCTGAAAAAGGGATGGCTTACATTTTAAAAAGAATAGAAGAACAAATTCGAGACACGGTGGAAATTTCAACAAATTTGCCTCACATTAATTGTCCTTGGTGTGGAGGTAATCTTTTTGTTGATAATCAACTAAAAAATATTTCTCCTCATTGGTCTAAAAATTATGGCATTAATGATGAATTATCGATAGGATGTAATAGCAAAGGATGCGTTTTTAATGATGAAACTCTTGGTGTTAGTAATGAGAATTGTTTGCCTCTGAGGCTATTTGATGAGGATATATATAAATTTCCTCCCACACTTTTATTTGGAACTGTTGATAAATTCGCTGTTTTATCTAATTCAATTGATACTAATACTGAAGGGAGAAATAAAGATTCAAGAAGGCTCTTTGGCACTGGTTGTAACCAAAACTTTCTTCCACCAGATCTTATTATTCAAGATGAGTTACATCTTTTACTAGGTCCATTAGGTTCAGCCGTTGGGCTTTATGAAAAAGCAATTGATGATTTATGTAGCCGAACAGATGAAAATGGATTTATTGTCAAACCTAAGATTATTACATCAACGGCTACGACTAGAAATACAGATGCCCAGATTTTTGCTCTTTTTAATAGGAGATCGGAGATTTTTCCAAAGCAAGGTATTCAAATTGACGATTCTTTCTTCTCTAATTACAAACGGAATCCAGTAAATGATGAATATATTTCTCTACGTAAGTATTTGGGATTCCTGCCTGTTGGCAAGACGCAAGTTTGGATGCAAATGCGTTTAGCTTCAATTGCGCTTGCACACAGATTGAAATTCATTGAAGAAAATTTTACCATCGAGTCAGTACTTAGGGAAGAAGGGGATTATTTATCCCAATCACTTGTACTTGATTACTTTCATACGATTTTATCATATTACAATAGTATAAAGGAAGTTGGAAAGACTCAATCTCAATTGAGTCATTACCTGCCTGGTGATTTGAATTTAGTTATAAAGAATACCACAAATTGGAGCATACTGAATTCGTATTTAAGAGGCAGAGATACTATTGAATATTCAGAGCTTACAGGACGATTGAGTGGAAAAGAAGTACGAATGAATTTCGAATATGTAAAAAAACAGTGGGAACTATTTAGTAAGGATAATCCTCCTGAATTTGTGATAGCAACTAATATGATCTCTGTTGGACTTGATATTCCAAGATTTAACACGATGATAATAAATTCAATGCCGCGTAACACTGCTGAATATATACAATCATCAAGTAGGGTATCAAGAGAACGAGAAGGTATCGTTCTTACTGTACACCATCCGTTTAGGTCAAGAGACATCTCGCATTATCAAAGATTTAAGGAATTCCATGAGAAATTCTATAGTTCAGTAGAGCCAATATCCATTACTCCTTTTGCACAAAAGGCTCTTGAGAAATATTTAGCAATGTATCTTGCAGCCGTAATAAGAAATGATGTTAATCTTGGCTTAGGTAACAATTCTGATGCAAGAAAGATAAATGCTGATCTAATAAATAAAATCATCAAGAAGACAGATGCCTATTTTAATCAAATACACAACAATGTAAACTGTCTAAATAAATATTTACAAACAAGAAATAATGGAATACATATCAGAATACATGGAGTTATTGGAAAGGATGAGCTTCACAATGTATTGAACAAAACAAAAGAATTGCTTTTCCAAAGATGGCTTTATAGGATCGAGGATGCTACAGATGAGTTGAAATACAGGGATAATAATTCCAGAACATCTTTATATAATCCAAAGTTTGGGATACCAATGCATAATAATTGGCATGTGATTAATTCTTTAAGAGAAATACCACCCTCTACAGTAATTAAAACAGTACAACAGTAAATTTTACGATAATGGCAGTTAATAATCAAGCGAATGAAGACATCAGCAAGTACAAGTTGTTAAGTTCCTACGGAGGCCCTGGCTCTGTTTTCCATACGACTTACGGTAGCGTTATCATTTCGTGTATTGAAGAATGGGGGTTTATTTGTTTGATCAATGAATGTATTGATAAAGCGCAAGAATTATCTGTACCCGAGGAGGAATATGTAAAAGCTGAGGCAGCTAGAGCTAATATTTTTTTATCAAATGATAAAAGACTGCTAGAGGAATTAAGGGTGAGAAAGGGTTTGGTAAATCTCAAGTATCTAGCAACAATACCTGATATTGAGTTAAATGAAGTCTACAATACAATATCAAATGGATTAACATTTTTAGCAATTAATAGCACATATATGCCAAAGGTGTTTTTCAATAAGAATAAACTATATCGATCTTATAATGAATGGTATCGTATTTGGGAAAATGATAAGAGTGGTTTTCATCCACCTAAATATAAATCTTCAAGAGATAAAGATGGCCAGGTTTCAGTACATAATCTTATTCAGGATAATATAGTCCTTATATGTCAGAATGGACACATAAGCGATTTCCCGTGGTCAAAATACTTGAATTGGAGATCGAGTCATCCGCTCGATAGTAATGAAGTGGTCGATCTTTTCAGTCAACAAGATTGCTGTCCTAACCCAAAGATATATATATCTGAGCAATATGCGAACGCTTCTGGATTTGATGGTAAATGGTTAAAATGTACAAACCCTGGATGTAACAAGAGTGTTTCATTAAAAGGTCTAATGTCTTTAAAAGTTCTTTGTCCAGGACATAAACCTTGGGAAGCAACTGTTGGCAAACATAATAACTATTTTGGTGATAATAATGCAAGAATTCAATTACCACCTCACGAGTTTTGCAAGGGGCAAACAATGATAGTTGCTTTAACAACTGGTAATAATCTGTATTATTCAAGAATTCTTTCAAGTATATATATCCCACAAAGCCTATTTCTTGATGACCACCTCCTTGAAATATCAAGGCTCGAGAAAGAAAAACAACAAGCTATCAAAGATGAAGAATTTTCAATGGCGGCTAAATTGAATGAAAAAATAAAAGAGCTAAAACAAGAACGCGAAAACACCCAACAAAATGACGTGACAATTCTGAATGAATCAGATAGGGATAATGATTATAAGTTTCAAGAATACAATGCATTAATTAATAAAAATGAGATTGAGATTAATATCGATGATGATCTAATCGTTAAAGATGTTACATCCAATCTTGAACAAGCGATTAGGCCATATTTCACAAAAATACTAAGAATAGATAATTTAAAAATCTCCTCCATCCAGCTTGATTTTTCTAGAAAGGTACCCATTGATTCAGATACTCAGAATTTGGTACCTAAGAATATTTTCAGATCAGCGCCAGAATTAGTAAGAACCTATCCTGTAATAGAAAATTTTGGAGAAGGAATTTTCTTTGCGTTCAATAATGAAATGATATCAAATTTTAAAAACCAACAGAGCCGTTATAATAGTATGTTCCATAAGAAACGTGATAGGTTTGCACATGGGGCATTGAATTTTGCAATAGAGAATGGCTGGCGTTTATACCTCCTTCATACTTTTTCTCACTTGATAATGAGAGAACTTGAATTTAAGTGTGGTTATCCGACAGCTTCATTATGTGAAAGAATCTATGTGTCGAAAGATCTTAGCAATAATGACCATATGAAAATGAATGGTTGTTTAATTTATACAGCGGAAGGTGCAGAAGGAAGTATGGGAGGTGTAATCGCACAAACATCGACTGGAAATATAAATACCCTAATAAAAAGTGCTTTGAAAAGAGCGACCATATGTAATAGCGATCCCCTTTGTTGGAACTCGACTGGACAAGGACTTTTTGATCTAAATTTAGCAGCTTGCTTTTCATGTGCTCTTGTGAGTGAAACATCATGTGAACTCCGAAATATATACCTTGATAGACTAATATTAGTTGATCCTGATTATGGATTTTTTAAGGGTATAATTTGAAATGATGAATTGGGAACGGGAGATTATAAGTTTATCTGATGAATTCAAATCAAGGTTTGAAAAAGACTTTTGTAAAAAAGGTTTTTTGCAAACTGATTTTGATACTTTATTCAAGGACTATTATCAAAAAACATCAAATCTTTATGAAATAACGATCCAATTTAATACCAAAATCAATATTTCAGATTTAGAGAAAAGGCTAATTGAATTTGATGAAGATTTCATGTTGACACAATTTTCTGGGATTTTTTTTAAGAGACTATTACAGAACCATATTTGTAGGTTGATATATTCCAACCCTGAGCGTAACCCACAATTGTTTAAAGAGCTCTATGATGATCTAGGCGAACTTTTTCAACTAGCATATTTTGATAACATTACGATTCATATTTGTAATGAATTTAGAGCTTTAAAGGATAAAGTTGGAGTCAGTCTTTCAGACATAAAAGAAATAATCAAAGATCTTAATGAGAGAATTCCAATAAAAAGGAAGCAAAAAATTTTGGACTTCTATAAAAATATTGAAAATGAACTAATCTGTAAAAATAAAACGCACCATAATTATTGTGAATCAACTCTTTATGAGCAACCAAAATACAGTGCGATATTATCGCCGAGTGACCCCAATGAACGTTCAAATTACTTATACAAATTAATCTATCTTAAAACGGGTGAAAAGAATCATTTCTATATTAATTTGAATGTAATTGATGAGCTCATAAAATTTACAAGTAATCCTTTGGGATTAGCTTTATTTATTAATAAAATAGTTAACAATATTGCCACTTTAACCCTCGGAGATCATTTCAAGGTCTATAAGTCTATAAAGTACCTTTCTCAATTTAAAGATGAAGGGGATGGATTATTTAAAATATTGACCATATATGACGAGTTGAGGAAAATTCTAGTAAATGAAAAGCCATCTTATTTAGTTTGTGAGCGTCTGCCTCAAATACGCGATCTCTTATATTATTACTCTGAAGGTGTAATTCCAAAGGAATATACAGATCAAGAATCTATTGCCATCGGGTTGACGAATGCCATTAAAATTAAGGATACCAGAGTAGTTAATTGGTATTTTGAATATTATGATGGATTACCAGAAAATATTGAAGAAATCATTAAGGAACTTAAAGTTACATTTGATGATATTATTGAATATAAAAAGGTCGATGAATCAAAGTCAGTAATCGTAAATACATTTCTTGAAATAGTCTCACTTGAAGTATTCGTGACTAATCAACAATTGTATAACCTAGAAATACTTCTCGACTATTTGAAAAACGGAGCGATTGATCAGTTACCTTTTAAGAAAATAATAAATTTTACGATTACCAAGATAGAGTTGGATTTTGCTGATTACATAAAACTTATAGAATCACTCAAAGATAAAATGGTGAACGAGTCAGTCCGATATTTTTGCAGAAAAATCCGTTTCCGTGTTAGATTTATTACGAGTACATCTATGCTTGAGGCATTGAATACAGAATTTTTCAATGATTTCAATAATGATCAAATTATCACATCAATTAGCAGATTAAGTCTAACTCAATATATAAATATACGTGATCAACTTATAGTGAATTCTTCAATGGAGATAATCAATTCTATTTTAAATTATCTTAGTCGCAAATTCTATGATATTGATTATCTACTTAGTGTATAATCCGGACCAAAGTGTACGATAGTGATTCAAAAAGTGTGTCTGGTGTAGCCATAAGAAAAGGTCTTCAATCTTAGTTTTGCATTATGAAAAATAAATGTTAAACCAAAAAAGAAGACCCATGATTATTCTGGACCAGTTGTGCAACTTTTTTTCTGTAAAATCATAAAGCCACGGTTATTATTTTCTGTGTCATAGTGTTTGCTTCACCAGCAGGAGCGCGCTCCTGCTGGTGAAGCCGTTTTTTAAGTTCAAATTCTTTCAATAAATCCATATTGAGGTATGCTCTTCACTGATCCAGTCCTCATGCCATTCCTTGAGTAACGCTGTAAAGAGCCGTCTGCAGCTGGCCGGATTTGGGAATATCCTCACTACCCTGCTTCTTCTTTTAAGCTCCTGGTTTATCCTTTCGATCATGTTTCCTGTTTTCCGCACTTTTCCGGGACACCCATGTAAATCATTGTAAATCAATATATGTTTATTATTTTTGGGTGTCCCGAAATAATTAGACATGTTCGTCCGTACCAAATTGAACAGCTCCGGAAGTATTAGTGTTCAGATAATTAGCAAGGCCAGGGGGCGTTATAAAGTGGTCAAAAGCTTTGGTTCCGCCACCACACAGCAGGAAATAGATTGTTTAGTCCAAAAGGCCCAGCAGGAGATAGATTACCTTTCCAAACCGCAGGATCTCTTCCCCTCTGAGACTGATAAAATGGTCAAAAGCGTTTTATCGTCCCTTAGCAATTCAAACATCCAGACAGTTGGTCCTGAAATAATCTTTGGGAAGATCTATGATCATATCGGTTTTAATAAAATAGGAGAAGATCTCTTTCGTCATCTTGTTATCTCACGCATTGCCTTCCCACTGAGTAAGCTGAAGACAATCGATTACCTCTCCCGTTATCAGGGAGTATCTCTTGAGATTGATACTGTTTATCGTTTTCTGGATAAGCTCAACAGCCGGTTGAAAGATCAGGTAGAGCAGATAGCTTTTGCTCATACACTAAGAGTTCTTGAGGGTAAGATCAGTGTGGTGTTTTACGATATGACCACTCTCTATTTTGAAGCTTCCGATGAGGATGATCTTCGTAAGACAGGCTTCTCTAAGGATGGCAAGCATCAACATCCCCAGATCTTCATTGGGCTGCTGGTTGGCATGGGAGGATATGCAATCGGGTATGATATTTATGAGGGTAATACTTATGAAGGTCATACACTTATTCCTTTCCTGGAAAAGATAAGCCGTAAGTTTGGTCTGGATAAGCCTGTTGTGGTTGCCGATGCGGGCTTGCTTTCAAATGAGAACATCAAGGCATTGAAGGAAAATGGGTATGAATACATTCTTGGCGCCCGGTTGAAGAATGAGCCGGAGAGGATCAAAAACAAGATACTTCAAACAACCTTCACCGATGGCTCTACGATAAGCATATCAAAATCAGACGATACAAGACTCATAGTCAATTACTCATCGGTCAGGGCGACCAAGGATGAGTACAACAGACGACGTGGTCTGATGCGCCTTGAGAAGCAAATAAAGGCAGGCAGACTTACGAAATCACACATCAACAAAAGGGGTTACAATAAATACTTGCGGCTAACAGGAGAGATAACCATTGAAATTGATTACGAAAAGTACAATTATGATCAGGTCTGGGACGGACTGAAAGGCTATATCACCAACAGCAGGATAAGCAACCAGGAGGTCATGCAGAATTATAAGAACTTATGGTTTGTTGAAAAGGCCTTCCGCATATCAAAGACTGATTTACGGATAAGGCCAATTTACCATAGACTGCGAGAGAGAATAGAGGCTCATATCTGCATTGCCTTCACAGCCTATTGTATTTACAAGGATCTGGAACGTGCTTTGTATCAGGCTAAATCAACATTGTCACTGAAAAAGGCAGCAGAAGTCACTCATAACATGTACCAGATAACTTATACGCTCCCAACTTCCAAACACACAGAAAGCCATCTGCTTAAGATGGATAAAGAGCAGCAGGAACTATACGATATTATCCAGAATAATTTTTAGGGTGTCCCAATGCGGAAAACAGGAGGTATGCTCTTCACTGATCCAGTCCTCATGCCATTCCTTGAGTAACGCTGTAAAGAGCCGTCTGCAGCTGGCCGGATTTGGGAATATCCTCACTACCCTGCTTCTTCTTTTAAGCTCCTGGTTTATCCTTTCGATCATGTTTGTTGTCCGGAGTCGTTTATGATGTTCCACCGGGCATGCGTAGTACACACCAAGAGTCTCCCAGCCGTGTTCCGATACAAAATTGGCCAGATCAGGGTACTTCTGACGGTAATCATCCGAGAGCTTGTCCAGAGCCATTTTGGCTTGTTCATACTCCCGGCAGTCCCATGCCTGCTTGAGCCTGGCATAAAGGTCATCATGCCTGCTTTTGGGAGCACGATCCATCACGTTAACAGCAAAATGACGCTGACAACGCTGCCAGATGGCACCAGGTAATGCTTCTTTATCGCATGATGAATACCCGGATGATCATCGCTGGTAAAGAGCCTTACACCCTTTAAACCCCGGCTCTTTAATCCACCAATATACCGATCCCATGAGTCATTACTCTCCGACCATGAAGTATCAACACCCAGAACATGACGATACCCCTCATAATCGATCCCCAAAGCTATAAGACAGGCTATATCAATGATCCTGCCATCTACACGGCAGCTCTCATAACGGGCGTCTGCCACAACGTACAAATACTCCCTGGTGAAAATCCTTTCTCTCCAGCAGTCCAACTCAGCATCAAGAGTGGTTGAAAACCGGCTGATCGATGTAGGTGAAAACTCTTTACCCATCAAGATCTCTGTTACAACCTTCATCTTCCTTGTAGATACTCTCTGAAAATATGCTTCGGCCAGAGCCAGAACCAACGCCTTCTCACTCCGCTGATAACGCTCCAGAATCGAAGGATAAAACACCCCGTCACGGGTCTGGGGTACCTGCAGAACCAGTGGACCAACACGCGTATACAGAGTCCTGGATTTATAGCCGTTCCTGTAGCTCCGGCGCTCATCTCCGCGCTCATAGCTGCCTACACCAAATAAATTCATCACGCTCTAGTTCCATCAGGCTTTGTATGCCAAGTCTTAGTATCTCACTCATCAGATCCTCTCCCTGACAATATATCAACTGAGATAGTAGGTCATCTGAACTTTTCTTCGTAATTTGCTCACGCTCTTGGAAAGTCATGGTTGTAAGTCTTTTTGATTATTACTTTAAAACTATTTATCAACCGTGACTTTCTTTTACTATTGCTCAACTATACCAATTTTACAGAAACAAATTTACATGGCGACCTTAGCAACTATAAAAAAATGAAAAGATGATTAAACTAATGAAGAAAAAATGGAAAGAATATACAATTGAACTTTTTTTAGTAATGTTAGGTATAGTTATACCCTTCTTGATATATAAAATTAATGATAATTGCCGAAAGAATAAACAGAGCAAAGAATATACGCAAATGCTCATTCTTGATTTAAACGAAGATCTTAAAATTCTTGTATCAAACTTAGACTCGATAAATTCTGATAAAAAATGCATTATTCAATATCTAACCATAGATTCAAGTAAAATACCCATACAGAGTGTGGAATTACAAATAAAAAGTCTTGTGACCAAGATTGTTAAGTATTATCATTTCATTCCAATGAATTCAACCTTTAAAGATCTTGAAAGTACTGGTAACATCTCTTTAATTAAAAGCATAAGTGCTAAAAGAAGTTTATTCCAATATTATCGATTGGCAGAATTAGAATTGAGAATGGAAGATTCTTATGGCCAAGAAATAGAGCAATATTTAAAGCCAGCAATATTAAAATCATTTCCGATTCGTAGACTTTCACAATATGATTTCTGGTATGAAAGAAGTCCAAGGTTTCCAATCAAAATAGATGAAATCACCAATAATGTAGATTTTGAAAATTGCCTTTTGATAAAGATTGATCATTTGAATAATATGATGTTAATCTATCAGGCATTAATCGAAGCAAACAAGTCAACAATTAAAGCTTTGGAACAATAATATGTAATAGTCAGTACTTGATCTGACAGGCAACGTTACCGGATAAAAGCCGCATTAATGGAGCCTGTGAAAATTTTTGTGTAAACGAGTAGCCGCCGGGTTTAAAGACACATCTGTCTCCAAATTTAATGATTAATGCGGATTAAGAGTTAAAAAAATAAAAGCAGCCGCAATTCTGCCAAAGAAATGAACTAGCATTCCTCTGGTAGAACGCACCTTTGACGCTCTTTGAATATCTGTTTTTTCGATGATCCAGTTGAACAATGATTCGATGGGCTGTCTTATAGCTGATACAGCCCTTGAATACAGATCGTTAGCCGCCTTGTCACGATGGATTAGTACCTGGGCCTGGTTTTTAACAGCCTTAACCGGTGTTAGTATTCTGGAATTACTGATTCTTGCCATATCCTTTGACAGCTCAGCATCACGATATATCTTGTCGCCGAAAAAACTACGGTTAGGGATCCTGTTTTGCTTATGAACATTCAGGTCATTCTCAGAAGCCGGAGTAAACACTATACTTTCAGGGAAAGGCAGATGATCCGGCCGGTGAAAAGCCAACGCGTGTAGTTTTAAACCATAATAGTACATGCTTTTAGATGAGCAATATCCTTTATCTGTTATCTCTTTGGCTACAGAAGGACTGCGTTTTCCCGAACAGGTAATTAATAGGTAAGGAATCCATCACACTTGTATTCAGATCACGATCAGGTGGGTAATTTTCTGAAAGCAGTATTTCAGATAAAATCCTGAAAGCTTCATTAAGGCGGTTTATTCTCACATTGAAGGCTTCATAGGATGGCAATAAAAGAAACCAGGAACAGTCGTTCGCGTTTTGATGTATTTGTTTTATCTTTAACCGCTATTCTATGTTCATTGCATAGAGATAAATTGTTATAACTTCCTGATCAGTAAAATCAGGATTGCTATTATTACTGAAACGCTGACATGTGCCTTTTAATCTTGAATCAAATATATCACAGATATACAAATAGATAGAGATTAACTTGAGTTCTTTCGCCTTGGGGATCATGATTAATGATATAAAGTGAGATATGTCCATTAATATACTGATTCCCAAGGTTTTAATCAGATAAAAATCGTTTATTTTATTGACATTCAGATATTTATATGTTAATAACTTATCTATTTCAACTCTTAATCTGCATTATTAAATGAAACTTAAAATTTATCGATATGCAATACGAAAAAGAACCTATTAAGAACGAACTTTACCGACTGCGAAACAAGTATTCGTTTTCTATTGATCCTGCCACTGGCGAAGTAGTCGAGCCTAAGGAAAATGAAGAATTACCGCCTGAAGATCAAGCTATCAGGAAGTTTACTAAGGGGTATATAGGATTTGATAAAAATTATGAACCCACAGAAGCTGAAATGCAATTGGCTGATGATGTTAATAATTTATGGGATCTTTTCGAAGAGAATGTTTATGAATGTCTTGAATTATACGGAACAACTGATGAAATTAAGTTCTTTAAGGTTTTTAAGAACCTGTGTAAAGCATTGAGCGATTTATGGTGGTCCACATCTTATGACTGGAAAACCCAATCAGTTATTATGAGGTTTCTTAAAAACATCAATAACGAATACTTTTCAGAGTACGAGCAAAAGCTCTGGTTCTGTATGTATTTAAATAGTGAAAGTGATTATTCAAAATCAGATATTGTATCACACATTATAAAGAATAATATTAACCTTGACTATCCTTACCCGGGTTATTATTTTGAGGAAGTTAAGAATCTGGTTAGTTTCCATAAAACTAAAGTAGATAAAGAAGCTGAGGTTATAGAAAGATATAATAAACTAGTTGATAATTTTAATTCTTTATTTGGCATGAAGAAATAAAGATGCATAGTGCCTACTTGTTTAGAAATTTTGTGATATTAGTTCAAACTTTCTGGCTAACAGGAATTAAGTGTAGTCTTAAAATACTGCCCGTTCTTATTACTCCATCATACTGCAATTTTTTTTTGCATAATTCTATCAATTCAATAATCTGCTGTGTATTCAGGCTATTCAATATGTTCGCATCAATACTTTTCTTTTCCGGGTATAATCTTTCAGATTTTGACATTACCAGAATTATTTTTTGTTATAAATATTCTTAAAGCCATCCGGATCAAATTCGTGCGGAGTGTCCATTGCCAAACATAGGTACGACTCTTTCGCCTTCTGAGACATTGGTATTCCATGGTTGTTATCAAGCTCTTTGATCAACCCGAAAAATGCACTGTATGTCTCCGCTTCAAGAACTATTGCCAGCCATGCAGGTATACAATCCCTGAACTCTTCCATCTTCAGTGCACTTTCAATCCTGCTTTCCAGGTTTCTGCCTAATTTGTACCGCGTGTTCAGAGATCCGTTATTCTCAAACTTATTACGCGCTTTTACCGAGATCAGGTATTTGTTTCTATCCTTTTCCGCATAATAATCAGCGAAAACAAAATTCTTTTTTATGCTGTTAAGATTCCTGATATCTGTGAATCCATTTTCTCTTAATATCTGTTCAGCAAGTATCTCCCCGATGTCCCCTAAATGTTTAAATCTTCTTCCCTCAACCGGTCCCAGACGAACATGCCTGAAGGCTGGATCATATTTCTTTTTCCTTCCGGTAACAGAATCCCTTCCCCAGTGCCTCTCAAAAAACCCAATCAGCAAGCTGTTCTCCCTGTTATACGCTTCATCATCTTCGGGGATTGTTCTTTTATGCCTGATCTTTCCTATCCTGGCAGCAAGCTGGTCCAGGATTTCCTTTTCAATGAACGGCTTGCCGTCAAGTCCCGGCTCTGACAGATAACCTGCGAAATCATCATTTGTAATCCTGATTGATTTGCTTAGGATCTCAAGCATAACTTCATTCGCGACAGGCTCCCCGGAACTGATATGCCCTGCCACCGAAGCGGCCTGAGACGTATATCCCTTATACCCTGGACACGAGAGGACATGCAGGACCATCCACGGACCAAGATCATAAAAACCATTTTCCGACATGAACTCATATTCCTTTTGCTTTATAATAGTCTCATCCTCCCACCTGACTGCCTCAAATTTCCTTATCCCGGCAAGGAACTTCTGCCGAGCCGTTTCCGGTCCCATTATATCGTTGTGCCCCAACATTGTGAAGTACAAGTCGGCTAGCCCTTCATTACGGAACGACAACAGGTAATGGATCAGGAATTCACGTACATCAGTACTCAGGTTGTAGTATTTGAATTCCGTTATATTCCTGTGATCACACAAATGTATAAGCTCATGTTCCCAAATGTATCTCAATTCATAGCTTTCTTCAAAATGACTCCTGAGATAAGCCTCAAGAAAGTCGTATGATGCATAAAAAACATAACTGCCCTTCTCTTCACTGGAATCGTAAGGATAGTAGCCGATATCTCCGTGTTCCATGCCGATGAGGTCTAGGACTATGGTAATCGACCTGAAATTCAGACCTTCAATCAGCGGCCACAGGTTCCTGCAGGCATCTCTGAACCTGCCTTTCACTATTGTCCTGACTTCATAATCCCAGTCAATTATACAATCCTTATTGGCTCCAGGCAAATCACACATCTCATCCCAGGTGTAATTCCTGGGGCGGAAGTAGATGTCTATTGGAAGATTGTCGGCTGTCATTGGGATCGGTTTATTATTTATGTTAAATGTTGTAAAAGTATCTCGTAATCTTTTTTTACCAGCCGAAGCTTTATGCGTAGGCCGGCAATTGTCCAATCATGCAATCAATTGAATGACCCTGCCCGCTAACTTACTGATGTATCAGCAGCACTACCTTCCCCCTCGCCCTCGATGCACCAATGAAAACCTGGAACTGATTCCTCCTGTCTGTGAGAGGAGAGCTGACCAGCACTACAACATCCCTTTCCAGACCCTTGGCCTTGAGCATGGTGGTGTAACGAATCCTGGCACTTTTGACTGAATAATTTTCCGGGGTTAAAAGCTCAAAGCCTTCGTCCTGCTCCAGGAGAGCCCTGATTTCCGACCTTTCCCTGAGCAGATCGGCAGTGAAAAGCACAATGCAGTTCTCATTTTCTGTTCCTCCCAGTCCCTTTTCACGGACAAGCGCAGTTTTTACCATACGTATCGCCTCAACGGAATCCTTCCATCCGCTGATAGCAACATCCTTCCCGTAATCCTTTCCGGGATCAATGCTTCCGGATGCAGCATCCTGAACGAACTCGTCAATACCGTGACCGGTGTTTACCCTGAGGCTCGAGGTCAGCATATAAGATGCTGCATGATTCCTGAACATGTCGCGGGTACGGATGTAAAGAGACAAGCCTTTGCCATCGGGATAATCCTGACTGTCGTCGTAGAAGATGAACCAGCTTCCGTTCTCAATAGGATTGTTTCCCTTTAATAGGGCTTTCAACATAAGGTCAATACCCTTGTCGAAAATATCCTGGGCTTCGTCGACGATCACAAAATCGTGTCTTTCCATATCTGCCCTTCGTCCCGCTTTTGAAACTGCCCCCTTCACGCATTGCCTCAATTCTCCTTTCTTTATGACCTCATTGGAGGGGATCAGCGATTTGTCGCCCGACTTTTCGCCAAGCTCACAAGCCAGATCAAAGTACAGCTTCACCTTTATCCTTTCAGGGGAGATCTCAAGTTCCGGGTCCGAAAGCTTTTGCTTCATCTCTTCAGCCAGGAGTTCGTTCCAGCAGATATACAGACCGGTCTTGCCTTCATCGCAGGTCAGACGCCTTATTAGATCGACCGCATAGGTCGACTTTCCGCTTCCGGGAGGTCCCTGGATCATGATGCGCCTGTTGCCGTCAAGTCCTTTCAGGATGGCAAGCCCTTCCCTCCTGCGCCTGTCCGACTCGGCCAGATTGAGTTTCACAAGTGACCGGTACAAGTCAGGATCAAACCTGGGAGTCAGTTCTTCACACAATCTGATTATTTCCTCTTCCTCAAGTTCTTTCCAGTCGATTGCCCTGGCTCTCCCCAACCTCCTCCGATCCTCCCTGAATTTGCCGATCTGGTCCTCCAGCATTCTGAGAATCATGGGGGAAAGATTCATGCCACATCCGCGGTGCCAGAGATAGTCAATGCTAATTCCCTTCCTGGCAAAATCACAATCCGGAAAGCAAACCATTTTCCCTACAAAAATATTCCTCAGGCCTTTCTCCATCAGATATTTCTGAATGGCATCGGCATTGCCGTCAGCCTGTATGAAAGGGTCGGCCATTGCCTCTTTGGTCCTGCCACCGGCAAGCTTGAAATATCCTGTCGTACCGTCGGTCCTTTCACCGTAGCCTATCTCCCCTCCCTTCACTTCAATGACCATCAGTCCCAGACGTGTTAATACCAGGAAGTCGATTTCCCCTGCAAGCTGAGTCCTGTGATAAAACGATGAGATCCTAAGGTGATGGATGATATGAATAATCTCACCATCAAGGCTTGTGATGAGCTTGTCGGCGGAACGCTCCCCGGGATCCGCTATGTGCCAGGAGTTGTAAAGGCGTTTGAGCATTGGTCGGAAAATGTTGATATATAGATAAACGGAAATTCCGGGGTTTTAATGTTCATATCACACTATCAATAAACCATCCGGATTGATTTATTGTTCTACACTGTTATCCGGTTAAATCTACTTTTTCCACCATATTCATTACCTGCCTGAAAACCGGCTGTCCGGCTAATTTTATTTCTGTAATTTTACCCATGTTGGATGCTGTTTCCGCAAAAATCGATTTACAACATCGGGTCCCGATAAACCGGGATCCGGGGAGTAGCCTTCTTATTTTTTAGTCGGACACCGGTAATATCGGTATGATTGGTTTTTCTGTCATTCTGCAAGCATCCGGCAGAAATCCTTTACATGTATTCTATGTATGCCCAGGTATGAGTCTGTTTCATTGAGTTCATCCATAGTTACCACGTATTTGGGGAAATTGTCCCTGATCTCAAGCAGGTTGCCGAATTCACGCTCTGCAGTCTCAGGCTTTTCCAGCAGGTAAGCTACCTGAACATATATTCTTTTTCCTCCGCGGCTGGCTATGAAATCAATTTCCCTGCCGCCCTCCGACCCAACAGTTACATCATAGCCTGCAATCCTGAGATGCAGAAAAACAACATTCTCCAGAATCTTGTGAATGTCGGTCGGGTTATACCCTGCAATCACATTCCGGATACCTATGTCACTGAAAAAATACTTCTCCCCTATCTCAAAAATCCTCTTGCCCATGATTCCGGAGCGCCTTACCCTGTGAATCAAAAACGAAGATTCCAGATAACCGAGATAATCTATAACCACCTGAATAGAAATATTTATTTTCTGCGATTTAAGATATTCACTGATCTTCCTGGCAGAAACAATGCTCCCGATGTTGCCGGCAAGAAAAAGAACCAGATTCTCCATGAACTTAACATTCCTGATATTATACCGTGCTACAACATCTTTCAACAGAATGGTGTTGTAAATAGTATTCAGATATTCATTGACAACATGGACGTCACTCCCCATATGGATGAGAAACGGGAGTCCTCCTTCGCGCAGGTAAGTCCTGAATGTTTCAGCTGAATCTTTTATATCGCGGAACATAATGTATTCCGGATAGCTCAGCCCATATACCCGTATTTCGATATACCTCCCTGAAAGAAGAGTGGCGAGCTCACCCGACAAAAGCCTGGCATTGCTTCCCGTGCAGTAGATATCGAAATTCTTTCTGGTTACAAGATCCCGGAGCGCTTTCTCAAATGAATCTATATCCTGAATCTCATCTATAAACAAAGCCACCTTCCCTTTCCTGGCATGCTGCCTGTTCACATATTCCAGGAGCGAAACATTGTCAGTTATCATGGAGAACTCATGCAACTCCTTGTTAATATATATTATACGGGTACCCGGTTCATTCTCCCTGATAAGATCCCTGATCTGCATCATCAGGTAGCTCTTACCTACCCTCCTTTGTCCGGTAAGCACTTTAATCAGGTTTTTCCCGATGTAGGGCTTTATCCTGTCAATATAAAGAGGCCTTTCAATATATTCTTTCATGTTTCAACCATATCGTATTTACTTGCAAATATAGCTATTTATTTCAATTATGTCTGACATAAATTGAATTACTATAATAAGTATCAGTTATATTTTTTGATGATGATTACCATTATTTGCTCATATTGTTCCGGGAACTGAAACACAGGATCAAAATTTGAGTATTCAGAGCGTTCTTCCAGCCAGGAATGTATATCTCCCCCTCGTCATTAACGCCTCTATAAAAATCTAAACTGATCCCGCCGGTTGGCAAGTCTTGCGGTCGTGCGGTCGTGCAGTCGTGCAGTCTTGCGGTCTTGCGGTCGTACAGATCCAGTAAGTTGTTTGGGTAGTGGTGGTTATGAGACTAATGCTGGTTGCGCGGTTATGTAATATAGTCAATGCGCAACCACTTAGAAAATGACGCACTTGATATCCGGAATAAGGCCGCTGAACTGCTTGCAATAATAACAATATGCCTGATTATCTGAAGGATGCCGGCAATCGGCTCAAATCAGTCCTGACGCTTCAGACAAAGAATCCGGTGTTTCAGACAAAGAATCCGGAGGTTTATACAGCCATGCTTCGTCTGATAGGCGGATGAGGATCATAATTTTCCACTACAAAATCATCAACGGTCAACTGATTGAAGGGTTTGTCCGCGATCCGAAGCTGAGGCATGGGCCTGGGTTCCCTCGAAAGCTGTTCTAGGATGGCGGTCACATGATCATACTTTTCCTCATTACCGTCACTGGGAGCATTTTTATTGATCCATTCAACCACCTCCAGATACTCTTCCCTTGCCGATACATTCCTTACTCTCTTCTGTAGTTCCTTGAAATTCTCCCTGTGCCACAGTGTTCTTTTTCCAATACTGGAATAGAAATGCGAATCGCCAAAAGTGTGAATGAATGTTTTAGGAATCATACCGGCACCTTTTGCAATTACATGGGTAAGAGCAGCATAACTTGCTATGTTGAAAGGAACCCCCAGAAACTGATCACAACTCCTCTGATAAAGCTGCAGTTCCAGTTCACCTTCCTCATTTGCAGTTGCCTGATAGAGAACGTGACAGGGCGGCAATGACATTCTTGGCGTATCACCGGGATTCCATGAATCAACAATGTGTTTCTTCCCTGTCGGATTCTTTTTCAGTCCTTCGATCATTTTCCCTACCTGGTCAATCTCAACAAACACCCCTTTCTCATGATCAAAATATTCCCATCTCCTCCACTGTTTCCCGTAAATAGGACCTGCATCTCCCCATCTTTCGGCAAACTCCGGATCTTCCTTCACCCTCTGGCCGTATTCCTTCATTGCCTTGTCCCAGTCGGCAGAATACTTCACGAGGCCCTCAGGGAATATCCCTTCCTTCTGCATCCCGGGAAGATTGGCCTGAAATGCATCAGGTCGCCATATTGGACAGTTATTGTCTTCAAGATACTTGATATTCGTATCCCCTCTCAGGAACCATACCGTTTCATGGAACATGGATGAGGTGAACATCTTTTTCGTAGTCAGCAGGGGATAACCTTTTCTCAGGTCATATTCGTTCTGATACCCGAACAGAGAAATGATACCCGAACCTTTACTGCCTCCCTTGAAATTTGAACGTTCAGATGTAAGGATTGCTCTTGAATGATCTAAATACTGCTGCGCCATTTTTCTCCCGTTTTGATTATTGTGTAAACAAAAATAGCCTTTATTTCCGTTGAGCTCCCAGATCAATGACCGCAAGTACAGGCAAAATTATCAACACCGATTGTTAATCCCTTTCTTAAATGGCTGTGAGTGACTGCTATATATAGAAAGAATGGGAAAAAAGGGGAAAGGGAGAAGGGGGGATTAAGAGACGAAGAGACCGCAAGACCGCAAGACTGCAAGACCGCGACCGAAGAGAGCCAGACAGCGACCGCAGGGAGCCAGACCGCAAGACCGCAGGACCGCAGGACTGCAGGACAATGAGCCTGCTACATCGGTATCACCTGCAGCCTCCGCCCTTTCTCCTGCTCGTAAAGCCGCTGAGCCATCCTGGCCTTATCCTCACTGAAGGAGGGATCCATGGTGTGTGCTTTCATATATGACTCGTAAGCCTTGTCGTACTGCCTGACATACAGGAAATAGTCTCCCTTTGAATCGTATACGTTGGGATTCTTCGGATCAAGTTCAATATACCTGTCGAAAGCTTCTTCCGCCTTATCCTCCTGCTTAAGATTCAGATATGCATATCCAAGCTGGTTGTAAAAGGGAGCCGGATCCCTGGTCACGGTCAATGCCGTCTTTATGGTCTCAACCATAACCTCGGTCTCACCGGTGATCGACAGAAAAGAAATCAGGTAATTGTATGTATTAGGATCACCCGGGTACATGTCAACCAGCCTTCTTCCGATATCGGTGACATCCTCGTGGCCTCTTCTAAGTCTCTCTATCGCTTCCTTAAGCAACTCTTCCCCTTCACTCAGTTTAGCCTTGCAATTGACTGCCGCATAGGAATACCTCCTGAAATTATCAGGCGACTCGTTCATAAGGAAAAACAGGGCCAGATGGTAATTCGCCATGAAAAGATCCGGGTCCTCCCCCAGCGCATCATTAAATGCCTCGATGGCCTTGTCCGTATGTACGGCATCATAATACCTGATGGCTTCATTATACAATGCCAGGGCTTTTTTCGACGAGCTAGTTACGGGCATAAGCTTGCCCCGCTGAGGCCAGGCTACTGTCCCGATGCAAAGCAGAATCAATCCAAATACCAATCTCTTCATTTCTCAGATTTTTAAGTTCAAACCAGGAATGAATCCTGCATTTTTTATGCCAAACCGGAATTGACATGTCTTCAGCAAGACCCGCGATGAACTCAGTGACGGGATTGCCGGATTACTTGTATGCCGATTCTATGAACGATTTATAGCGCGAAAGTATCACGGCCCTCTTTGGCTTCAGGGTCTGAGAAAGCATTCCGTTATCGACCGACCATGTATCGGCCGAAAAAAGGCTCCTCTTGATATGCTCATAATCAGCAAGGGTCTTGTTGATCTTCATAACCTCCCTGTTGAGTTTCTCAGTTACCTTTTTGTTTCCAAGCAGATCCTGATCACCGGTATCTGTCATAATGTCATTGTCCGTGCACCATTCCCTAAGCACTTTCATGTCGGGAAGAATCACAGCCGATGCAAATTTCTGGTTCGCGCCGAAAACAATGCAGTTTTCAATGAAAGGCGACTCCCTCAACTTGTTCTCAATCATCTGGGGGGATATGTATTTCCCTGACGACAGCTTGAATATCTCTTTCTTCCTGTCGGTTATCATCAGATATAGTCCGTCTTTAAGATAACCTATATCTCCCGTATAAAACCATCCCTCGGAATCGATTACCGCGCGTGTCGCCTCCTCATCCTTGTAATATCCCTTCATCACGTGCGGACCTCTTACAAGTATCTCCCCGTCATCGGCGATCTTCAGTTCGGTGTCGTCGATGGGAGTGCCGTTGGTGCCGAGAACATTGTTCACCGGCGGATTCACTGATATCACAGGCGATGTTTCAGTCATGCCATAACCCTGGTAGAGATGAAGCTTTGCCGCCGTGAACAGCCTGATAATATTAGCTCTTATGGCGGCGCCTCCACTGACAATCCACATCTCATGACCTCCCAGGCTGTCGCGCCATTTGCTGTAAACCAGCTTGTCGGCCAGACGGTGCTGAAAACGGTAAAGGAAATCACCGCGCTTGTTGTCGAAGTTGTTGCCAAAGTTCCATGCCCAGCGGTAAATAATCCTTTTTATCCCCTTCAGGCTCTTGCCGGCCGCCTCGAGCTTCGAATACATCAACTCCAGAACCCTTGGTACGGCACAAAACCCATCACCATGGAAACTGGCCAAATCCCTTGCTATCGTGGAAAGGCTCTCGGCATAATAGATACTGATGCCGAGCTGCTGAAACTCGTAGTTCATGGTCCTTTCATAAGCATGGCAGAGGGGAAGGAAACTGAGCATCTTATGCTGCGGACCGGCGGTCTGCCTTATCGCGTGTGCATTAGCATTGAATGTCAGGTTCCTGTGAGTAAGCATCACTCCCTTCGAATCGCCGGTAGTTCCTGAAGTATAAATGATTGTCGCTACATCATCGGGCGATACCTCTCTTTTGTTAGCTTCAATAATCTGATCAAACCTTCCGCGATTCTCTTTTCCCAGGGCAATGAGATCATCAAAACTGAAAGCCAATCCGCAGTCGTCTATCGTCATCACTTCGACGGGATGGTCCATCTTTTCTATTACCGGTTTAAGCTTGTTGTAAAGCGACTTGCCTCCAAGCACTATAAGCTTAGAATCGCTGTGATTGAAGACATGCAGGAACTCACTTTCGCTGAGCGTGGTATAAACCGGCACAAAGACCAGCCGGGCAAGTGTGCATCCCATGTCGAGGTAATTCCATTCGGGACGGTTGTTGCAAACCACCGCGATCTTGTCGCCGGGCTGGTATCCCTTTGCAAGAAGTCCGCTGGCCGTGTTCCACGAGTTCTCTATGTACTCGTCAACGCTGATCTTAACCCATTTGCCGTTAACGATCTTGGCAAAAATGTCGTCCTTCGGGAATTTTTCCTTCAGGATATCGAGGTATTCAAAAGTTCTTGTTGGAATCATAACTTTTATCAAAACTGTAAATGTAAAAAATTAATAAATAAAAAGGATGGAATAATACAAGACCTCAAAATCATATAATTCCCGGAGATTTTATATTTTGCCGTAAAAGAAGTCTCATGGAACACAGACCTGTTGGAAATACCGGCATCTCAATACCTCGCGTGATTTTCGGAACCAGCGCTCTCGGTAATCTTTATTCAGCCTTAAGTGATGAAACAAAAACTGCCATTGTAAGGGAATGCCTTCAGCATGTCCCGAAACCTGTTGTTTTCGACAGCGCGGGAAAATACGGAGCCGGACTGGCTCTTGAAAAGCTTGGGGAGATACTGCGAAATCTTAAAGTGAAGCCCGAAGACATTATCATCAGCAATAAGCTTGGCTGGCTACGAACTCCGCTCACCGGACCTGAACCGCTTTTTGAGAAAGGAGTCTGGGAAGGCATAAGGCACGATGCAATCCAGCTTATCAGTTACAACGGGATACTGGAATGCATGGAACAGGGAAGCCGGCTCCTGGGAGAAGAATACAGGCCACAGATGGTGTCGGTGCATGATCCGGATGAATACCTTAATGCGGCCGGATCAGACGATGATTTTAAAAGACTGTTCCGGAATATACGCGAGGCTTACAAGGCCCTGTCGGTCCTGAAATCGGAAGGAAAAGTCAAGGCCCTTGGTGTCGGCGCCAAAAACTGGCTTACTGTCAGGATGATAGCGGATGAAGTGGATCTCGACTGGGTTATGATTGCCAACAGCATGACTATATACCGTCACCCGAAAGAACTGCTTGACTTCATGGAAAATCTCCATAAAAGAGGAATTGCAATCATCAACTCGGCTGTTTTTCATGCAGGCTTCCTGACCGGCGGAGAGTTTTTCGACTATGTAAAAATCAAACCGGATTCCGATGAGAATAAAGCCAGGTTTATCTGGAGGGAAAAATTTTTCTCCCTCTGCAAAAAACATGATGTGATTCCCGCAAACGCCTGTGTCCGTTTTGCATTGACTCCACCAGGAGTATTCAGCGTTTCCCTCAATACTTCAAAACCCGGTAATGTGAAGAAAAATGTTGAATCGGTCGAAAGCAGCATCCCTGACGATTTCTGGAAGGAGATGCTCGGGAACAGGCTTATTGACCGTGATTATCCCTATCTTTGAAAAACGATACAAATAAAAACGAAGCAGGGATGAGAAAGATGAATGCCGCTGTCCTGACCCGGTACGGGAAGATTGAATGGAAACAGGTGGATATTCCGGAGATCAGCGGAAATGAGGTTCTTGTTAAAGTGGGCTATGCATGTATATGCGGAAGCGATCAGCATGTATTCCTGGGTGAATTTCATCCGCGTACCAGTCTGCCTTTGATACAGGGACATGAATTTGCGGGCACTGTTGCCGAAACCGGATCAGAGGTTAAAAATCACAAAGCAGGCGACAGGGTTGCGGTCGATCCAATAATCTGGTGCGGTCATTGCCCTGCCTGTCTCAGGCATCATTACCCGGCATGCTCCACATTGAAACTGGTAGGCATTGACCTCGACGGCGGCTTCAGCGAGTATATGAAAGTGCCTGAGACAATGCTCTACAAGGTTACTGATAAGATATCCGATGAGCATGCAGCTCTTGTTGAAGTACTTTCAATAGGATTTCATGCCTGCAACAGGGCAAAGGTGGCACCGGGCAACATGGTTGCGATATGGGGAGCCGGCAAGGTCGGACAGAGCATCCTCCAGGCGGTCAGGACAAAAACCGGCAATACGGTTGTAATAGTCGACATCCTCGATGAACGGCTCAAAATAGCTAAAAAGGCTTACGGAGATATTCATACCATAAATGCCGTAAAGGAAAATGCAGTTGAAAAGATCAGTGAACTTACAGAAGGCAAAGGTGTCGACATTGCCTTTGAAGCAGTAGGTCACACCAAAGATCTTCCAGGAGTTGTAAACCCCGTGCAGGGTTGTATCCGGGCTATCAGGGGCGGCGGAACAGTATGTGTTCTCGGACTCTCGGCAGAACCATCACCGCTCATTATGAGGGAACTGATCTGGAAGGAAGGTATAATAATGACCTCACGCGTTTCACACGGTGAGTTTGCTGAAACGATTGACAATATGAACAGGGGAACCCTTAAGCCCGATGCCATCGTTACCGGGATACTGCATCCCTCTGAAACACAGAAGGCTTTTGAAATGCTCGAGAAGGAACCTGACAAGCATCTTAAAATAATGCTGAAATTCAAACAGTGAAAATAGATTCCCACCATCATTTCTGGAAATACAACGAAGCTGAGTACGGCTGGATAGACGACCGGATGGCTGTCCTGAAACGCGATTTCCTTCCCGATGATCTTGAACACTGCTTGCTTGAAAGTGGTTTCTCCGGATCGGTGGCAGTGCAGGCACGTCAAACCACGGAGGAGACACGGTGGCTTCTGAACCTTGCCGGAAAGCACGACTTTATCAAAGGAGTGGTGGGATGGGTCGATCTTTGTTCGGAGGATAAATTAAGAAGGCAACTGGATGAATTCTGCAAGTCGCCGGAATTCATTGGAGTGCGTCATGTGATTCATGATGAGCCCGACGATGGCTTTATGCTTCGCGACGACTTCCTGAAAGGCATCAGCATATTAAAGGATTATGACCTGACTTACGATCTTCTTCTCTTCCCGAAGCATATTCCGCTTGCCCAGATAGTGGTTTCAATGTTCCCGGAGCAGAAATTCGTCGTTGACCATATTGCCAAACCGCTGATAAAAGACCGGATAAGCGAGCCCTGGAGAGATGACATCCGGATGCTCGCGGAGAATAAGAACGTGTGGTGCAAACTTACGGGAATGGTTACCGAAGCTGACTGGAAAAAAAGCACTTCCAAAGATTTTCGCCCTTGGCTCGATGTTGTCTTTGATGCATTCGGAACTGATCGCCTTATGGTTGGCAGCGACTGGCCGGTATGCCTTGTCAGCAGGAAATATCCCGATGTAATCAATATTGTAAAGGACTACATTTCAGGAATGCCCGATGTGGCGAGGCAAAAGATACTCGGATTAAACTGCATTGAGTTTTACAGCCTGGGGAAAAAGTAATATTCAGGAAATGAATTCGTACTGCCAACTTTTATGTCCTGGACCGTGAAACTTTCTCCGTGACTGACTCTGTTTTCCTTCGTTCTGCCACCGCATTAGTCTCCGGCGGAGTGATGCTGTAATACCCGGGCTGGAGAAGGAAGAAAAGACCTCTCTGAATAACTTTAACAATTTGTTCATAACTTGATGGTTATTCACAGTTGTTCATGGATTACCGATCTCAGGGATTTCCTAACTTTGTATCAGGCCAGCATCGTCCACCTTTCCAATTCTGGAATTTAGCACAATAAAATACTGATTAACAACTAAACAATCTTGATGCTGGCCTTCTTTAAGAAGCTGCGCGGACCGCGGATGTAATTATTTTACCGTGGTTTAGACTATTTTGTCAGGTTATACGTTATATATGTGACACCTGCTTGTGGATAAGATACCATTAAGTAAAACTGGCAACTATGGAAACACAGGAAATGTTTATGGGAGTAAGGATAAGCGCGTACAAGCTTAGCCTGGAAAAACAGCTCGAAGAAAACGCCAGAAGGCTCAAGGAACATTATCAGAAAATCCAGAGCCAAATCAAGGAAAAAGAACTGCAGAAAAAAGAACAGAAACAGGAAGCCGTTAACTTCATCTGCGACTGGCAGTAGTAGTTGTTTAACATATTGAAATCTTTCCCTTTTCAGGACTTTCTGTCCTGAGGATAATCGTATATGTATTGCTGAATGAAAACCCTGATATGCCGTAATATGGCTAAAAGGATTACTGTATCACTCATGCTCAGCCCTGGAGGTAAGGGTCTGGCCTGGCATTCACTTTAATTTATAATTTGTGCTTCGTCCGCCACCAGCCTCTTTTTGTAGAATATCCTTCTTCATTAAATCCTGAATATCCCGGAGAGCTGTATCTTGTGAACACTTGTTAATTTTTGCCCATTTTGAGCTTGTCAACTTTCCGTCAAATCCATCAAGAAGTCTGTTTATAATATTTTGTTGCCTGACATTGAGAATTGTGGCGGAATGTAATTTCCAGAATTCTGCTTTACGAAATACTTTCGATAAAGTTTTATCTGTGGATTCAATAGCATTTATTAAACATTGCAAAAACCATAAAATCCATTCTGTTATATCTGAATTTCCTTTTTGCGCTTTTTCCAGTTTCTCATAATACTGTTTCCTTTCAACCCTGATTTGTGCAGACATACTGTAGAACCGCATGACACTTTTGTCAGAACGTGCCAATGTCATATCCGTAATTGCTCTTGCAATTCGTCCGTTTCCATCGTCGAACGGATGAATTGTCACGAACCATAAATGAGCTATAGCTGCTTTAAGAACCAGGTCTGTATCATGCTCGTTTTCAAACCAGTCCAGGAATCTTATCATTTCCGGTTCTATCCTGTCAGAACCCGGGGCTTGATAGTGAACCTTTTCTTTTCCCATAGGCCCTGACACAACTTGCATAGGCCCGGTCGTATCTTTTCTCCAGCCGGCAACTGTGATTTTATTAAGATTACTCCATCCCGAAGGGAACAGCGCTGCATGCCAACCAAACAATCTGTTTTTAGTCAAAGGCATGTCATATTTTTGAGTAGCGTCAAGCATCATTTCAACTATTCCGTCAACATGGCGCTCTGATTCCACTGCTCCTGCAATGTCAATTCCAAGTTGCCGGGCAATTGAAGAACGCACTTGTTCTATTTCCAGAAGCTCGCCTTCTATTTCCGATGATTTTATAACATCTAAAGTAAGAGTATTCAATACCGCTTCATTTTGCAAATCAAAACCCAACGATTCCATTCTTCCAAGAAGTCTGCCCTGCTGATTTCTGGCTTCACCAAGTTTTATCATCACTTTCTCATTGTCCCAGGTGAAGTCTGTCCAGTCTTCTCTTTCATGAATATAAACTATCATTCTCCGCAAATTATGCGACAAATATACTTTATATTCTTCAAAAATGAAACTTTCTCCGCGAAATTTGCTTTGAATACAGGATTTAATCTCCGCACTGTCGATCTTTATGCCTGACGGAACCTAGGCTGCGGAACGGGGGAGCTCATCGTACCTAAGTGAGTGAATAATGTGTTGTAGCGTAGTACTTTAGAATTCGGATATTATTTCCTTGATTGTTAGGATTCTGGTTTTTTCTATGAACTTGATTTCTAACAAATCATTGTCCCCGGTTACCAGGTAATCAGCTTTGCTGTCAATTGCTAAATTTAATAAGAAATTATCTTTAGGATCACGACATTTGTCGGTCTTTGATTTTACTTCTATTATAATCCCATTTTTATCAATAAAATTAATAATTCTTGACAGATCGCTTTTCGAAAAGTACTTTTTAAACTTAGGCCTTTGTGCAACTGCCATGAATTCGTGTAATAACTCCATTGAAAAGACAAGTTTCAACCTATTACTTTCCACAAAGTCGTCAAGGAAACTGAAGTCTCCGGAAATAAGAAAACTAATCCACAAGTTAGTATCAAGGATTACTTTTTTGCTTTTCATATCGGGCTTTTCTGACAGATTCAACCTCCTTAGTAATTTCATCCAACGAGGGAGCCTCATCAGAATACTTTCTAAGGCTGTCCAGTAATTCTTTAAGCTCGCATCTTACTTCTTCTTTCTTAATCCTTATCAGATTCATATCAGCAAGGCTTTTTATCAAGCTTTTTGCTTTGGGATTTATTATTTCAATTATTAAGGATTCCATATGGTTTCATTTTTACAAATTTACGAAATCTATCCTGTTTAGAAAATACTCGATTGCAGAGGTTTTCGCAGCATGCGCCACACGAAACTGACACTCTCACTCTGCTTTACCTGCTCCCACCCCCGCTTGAGCGGGGCAGACTCTCCGGAGGAGGGAATCCAAAGAAACCACGACTTGCAAGACTTGCACGATCCTGCGGGGCAGGACTTCGTCGTTTCACTCCTTAGCCTGCAAGACCTTAAATCCGGATTAAATTGTTAATAACTTCGCTAAATTGTTATTTACTTGGCTATCTCAATTTAACTTCTATCCCTAAATTTGAACCGGCCAGCACCCATTCGCACTTTCCTGCTCTGGAAATTGTATTTGACTAACATAATTGATTAATGCTGATAAAACGGGGTGCTGGCTTTCTTTATTATGCCACCCCCCCTGTCAGCATAATCAGAAACTAAATGCCAGTCCCAGATTGAGGTACGAAGGACCATAGCCCAGCTCGGCCATGGCAGCCATATTTTCACGGAAATAATACCTTGCTCCAACGAACAAGGACCATGCTATATGACTGGATGAGTCCGCGTAATTTTCATAGGGTTCACCTGTTTCCTTAACATTCACAATGTCCCAGCCAATAAGAAGGCCTGCATAGGTATCGAGTTTCTCAATAAAGGGATAATGAAAATTGCCCCTTACACCGACAATAGTGTTCGAATACCTCGCGCTCCAATTTGAATACTCCCATTTGTATGACAAAAATCCTATGTAGGGCCCTACACCGATCGAAGCTTTTT
>Ga0255347_1000431_pt1 | contig 77704 bp, 76 predicted proteins | sample wastewater_treat_2_FD_192479 | JGI IMG/M metagenome (GOLD analysis project Ga0255347, IMG submission 192479) | Wastewater microbial communities from Lulu Island WWTP, Vancouver, Canada - plant24 | ecosystem: Engineered > WWTP > Wastewater > Unclassified | place: Canada: Vancouver, British... | reverse complement strand
GGCGATGTCCCGAACTTTCTAAGGACCTCGTCTGGAAACGCGCTACGATTCGGGTGAGGATGAACGCCTCAAAGCTTGACGAGTGACCTTGCCCTCTGTGCTCGCTGGGTGATTTCAACAGGGGGGGGTGAGCAATTACAGTTCCACGGATGCAAAACCCATCCGAAGGACATGGGCAAGAGCGAGATCGATAGCTTTCTCAGTCACCTGGCTACTCATGGCAAGGTATCGGCAGCCACCCAGCGGCAGGCGATGAATGCCATTGTCTTCCTCTACCAGCACGTCTTGGATCAGCCCATAGCAGACCGGATCGAGCCGGTGAGAGCGAGACGGCATAACCGTCTTCCGGTGATCATGACCCAGGAGGAGGTGCAGCAAGTCCTCAACGAGATCAAGGGCACTCATTCACTCATAACAGGCTTCTCTATGGCGGTGGCTTGCGCCTGATGGAGTGCATAAGGCTGCGGGTTCAGGATCTCGATTTCGACAGGGGGCTTCTGTATATTCGCGCTGCCAAGGGCGATAAGGATCGCACGACACTCCTTCCCGCTTCCGTGCGGGAAGACCTGCAACATCACGTGCAGCGGGTGAAAAGGCTGCATGACGAGGATCTACAAGAGGGATATGGCGAAGTCTATCTGCCCGCGGCTCTTGCCAGGAAATACGGTGGTGCCAGCAAGGAGTTCCGCTGGCAGTACGTCTTTCCTGCCAAAGCGCTGAGCACCGACCCTCGCACCGGGCTCGTCAGGCGCCACCACGTACTCGAATCCGGGTTGCAGAAAGCGGTGAAGGTGGCAGTCGATCGCGCCGGCATCACGAAACGGCTCTCCTGTCATACCTTCCGGCACTGCTTTGCCACCCATTTGCTGGAAAACGGCGTCAATATCCGCGTGGTTCAGGAGCTCTTGGGCCATGCCGACGTGAAGACAACGGAGATCTATACGCATGTGATGAAGAAGGACCTCACGGCGGTGACCAGTCCCCTGGATCGGATCGAAAGCAGGTCGGTGGTGCCAACTGATTGAACGTGTGCTTCCAGCAAGGGTGCATGAAATGCCTTCTCGTGACAGCGATGGGTGATGTGCCAGGCGTGTCCCGGCACGTAGTGACGCTTAGAGACTGTCCAATAATGAATGTCATGGTTGACAGGAGCGTGGGCTGTGCCCACATGCTGCCCCATCGGTGGGCACAGCCCACCCGAAACGGCACTTATTTCTGGACGATCACTTAGCCCCAGCCCGGCCGTACGACGGAGAACTCCGCCTATGGTCACCCCCTCGAAACCATCTGGTTCATGATGAGACAGCATGGTCGCACGGGCGCTAATTCTAAGTAGCGTTCAAGATGAGACTAATAATCCAGGGCCAGCCAGTAATGTTGCGCACTGTTTCCTTCTGGCTTGCAAGGCGTGGCAAGCCCTTTTCGAGTTGAGGGATGACGCCGTCCAGATCGGAGAATACGCGGTTGGGAAATTCCTTTTCTCGCAATTCGTCCCACAGATGCTCTTGGGGGTTAAGTTCCGGCGAATATGGCGGCAGTCGCAGCAACCGGATATTTTCAGGCACCACCAGATCATTGCAGACATGAGAACTGGCACCGTCAACTACCATGATGATGAAATCCTCGGCATGTGCAGTGCTGACCTGTGCGAGGAATGCGGACATCTGTTCCGTGTTCATCTGGCGCGTGATCTTCCAGTCAACATCTCCCGTCCATGGGCTTGCCGCGCCATAGACATACACGAACTGCCGTTCGTAGCCGTTGCAGACAACGGGACGAACCTTGGTGCGCGCACAGCAGCGACGGATACGCACCATAAGGCCAAAGCGGGCCTCATCCTGAAACATCAGGCGAAGGCGTCGTCCCTTGACAGCTTCCGGCTGGGCGATGGCTGCCAGCATTTCGGGCAGTTTTTTTTCCATTCTTCTTGCACAACGGCATTGCTTTTCGGATGTCTCGTATCCGGCGCGACCTTGCGCCACCCGTGCCGCTCCAGCATGCGATACACAACCGATGCCGCCACAGGCCGTCCCAGTGCTTGCGATAGGGCGGCGCGTAGCGGCGAGACCACGAGCATGCTTCCATCCAGTGAGGCCTGTTCCCATGGCGCCAGAAAAGCACGTTCTTCCTCCAGGGACATCAGGGTATGGCGACGCCCACCATGGCTCGTCCGAGGCTGGCTTGGCGCACTGTCCAAAAAACGCAAGCGGCGTTGCAGCCGATGTACAGTCGCCCGTCCAACTCCCAATACGCTTGCCGTTTGCTCCAATGTCGCATTCAAGATCGCAGGCAGCAAGACCGCCTGCGCCATACGCAATGATTCCAGGGTCGTGGCTGACGATGCCATCTTCTGGGCTTCCTCGATAACTCTTGGATCAATCCGGCGTGGTCTTGCCATGGCAACCTCCCGTGTTGAAAGTTCCCATGGATAATAACCGAATTAGTCTCATTGTGAAAGCGACTTAGAATAAAGGGGAGTAAGCGCCATCAAGCCCCAGGGCCGCGGCGAGAAGGTTTGAGCTGCCGGTACAGGTCGAAACGGCGGACGATTTCCCGAACCTGCTCAGCCGGATGGACCGAACGCACCCAGTAGCCATGAGTGAGGGATTTGGCAGGAAGCAAGCGGCGGTCCCGCGTCAGCACGATCCGGCGCTGCGCCAAAGAGATCGCGGCGATTTCGTCATCGCCAAAGCGGTTGGCGGAGAGTACGTCCAATCCCATCATCTGGAGCCGCCGGGCCAGTTCGCCGAGGTTGGCGGAGACCACAAACCTGGTTCGGCGAAGAGGTCGTTCGCGAAGCTTTACCAGGGGCGTGATATCAAAGCTTTCGAACATGGGATACACCGCAACGCGGTCGTCGGGCTGGAGCCGGTAAGCGAAGCCGACCGATTGAGCATTGACGATGATCAAATCGACTTCGGCCGGCGGAACGCCGAAGGTTTCGATGGCATCCAGGATGCGCGGATGGCCGTTGAATCGGTAGCGGAGCGTCCTCTTGCGCTGTTCGGGAATCAGGAAATCGTTCAACTCCTCGTAGAAGCGAAAACACGCCGTATGTTCTACCGCCATAGGCAACCCTCGAAACGGATGTACTCTCCTCCCTGCGCGGCGGGAAACGGCACTCCTAAGGCCCCGTTGCAGGGTCAGTGCCTTACCCTTTACACTAAACCACCAATCGAATGGTTTTTCAAGGCCTTACCTGTTGCCGTCATTTCGGCACTTTGGGGAGGCACGGCCGGCGACTGTTCCGGCTAAGCCCAGGGCCAGAGCTATTTGCCGAAGGAATTGCCGGGCACCTCTCCGGAGGCCTTGTCAAAGACCACAAAGCGGATGGAAATCGGAAAAAAATGATATATTTGATTCGAGATCACAGCTGTTTCCCGAACCGGGCATCTCAGGCTGTCATCCTGACGACATCATACCATTCGAAAAGCCGAGGCCGGGCGGAGGGTATTTGCCCACAATGCCGGGCGGGCTGGGATAAGGAGCGTCATTGATGGTGTAAAACCGCAGGCGGATTGTGCGGAGAGGAGGTCGGGAGATGAAAGAGGCCTTAAAGAAGCTTGCCGACAAGATGCATCAGGTAGACCCTGGGGCCGGCTTCGCCTTTGAGTTCTGGGACGGCGATCGAGTATGTTACGGAGACCTTTCCCGCTCATCTGCGGTGACCCTGCGGTTCAAATCGGCGGAAACAGCGGAAGATGTCCTGACTGATGGCTTTCCGGGTTTTGGAGAAGCCTACATGGCTGGTGACCTGGAGGTGGCTGGCGACCTTCAGGAATTACTGCGACTCGGTCTCTGCATCGGCTTTGATCAGCTTCCGCCCTCACCCTGGAAGAGGTTCCTGTTTTGGCTGCATCGGATTGCCCGCCGAAATACCAGGCACCGCGCCTGCCAAAACGCAGCGCATCATTACGACCGGGGCGCGGACTTCTATTCCCTCTATCTCGACCCCACCCTCACCTACTCCTGTGCCTATTTCCGGAACTCTGACGATTCCCTGGAGACGGCCCAGCACCAGAAGTATGAGCATATCGCCCGCAAGCTCCTGCTCAAACCGGGCGAAAGACTGCTGGATATCGGCTGCGGTTGGGGCGGAATGCTCATCCATGCAGTCCGCAACTACGGCGTAACCGCAGTTGGCAACACGGTTTCACATGCCCAGTGTGAACATGTACGCAGCAGGATAAGGGATCTGGGTCTGCAGGATCAAATCCAAGTCCTTTGCGATGATTACCGAAAGCTTTCCGGAAAGTACGATAAGATTGTCTCCATCGGCATGTTCGAGCACGTGGGAAAGGGATTCATCCCGGCCTTCATGCGAAAGGTGGATCAGCTCCTGAACCGGGGAGGAGTCGGCCTGCTCCACACCATCGGCAAGGATAGGGCCTCGGGGAGTGATCCCTGGATCTGGAAATACATTTTCCCGGGCAACTACTTGCCCACTCTGGCTGAGATCGTGCGAGAAATGGGGACGGCCGGGTTCTCCGTCCTCGATATGGAGAATCTGCGGCTGCATTATGCGCGCACGCTGGATCGATGGGCGGAAAGCTTCGAACGCAATGGCGGGCAGGTGCTTGAGAGGTTCGATGAGGCTTTCTTCCGCATGTGGCGGCTGTATCTGCGCGGGGCGGCGGCCGGCTTCAGGTATGGCGAGTTGCGGGTATTCCAGGTGCTCTTTTCCAAAGGATTGAACAACGATCTGCCGCTGACGCGCGACCATGTGTATTGCCGCTGAAGTGTCACGCCCGAGTCAATGGCGGCACCTTTCAGGGCATGGATAACGAGATCAGGAGGAGATACCGGGCAAAGGCGCCGGTGATCGGTATCGAATCGCGTTATGGAGTTGCGCCATGCGCTACGAGGGTCCCGTCTACCGACCTCCCAGCGAGGCCGACAGCCTGTTGATCCAGGCGACGGTGGGATGTCCCCATAACAAATGCAGTTTCTGCATGGTCTACAAACGCGGTCCTCGCTATCGAGTACGACCGGTGTCCGAGATTTGCGAGGACCTCGAAGAGGCGCGACGGGTCTTTGGGGACACCATCAGGACGTTGTTCTTTCCGGCCGGCAACAGCATTGCAATGCCGACCGAGCAGCTGGCGGCCATCTGCGTCCGTGCCCGAGGGCTGTTTCCCGTTCTGGGCCGGATTACCGTCTATGGCTCGTCGCGCTATATCCACGAAAAGGGACCCGCGGCCCTTCGCCGCCTGCACGAGGCCGGTCTGACGCGCATTCACGTGGGAATGGAAAGCGGGGACGATGAGGTGCTGCGGCGCATCAAGAAAGGCACTTGTCGCGACCAGCAGCTCGAGGCGGGAGTCATGGTGCGGGAGGCGGGGATCGAGCTGAGCGAGTACGTGATCCTGGGAATCGGCGGGGAGGCGCGGTCCTTCGAGCATGCCCTGGCCACCGCCTCCGCCGTCAATGTCATCCGTCCCCACTTCCTGCGGCTGCGCACTCTGGTTCCCAAAGTGAACACCCTGCTGCTGCATCAGATCAGGCGCGGGCGGTTCCGGTTGCTTACGCCCCACCAGGTGCTGCGGGAAACACACACCCTGATCGCCAATATCACCGCTTCCACGCGGGTCTTCAGCGACCATTACACCAATTATATGAAGCTGGAGGGGCGCTTGCCCGAGGACAAAGATCGCATGCTGTGGAACCTCGAGGAGGCCCTGACCTGGGACGAAAGCCGTTTTCGCCCTCATTTCATCGGCACCCAATGAAGCGGGTAACAGAAGGCGAGGGCCGGTCAGCGCTTCGAGCCTTACCGAAACCTTCCTTTGACGAAAAAGACGACGCCCGCGACGAGCTCTGACAGGACGTGCACAGCCCCGTCATTGCCGGGACGAAAGGAAATACCAGATCGCAACCACCATGAACACAATCGCCGGAATCATGCCTGCCAGCTTTCTCCGATTCTTGAGAACGCTCGGCTTTTTCTCTTTTTTAGCCAATTTTTCCGCAGGTTTCGCAGTTCGCTTGATGGTCCTCTTGTTCGACATGGTTATCCTGTCCTTCATTCGGCCCCGGCTCCGCTCCTGCCCGGCGCTGCTGATGGTCTCCGTCCTGCGGCGCCCTCTTGCGCAGTGCCTCACTCCTCGTCGGGGTTCTTGCTCTCAACAGCGTCACGGTCTCCCCGCCGATCCCCCAATTGTCCGTTTCAACTTCATCGATCACCACCACGGTGGTCTTGGGGTTCTTCCCGAGGACATCGACCAGAAGTTGGGTGACCCCCTTGATGAGTTGGGATTTCTGAAACGGGGTAGCTCCTTCCTTGGTGATTTTGATGTTCACGTAGGGCATGGCAGTCGATCTCCTCATTCTTCGGTGAAGTCATGGTCCACGTTTTGAGGATAGGTTGGTCAAGGTTGAGCTGTTGCTGAAGGTTCCATCCTGAGCGCCATTTTGTGTAAAGTTCCTCTTTTGGCTTAAGGGGCTATGTGGTGGTCTGGGCAAACAGTCACTATTTTACCCCAGCTGATGGGAATTGTGGAAGCTGTCTCATGGAATTCATCCCATGGACCTGAGATGCTTGAGAAATTCAATCTGAAGAAGCGGCTGGGCAGCGAGCCGGTAATCAAAGGAGGATGAGCGATGACCTGCAAGATCCTGACTCGTGAGATGCTGGGCAGCCCGATCGATGTGCCGCTTGAAGACGCTGTGGTTGATTTTTCCAGGGCAAAGCAGGCGGCCGATGCGCGGGCTCGCCAGGTGACCGAAGACCCAATGCTGCTGGCCTGGTATGATCGCAGGTCGGGTGAGTTCTCACCCCGGGTCGAGTGAAGCAGTCAAGCCAAACCAGGTTGGTTGGTCTACGCTGAAACGAGAGGAGGAAGCATCGTTATCTCCTTCAATCACGAGGAGTATGTTTTTATCTACCGGGATTGACGGTTCAGGCCCCTTGAAGCCGGCCTTGCCCCGGTTTTTCCGACCACCTGAAAGGGAATTCATCCTCATCGTCGGAAGCCGTCACGCCAGGATTACCGCTCAGACAAGATGCCCCTGAAGACTACCCGGCCCGTCCCATTCCGCCATCTGTTCCCAAGGTGCCTCCTGTAGGCTTTTGCCTACAGGAGTGTCGGCAAAAGCCGTCACCAACCGGTGGCTCTCGCTCGCCCGAAGCCGGAGCGCCAGGCGGGATTGTTTCATCCTGGCACCGTGGCATGGAGAATGCAAAGAACCATCCCGTTGACGCCCGAAAAGGGGGATGGATTGGGCGCAGTCGGGGGCGGACGAGATAAGGGAAGGAGGGAGAGGCAAGAAGATGGTATCCGCTGGATAGTAGCCTTTGGAACGTAGGGTGGCGCTAGGCTGCCATGGCACGACCGAGCCTGGTTCAAAGGCGAAGTGCAGGAGGGAAAACCCTTTGGTAGATGGGCAAATTGAGAAGCAGAGGAGGTATTATGAAAAAGAGGAAAGTGTTGTTGGTGGTCATCATGTTGGCGGTCCTCGCATCGGCCACAGCAATGGCCGGCCAGGGGGGAAAGAAGAAAGGGATGATCGAAACCAAGGCGGGGACGCTGTTTCTCTTCCAGAAATGCGATGCATTGCTTGCAGGTCAAGATACGGAAGCATACGATTTCTTAGGATGTCCCACCGCTGATGGCCCATGGCCCATTCTTCCCACCAAACGATGGGGACAGATGAAGTACAATCTGCTGGGAGACAAGTTCCGGTTTTCCTTTGAGGGGAAAAAGCTTGTTCCCAACACTGACTACACGCTCGTCTACTATCCCGATCCATGGCCGGGAGAAAATCTGATCTGCCTGGGCAGTCGCACCTCCAATGATGCGGGAAACCTTCAGATTAACGGGAGCCTAGATATCCCCACGGGTTTGCCTGTCCCTGAAGACGAAAACTACTCTCCCAAGAGTCCTTCCGGGGCTGTGGGGGCCAAGATTTGGCTGGTGCGTGCGGCGGATGTGGATTGCGTCGGCATTCCGGCGGCAGACGAGACAACGGGAGAATCTGCGGTACCCGCGGTCCCGCCGCAGATGATCGGCTGGACCCCTCAAGACTACCTTTTTGAAGGCAATCTGATCACCTATCAGTACGAGCCTCCCCGGGATTGTTGTCGCAAGAAGTGATCGAACGGTTCTGGCCTGAGGATGCCTCACTGCTGGTGACCAAAATGGTCACCAGCAACTCCAAAATTGTCAGGCCCCTTGTTCCCTCCGTTCCAGTATCGTCTCGACCGCGCGTCATTGCCCCGCGCCCTGCGCGCCGCTTTCCAGCAGCCCGATGAAGGCTTCTTCCATGGTGGGTTTGGGAAGCTCGGGCGACCGGAAGCGGGCTTTCATCTCTTCCGGCGTGCCTTCCGCCAGAATTTCGCCCTGAGCCATGATTACCAGCCGATCGCAATATTCGGCTTCCTCCATGAAATGGGTGGTAACGAGGAGCGTGACACCCTGGTCGGCAAGGCGATTGATGCGGTGCCAGAACTCGCGGCGTGCCAGCGGGTCCACCCCGGAAGTGGGTTCGTCGAGAAAGAGGATCTCGGGCGAGTGCATGAGCGCCGCCGCCAGGGCCAGCCGCTGTTTATAGCCGAGGGACAGCTGGCCGCTGGTGGTGTCGGCATAGGGTCTCAGTTCAAATTCGTCGAGCGCCCAGGCCAGGCGGTCCCGCTGCTGTTTGCCGCGAAGGCCGTAGGCCCTGCTGAAGAAAGCCAGGTTATCGGCGACGGAGAGATTGGCATAGAGAGAGAAATGCTGGGCCATATAGCCGATGCGCGCGCGTGCCTTGGCGGCGGCGCGGCGGAGGTCTTCCCCGGCGACCCGAAGGGTACCTTCCGAGGCGGGCAGGAGTCCGCAGAGCATGCGGAAGGTAGTGGATTTGCCCGCCCCGTTGGCTCCGAGCAGGCCAAAGATTTCCCCGTGCCGCACGGAGAAACTGATCCCGTTGACCGCGTAGAAGTTTCCGAAGCGCCGCTTCACGTTGTCGACGACAATCACGTCTTCGTCTTTGAAGGCGACCGGTTGGCTGATGACCTGGTTGGTTACCACCGGCGCGGCACTCATACGATCCTTCAGCATCACGATGAAGCTGTCTTCGAAACGGGGCGCCACCGGCAGAATATGCAGATCGGGCGCTTCCGCCAGGCTTTGGAGTGATTCCGGAGCGGTCTCGGCCGCCATCACCACCCGCACGCCTTCCGCCTGGATGATGGCGTCGACCACCCCCTTGCTGCCGACCAGCTGTCCCTGAAGCTTGCGTTTCCCGGTTTGTCGGGCCGTTACCTGAAAGGTTCGGCCGGTCATGCGAGTGCTGAACGAGGCAGGCGTTCCCTGGTCGAGGATCTTCCCTTCGTGCATCAGGATGACGTCCTGACAGCGTTCGGCTTCATCGAGGTAAGCGGTGCTCAGGAGCACGCTCAATCCCTCGTGCTCCACCAGGCGGTAGACGATCTGCCAGAGCTCCCGGCGCGACACGGGATCAACCCCCACGGTCGGTTCGTCCAGCAACAGCAGCCGGGGTGCCCGCACCAGAGTGCAGGCCAATCCCAATTTCTGTTTCATGCCCCCCGAAAGATCCCGCGCCAGGCGCCCGGTGAAGGGAGCGAGGCCGGTCATGTGCATGAGTTCCTCATAACGCGGTCGGCGTTCCGGATGGGGGACGGCCTGCAGATCCGCATAGAGGTCGAGATTTTCCTGGACCGTGAGATCGCCGTAGAGACCAAAGCGCTGGGGCATGTAACCGAGGGCTTGCTGCACCAGCAGCGGGTTTTTCACGGCATCGACGCCAAGTACCGTGATGACGCCTTCATCAGGCAAGAGGAGGCCGGCCAGGAGGCGCATGAGAGTGGTCTTACCGGCAGCGTCAGGACCGATCAGACCGGTCACGATCCCATGGCGGCAGCGGGCATCCACCTGATCCAGGGCGCAGACAACCCGCTTGCCGGTATGAAAGCGTTTCGTCACGCCGTGTACCGACATCGCCTCGGCAGTGGGCAAAGATCCAGTTTCCGACATGCTTTCCCTTAACCGCTAAGCTGGGAAAAGGCGAATGACCACTGATGACCGGGTACGGTCGAATGCCGTCGTGAAAGAAGACCGGGCTGGCTCAGTCCCGACTCCTCCTTTGACATTCTGCGGTTCCTTGCTCGATATTCTACAGTTCGCTTTTCCCTCACTCCTTCCCTTTCCCCCCTTCACTTTTCACTTATCTCCCTCTGCCTCCCTGCTGACGCCTCCCACAATCATGCGCAAAAAGCGTTTGAGAATATTCTCCTGCTTGAGGGTTTGAGCCAGATCCTCGGCCGCGATACTCTTCAGCCGTTCGAGGGCGGCGGCGTTGGTGGCGGCCCGCTCCGCCACCAGCTGGGACAGCACCGTGGGAACCTCGGGATGGAGGACCAGCAGGGATGTGAAGGCATCTTCGGGAATCTCCAGCAATTCGGCTTCTTCAGTGACCGTAATGGTTGCCGTGCGCGGCAATCCCGTCATGAGGCTCATTTCTCCGAGCAGGGCCCCCGGCCCGACCTGGAATTCGATGGGCAGCGTGGCGTCGTCATACTCCATACAACCGTGCAAACGGCCCTTGGTCACCACATAGCAGGTATCGCCCGGATCGCCCTGCGCAAACAGGGTTTCGCCGACGGTGTAACGGTTGCGGCGGATTCGGGGGGCTACCTGGCGGAGATCTTCGTCTTGCAGCAGGGGCTTGCCGTCGGCATCCACCAAGGTCCGGGTGCAGAAATCACTGGTTTTGAGGTCAGCGATACAACGGGCAAGTTCGTCGTCTTCGGGAGGCAGGCGCCGCTGCTGGGCAACCACGGTCATGAAATCGTCCAGCAGTCTATCGCTCATGGGGAAGGGGATTTCGATGCCGCGCCGTTTGAACTGATACCAGATCATGCGCGCCACGTGACCGTCGATGCTCTGCCGTTTGTGATACTCATTGGTCCAGAACCGCAGCACATAGTTGATCCCGAAGTCCTGGAAGGAGGTGAGAAGGGCATCCGGAGGCGGATCGCGAAGCACCTCGGGCACATTCAGGGCGGCCTGGACCAGGGCGTCGATCACGTCCCCCGGGGCATCGGCGTAGCTGGCCCCGACCGGCAGCAGATGCCGTCGCAGGGGCGTCGGCCAGGACATGTTGTGAATGGTGGCGCCGGCCACGACGCTGTTGGGAATGATCAGGCTATGGCCGGCCGCGGTGCGGAGGCGAGTTTCGCGCCAGTTGGTGTCGAGGACCTGCCCCTCCACATCGTCGATTTTTACCCAGTCGGACGGCATGACGGACCGGGTGAGATGCAGCGACATCCCGGCCAGGAGGTTGCTCAACACCCCCTGCAAGGCAAAGCCCACCACGGCGGTGACCAGAGCCCCAGAGGCCAGCAGGGGGGAGATGTTGACATCCAGAACCGTTTTCATGACCACCAGCGCTGTCGCCCCCCACAGTACGATCCGCACGATCCAGGCAAGGAGTTCGGGGACCGGAAAGGGGCGCCGTCGGAGGATGAACGCTTGGCGGGCAATGCCCTCGACCACGTCGACGGCCAGGACAATGGTCCAGAAGAAGCGCCAGGCAGTGAGGTGGTGCGGGATCTGGAGGAGGCATTCCTTCATCCAGGGACTGAGGTGAAGAAGGCCCAGGAGCAGTTCCGTGAGAAGCAACACCCCCGCAGGGCGGGAGATATGGCCGATAAGGTTCCTGCCAAACTGCAAGGCGCCGCGTTCCGGATGGTCATGGCCGGTTATGGCGCGCCGGAGGGGCCTGGTCACAGCCTCGGCGACAACGAAAACCGCAAGAAAGGCGAGCCCCTCGATCACCAGCGGCGTGAAGCTGCTCATGACGGTTGCGTCCAAAGGCGCTCCCAAGGTCCCGTCAGCCCCGGCCGCCTTTACGGGATCGGTCTGCAGATCCACACTAAGCCCCTTTCCTTGTTATCATTTCTGCGTCAGGCTCCACACCCCGTCCCAACCCGCCTTCGACTCCTCCAGCAGTTCCCGGCAACGCCCCGCATAGACTCCGGCGACCGGGTCATCAGCCAGGTCCGAGAAGATTGCCAGCGCGTCCGCCCAGTGACCTTCATAACAGCAGGCGAGAGCCCGGTGAAACGCTTCGAACCGCTCGGTCGACCAGTCATGGCCAGGCAGGAGCGGCTCGAAGACGCGCACCGGGGTCTGGCGCCCCACCACTCGAAGTCGGCCGAGCTCCCGGCCCGGCAGTTTGCCGTTGGTCTGAAGCCAGGTCGATTCTGCCACCATGGTGTCCGTTCCGAACGCCTTGTTGGCTCCTTCCAGGCGCGAGGCGAGGTTGGCGGCATCCCCCAGGACGGTATAGTCGAACCGTTGGCGTGAGCCCATGTTGCCGACCACCACCACCCCGGTATTGATTCCGATCCGCATCCGGAAAGGGGTGCCAGCCCGCTCGCGGAATTCCGCTTGCCGTTCCCGCAGCTTCTGCTGGCAGCGCACGGCCGCCCGGCAGGCCCGCAAGGCATGATCGGGCTGCGCCAAGGGAGCGTTCCAGAAGGCGATGATGGCATCTCCTTCATATTTGTCGATCGTGCCCTCCTCCTCGAGGATGATATCGGTCATATCGGTGAGATAGTCGTTGAGCAGGGCTGTGAGGGTATGGGGATCGAGCCGTTCCGAAATCGAGGAAAAGCCTTGCAGATCGGAAAAAAAGATGCTCAGCTCACGACGCTCGCCTCCCAGTTTCAGCCGCGATGGTTCTTCCAACAGGCGGTCGATCACCACCGGGCTCAGGTAGTGCTTGAAGGCATGCCGGTAGAACGCCTTCTGCCGCCCTTCCGTGGCATAGTTCAAGCCGAGCGCACCGATCATGGCAACGGTCACCGCGATCTGCGGGGCGGCTACGGGCATCCAGAAGCCGGCCTCGTAGGCCGCGATCCCCAAAACCAGGGGGACCGGCAGGAAGGCGCCAAAGACGAGCGCCGAGTGCCTGGCTTTTCTGCTGTTGACCAGGCTCAGGGTGCTGAGCAGGGACAGGAGCAGCATGATCGCCCCGACGACCGGCCGGGGCACATCCTGCAGAAAGTCGGCGGACAGCAGATTGTCGAGCACGGTGGCGTGGATTTCGACGCCGGGAAACACGCGACTCACCGGAGTTGGGCGCAGGTCCATGAGTCCCGGTGCGCTGAACCCGAAAAGAACGTAGCAGTCTTTGAATACGGTCGCGTCCCGGAGCACGGGTGGGGGACCGACTTCTTCGCGCAGGCGCATTTCAGACTGGATGACAGCGGCCGCGCTGTAGGCTTCGTGGATTCCCGACGGGCCGCGGTAGCGAAGAATAACCCGCTGGTTGGGATCGAGGGGACAGCGGTACCGGTCGATCTTCAGGTAACCGTCAGCCAGTGACACTCTCTGGCGGAATGTTTCAGGGGGTTCGCTTCCGGCGGTCTCAGAGCCACTACCGGCCAGGTACCCCCCGAGACCCAGGGAAGGGATAGCGCGGCCATCGAATACTCGGATGAGATGGGCGCGCCGAAAAATCCCGTCGCTGTCCGGGTCATCCATGACATTGCCGAGGAGCGTGGCGCCGGCGGCAATGTCAGGAATGGGGAAGGTGCAGTGAGAGGCCGTCAGGTGATGCAAGACGGCCTGCAGCAGCTCTTGGTCGGTAGAGTCAAGGGACAATGAGCGGTGGGGAATGGCTAACGGCCAGGAATCTTCACCACCGGTTTCGTTCCCCAATGCCAGTGCCGCAACAAAGGCCGGTGCCTGCTGCACCGAAGCGGCCAACAGCCGGTCGTCGGCGACGCCGTAGAGCGACGGCTCCGTATACAGCACATCAAAGATGACGGCGCGGGCCCCGCCTCGTCGGCAGAAATCGATGATGGGGGCGTAAACCTGGCGCGGCCAGGGCCATGACCAGCCGTTGGTTTCCTTTCCCCAGTCGAGGCTGGCCTGGTCCAGCAGGATGAGCTTGATTCGGGGCGTGGCAGGGCCGGGCCGGGCCAGCGATGCCACCCGCCAGGCCCAGGTGGCATATTCCAGGCGCTCCAGGGTCCCGAGCAGCCAGAGCAACAGGGCCATCAGGGCGGCGCCGCTGCCAATGACTACCCCCAGGAGGGTCTTGCGGGTTTTGGTGAGGACCATTTCCGACAACCCTGATCCCGGTGCTAGACAGCTCCGAGCGCACGTTCAAAGCGAGCCTGACGGGCTGGAGGCGGGGCGGTGGTGCCGGGAGTGCCGGCAAGCGCCCGGACGGCATTGATGCGGTCCTGAGGGTCGGGGTGGGTCTTGCCGAAGCCGGGGCCTCCGGACTTGAGTTGGCCCTTCATGACGGTCAGCATTTCCACCAGCGCGCAAGGGTTGTAGCCCACTCGTCGGAGAATGGTGAGAGCGGCCTGATCGGCCTGCCGCTCCTGGTCACGCGAGTAGCCGCTGACGACCAGGGTGTGCACCACATCCCCCACGGACCCTTCGAACGCCTGGGTCAGCTGCGTGAGCTCGCCCCGCGCGGCCTGCCTGGCGCCTTCCGCGGCCAGGACGGTGAGGGCCGAGCTGAGGCGACTGGACTTAATGGCGCGCAAGCCATCCTGGTGCTGAACGTGGGCAATTTCATGAGCGAGGACAGCGGCCAGGGCATCCTCCGTCTTACAGCAGCGAAGCATGCCGCGAGTGATCACAATCAACCCGCCGGGAGCGGCAAAAGCGTTGATTTCCATCGAGTCTGCGACCTGGAAGTGGTAGCCGCCGAACGTCTGCGGCCGGTCCGAGGCCTGGGCCAGAGTCTGGCCCACCACGTTGACGTAATGGTTGAGTTCCTCCTGGTGGTAGGGGCGGTGCTGGGTTAAAACCGAGGCGGCGACGGCGCGTCCGATATAATACTCCTGCTCCGGCGTGATGTCCTCGAAGGTATTGCCGACGGCCTGAGTGCTGCGGGAGATGGAATCGGCCTGGCTTTGCGAGATTTTACCGCTGGCTACGCCCATCTGAGTGGCGACATCCACCATGGGTTGCATGGCCTCACAGGCGCCCAGAATGATCGTGATCAACAGGAGCAGAACGAGCGTGCGAAGTCTCATTGGCCACCTCCTGCGGACGGCTTGACCCTACCCTGTTCGAGAAAGGCCACCACTTCTTCCGGTGCAACCCGCACCCGCTCCATCTGGTCCACCGCGGGGTAGTTGGCCTGCTGATGGCCCCTGCGATATTGTGCTTCCACTTCGGCGTTGAACCCCTTGCCGGCCAGGGCCACTTCTTTGCCCGAGGCCTTCAATTGCGCGTCCCTGCCGCCGGTCCCGATGCTGATGTACCTGGTCGTCAGGGCGGAGGTGTGAATCCAGCCCTGCTGACCTTTGGTGGTCACCTGGCGCCAATCCCCCTGCTGCTGCTGGACGTCGACCTGGTCGCCGTAGTTCAGCACCCCGACCACCGCCCCGAGGAACGAGGGGGTGGCACGCAGCTGCCCATCCCGCACCTGGACACTCATGCTGCCCGGTCCCGACCAGGACGTCGAGACGATCAGCAGCATCAAGGCCATGCCCAACACTACCCGCCATCCAACCATTCTCTATCCTCCATTGCTCTCAAAACATAGTTCATCTCACGACCAGGTGATGGAATACTGCCGTCTCTACTTCGCTCCGCTGCGCCGCAGGAAAACGGCCAACAACCCGGAGGCGAAGACCATGGCGATGCAGAGCAGTTGCCCCATGGTGAAGTACTGGAAGAGGTACCCAATCTGGGGGTCGGGTTCCTTGAAGAATTCCAGGTAGAAGCGAAAGACTCCGTAAAACAGCAGGAAGAAGACGAGCATCATGCCATCGCGGAAGCCCTTCTTCCGCAGCCACCAGAGCAGGAAAAAGAGGACCGGCCCTTCCATCACGGCTTCATACAGCTGAGAGGGGTGGCGGGGAAGAGGCCCGCCGTCAGGGAAGACCATGGCCCAGGGAACGGTGGTCGGCAGCCCGAGGAGTTCCCCGTTGATGAAATTACCGAGCCGGCCAAGCCCCAGTCCGATGGGAGCGGTCACGGTCACACTGTCGACCACGGCCAGGAACGGGAGCCGACGACGGCGGCAGAACCACCAGGCGCCCAGGGTCGCCCCCAGGAGACCGCCGTGAAAAGACATCCCGCCGTGCCAGGTGGCGATAATCTCCAGGGGATTGGTGAGATAGAACATGTATTGACTATAGTCGTAGAATACGACATATCCCAGGCGAGCACCGGCAATGAGCCCGAGGGCAAGATAGAAGATCAGGTCCTGCGCCGTGTTCCCGACCAGACCCAGCTGACGGGAGCGTTCCTGCCGCTGGATGAGGAAATAGGCCGCCAGGAACCCCATGACGTACATGAGACCATACCAGCGGATGCGCAGCGGGCCGATGGCAATGAGTTCGGGGTTGATGTTGGGATACGGAATCATCAGGCATTACCTCCCGAGGTCGGCAAGCTAACACAGCGTCCCACGAGGGTCAATGGCATCGAGTCCAGGAAAAGGGAGGTCAAAGCATGCCGCATGATCACCGCCACGAAACCGAGCAGGAGGGAAGAGCTGCCGAAGAGCTTTCGCCTCGGGACAAACTCGAGAAAATGGTCGAATACTGGCTCCATCACAATGAAGAGCATGCGCGGTCTTACCGGGACTGGGCGAATCGAGCGCGTGCGCTGGGGGAGCAGGAAGCAGGCGAAATCCTGGACCAATTGGCCCACGAGGCGGTACTGGCCAACGGTGCCCTGGCACGCCTCCTGCGGCTGCTGACCGCCCAACCGGCCTCACGCTGACACGCTTCGACCGGTATGACATAAAACCGGTAAGGTCGCCGCTGGGGGTCAGTGACTGGCGTAATCCTTGAGAGCGGCGGGTCGTGCGACACGAAGAGCGGCCTCACCCATGGAAGGAGTAATGGTTATGCTACCCATTGTCTGTATGGTCGGAGCTTCCAACTCCGGCAAAACCACCCATCTCGAAAAGCTGATTCCGGAGCTCCGGCGGCGGGGCTACCGTGTGGGAACGGTGAAACATGACGCTCACGGCTTCGAGCTGGACCGGGAGGGGAAAGACACCTGGCGACATCGCAAGGCCGGGGCGCAAACCATCGGCATCGCCTCCCCGGCGGCGGTGGCCACGATTCGGGAAACAGCTGCGGAAATGCCGCTGGGGATGGTCGCCGGGCGATATTTCTGGGAGGAGGATATCCTTCTAGCCGAAGGCTTCAAGCGCTCGCATTATCCCAAAATTGAAGTCTTCCGCACCGCGGTTGAAGCGCAGCCCATTTGTGGACCTCATGACAATCTGGTGGCGCTGGTAACCGATGATCCGGTAGCGACCGATGTTCCGGTTTTCCGTTTTGACGATGTCTCGGGCCTGGCGGATCTGATCGAGAGCCGCTTTCTGAAGGACCGCAAGAAACCCCGGCTCACCGTCTTTCTCGATGGCAAGCAACTGCCGATGAAAGACTTCGTCAAAGATTTTGTGATGGGAGGGATCGTCGGCATGATCTCGAACCTGAGAGGTTGGGAGAAACCCCGTAAGCTCGACATCCAGATTCGCCTGGAAGATGAGTGAATGTTGACCGGAGCGATTCTTGCCGGGGGAAAGAGTCTGCGATACGGCAGAAACAAGGCCCTTGAAGTGATCCGGGGGAAGAGCCTCATCGAACATGCGGTTGCCTCCCTGTGCCGGCTCTGTGATCCGGTGTTGATGGTGGCCAACGACCTGACACTGTATCTTCATCTCCGGGCTGTCCTGGTGCAGGATGCCATTCCTGAGCAGGGGCCGCTCGGCGGCATCTATACCGCCCTGCTGTTCAGCCCCCACCCCTGGATCCTTGCCAAAGCCACCGATATGCCCCTGCTGGTGGAAGATCTGGCCAGAATGATGCTCACCCTGCGGGAAGGACACGACGTAGTCCTGCCGATCCTTAACGACCGCTACGAACCGCTCCTGGCGCTCTATTCCCGTCGCTGCCTGGCGCCCGTGGCAGCCGCTCTGGAAAAGGGTGAAAGGAAGATCGTGAGCTTCTTCCCAAAAGTTAGAGTAAAAGTCCTTCCCGAGGCGGACTGGCGCACGGTGGATCCCGAAGGCCTAAGCTTCAGTAATATCAATACTCCGCAAAACCTGGAGCAGCTCCAGTGGACCTGATCGAAGCCCGGCAGGCCGCCTGGCGACTCATTGCGCCCCTGGCACCGGAACTCGTGCGGCTGGAGGAAGCGCTTGGCCGCGTTCTCGCAGAGAACATGGTTGCCGACCGCAACCTTCCCGGCGAACCGCGCTCCCGCCTGGACGGCTATGCCCTGCGCAGCGCCGACTGCCTCGAGGCGGTTCCCGCCCGCCCGGCGATCCTTCGGATTCTCCCCGGGCGGATCGCTGCGGGTTGTGCCGGGGCTGGCAGCATTGGTGCGGGAGAAGCTATTCGCATTTTCACCGGGGCGCCGCTTCCGCCCGGTGCCGATGCCGTGGCACCTCAGGAAGAGGTTACGGTACAGGGAGAGAGCCTGGTTCTGGAGCAGGCTTATGGGGAGGGCGACGGGGTTTCTCCGGCAGGGGAGGACGCTCGCCAGGGCGAACTGCTGGTTCCCGTCGGGACGGTTTTGAATCCAACGCGTCTGTCCCTCATTGCTGCTCTCGGGAGCGAACGGGTGGCCGTCTGTCGCCAGCCGAGAGTGGCCCTGCTGGCGACGGGCGATGAGGTCAGAACCCTGGGGGCCCTGACTGAAGGGCCCTATACCAGCTGCAACAACATGCATCTGCTGGCCTGGCTGACCCAGCTCAAGGGCGGAAAGGTCGTTTCGCTGGGAGTCGCCGCCGACGAACCACACATGATTGCTGATCGCCTGCGGGAGATTGCCGCCGATCTGGTGATCACCACGGGTGGCATGGGAAGGGGTGAGCGCGACTTTACGGGGGAGGTCTGGAAACGCCTTGGCGTAGAAGTGGTGTTCAATTCCATCAACCTCCTCCCCGGCAGAAATTCTGCACTGGGGAAAAGGCACGGACAGGTCTTCCTGGGACTGCCGGGGAATCCCTGGGCGGCCCAGAGTGTTTTCGAACAGCTGGGCACACCCCTGTTGAGAGGCTGGCAGGGGCTGCAAAGCCTCTTCCCCGCTCCGATCACGGCGGCCGTGGCGGCTTCGGTCAAGGGTAAGCGCGGTTCCTATCGAGTCATCAGAGGGTCTCTCGACCTCGGAGTGATGCCGCCCCGCTTTCACCCCGCAATCACCAGGAAGAGCTCGGTATTCAGCAGAGTCAAGGATTGTTTTGCCTATATTCTTTTGGCACCTCATGTGGTAGAAATAGCCGCTGGAAGTCAGGTGGAGGTAATGTTGAGTGATTTTCCTCTGCTGGCTTCGCCTCTGATCAAGAGCACAGGGTTCCCGCCGAGTGACTGACAGCTGTGGGGAAAGCCAGCAATCAGGCCCGGGGTACCCTGTCAGGATTTTTCCGGGAGGAAACCTCAACCTTCCTAACCATGATATTCCCATAATGCCTGGGCAGAGCGCATCACGACAATGATCGAAGGTTAGGTATGTTCAAGGGCACGGCGATTGAAGCGGAATACTACGGCTTTCTCGAACGCCATCTGATCCCCCTGCTGATTCAGCTCAGGCTGAAGCCCAATCATGTTACCTTCCTGGGACTGGTGAGCAGTCTGCTGGCGGGTTGCTCCTTCGCCTATTATCCCTTCCTGGGGGGGCTGTTCACGCTGCTTACCGGACTCTTGGATACCCTGGACGGGTCCCTGGCGCGAGCCCTGGGAGAGAACCGAAAGTATGGCGCGTTTCTGGATTCGGTGCTGGACCGCTATACGGAACTGATCATCTATCTGGGTATCTGGTCCTACTTTTATCGGCAGGGGGCAGCGACGCCGCTGATTTCGCTTACGGTTCTGCTGATCCTCTTCGGATCTCTGATGGTGAGTTATACCCGTGCCCGGGCCGAAGGTCTCGGCGTCCACTGCCTGGTGGGCATGTTTCAGCGCGGGGAACGGATCGTGCTTTTGGGTCTTGCCGGGCTGGCGAATGCTTTTGTCAATCTCTTCAGTGGCGTGCCTAACGGACAATGGTTGCAGGATTCGGTGTTGGTGGTGGTGTTGCTGATCCTGGCCGCGGGGACCAACCTGACAGCTCTGTGGCGGTTCCTGCATGTCCTCAACAGCCTCCGGCGCTAGCCGAATCTGCGGGGAGGGTAGAAGGTCCCTTCCCCACCCTCCACGAAACGACCCAAAGGAACAGGAAGACCCAATCGTGGCTCTTCCTGCGACTTCATGGACCAGGTGAGGTCAGTCGTGCCCGGGAGGGTCGAGGAGGCAGGGCCTCCGACAGAATCTGGCTCTTACCCTGGAGCGGCAACCTTTTTCAGGACCACTCGGTCATCCTCCCGAGAGATCTCAAAATAATCCCCGACGCTGAATCCCAGTTGTTCGATCAGGAGGGCCCTGTTCAGAGTGATACTACCACTCTGACCAATCGTTCGGAAGCTGGTGGTCTTGATGAGGGTGGACGGCTGCGAGTTTCCTCCGCCTTTTTCACGACGGCGCACCACCTGCGGTTCCTGGTTCAAGTGCGGCGTTCTGGAGAGGTTCTTCTTTTCAAAAGCCACCTGCGGGATTTCACCCAGTTCCATGAGGCCCCGCAGGTAAAGGTCCTGCACCTCGCTCTTGAACTTAATCCCGAACAGCTTTTGCACCGATTCCAGGGAACGGCCGTTCCGGATTTCATTGACCACGAGCTTGGCGTCGATGTTCTTATACTCAACTTGCATTGCTGTTACCCTCCCTATGAGGTTTATCTCTTGAAAAGCGGGATTCATGAAGCACACAAAGCTTCCTTGGCCGCCGGGGAAGCTGGTTCTGGTGAGCAACCCGATGGGTCCGCCAGTTGCGGATCTTCATATCAACGTCAACAAGTATTTCTTCTGCTACATCGCCGATGACTTGCAGGTTGGCTTCCGAGCGGCTTCGCGACCATGTTCGGAAGGATCTGATATGAGCCTTACCTTCTGGCCTCCTGTTCCATGTCGGCCCGGCGGAACACCCCAAGAACACCATGGTCGGGGTGAATCTTTCCCTGATTTATTTCCGCAAAAGGAGAAAGGCAACGGGAATCTACACGACAGAATCTCGCTCAGTAGGGAATTGCCGTCTAAGGAAATGAGCCTATGCTTGAAAGAAACGCTCCACTAATATCGTTGACTCGGACTATTAACACCTCCACCCTAGTGAAATCAAGAGGCGTTGTCAAGAGGTCCAAAATGTTCCAACGGAATGATTTTCCAATTGAGGGTTGATCCGCCGGTTCTCATAAATGAGCACGTATGAGTTGGCTCAACCCGCTTGTCAACCGGAGCACCTGTTCAGCACTTGCCTCCGGCAGGCTGCCACACCCGCAGCTTGGCGTAAAGAGTGACCGAGAGAGGATTTTCGATAATGACCAGGGCGGCTTCACAAGCGGTGCGATGCGTTCCAGCCAGAGACGGGCAAGGGTTTCGGGTGTCGTTCTGGCGATCCGCTCGGGATCATCGGTCGGAATCATACCCCAGGCCACGAAATGGCCCCGCTTCAGAAAATCCAGGAGAGAATCCTGGTATAAAAGAAACTTGTCGAAATAGTTGTAGGCATCGAAATTGACCACTTCGACGCCACTCGTGAAAACCACCTGCCAGTCAGTATTGGCACAAACATGAATGCCGGCAAGGGCTCCCGCCTGGTGAACGGCTTCGACGACTTCTCGGAGCAGCTTTAGGACCAAGGCCTCGGAAATCGCAAGGTACGCCGATGATCCAAAGCCGGCCAGGGCCGGCTCATCCAGAAACAGGATTACCGGACGGCCAAAGGCTTGGAGCTGGTCAATCTGCCATTTTGCCTTCAGGGAGAGGTGCTTGACGACCACCTCCTGCATTTCTTCATGATAGATGAGCGCTCGCTCCTGCTGATCTTTAAGGGTGGTCAGGAGGGTGAACGGACCGATGATCTGACCCTTCACCGCCAGAAACGAGGATGGAGTCTGCTTCAGGGTATCCAGGAACTGCCTGAAGGTCCGGCCGGTGTCAGGGCCGAAGCCGAAGCGGGAAGTGCTGAGGTCACCGCCTCCCTCTGCCACCTCGAGATAGGCTTCATAAAAGTCGTAGAGCTCCCTTTCGAAGCCGGGATCATCGGTCTGACAGATCAGGGGGGCGTCCTGCGGCCAAATCCCCGGCAGTCCCTCGAGATACTGGACCGTCATCTGTTCCGAGGGTATGGCAGAAAGCTGAGGCCAGACAGGCACTTCGGGCACCGCGTCGAGAACCAGCGCGATGGCTTTCGTGCGATCCTTGTGCGGCATACTCCCCACCAGAGTGGGAGCGGCCAGCGGTTGCCAATGTTCCATCCTGATCGTGCTCCTCGGCAAATGTTCCACAAGATCAAAAACCCATGGTACGAGAAGTGCCCGGCGTGAGAAGCGGCGCAGCTTCTTGCGCGGGATCCTGCCGGCTGTTCAGCACCGGCCTTCGGCCAATCACCCTCTTACACCTTTTGGGAGTGGTCGGCACGACTTTTTTCACCATATCCCGTCGCGCTGCTGTTCCGTCAGGCCCGCCGGTTGCCAGGCTTCAGCGTGGGACCCGGCGCGAGGTTCCCGGCTGGGAACCGGTCGTTTTCAGAAGACAATGAATAATATCAAAATGCCATTCAAATTTCCCACGGATTTTTACTTGACGGAACCAGCTGCCTTTGCTAAGGGACGCATGGTTTTCTAGGAACTCTCCATTCCATCACGTTAGCTGAATACTTGCCGCAGGACCGACCGCCGTCGAACGCCGATTGCTTGCACGGAGCCGGTTGGCGTCCGAGATTTCCTGACTATGCTGAGGGGAACTGTTGATCTTTGTCTCCGAGAGCCATGGACGGGACATTCAAGGGCTTAACAAAGGGGCTAGGGAAGTGCTTTTTTTTTGAGATTCCAAAGAGGAGGGACGCCATGAGATTGAAAACGAGCCAGGGGCTGTTTTGGGCGGTTGTGGTGAGCATCATCTGCAGTGCGCAGTGGTGCTACGGGGCGGGTTTCGCACTCTACGAAGGCAGCGCCCGGGGAAACGCACTCGGCGGGGGAGTGGTTGGGAGAGCAGACGATCCCTCGGCCCTGTTCTTTAATCCCGCCGGGATCACTCAGCTTCCCGGCACCCAGGTGATGGCCGGCGCCACCTTCATCATCCCGAAAACCGATGTGACGACCCATGCCACGAGTGGTGCTCCAGGCATTACCACCACCAGTTCGAGCAATGTCTGGGTGCCGCCGCATTTCTATCTGACGTACCAGGCTACTGACAAGGTCTGGCTGGGGCTGGCGGTTTTCTCTCCCTTTGGACTCGGTACTGAATTTGATGAGCACTGGCCGGGAAGGTACAATAGTTATAATGCGGTCATCCAGACGGTGACGATCAATCCCAATGTCGCTTTCAAACTGAACGACAAGGTCTCGTTGGCGGCCGGGTTGGATTTCATGTATTTTGATTTGAAGTTGGAGAATAAGATTCTGACGGGCTTCGGTGACGTAAATAACTCTCTCAAGGGTGACAGCATCGGGGTCGGAATGAATTTCGCCATTCACTAGGGCTTGTGACTGGCTGAAGCTGGGGGCCTCCTACCGCAGCCAGGTGACCCAGAATGTCACGGGAGATGCCAGCTTCAACAAACCGGCGGCTCTTCCGCTGTTCAACGACAGCGGAGCCAAGGGTACCGTCACCCTGCCTGATGAGGTCTATTTTGGGGCGGCGTTCTATCCCATGAAAGACCTCAGCTTCGAGGTGGGAGGAATCTGGACGCACTGGGGGACGTATGAATCACTGACCATCCAATACGACAGCCTGGGTGCCGTGGGAAGGTCGTCGGTCACTCGAACGAAGAATTGGAACGACGTTTGGCGCCTTTACTTCGGGGTGGAGCACCATACCACCGACTGGCTCGATCTGCGTGCGGGATTCGTGTGGGACCAGTCACCCATCGACCACGGTTATGCGGATTATCTGGTGCCCGCCAATGATCGCTACCTGATCTGCTTCGGGCCGGGCTTCAAGTGGCGAAACTGGACGCTGGACCTTTCCTACACCTATCTGATCATCACCAATCGGGACAATGTGGCGGCGCGGCCGCTCGAAGGCGTTTTGGATTCTTCCTTCGATAACGGCAACGCGCATATGATCGGCTGCAGCGTCGGCTACAAGTTTTAGTCATTTCTCTATAGTCTGTGTATCATAAGAAGCCTGGAGCGAGTCCGGGCTCTTTTCATTCGAGGGAGGATGAGCCATGAGTCAGGATCTGAAGAAAATGTACCGGACGGTGATGGAAGACCACTTTCCCGACTATCTTCGCATCAGCTTCGGGGACCAGGAACTGATCTATCGTAAGCGAACCTGGAAATTCCCCGACGACAAATCGGGGGAACTCATTGAAAAGGGGCTGCGCTACGGTGAGAACCCGGGCCAGGAGGCGGCCCTCTATGAGCTGATCGGCGGGAATCTTACCCTGGGTGGCTGTCGGTTCATCGATCCGCACAATGGGTTGGTGAGTGCCGTCAAAGAGGCGGACATGCTCCAGGAGGGGAAGCACCCCGGCAAGATCAATCTCACCGACCTGGACAATGGCCTCAATATTCTCAAGTATTTGATGGCCAAGCCGGCGGCTGTCATTCTCAAGCACAACAACCCCTGCGGCGCGGCCTACGGCCAGAGTCTGTTTGACGCCTATCACCGTGCCAACCGCGCTGACCGTATTGCCGCCTTCGGCGGCTGCCTGGTGCTCAATCGCCCGGTGGACAGGGAAACGGCGGCGCTCATTGCGGAAAACTACCTCGAGGTAGTGGCAGCCCCTGACTTCGAAGAGGGCACGCTCGAGGTGCTCAAACGCCGGTCGAACCTTCGCATCATCCAGGTGGCCCGGATCGATCGACTGACGGACCATGTCCCGTTGCGGTTCGTGGATTTCAAGTCACTCATCGATGGTGGTCTGATCGTACAGCAATCGCCTCTCAACAAGGTGCAGGGGCCAGAGGACCTTAAACTGGCCGAAACCGTTTACCAGGGCAAACCCTCCCGGATCAACCGGGAACCCACCGCCCAGGAAATGAGGGATCTCCTGTTTGGCTGGTTTGTGGAACAGGGTGTGACCTCGAATTCGGTGCTGTACGTGAAGAATGAATGTACCGTCGGGATCGGGACCGGCGAGCAGGACCGGGTGGGAGTTGCCGAAATCGCCGTCTACAAAGCCTATCAGAAATACGCCGATGCGCTCTGCTTCGATCGCTTCGGGATGCCTTACAAAGAGCTGGAACTGGCTGTTGAAAAGGGGCAGCGGCCGAAGGAGGGAAAGGATCTGATTGACCGGGAGACGAAAGATGCCCGCGGCGGCTTGATCGGTGCGGCCATGGTGTCCGACGCCTTCTTCCCCTTCCGCGACGGGGTGGACGTGGGCATCCGTCAGGGGATCACGGCGGTGGTCCAGCCGGGCGGATCAATGAGGGACTGGGAAGTCATCGAAGCGTGCAATGAAGCCAACGTGACCATGGTCTTGACGGGTCAGCGGGCGTTCAAACACTGAACCCGGGAGGACGGTCCGGAGTCCATGGTGGCACCAGGGTTTGCGGCAGGTGCAACCGTTCGATAATCCGCGCTACCACGAAGCGCACCAGATCGTCCACCACTCGGGGCTGATGATAAAAACCCGGCATGGCCGGCAGGATGACCGCCCCGGCGCGGGCGAGCCGGAGCATGTTTTCCAGATGGATCGCATTGAGCGGTGTTTCCCGGGGAACGACCACCAGCCTTCGGCCCTCCTTGAGGCACACGTCGGCGGCGCGATGGATGAGGTTTTGAGAAATGCCGTTGGCGATGGCTCCCAGGGTTCCCATGGAACAGGGGGTGATCACCATGCCTTCGGCTTGGAATGAGCCGCTGGCGAACGGGGCGGTGAAATCGGTTTCGTGATATACCGAAACTGCCGGGGGCAAGTCCTCGAGCAGCTGCCGGCCGATTTCCAGTTCATAGACCGTCCGTCCCGCCTGGGAAGCAACCAGGTGTATTCTAACTGCCGGCGCCAGGGTATGGAGCAGCAGCCGGGCATAGGGGGCCCCGCTGGCGCCGGTGATCGCCACAATGACTTGTTTCTGGTTCATCTCACCCCTCCCCCTGACAGTCGTGGTTGCCCGCCGGGTGACGCCGCCCCGGCCGCTCCCCTTTGTTCGCCTCATCCCAGGACCTGCCTGCGGAAAGCCCGCGCTGAACCATCCCGCAGATGGCCCACAGGAGGCGTTCCGGTTGCCGGCTCTGGAATATGTTCCTGCCAATGGCAACGCCGCCGGCCCCCGCCTCCAAAGCCCTTTCCACGCGCTCCAGAAGAACGGACGTCTCGGCGATCCTGCTCCCGCCCGCAACCACCACCGGAACCGGCAGGCTGGCGGTGATCTGTTTGAGAACGGAGAAGTCTTCCGGCATGGCAATCTTGATGAGATCGGCCCCCAGTTCGGCCGCAACTCTGGCAGCATGGGCGATGGCCGCGTCGGAGGAGGAGGCGCCGTCGCCGTTGCGCGCATAGATCATCACCAGCAAAGGCACCTGCCAGACGGAGCAGGCCTCGCCGATGATGCCCAGGTTCTGAAGCATGTTAAGCTCGTCGGGGTTTCCCAGGTTGATGTGAAGCGAGACACCGTCCGCGCCGTATCGCAGCGCTTCCTCGACCGACCCGATCAGGACCTTGTGGTGAGGGGCAGGCCCCAATTGGCTGGCGGCCGACAGGTGCATGAAGATCCCGGGCAGCTTGCCGTCCAGTTCTGTCAGGAACTTGAGCATGCCCTTGTAGAGAACCAGGGCATCGGCGCCTTCCCGGATGCCCATTCGAATGGTCTTTTCCGGATATTCCAGCCCGGCGATGGGCCCCAGGCTGACGCCGTGGTCCAGGGGCAGGATTACCATCCGACCGCTGGGTGAGTTCCGAAAGCGCTTCATCCTCAGAATCTTCCCGCCCATCATCGCATCTCCCCTAAGATATGCCGTTGCAGGACCGGCGCCTGGGTCATGACATCCATCATCCCGACCTTTCAGGTTCTGAAACGGCTGCCATCATGCCACGCAAGCGAGCCTGGAATAGACCTGCAGCGGTGGAACCCGGCCGATTTCTCCCAGGCCGACCAGATGCTCAAAATAGAGTTTCAGTCCCGCGAGCTGATCCGGGCCAAGATCATAGTCGAGACACTGGTAGTAGTCATGGAGCTGGGTTAAATCCAGGATATCCTGCTTGACCGCTTCCTCGCAGATCTCGCGCCGATGAGTCTCCCCCCATGCTTTAGCCCGGCGCAGGGCCTCGAGACCTCTCTCCAGAGCGCCGTTACCGTGTTCGAGAGCTTGCCGCTGCATGACCCAAAGAGCAAACACGAACGCTAGTCCCGTCCACTGGAGCCAGGACTCGCCAAGATCCAGACGGTAGGGATATGCGTCGAGCTCGCGCAACCGCAGGGCTTCATCGCCGATAGCCAGCATCGCCGTGGGCGGTTCTCCCGAAGTCAGCGCATCCGTGCAGCTGCCCGACCGAAAAGCAACTTGCAGGCCGAGCAGCCTGGTGAGAAGGATCTTGAGCAGGGCCACCGACGTGTGGGACTGGGAGGTGATCAGAATAGTCCGGCCGGAAAGTTCGCCAATGGGCCGCTGACTCAACAGCAGTACGCTCCGGACCGGTCCGCGGCAACTGATGGAAAGATCGGGAAGGATCAGGTAGCGCCCGGGATAACGGGCATATTCGATGGAGGAAACCACACTCAAATCCAGTTCGCCGCGAACCATGCGCTCATTCAGGTCAGCGGGAGTGCCGGCGGTGATGGCAAAAGGATGTGAGATGATTCCCGATTCCAGAGGATAATAGATGGGCACAACATTCAGATAGCTGATTTTGCCCAACCGCAGCCGGTCGCTGGATGAGACAGCCATTGCCATGCTCCTTTGGTTCCCTGGTGGATGATGGTTTCGTAGAGCTGATGATGAGCAAGGGAAGCTGGAACGGAAATCACCAGCAGATCCGCTTGCTTTAACGGTTCAATGCTCCCACAGGACCGCTCCTGCCCAAGCGCCCCGGCGCCTCCCAGGGTGGCCATGGCGACGACCGCGGCGGCCGGTACGGCGGGGTATTGATCGAGAACAAAAGCCATTTCGGCGAACAGGTTGAGGTCGGTGTTGCTGGCGAGGCTGTCTGTCCCCAGGGCGACGGGCACCCCAAAGTGCAGGGCCTTGCCGATATCGGGCCGTCCCACTGTCAGGTAATGGTTGCTGCGCGGGCAGAAACAGACCGCGCAGTGGTTTCTGGCAACCACCTCCCAGTCGTCATCGGTAAGATGAACCGCATGCACCAGGAGGGTCCCGGCGTCGAGTACCTGAAGGTCTTCGAGATATCGCACCGGCGTCTTGCCGGGTGCCTGCCACTGCGGGTCCCAGCGATCCAGAGCCGCCAGGAGGTCCCGACAGAAGCCGGTTCCGTGCGATAGCAGCTGGAGTTCCTCGGGATGCTCAGCAACGTGGATGCTAAACGGCCGTCCCCGCGTCCGGCACCATTCCTTGGCTTCCCGGATTACCGGCCCCGCCGTTGAATAGCAGGCATGGGCGGCAAGGCTGGGCGGCACCCTCCATGCCGGGGACGCTTCCAGCAGTGCGACAACCTCATCTTCCACGGCATCGGCAAGATGGTGCCGGTCAAACCCCAGGACTTCCAGGAAGACCTGACAGGTCGGTGAGGGGTGAGGCGAGATGAGTGAGATGGAGGCGGATGGATTGTGGTTGCTGGGTATTGCGTGTTGGTCGCTGAGTGCCGGGTTTCGGGTGTCGGGTGGGTGGATTGTCGGAGTCCTGCTTCCCAGGAGGTCATTTCGAGCGTCTGTTGGCAGTTCGGGCTGCCGGCTCTGGGGCATGGATTTCAGGCCGGCGCCGTTGGTGATGTCCCCACAAAGGCAACAGCCGGCCGCGAGGAGCTCTCGGTGGCCCCGGGCCATTCCTTGTGCCAGGAATTCTCGGGTCATCAGGGGCCGCAGGGCAAGTAGCGCGGTCAGCCACGAAGCGAAACCGGGTCGCGGAAGTTCGATCCTTCCGCTGAGCGCGGAAAGTTCCAGGTGGGTGTGGGCATTGACGAGGCCTGGGATAATGGCCGAGGAGCCGTGATCGACCTCTCGGGTCGCCGGTGGGCTAACGGTTTTCACTTCAGGGTAGGGACCGGCTGCCAGAATGTGGTGGTCTCGTACCAGCACGGCGCCGTTCGACAGCGGCGGGGAGGCGACCGGCACCAGCCATGCTGCCCGGTGAAGGGTCGGCGGATTTCCGCCTGGATCGGCTTGGGGACCGTGGGATGCCACCGCCGAAAGCCGATCCTCCTGGCCTGCGGCGATTTGCTTCAGTTCACCCCTCATCGGGCCCGATCCATTGGTATGCCATGGTTCGTTGCCGTGCTCGAAAGCCGGCGTCCGTGATCTGGCGGCGGATCTCCGCCACCGACAACCGGAAATGAACCCCGGCGGCCGCCACTACATTTTCTTCAATCATGGTGGAACCGAAATCGTTGGCGCCAAACCGCAGGGCCAGTTGCGCCACCTTCGGCCCCATGGTCACCCACGAGGCCTGGATATTGTCGAAATTATCGAGAACGAGGCGTGAGAGTGCCAGGAGCCGGAGATAGGCAACGGGGGTTTCTGCACTCCGCGAGAGCAGAGTGTTCGCAGGTTGAAAAGGCCAGGGGATAAAGGCTGTAAACCCGCCGGTACGATCCTGCAGGGCGCGCAGCGTCAGCAGATGTTCGAGACGGTGGGATGGGCGCTCGTCATGCCCGAACATCATGGTGGCGGTGGTGCGAAGCCCCTGATGGTGAGCTTCCTCCATGACCTCCAGCCATTCCGCGGCAGTACACTTGTTTGGGGAAACTCTTTGCCTCACCGAATCGACCAGGATTTCCGCGCCGCCGCCCGGGATGGAATCGAGGCCGGCCGCGATCAGCCGGGCTATCACTGCGGGTACACCGGTTCTATCCAGTTTCGCGAAATGAACGATTTCCGGTGGTGAAAAAGCGTGGATATGGATGGAAAAGCGATCCTTGATGAATCGTAGCATTTCCTCGTAAAAGCTCAGCGGCAGGTCGGGATGATGGCCCCCTTGCAGGAGGATCTGGGTACCACCGAGCTGCAGGGTTTCCTCGATCTTTGCAGTCAGTTGCTCCCTGGTCAGCACATAAGCTTCAGCATGAGCCGGGGGGCGGTAGAAGGCGCAAAACCGACATCCACAAATGCAAACATTGGAATAATTGATATTCCGGTCCACCACGTAGCTGACCACCGGCTCCGGGTGCTTTCGGAGACGGACCGCGTGCGCCAGTCGGCCGAGCTCATGGAAATCGGCCTTTTCGTAAAGCGTCAGCGCTTCATCGAAGCCGATGCGATCCCCTGCGGCTATCTTGCTGATGATGGTTGCTGTGGCCATCGGAGCCTTTTTGGAAATTCCTTCAAAATCTCAAGAACAAGAAGTCATATCTTCGTGTGACTTCGGGGATGAGACGTTTCAATGATAAACCCTCTCAAAAAACGAATTGCGCTCGACGGGCTCGAATCCCCCCTCACGGATGATCCTCTCCAGTTCCACGCGGGTGAGCGCCGCTTCGGTCGGCGCCCCCGCCATATGGCCGATCTTCTCCTCGACCACGGTACCGTCAAAGTCATCTGCCCCAAAATAGAGGGCCACCTGTGCCAGCTTTACCGTCAGCATGACCCAGTAGGCCTTCAGATGCGGCAGGTTGTCGAGCATCAAACGGCTGACGGCGATGGTCTTGAGATCCTCGACGCCGGTAGTCGGGGTGATCCCCGCCAGGCTGTTGTTCGCTGTCTGAAAGGGCAGGGGAATGAAGCACAGAAACCCACCCGTCAGGTCTTGGAGGTCTCGCAGGGCAAGCAGGTGTTCCAGCCGTTCCTCGATGGTTTCGAGGTGGCCATACAGCATGGTTGCGTTGGTCTTGATGCCTAGCTGGTGGGCTTCCCGGACAATTCGAAGCCAGTCGGCCCCGGTCGTCTTGTTGGGGCATAGCTCCCTTCGGACGCGCGGACTGAAGACTTCCGCCCCACCCCCGGGCATCAGGTCGAGCCCGGCAGCCTTGAGCCGAACCAGCACCGCGTGGGTGCTCAAACCTGCGAGACGGGCAAAATGGTCGATCTCAACGGCCGTAAAGGCTTTCATGACCGTGTGGGGGCAGAAGGCTTTGAGCTCCCGCAGCATGCTTTCATAATAGGAAAGCGGCAAATCCGGGTGGCACCCGCCCACCACATGGATCTCCGTCAGGTGCTCGGGCTCCCGTTTCTTGATTTTTTCCAGGATGCCCGACACGCTCAGCTCGAACGCCAGGGGATCCCCCCGTTCCTTCCCGAAAGCGCAAAACCGGCAACCGTTGACGCAGATGTTGGAGTAGTTGAGGTGCTGGTTCATTACATAATAGGCAGCTGTTCCGTGCCGGCGGGTCCTGACTGTATGAGCCAGGGCGCCCACCGCGGTCACATCCGGGCAGGCAAAAAGCCGCAAGCCGTCGTTCAGGTCCAGCCGTCGGCCATCCTGCACCTTGCCATAGATGTCGCCCAGCCCGAGACCCTGGTAGAATCTGAAATCATCCATCGCCTTCACTCAGCCGCCCCCATTCCCTTGCGGATGAGCTCGACGAACTCCGCCACCCGCCGCTCCATCTCCTCCCTCGGGGCCTGGTAGATGCCGGAGCCGGCATCCAGGAAGGAAATGCAGTAGGCTTGGAGAAACCGATCCATGAGCGCGTCCAAAAAGAAGACCGCGGCGCTGATGTTCAGATCCGCCCGCAACGTACCCCTGGCAATCCCGGACGTCACCAGGGGGTTCAGATACTCTGCGGAAAACAGATGCACCTGCTGCAGGAATTCGGCGCGCAACGGAAAGTCCTCCTGAAAAACCATTTTGAGGTAGATTTTGTAGATCTTGGGATGGCGGTCGATAAAGAGGATGCCGGCGATGAGGCTCTGCCGGAGGCGCTCAAAAAAGTCGCTTTCCGCCGTGGTCTGTTTGACCTGGCGGAGAGTGTGCCTGACCAGTTCCACGGCGTGATCGAAGACGACCTTGAAGAGCCCTTCCTTGGTGCCAAAGTACTGAAATATGGAACCCTTGGCAATTCCCAGGTGCTGCACCATCCGGTTGATGCTGGCCTGCCGAAACCCGTGGCTGGCGAACTCGTCGACGGCAGTTGCGAGGATTCGCTGCTGCTTCTCACCTCCGAGCTTCTTGAAAGTTTCCCGACAACCCATTACTGTACTCCCCCAGGAAAATGGCAATGACCACATGGTCATTATAGAAGCAGGGGGCTGGATGTCAACGAAAGAAGTGACCGGGTAGTCATTATGCAGGTGTGGTCTTATGAAACCTGATGATCCTGTCGAGCAGCGGCTCAGGGTTTCCCTGGGGAAGCGGCTGCGGCGCATTGGAGCCTTTGCCTGTTACGGTGTGAAGCCCAACTGGGACGACTATCCGGCAGCAGAGAAGGAGGCCATCCTGGACGCCGAGGAGGTTTTCTATCCCAGCCATCTCTACGAGGACCTTCTGCAGGCTCTGGGCAAGGTCACCTTCCCTCGCAATTACTATCCGTTCCTGGGGAACAAGGTCCGGCAGACCAGCCTTTTTCAGTTGCTGGAGATTCCTCATCCGCGCACTCGGATTTATTACGGTCGCAACCGGTTGACCAGGATTGTCGCGGATTTTCCATATCCCTTTATTGCCAAGGTGCCGGTGGGCTCTTCCATGGGCGAGGGCGTGTTCTTGATTCGAGGAGAGGATGAGCTCGCAGGATATCTGCAGGATAACCGTCCGGCCTACATTCAGGAATACCTGCCACTGGAGCGGGACTTGCGGGTGGTGCTGATCAAGGGTCGGATCATCCATGCCTACTGGCGCCTCCACCGTCCGGGAGAATTCCGCAACAACGTTTCTCAAGGCGGGTCGATTGCCTTTGATGGCATCCCGGAAGAGGCGCTGCAGTTTGCGATTGCGGTTGCCGCCCGGTGCGGGTTCGAAGAGGTGGGGCTGGACATCTGTGAGGCGCACGGGGGCTATTGGGTGATTGAGGCGAATATGGTCTTTGGCCTCGAGGGGTTCAACCAGAAGGGTCTGGACCTGCACCAGATCTTTGGCGAGTTGGACCGGGAGGGGCTGCTATGACCGTGCCTGGGCGCCGCGCAGCATCTCGCGCGCATGATCCCTGGTCTTGTCGGAAATGGTGATTCCACCAAGCATGCGGGAGAGCTCCTCGACTCGTTCATCGCGGTCCAGCAGCTGGATGGTGGTCTGCGTCGTATTGCCCCCCGATTCTTTCGCCACTTTGAAATGGTGATCACCGTAGCAGGCGATCTGGGGCAGGTGAGTGATACAGATGACCTGTTGGTGTTTGGCCAGCCGCTTCAGTTGCAGGCCCACCAGTTCGGCCGTGCGTCCGCCGATGCCGGCATCGACTTCGTCGAAGATCAGGGTCTCGGCATCATTCTGGTGACTGAGAATCCCTTTGAGAGCCAGCAGGATACGGGAAAGTTCGCCGCCCGAGGCGATGCGGGCCAGGGGCTTGAGGTCTTCGCCGGGGTTGGCGGAGAGCACGAATTCCACCCGGTCGATCCCGGAAGGGGAAAAGGGCGGATCAGCACCACCGGGGACGGTGTCCCGATCCAGGAAGCGGGTGGCAAAGCGGGTTTTGGGCATATCCAGCAGCGCCAGAGTTTCTTCCACCGAGGCCGTCAGGCGCACCGCTGCTTCCCGGCGTTTCCGGGAAAGGTCTCCCGCCTTCTGCAAGTAGTCCTTCCTGAGCGCTTCGAGATCCTTTTCCAGGCGGGTCTGCTGGTAGTCACCGGCCTCCAGCTGAGCCAGCTGTTGGTGCAGCTCATCGCGCTTTTCGAGCATGGCTGCCACTGACGCGCCGTACTTTTTTCCCAGTCGCTGCAGCAGCCCGAGCCGCTCTTCCACGGCCGCCAGGCGCTCGGGCTCAAAGGAAACCCCATGAGCATATTGTTGCACGGCGTGGGCCAGTTCCTCGAGATGGATGCGCGCCTGTTCAAGCTGGCCGAGTAGTGATTCCTGGGTTGAATCGATCTGTTTCAGGGTCGTGAGATGCCTGGCTGCCTCGGCGACCTGTTCCAGGATTGCCCCCCGGCTTCCATAAAGGATCTGGTGGGCGCTGTGAGCGGCTTCGAGGAGCGTGCCCGCATGTTTGAGGAGCTTACGTTCCTGCTCCAGCAGACCATCTTCACCGGGAACGAGCTTGGCGGCCTCCAGTTCTTGCAGCTGGAACCGCATCCATTCCACCTGAGCGGCGTGTTCTTGCTTGAGCCGTTCGAGCTGGACCAGGCGATCGCGGGTTGCCGCCCAGTCTTGGAAACAGCGGCCTACTTCGGAGACGAGCGATCCGAGGTTGCCGAAATTATCAAGGGTTGCCAGATGGGTTTCCGGGTCCATGAGCTGCTGGTGCTCATGTTGCCCGGATACGGAGAGGAGCCCCCTGGTCAGCTGCTGAAGCTGCTGCAAAGTTACCTGCTGATCGTTGATGAAGATCCGGTTCCGGCCGCTCCGGCTGATGCTGCGTCGCACCTGGAGTTGGACTCCCGGTTCGAGTTCCAGCTCCGCGAGTCGGGCTTTAAAGCTTGCCTTATCCGGAAGGGCAAAGGTCGCTTCGATGGCAGCTTCCGTTGATCCGGTGCGAACCATCTCCTGGGAAGCGCGGCTGCCCAGGATCAGATTGACGGCGCCCACCAGGATGGATTTTCCCGCCCCGGTTTCGCCCGAGACGATATTGAACCCCTGTGGAAAGACGACCTCGAGGCTCCTGATGATGGCAAAGTTGGTGACCAGCAGATTTTTAAGCATATCATGATCCCTCCCCATCGCCAGGGATCATAATGGAAGCCGTCCATAAAAAAAATTGGTTTCTGACCGCATTTCTGTTAAGGTACCTCACTCTTTTTTCAGTCTCTGAACGAGGCGCCCCAAGGATTGTTCGAACAAGCTATGAGGTGGCGGTGGGACAGGATGGGAAGCAACTCGAAATTCACGATTCACCAGGATCCATACGGTTATGCCGTAGCTGACAAGCCCCGCTGCCTGTTCCAAAACTGGGTCGAACGCCTCGTTTCAAAAACCTCCGTACCCGAGGACCAGCAGCGCCTGCTCGAAGATCTCGCGGCGCGGGGGGCAATTGTCTACGCGATCAAATACCGCTCCCAGCTGGATTATGTCAGTCTGAGCCTGCGCCTGCACCAACTGGGGCTGCCCGCGCCGACCTTCCTTTTCGATCTTCACCCTTACTGGTGGCAGCCGCGATGGTATGCTCTTAAGCTTCTTGGACATCATCTCTACCATTTTGTGCGCCGGGGCGGGACCCCCAACGCTTACGATGGCGGCTATTTTGAAGAGAAGCTCCAGCGTCGGGAATGCGGCCTGTTTTTCCTGCTGGGGGAGAAGGGGTACTATCGGCGCACCGTCCTGGTGGGCAACGATCCTCTGGAACACCTGCTCAAGATCCAGGAAAAGCGGGAGGAACCCATTTTTGTGGTGCCTCTCGTGCTCCTCTACAGCCGCCATCCGATGCGGGAGCGGCGGGGGTTGATGGAGATTTTCCTCGGCCAGAAGGAGCGCCACGGTCTGATCCGGAAAATGCTCACCTTCTTTCGCGGCTATTCGGATGCCGTTCTGGAGGTAGGGGAACCTCTCGATCTGCAGAAGGTGATCCCGGAGCTTTCCCCCATCTACTCCCAGCGGCGCCAGCAGGTCTTTGAACTGCGCCGCAGCCTGATCGACACGGCCGACAACATCAGAAAAGCCATTGTCGGTCCGACCCTGAAGAGCAAGCTCGAATTGAAGGAAATCATCCTTCACCATCCCAGGCTCGAAGCTTTCATGCAGCGCCGTTCGCGGTCGAGCAACCAGGAAATCTGGAAAGTCCGCATGGAAGCAGACAAGTACCTGGAAGAAATTGCTGCCGATTACAATTATACCCTCATCCAGGTGGCCGCGAAGGTGTTGGACTGGATCTGGGACAATATCTTCGACGGGATTGAAGTGGACAGTACCGGCCTCCAGAAGGTCAAGCACGCCGCTCGTCACAACCGGCTGGTTTACATTCCATGTCACAAGAGCCACACTGATTACCTGATCATCGCTTCGATCCTGTTCCAGAACAAGCTTTCCCTGCCGTGCGTGGCGGCGGGCAAGAACCTTGCGTTCTGGCCGCTGGGCCCGCTTTTTCGGCGGGGCGGGGCGTTTTTTATCAGACGCAGTTTCAAGGGCATGAAGTTCTATGCCGAAGTGTTCTCGCTCTACGTCAAGACTCTGGTGCAACTGGGGCACAATATCGAATTCTACATTGAAGGCGGACGCAGCCGCACGGGCAAAATGGTGCTGCCGAAACTCGGCCTGCTCGCCATCCTGATTCAGGCCGTCGAGGAGGGTTTCTGTGACGACCTCGTGTTCGTGCCCATCTCGATCTGCTACGATCGGATCCCGGAGGAGGAAGCCTACCTGACCGAGCTCAGCGGTGAAGCTAAAGTGCAGGAGAATATCGGCCAGCTGGTACGTGCCCGGCGCTTTCTCAAGAAGCGCTATGGGCGGGTTTATGTTCAGTTTGCCGAACCGCTCTCCCTCCAGCAATATCGGCGGCGCTTCGGGGGCGATTTTTCGGAATTGTGCCCCAAGGACCGGCATGTGCTCTACCGGGATTTTGCCTATCGGATCATCAACAGCATCAACCAGACATCGCTGGTCACCCCCCACGCCCTTGCCGCCTCAGCCCTGCTGGCATCATCCCGCCGGGGGGTTTCGGTGGGGGAATTTCAGGACATCTGCCGAATCTATTACGACTTTCTGGAGGCTACCGGTGCCAAGATGTCCAAGACGCTGCGCAACTTTGACACCCTGATCGAGGACACGCTCAAGGATTTCGAACGCAGCAAATTGATCGGGAAACTCAAGGACGAAGACGATGACCTCGAGGAAGAGGTCTTCACCGTTGAAGACAACAAGCGGCTGGCCCTGGAGTACTACAAGAACAACATCATTCACTTCTTCATTGCCGCAGCCTTTGTGTCCTCATCCATCCTCGGGCAGGAGACGTTCCGTTTCAGCCGCGCCCGGCTGCTGGAAGATGTCGCTTTCATGAAAGACTTTTTCAAGTTTGAATTTGTTTATGACAATGAGATCCAGAACGAAGACCTGGTGGACCGGACCATTGAGATTTTCGAGCAGCTGGGCTGGGTCCATCGCGTGAACGGCCACGATCAGCCCTATATTCTTGCCCATAAGGGACTGCGCGCCGCCCATGCGTTTCAGGGGTTGTTGCGGAACTACTTCGAGGGCTACTGGCTGGTTTTGAGAGCTGTCCGCTATCTCCAAAAAAAGGTGTACAACGAAAAGGACTTCCTCAAAAAGGTAGCGAGCCTTGGCCAGAAGGCCCTCAAACTGGAGTTGATCGAACGTCCTGAAGCCATTTCCAATATCATGTTCGCTAATGCCGTCAAGTACTACCTGGAAAAGGGCGTTATCGAAAAACAGGCAGAGATGAAAAGGGCAAGGAAAGGGATCAGGAATTCTTCAAGGACGCCGGCAACAGGCTCTTGATCCAGCACTACAGCCGGCAAATCAGCCTCTTCCTGCGCTCGTCCCACTTCGCCCTGCAGTAGCCGGGCAGCAGACCGGGAAGGACTGCCTTGATGGTTCCCGATAGAGCGGAACAAACGTTGATCTCAAATTGCAGGAGGGGTTCAGATGGAAATCAGAGTGCAACCGGTTGATCCTGCCAGGCGACACCCCAAGCCGACGGATGAGACCAAGCTGGTTTTTGGCAGAGTGTTCAGTGATCATATGTTCATGATGGACTGGCGTGCCGACCGGGGCTGGCAGGATGCCCGCATCGTCCCGTACGAGGCTCTGCAGCTTGACCCTGCGGCCATGGTGCTTCATTATGGACAGGGCATCTTTGAAGGGCTCAAGGCTTATCGGTGGCAGGACGGCACCATCCACCTGTTCCGCCCGGAGAAGAACTGGGAGCGATTCAACCGTTCGGCGCGCCGGATGTGCATGCCGGAAATCGACACAGCCTTCCAGTTTCAGCTGATCGGCAGACTGCTGGGGATTGATGAAGAATGGATTCCCCATCATGTCGGTTCGTCCCTCTACATACGGCCCACGATGATTGCCAGCGAGGCCCATCTGGGGGTCCGTCCCGCCAGCGAGTACCTCTATTACGTCATTACCGGACCGGTCGCCGCCTATTATGCGGAGGGTTTCAACCCGGTCAAAATCTATGTGTCGGATGAATTCGTCCGTGCCGTTCGGGGCGGCGTGGGGGAAGCCAAGACCATGGCCAATTATGCCTCGAGCCTGTTTGCCGCCGAATATGCCAAGAAGCAGGGCCTCACCCAGGTGCTCTGGCTTGATGCCGTGGAACGGCGCTTAATCGAAGAAGTGGGGACCATGAACATCTTCTTCCGCATCGAAGATGAATTGATCACACCGGCCCTCTCCGGATCGATCCTGCCGGGGGTGACTCGGGATTCAGTCATCCAGCTGGCACGGCATTGGGGGATTGCCGTGTCGGAACGTCCCGTTGCTGTCGAAGAAGTGATTACCGCAATCAAGTCGGGCGCCATGAAGGAAGTCTTCGGAACCGGCACGGCCGCGGTGGTGTCACCGGTTGGAGACATCTACTTCAAGGGCGAATCGTTCCAGGTTCAGGATGGCGGAGTCGGGGAATGGTCACAAAAATTCTACGACGAGATCGTCGGCATCCAGTATGGTGAAAGAGAGGATAAGTTCGGGTGGGTCTACCACGTCAAGCTATGATTTGACGGCAGCCTCTCCCGGTCCCGCTCTGTGATTCTCCCTCCGACAGAGCGGGATTTTTCCTGCCCGCCGGACAACAACGGCAGCGAGACGGGGACCGGCTCGACTCATTGAGCTCTTGCCAGCAGGTACTCGTTGAGCGAGGCTTCCCAAAACTCCATGAATTCAGCAAAATAGCTGTCCGTATAGTTCTCTACGAATTCCTTGCCAGCCTCACTCAAGGCCGTGTAGGAATAGGTGACCTCGGCCTCGGTTCCCCCCTGTTGGTTTTCGGAAAGCGAAATGTTGATCTTTGCCACGGTGGTCCAGGGAGTCACCTTGATGATCTCGAGTGCAAACTGCGACCAATCGCGCCGGGTGATCACCCACACCGCATCCGGTTCGCCCTCACCGGTCAGGAAAACGCATTCCGGTTCCGCCAACCCGGACCGGGAATAGACGACAAGTGGTTCCCAGCCTTTTACCCATTCCGTTTCCCGGACCGGGCACAACAGGGCGAAAACCTCCTCAGGACGGGCCTGAATCTTCTGCACATAGCTTCTGACCACTCGGCACGGTGCCAAAACCTTCATCTATCAATCCTCCGACAGGAGTCCACGTTACTCATGCGCCTGGTGCAGCCAGCAACTCTCAACAAGGATCGTTGTGGCATTTTACGGAAGAAAATATACTTTAATACATCAAATGGAAAGACAGGGAATTTTTACGCGTTATTGGATGTGAACACAATGGCGGGGGACGAGGCTATCTCAAGTCAGCAGGTTGAATAACGGTTTGAGGCTTGCCACCAGTGGCATCTTTGCCAGCCTCTCAAAGAACGGACCCGGGGGTAGCAGGTGATGGAAAAAGGCACAGCATCCGGCAAGACTCAGTCCATTCCAGAGTCCTTGAGGCCCTTCTTTTGGGATGTCGATTTTGAGGAGCTTTGCGTGGATGACTCTTCATACTTCATTATCAGTCGTCTCATGGAATTCGGTGACGAAGTGGCTCTGCAATTCCTTATGCGCACCTACAGCCGGGAAGACTTCCGGAGGACAATCAAGACCAGCCGCTCCCTCTCGCGGAGGTCCAGAATATTCTGGGCTCTGCTCCTCGATGTAAAGGAAGAATCATGCACCGTGAAGCAATACCCGAGCCCGTTTGGAGACTGCTGCCGGGATTGAGCGGTCTCAAAACCATGACTCCAGTCTATCTGGTTGGTGGTACGGCTCTTGCCCTGCATTTGGGGCATCGCCTTTCGGCAGACTTGGATTTTCTTATACCGAAGGATTATGAGTATCAACCACTCCTCCATGACTTGCTGGGTCTTTCCCATAAGCCGACCCTGACCTCTCAGTCGTCCTCCTATTGGGCACTGATCATTGACAACATAAAAGTTGATTATCTGCGTGAGCTGATTCCTCGACGATTTCCCCTCAAGATGGTGGTCTTCGAAGATGCAACATTTAAGGTGGCGGATCCTCTGGATATCGGACGAATGAAGCTCCACGCTATCGCCAGTCGCGGCAGCAGAAAAGATTTTATTGATCTTTATTATCTTACCCCGAAGCCGGATATCATTGGAGAACCTGCTCATGATGGTCCTTGAAGAGCAGGGAACGGTTCGTTTCAACTGGCTGCTTTTTCTTAAAGGGTTGATTGATTTCGGGGAAGCCGAAAGGGAGGTTCAGCCCATGATGCTTTGGCCCATTGCCTGGAGTGAGGTCAAAGTGGGCCTGACCGAAGAGGTGAAGCGAATCGGGAAATCATGGAGCGTTTGAGAACTTCCTCAAGATGCAGCAACACCCTCCCGGTGCTCTGTATTTGTGGTTTTCCTAGCGGATTCCATTGGCGCTGGGTAAGGCTTCGGGGGCAGGTTCAGATTTTTCCAACAGGCCCTGACATGCCTTTTGAATGACCGGGAATTCCGCCGGCTGCAGGGTGCGGACATCCATGAGATAGCGGTCGGCTTCAATGCGCCCGATAATGGGCGGGTGGTTGGCGCGCAGGCGAGTCTCGATGGCTTGCGTGCTCAGGTGGGCAGAGCTCACCGCGACGGTCCAGGTCGAGAGGTTCTGGATGGGCAGGGCGCCACCGCCGACCTGGGAGAAGCCGGGTTGGACCTGGACCTGGAGCCGGTCGTGGCCGTCCGCTTCCCGGATGAGTGAGGCCAGCTGCCGGGCCCGCTCTTCGAGGAGAGTCAGGGGCATGGCGATCATGCGAAGCGTCGGGATTTGGGCCACGGCCTGGCGTTGGTCGCGATAGAGACGCAGGGTGGCTTCGAGAGCGGCAAGCGTCATCTTGTCCACGCGGAGCGCTCGGGTGAGCGGGTTTTTCCGGCAGCGGGCGATGATTTCCGGCCTGCCGAGGATGATTCCCGCCTGAGGGCCGCCCAGTAGTTTGTCTCCGCTGAAAGTGACCAGGTCGACGCCGGTGCGCAGGACCTCCTGGACCGTAGGTTCGCCCGGCAGGCCAAACCCGGTCAGATCCATGAAACAGCCGCTGCCCAAGTCTTCCATGACCGGCAGCCGGAGCTTCCGGCCGAGCATCACCAGGTCTTCCCCCGAAACCTCGGCGGTAAAGCCGATGATGCGGTAATTGCTGGCATGCACCCGCAGCAGCACCGCCGTTTGATCGGTGACCGCCGCCTCATAGTCGCTCAAGTGCGTCCGGTTCGTGCACCCGACTTCGCGCAGGCTGGCGCCGCTGCTGCGCATCACATCCGGAATCCGAAACGAGCCGCCGATTTCTACCAACTGACCACGGGAGACGATGACTTCCCGGCCGTTGGCCATGGTGTTCAAGGCGAGCAGCACGGCTGCGGCATTGTTGTTGACGACCAGGGCGGCTTCGGCTCCGGTGAGCTCGCAGAGGATGGCTTCGGCGTGCACATAGCGGGACCCCCGCCGGCCCTGTTCGAGGTCGTACTCGAGGTTGTTGTAGTGGCGGCAGATCTGCTGCAGTCGGTCAATCGCGGCCTCGGCGAGGAGGGAGCGTCCGAGATTGGTGTGCACCATGATGCCAGTCGCATTTACAACGGTTTGCAGCGTGTGGGCGCTGATCCTGGCGAGGTGGTTCAAAATCAGCGGCACCAGCTGGGCGGCTTCGAGGGTCACCGCCGGGACCTTCTCGGGATGAGCAAGAAGCTCGGCACGCTTTTCTTCCAGGACCTGCCGGATGCTTGCGAGGACGAGGGTTCGTGGGAGTTGGGCGAGCGTCTCCTGGATGGCAGGTACCTGGAGCATGTGTTCGACGCTGGGAATCTGGCGCAGTCTTTCCTGGAGAGTGGTATGGGTCATGAATGATTGCTCCTTCCGCAAATCTTTCTTTTGAAAGCCTTCTTGGTTATAGTGTGGTTTCTTTTAAAGATGAAATCTTTTTTGCAGGGGAATCGTCACGGACCCAATGAAGTCATCGGTTTATCCTGAGTGGGAGGTTGGAGCCCCGGTAAGGTTCGACGGGGACGTCTTCCTGAAACCGGATGCTGAGGCTGTCCTCACGTTTCTGAAGAACTCGCACGAATCAATCCATCTCCACGGGGTGCAGGAATCGGCCCTTTCGTATCTCATTGCCAGAGGCCTGTCGCGCCTTCGCCAGGCCATGGTTGTGATTGCCCCGAGCGAGCGGGAGGCGGAGCAGCTGTTTGAGACGGTCTCCTTCTTCATGGGCAGGGACCCTCAGCGTCCGGACGCACCGCTGCTGCGCAGGGTCTGGTACTTTCCTTCCCGCACCGCCCGGAAGAGTCAGTCTCTGGGGAAAATGGAGACCACGGCCAGGCGGCTTGAAACCCTCTATGCCATCAGGACGGCAACGTCACCCCTGGTGGTAGTGACCTCGGCCCTGGCTCTGCTCGAACGCCTCATGCCCCCCGCGCTGCTGGTCGAGCACGTGGATTACCGGGTCAAGGGGGAGGACCTGGACCTCGACTCCTTCTGTCGGCGGCTCATCGAGCGCGGCTACTATCCGGTCTCACTGGTCGAGGAATACGGCGACCTCAGCCGACGCGGGGGGGTTCTCGACCTCTATGCGCCCCTCTACCAGTGGCCTCTCCGGCTCGAATTCTTTGGCGACGAGCTGGATTCCATCCGCCTGTTCCATCCCAGCAGTCAGCGTTCTCTGGGGATTCTGGAAGATGTGGTCCTGCTCCCCTCCAGCGAGATCATCCTCGACCCCGAGGCCCGTTCCCGAGGCCAGGAGGCGGTCTATGCCGATGTCCGGGACGGGGTGCTCACGCCCGCCGCCGGGAACGTTTGGCTGGAAAGGATCCAGGAAGGCTATCAGACGGGCTCTTTCGAGTCGGTACTGCCCATATTCTACGAAAAGACGGCAACCCTGTTCGACTATCTCGATCCCCATACCATCCTTTTCTGGTCGGATACCAGCCGCAGTCACATGGAAATGGCTGAGAGCATCCGGCAGAGGTCCCAGGGGGCCGGCGGGGAGCCGTCGGCCAATGAGTGGCAGCGGCCGGCCGCCGAACTCCTGGTCGATCCGGACCAGGTATGGGAAGAGGGCAGACACTTCCAGCAGGTATGGGTGAATGCGCTCACCGAGCCCTCCGCGTCGTCCCGCACGTTTGATCTGGGAGCTTCCGGGCACAGTGAACTGAACATTGCGATAAGGTCTCATCAAAACAAGGAAAGGCTGCTGGAGCCTCTGGTGCACCAGTTCCAGCAATGGCAAAGGGAAGGCATCAACTCCTTCCTCGTGTGCCAGCAGAAGGAGCAGGCCAAACGACTGGCCGAGCTGCTGCTCGGCTATGGGGTGGAAGTCCTGTTCAGTGCCTTGCCGTTCGGAGAAGAGTCCTTTGCCTCCTCTGCGGTAAAGCTGCTGGTCGGCCCTTCCTTTAAAGGTTTCCTCTGGCCCGCGGAAAAACTCGCCGTAGTCTCGGAAGAGGAAGTTTTCGGGAAACGCTCCCGGCGGCGACCTCGCAAACCGGTTTCAGGCATCTTCCTGAACTCCTTTCAGGACCTTCATGTGGGAGATTTTGTGGTTCACGTCGACCACGGGATCGGGATCTACAAAGAGCTGGTTCATCTGAATGTGCGAAGCATTGAGAATGATTTCCTGCTCCTCGAATACCAGGATGGCGACCGTCTCTATGTTCCCGTGGACAAGCTCACCAAAGTCCAGAAATACCTCGGGGTCGAGGGCCACGAGCCGCGGGTCGACAAGCTTGGGGGGAAATCCTGGGAAACCGCCAAGCTCAAGGCCCTGGAATCAGCGGAGCGGATCGCCCAGGAGCTTCTCAGCCTCTATGCCCAGCGGCAGGTGCATGAAGGGTTTCGGTATTCTCCCCCGGACACCTATTTTCGCGAATTCGAAGCGACCTTCGCGCATGAGGAGACTCCCGATCAAGTGCGAGCCATCGAGGATGTGCTCGAAGATATGGCAACGGGTCGGCCCATGGATCGGTTGATTTGCGGAGATGTCGGCTACGGTAAGACGGAAGTGGCGATCCGGGCCGCGTTCAAGGCCGTGACCGATGGCAAACAGGTGGCCATGCTGGTACCGACCACGGTTTTGGCTGAACAGCACTATCAGACCTTTGTCGAACGGTTCGACGGTTTTCCCGCGACGGTTGCGGCCCTCAGCCGCTTCAAGAGCCCCGCTCAGCAGAAGCAGGTGCTCAAGGCCATGGAGCACGGGGGCATCGATGTGGTAATCGGTACCCATCGACTGCTGCAAAAGGATGTTAAGTTTCGTGACCTGGGATTGGTCATTGTGGACGAGGAGCACCGGTTTGGGGTCAAGCATAAGGAAAACCTGAAGAAGCTTCGAGTTTCGGTGGACGTCCTCACCTTGACCGCCACCCCGATCCCCCGAACGTTGCACATGGCTCTTTCCGGGATGCGGGATATGAGCGTGATCGAGACGGCGCCGCAGGATCGCCATTCCATCGAGACGTTTCTCTGTAAGTACGACGAATTCACCATTCGCGAAGCCATCTATCGAGAATTGAAACGGGGCGGCCAGGTCTTCTTCGTCCACAATCACGTCATGAGCATCTACCAGATGGCCGCCAAATTGAGCCAGATGGTCCCGGAAGCGCGCTTCAGCGTGGCCCATGGCCAGATGAAGGAACGGGACCTGGAAAAGGTGATGCTGGATTTCATCCAGCGCCGCGTGGAAGTGCTGGTTTGCACCACCATCATCGAGTCGGGATTGGACATTCCGGCGACCAACACGATCATCATCAACCGGGCCGACAAGTTCGGCCTTGCTCAGATCTACCAGCTGCGAGGACGGGTGGGACGCTCCAGCGAACAGGCCTATGCCTATCTCCTGGTACCCGGCGAACATCTCATCACGCGCGACGCCCAGAAACGGCTGCGGGCCCTGCTCGATTTCAGCGAACTGGGCGCAGGCTTCAAGATCGCCCTCAACGACCTCCAGATTCGGGGAGGCGGGACCATCCTGGGGGCAGCGCAGTCGGGGCACATTGCAGCCGTGGGTTACGAACTCTTCCTGGAACTACTCGAAAAAACCATGCGCGATCTCAAAGGCGGGGGGGTGGCGGCAGAGACCGTCGAGCCGGAGCTGAACGTTCAGCTCTCGGCGTTCCTGCCGGAGACTTTCATTCCCGATACCGATCAGCGGCTCATAGCCTACAAGAGGTTGGCGACGCTGGGAGAAGAGTCGGAAATCGACGACTTGGCAAAAGAATGGCGAGATCGTTATGGTCAGTTTCCCGAGAGTGTCAGGAACCTGAACCTGCTGGCGAAAATGCGCCTCCTTGCCAAACGGATCGGGCTGGAACGCGTTGATGAGGATGGTGAGTCCTTTGCCCTCACTTTTGCCAAAAACCTGGGGGTGCTGGCCTTGGCATCCTATCTGGAACGGATCAATGGTGCCTTCCGGCTTGAGGCGGAACACAGACTGAAGATTGAGATCTGGGGGCGCGATCCGGCTCAGCGCCTGGCCCGGTTGAAAAGGATCTTGCAAGAAGCCTGGGAACATGATAGTGATATTAAGTCAATTCAGTAGGTTAGACTGAAGAGAGGGATTCCGCAGAATGAGGGACGGCATGCGCATGGCGATGAGAATATCCTTGATTATCATGGGGTTGCTGGTAGGCTTGGGAACTGCTCGCGCTGCTACCCTGGACCGGATGGTGGCCGTGGTGAACGGGGAGATTATCCTCTACAGTGAACTGCAGGACCAGATTCGCATGGTGGCGAAGATGGCGCCGGAGTTGAACATGGATGATCCGGCAAAGCGGGCGCAACTTGAACGCGAGGTGCTGCATCAGATGGTTCGCGACCGGCTGGCCGATGAAGAGATTCGGCGTTTGAAGATCGTGGTCTCGGAGCGCGAGGTCGATGAGGCGATTGACAGGATCAAACAGGAGAATCGCTTCACGGACACCCAGCTGGAATATATGATCCAGCAGGAAGGGCAGAGTCGGGCTCAGTTCCGGGACGCCATTAAGAAGGAGATCGAGCGTAGCAGACTGGTTGACCGGGTGCTCAAGTCCAAGATCATCATTAGTGAAAAACAGATCGATTCCTTTCTCACCAACGATGAGGCATCCTTCAGCGAGCGGAGGCGTCTGGCGATCATTTTTCTACCCCTTCCGGAAGAGGCTGATGCGCTCACGACCGAAGCCGTCGACAAGCAGGCCAAAGACATTGTGGGGCGGCTGAAGGGGGGGGCAGATTTCGGCAGGCTTGCCGTGGAGTACTCTAAAGGACCGGCGGCACAGGAAGGTGGCGATCTGGGATATATTGCCGTGGGTGAACTGGCGCCTCCCATTGAAGCCGCAACCCGGAATCTCAAACCGGGTGAGACGAGCGATTTGATCAAGACTCCGTCGGGGTATTTCATCTTTAAGGTGTTGGACCGCCAAAAGGAAAAACAGGCTACCGGTGACGTCAGTATTCGGGAAAAGGCTCGCCGACAGTTGTTCCAACAGGAAATGAACCGCAAATTCGAAGAATGGGTCAAGGAACTCGAATCCCGCGCCTTCATTCAAATATCCCTATAACCAGCAGCCAGCAGCCAAGGGCGAAGAGCCAATGCAAGAACTTGCCGAATTGTTGAAATCTGAGAGGCTGAAGCAGGGCTTGACCTTGCCGGTGTTGTCGGAAAGGCTTCGCGTCAGTATCAACATGCTTGAGGCCATGGAAGAGGGGAACTTCGAGCGGATTGGAACGCCCTTGTTGATCCGCAGTTTTTTGAGAAGCTACTGCGGGGCGGTGGGGCTTGACGGCGAAGCACTGATCCAGAAATATGAAGCAGCGATACGCGCCTGTGATCAGCAGGACCGGGGAATAAAGCGCTTCGGCAAGTGGTCCAAGGGACTAGGCAAGAAAAGACGAATCGGAGTGTTTTCGATTGTGCTGTTCGGCATTGCCGTCGTGGGGGTGGTGTATGGGGGCGCGTGGTTCTGGAAATATCGATTGCACGGAGACGCCCCGCAATCCCTGACCACTTCCGGCTATCCCCAGCAGGACCTGCCTGCTGATCTTTCCGACAAGGCTGGTCCCGGAGTCATCCCGAAACCGGTGAAGGAAGCGACGGTGGCGGGCGACCAGGGGATGCGCTCGGCACCGGAGGTGACCAGCTCCGATATTCTGCCGGAAGCGAAGGAAAAGCCGACGGCGGCGGAGATCGCGGACAAGCATCAGTTCACGGTTGAAGCCACGCAGAAGACCTGGGTCCAGGTCACCATGGATGACAAGATCACCCAGAACGCCATGTTGGAACCTGGGGACATGCGTGAATGGGAGGCCGAGCAAGGCATGCGAATCGTGATCGGCAATGCGGGTGGCGTCAGCATGAAATGGGACGGTCGCCCTGTGGACATTCCGGCCAGGCCCGGCAGTGTCCTCCGCTTCAGTCTTCCCGATGAGCGCCATCTGAAGGAATGAGACTGGACGGGGCATGGATGTTGCTGAAACGGAAGCCATCGTCTTGCATTGCCGGGACTATGGAGAGTCCGATCGACTCATTGCTTTTTTCAGCGAACACGGGGGAAATCTGCGGGGCATTGCCAAGGGGGCCAGGCGGAGCCGCAAGCGATTTGTTCATACTTTTGAACCTTGCAGTGTGGTGCACTTGACCTACCGGCTGCGAAAGGGGCTGGTATGGATTGAGTCGTGCACCCTGGTGGAGCCGCATCTGAGTCTTCGCGCTGATTTGGCGCGATGGGGTTATGCGGCGCTGGTTTCCGAGATGGTCCTGGAAATGGCTGCGGAAGGAGAACCACAGGCTGAGCTTTTTGTGCTGTTGCGAGCAACGCTGGACCACCTGGTCGGCTGCCGCGACCCGCTCAACGTGGTCCTGCTCTTCCTGCTTCGCTTTCTTCATATCATGGGTTATCTTCCATCGCTGGAAGCCTGTGCGGTGTGTCGCCGTTCACTCAGCGCGGCCACCCAGTGGCGGTGGCAAATGCGTCAGGGAACGTTGCTCTGTCCCAATCATGGAATGGGTGAAGGAGATGGGGTTCCCCTGGATTTGGGGACTCTGACGCTTGTTCAGCAGTCCAGACGGGTTTCGCTAACCAAGCTCTGGCGTCTCCATTTCTCCCAGCATCGGAAGGCGCCTCTGTTGCGGGCATTATTGGGCTGGGTGCGTGAGCACCGTGGCAGGGATCTCAAGAGTCTGAGGCTCCTCGAACAGCTCGGAGCGATATAAGCGGATTGAACCAGAGGAAACGTTTTGGAGTGGATGACTCATTTTGAGGGGATTGCGCACGAACATCCGTCGCTTGCCCTTCTCCTCGCCTATGTAGGTGGTGTTCTGGCGAGTTTCACGCCATGCACCTACCCCATGATTCCGATCACGGTAGCGTTCATTGGTGCCAAGGCCCATGGCAACCGCTGGCGGGGCTTCGTCCTCTCATCCTTCTACGTCCTGGGGCTGGCGGTGGTTTATTCCGCGCTCGGTGCCGTGGCGGCCCTCACCGGTGGCCTTTTTGGAGCGTTGACGACCAACCGGTGGACCTATCTGATGGTCGGCAACCTCTGTCTCTTCTTTGGCCTGGCGATGCTGGAAGTCGTGCCGCTCAAACCCCCGGCGTTTTTGAATCGTATCCAGGTGCGAAATATTCCCGGACATGATATTCTTTCTAGCGTAGTGCTGGGGGGGGCTTCCGCCCTGGTGGTCAGCACGTGCACCACGCCGATTCTGGGCGTGCTCCTGACGATCGTCGCCACCCGCCAGGACATCGTGTGGGGCATGGGAATGCTCTTCTGCTTTTCTTATGGGATCGGCAGCCTGGTGATCGTGATCGGAACCTTCACCGGCCTCCTGGCTTCTCTCCCGCGTTCGGGCATCTGGATGAGGCGCATTCAGAAGACCTTCGGAGTGTTGATGGTTCTGGCCGCCGAATACTTCTTCATCAAGACAGGAGAACTCTGGCTATGAGTTTCAAAAAGGTTTTCCGCGGGTTGTTGGGGGTCCTGGCGGTGGTGCTGATGAGTCTGCTGCTGGCGCCGCAACCTCAGGGAATCGCGGCTGAGTCGGGCGGACTGGAGCGTTTGGCGGCTTTCTTCAGTTGGGGTTCGGGCGCCAAAGGGCCGGCCATCGACTTTGAACTTCCCAGCCTGAATGGGAGCATGGTCCGGTTGAGCACATTCAAGGGGGAGCGCCCGGTGCTGCTTTACTTCTGGGCGACCTGGTGTCCCTACTGCGTTTCCATGAGACCGGATTTTCTCAAACTACGGGAAAAGATCGGGCCGAACGAACTGGAGATCCTCGGCATCAATGTGGGTGGGTCAGATACCATTGAACGCCTGAAACGCTATCAAGAGGGGCATCCGGTCACGTGGCCGATCCTCTTCGATGGTGAAGGCAAGGTGATGAAAGCCTACAAGGTCCAAGGCATCCCCCTGGTGGTGCTCGTGAATAAGGAGGGCAACGTGGTGTATCGGAACAGTGCCCTGCCTTCGGATGTGCGGGAATATCTCCATTAATGCGGTAGTGCAAAACGCAGCTTGTGGGAAAGGGACGGACCATGAAAGACGTGCTCACCATCATCATGGCGGGAGGCGAGGGGAAACGGCTGATGCCCCTGACGCGTGACCGTTCCAAACCAGCGGTACCCTTTGGCGGCGTCTACCGGCTCATCGACATTCCCCTGAGCAACTGTATCAACTCTCAGCTCTACAAGATCCTCATCTTCCCTCAATATAAATCCCAGTCCATGGTCGATCACCTGGAAGAGGGCTGGAATATCTTCTCCGCCGATCTCGGGCATTACCTCCGCATCGCCGCCCCGCAGCAGCGACTGGGCAAGGAATGGTACCGAGGGACAGCCGACTGTGTACGCCAGAACCTCTATTTGCTCGAACGGGAGCGTCCCCGTCTGGTCTTGATCCTGTCGGGGGATCATGTTTACAAGATGGATTACATGTCGTTCCGCGAATACCACGAAAAGCATGATGCCGACGTCAGTGTCGGTCTGCTGGAGGTCGAGCGAAACCAGGCCTCGGAGTTCGGCATTGCCGAAGTGGACAATGATTTCCGCATCGTCGCCTGGCAGGAAAAGCCCAGGGAACCGAAGGCCATTCCCGACGACCCCGAGCGTTCGCTGGCTTCCATGGGCATCTATCTGTTCCGGACGGAACTGCTCCTCGATCTTCTGAAAAAGACCGATTACAACGATTTTGGAACCGATATCATTCCTCACCTGATAGGGGATCATAAGGTGATCGCCTATCCCTACCGGCGCCTGAATCGCATCAAGGATTATATCCACGCGGTGGACCCGGATGGTGTCAGACGCTGGCAACTGGTTGACGGAACGAGGGATTCCCAGTACTGGCGCGACGTCGGCACCCTCGACGCCTACTGGAATGCAAATATGGACCTGACCGGGATCGATCCCTTCTTCAACCTCTACGGCAGCCTCTGGCCCATCCGAACCTTTCAGCGCCAGTATCCGCCCGCCAAGTTCGTCTTCAATCAGGTCAACCAGGAGCAGCCGCGAGTGGGGATGGCAGTGGATTCGCTGGTGGCTCCCGGCTGTATCATCAGTGGCGGCACAGTGCGCAGTTCCGTGCTCTCTTACAATGTAACCGTGCGCAGTTGGGCGGAAGTGGATGAATCGGTGATCATGGACAACGTCGAGATCGGCCGGCATTGTCGCATCAAGAAGGCCATTATCGACAAGCACAACGTCATCCCGGCGAATACCCAGATTGGCATCGATCCGCAGGAGGATCGGAAGCATTTCGAGGTCACACCGCGGGGGATTGTGGTGGTGCCCAAGGACTTTTTCAGCAGCCGCTGGCGTCAGGCCTGCTAAGGTTTAGCGCGCCGTATAAGACAATTTGAACCCGAGCTCGAAAATTGAATATGGCTTTAGCTGGAGCGAGTCTGGGCTCTATAGCCCACAAAGCCCCTGCCCCTCTTCTCCAGGTGCGGGATCTCCACACCCATTTCAGAACGCCTGCAGGAACGGCCAAAGCGGTAGACGGTGTCAGCCTGCACGTGCAGACCGGCGAGGTCCTGGGGGTGGTGGGGGAGTCCGGATGCGGCAAGAGTGTGCTGGCGCTGTCAGTCCTGCGGCTCCTTCCGATGCCGCCCGCCGTTTTCGCAGGGGGAGAAATCATCTTTCGCGGCCGCAATCTCCTGGATCTCCCCGAATGGGAGATCAGGACCATTCGCGGGAACGAAATCAGCATGATTTTTCAGGAACCCATGACCGCCTTGAATCCGGTCTTCACCGTTGGCAATCAACTGGCGGAAGCTTTCCGCATTCACCAGGGTGCGTCGCGGTCGGAAGCCCTTGCCAAATCGGTCGAAATGCTGGAAACGGTCGGGGTTCCCATTCCCCATAACCGGGTTAAGGAATATCCTCACCAACTGTCAGGGGGTATTCGTCAGCGGGTGATGATCGCCATGGCTCTGGCGTGCCGCCCCGGCCTGCTCATCGCCGATGAACCCACCACGGCCCTCGATGTGACCATCCAGGCCCAGATCCTCGATCTGATGGAGCGGCTCCGGCAGGATCTGGGTACCGCGATCATCATGATCACCCACGATTTAGGGGTTATTGCCGAGATTTCTCACCGGGTGGTGGTGATTTATGCCGGCCGGGTGGTAGAGCAGGCCCGAACCCTGGAGCTTTTCGACCAGCCGTTGCATCCTTATACCCGGGGGCTCATGCAGGCTATCCCCAGCCCCGAAGCAACGCGCAAGACGCAAGCCTTATACGAGATTCGGGGGGTGGTGCCAAGTCTTTTTGCCCTTCCCCGGGGGTGCCGGTTTCATCCCCGTTGCCCCCAGGCTCAGGAGATTTGCAGAGAGCAGGAACCCGATCTGATGGAATCAGGTGACGACCACTGGGCCGCCTGCTGGATGGTGGTACATGGCTGAGATCCTTCGTGTCCAAAACCTGGTGAAGTACTTTCCGGTGCGTCGGGGATGGCTCGGGCGGCGGGAGCAGTTTGTGCGGGCGGTGGACGGCATCTCATTTTCCGTCGCCTCGCGGGAGACGCTGGGACTGGTGGGTGAGTCGGGCTGTGGGAAATCGACGGCCGGGCGGGCCATCCTGCGCCTCATCGAACCCACTTCCGGGGAGATCCTCTATCAGGGCCGAAACCTGCGCACCCTAACCAGGAAGCCATGCGGTCGCTCAGACGCAGCATGCAGATCGTGTTCCAGGACCCCTTCAGTTCACTCAATCCACGGCTCACCGTGGAACGCATCGTTGAAGAACCGCTGCTCGCTCATGAGAAGGCGACCCGGCAGGAAAGGTCCGAAAAGGTGGCGGAAGCGCTGACCATGGTCGGGCTGCTGCCTGAACACCGGAAGCGGTTTCCGCACGAGTTTTCGGGCGGTCAGCGGCAGCGCATCGGGATCGCTCGGGCCCTGGTTCTGCACCCGCAGTTCGTTGTTGCCGATGAACCGGTATCGGCCCTGGATGTATCCGTTCAAGCTCAGGTCCTGAACCTTCTGGTGCGACTTCAGCGGCAGCTGAACCTCAGCTATCTCTTCATTTCCCATGACCTGGGCGTTATCCGGTATATCAGCCACCGGGTGGCGGTGATGTACCTGGGAAGAATTGTCGAACTGGCACCGGTGGAAAGACTCTACGCCGAACCTCACCACCCCTATACGCAGGCTCTGCTGTCGGCGGTGCCGGTGCCCAATCCCCGGCGCTCGCGCGATCGGATCATTCTCAAAGGGGACGTTCCGTCTCCCATCGATCCCCCGTCCGGCTGCCATTTCCACCCTCGCTGTCCGAGGCGGTTGGCAGTGTGTGATCAGGATGTTCCTGACAACCGGGAGGTGGCCGCAGGCCATTGGGTAGCATGCCACCTATATTAGTGAAGGGTGAGGCGTGAGGCGTGAGGGGGAAGAGAGTTCGGAGTGTAAGAGGGGCATCGTTGTCAGGGCCGGTTATGAGGAGGGTGAAGATAAACTGTCCTGGTTGGCTGAGGGGGGCCGGTGAGTGCAAGGTGACGCTCGGCAGCGGTTGCCGGGAGGATCTGTTATATCCACTAACTTTAGGGATGGAGGTTGGCTATGAAGAGATGGATGCTGCTTTTGCTGGCTTTGAACCTGGTGACCATGGGCTTTGCCGCACCTGCCCCGGCGCGCGAGGCGGGCACGCTGGTGGTTGTCCAGGAAGCCGAACCGGTGGGACTGGATCTGATGCGTAGTTCCATCCAGACGACCATGAGTGTCTGCTACAATCTGCACGACACCCTGTTCAGCCCCCAGGAAGACGCCACGGTAAAACCAGCCCTGGCGGAAAAGTGGGAAAAAATCGATGACCTCACCTGGAAGATCACCCTGCGAAAGGATGCCACTTTCCACAACGGTGACCCGGTCAATGCCGAAGCGGTCAAATTTTCGTTCGAGCGGCTCAACAACCCGGCCATCGACAGTCCCCATAAGGGAAAACTATCCCCCTTCAAGGATCTCAAGGTCCTGGATGAGCATACCATCACCATTGCCACTGCTGAACCCTATGCACCGGGCCTCTACATCCTTGGGTACTATCTCCCCATCGTTCCCCCGAAAGTGGTGCAGCAGATGGGAGATGCCGACTACAACATCAAGCCGGTCGGTTGCGGGCCCTACAAACTGGTAAAGTGGACCAAGGGCGAGGAGATCGTCCTCGAAGCCTATGACAAGTACTACGGTCCCAAGCCCGCCTACAAGAAGGTTATTTTTAAGGCCATTCCCGAAGAAGCGGCCCGCGTGGCTTCGCTGCTGACGGGCGAAGCGGATGTGGTGGGAGCCATACCGGTCAACCAGCGCAAAAAAATCGAAGCCTCGGGCAAGGCTTACCTGACTCCGCAGATGGGAGCCATGAACTACCTGGGCCTGAATACCTATGATCCGCCCTTTAACGATGTTCGGGTGCGCCAGGCCGTTAACCACGCTCTGAACCGGGAACTGATCAACAAGGCGCTTTTCGACGGCAAGGCGATTCTGTGTGCCGGGGCCATCAGTCCCCGCACCTTCGGCCACGATCCCAGCCTCAAGCCCTATGCCTACGACCTCGAGAAGGCCAAGAAGCTGCTGGCCGAAGCCGGTTATGAGAAGGGGTTCGAGGCGCGGTTGAGCTACGGCACCTACATGTCTCAGATCCAGGAACAGGCCGAGGCCATTGCCGCGGATCTTGCCAAGGTCGGCATCAAGATCAAGCTGGAGCCTCTCGAGAGAGCGGTCATGTGGGAGAATTACAAGGGCAAGAAACTCCAGATGTTCATCTACTGGTGGGATGATGCTCCCGAGCCCGACCGTTATGTCTACTCCCTGTTCCATTCCAAAAGCCGCGACTATTACTACAAGAACCCCAAGGTCGATGAGCTGCTGGACAAGGGGAGAACGGTGATCGATCGCGAAAAGCGTGCGCAGGTCTATCAGGAAGTAGACCGGCTGCTTTACGGTGACGCCCCGTGGCTGTATCTCTATGTGGTTCCGGAAGTCTTCGGGGTCGCGAACAACGCTGACTACCAGGGCCGCCGCGACGGCTTCCTGAATATGTATTACGCAAAACCCAAGGTGAAGTAACCGCTGGTCGGCGGAGTTGCTGGTTTCCAAGCTGGAGCCTGGGGGACGGCCAGGCAGAGGCTGAGTGGAGCTCGAGGCTGGGAACCAGCAGCCAACGGCCAACGGATAGCGCACCTTGGACAAAGTGAATTGAGAGCCAATGCTCCACTATTTGCTGAAAAGACTGTGGCACACCGTCTACGTCGTCATGGGGATCTCCATGATCAGTTTCTTCTTCATTCATCTCTCAGGAGACCCGGTGATGCTGATGCTGCCGGGTGACGCCTCGATGCAGGAAGTCGAGCAGCTTCGTCAGAAGCTCGGCTTCAATGATCCCCTGTACGTTCAGTACGGTCGGTTTATCAAGAAGGCGGTACAGGGGGATTTCGGAGAATCGCTCTACTACCATGTGCCGGCCCTGGATCTGATTTTGGAGCGGCTGCCAGCAAGCCTTGAGCTATCCCTGGCGGCGATGGTCCTGGCTTTGGTGGTATCCATCCCGATCGGGATCATCTCAGCCGTCTACCGCGGTTCCGCCCTCGATATGGGAAGCATGCTGGGGGCGCTCTTCGGGCTTTCCTTGCCGCATTTCTGGCTGGGGATCATGTTCATCATGATCTTTTCCGTGAAGCTGGGCTGGCTCCCCACCTCCGGCCGGGGGACCTTTGCCCAGCTCATCATGCCCGCTCTCGCCCTGGCGATGAGTCTTATGGCCATGTTCGCCCGCCTCACCCGCTCGGTAATGCTCGAGGTCTTGAGCCTTGATTACATTCGCACCGCTCGCGCCAAGGGACTGCGGGAGTTCTACGTCATCGGCAAGCACGCCCTGAAAAACGCCCTGATACCGCTGGTGACGGTAGCGGGCATGCAGTTTGGGTTGCTCATTGGCGGGACGGTGATCATCGAGACGGTTTTCGCCTGGCCGGGGGTGGGGCGCCTGGTGGTGCAGGCGATTTTCAACCGGGATTATCCCCTGGTGCAGTCCATCGTCTTTATCCTCGCGCTCATTTTTGTGGCCGCCAACCTCCTGGTCGACCTTCTCTACATCTATCTTGATCCCCGCATCAGTTACCTGGAGGAAAAGTGAGAGGCGCCGTCGCCGCCGCGCATCGCAGTGCCATGGAGAGTCTGGGGCCGACCCTGAGGCTCATGGCGGGCACCTTCCGGGAGGTGGCTCGGCGCCGCAGCGCGCTTTGGGGCGCCGTCATGCTCACTGCAATCCTTCTCACCAGCCTCTTCTTTCCCCTGTTTTATCCCGTCGACCCCCTTGCCCAGGACCTCCTGGCCCGTTTTCAGCCGCCGGCGTGGCTGGACGGGGGAAGCTCGGCGCACCTGCTGGGAACCGACAACCTGGGACGGGACGCACTGGCCCGCATCCTTCATGGCAGCCGGGTGTCGCTCCTGGTGGGGTTCAGTGCGGTGCTCCTGGGCGAGCTCATCGGCATTGTCCTCGGGCTGGTGTCCGGCTACTACGGCCGAAGGCTGGACAGCATCATCATGCGGACGGCCGATATCTTTATGGCCTACCCGTTTATGCTCCTCACCATTTCGGTCATTGCCGTGCTCGGCAACTCCATGTTCAACCTCATCCTGGTGCTCGGCGCCTCCGACTGGGTGATCTATGCCCGAACCATTCGCGGCAGTGTCTTGTCGCTCAAGGAGAAGGAATTCGTCGAATCGGCCCGCGCCGTCGGCACCCGTCATCCGGCCATTATCTACCGGCACATCCTGCCCAATGTCATCTCACCCCTGCTTGTCCTGGGGACCTTGCGGGTGGCCAACATCATTATCTGGGAAAGTGGCCTTTCGTTCCTCGGTATGGGCGTGCCGCCACCTGCGCCAAGCTGGGGGCGCATGCTGGCCGAAGGGCGGATGTACATTACCGATGCCTGGTGGCTTGCCACCTTTCCAGGGTTTGCCATCATGGCAACGATCCTGAGCATCAATCTCCTGGGAGACGGACTCCGTGACGCTCTCGATCCCAGGTTGCGCAATATCAGTAACTGACAGGAGAAGAACGTGACGATGGCTGTTGAGAATAGAGTCCTGGTTGTGGGGACCGGCCTGCAGGGCAAAGCAGTGATCCATGACCTCGATGGGAGTCCCCTGATTGGCGAAGTTGTCGCGGCGGACCATGACCTTGAGGGCGCGCGCCGGTTTGCGGCGGAGAATGGCCTGGGTAAGGTGCGGTTCCTGCCTCTGGATGCTTCCCATGAGCAGGCGGTGGTGAGTGCGATCAAAGCCTCGGGAGCCAATCTCGTGGTTTCCATGCTGCCGGTATCATTTGGCCCCCGGCTTGCCAGGGCAGCGCTTGATGCCGGGGTGCCCTACGTGAGCAGCAACTACACGGGCGCGCTGGTCGAACTGGATCAGGAAGCACGGGCAAAGGGGGTCACCATCCTTCCCGAGATGGGCATGGATCCGGGTATTGACCTGCTCCTGGGGCAAATGGCCATTGCCGAGCTGGACGAAGTGCATGGGCTCTATTCCTACGGTGCGGGGCTGCCCGAGCCCGATTGTGCCGACAATCCCCTGCGGTACAAGATCACCTGGACCTTCGAGGGGGTTCTCATGGCCTACCATCGGGACGGCCTCCTGCTCAGGGATGGCGTCGAAATCACCGTGCCGGGGGCTCATATGTTCAAGGATGAATACATTCATCTGGCCGATTTCCCGGTGGTGGGCGAGCTCGAGGCCTATCCCAACGGCGATGCCATCCGCTACCTCGACATCTTTGGACTGGGTAAGACCGTTAACACCATGGGGCGATTCGCCATGCGTTATCCGGGCCATTGTCGGTTCTGGCAGACTCTTAAAGATCTCGGTTTCCTGGACGAAACGCCTCTTCCTGGCGATGGGGGATCGATTTCGCCCCGCCAGTTTCTGGCACACCACCTTACGCCGCGCCTCCAGTTCGGCCCGCAGGAACGGGACCTGGTCATCATTCGCATCCGCACCTGGGGGCTCAAGGATGGCAAAAAGCTGAGCGTTACCTACGACCTGTTGGATTACCGCGACCTGAAAACCGGCCTCTTCGCCATGAATCGGACTGTCGGCTATACGGCCAGCATTGGCGCCCAGATGATCCTTGCCGGGGCCATTCGGCAGCCGGGGGTTCTCTCCCCGGCGCGGGACGTCCCGGCACAGGCGGTGATGGAGCAACTGCAGACGCGGGGTATGATCGTCCAGCGGAGGGCGGAATCCTCCTGAAGGTTGTACGCGAACGGTGCGTGCTGGTGCCATTTGTCCCGGCGTCAAAGCAGGACGGTTGGACAAGGCCTGCCGGCCCGGCGTCACGAGCCTCCAAAGGGTGTCATCGCGATTGACGCAATCCATCAACTGGGATAAACATGATGGCATGATGGAAAAAGACCCGCCGGTGCTCCATGGTCCATTGTGCCGTGGCACGCTGAAGGCGGGATGAAGATCGGCGGTAAAGGTCCCTGTTTTCCGAACGGGACCGCTGGTTCTTTGATAAGGAACAGGTTCAGGTATCCGTGACCGATTGGATTTAAAGGGGAAGACGGTGTGAGTCCGTCGCGGTCCCGCCGCTGTAAACGGGGACGAAAGCCATGGCGACCACTGTCATGCATCGAGCGTGATGGGAAGGGGTGGCGATTAGTATGATCCGTGAGTCAGAAAACCTGCCTGAGCCTCCAGGGTTTCTCAAGAGTGGAATAGTCTTTAATTCCGGGGAACGTGGGATTTTCCTGATGAGAAGGATCAAGTGAAGCGGGTGCAGTCCTTGTGGTCCCCACTTGTGCGAGGGGCGCAAGGACTTTTTGTTTGGTGGTGAAGGCGCCGCCGCCGTACCCAAGAACATGGAACAGGGTCATGAATCCTCAAGGTAATGAACAGCATGATCGCCCCGGGTTGGTTCGGGCCGGGCAGGCAATTGAGGAGAGCAGTTTTCGGATCATTGATGCCGAGGCAGGGCATCACCCGTTTCCCGAGGAGCAGTGGCAGGTCGTTCGCCGGGTCATTCACACCACAGGCGATTTTGAATACCGCGATCTGATCCACTTCCACCCGCTGGCGATTACTGCCGGGGTTGCGGCCTTGCGGCGCGGGGTTCCCATTTTCACCGATACCCGGATGATTCAAACCGGCCTTGCGCCATGGCGTTTGGGTTGGTATGGCAACCGCGTGGTGACTCCGTCGGCGGCACCCGAGAGCCAGCAGTGGGCGGAAGCTTTGGGTACCACCCGGTCGGTGGCGGCCTTTCGGCATTCTGCCGGGCGGATGGAGGGGAGCATCGTGGCCGTCGGCAACGCTCCTACGGCGCTTTTCGAAGCCGTGCGGATGATCCTTGAAGAACGGGTACGTCCGGCCCTGATCATCGGTGTGCCGGTGGGATTCGTGCAGGCGGCGGAATCGAAGGAAGCGCTTCGGAAGCTCACCGACCAGCCTTCTATCACTGTTTTTGGGCGCAAGGGTGGGAGTGCGGTGGCTGTGGCCATCACCCATGCCCTGCTGGAATTGGCTCGACTCTGATTTTCGATTTCGGATGTCGGATTTGGGGCGATGAATGTCGGAATTGAATAAGAAGGCAGGGTGAAACGTTATGCTGGGAACTCTCTATGGGATTGGGGTTGGTCCTGGTGACCCGGAACTGCTTACGCTCAAAGCCGTGAAAGCTCTAGGGAGTGTCGGCCATGTCTTTGCGGCTGCGTCCACCAAGAATGACTACAGTCTTGCCCGGGACATTGTGCGGGATCATCTTTCTGCGGATACCCCGCTGGACTATCTGGCCTTTCCCATGACCTTCGATCCCGAACACCTGGAGGATGCCTGGCTGGCCAACTGTGAAAAGGTGGTTGAAATCCTCAGACAGTGAAAAGATGTGGCCTTCCTCACCCTGGGTGATCCGCTCACGTTCAGCACCTTCATCTATCTCATGCGCAAGATCCGCCGCTGTCTGCCGGAAGTCGCCATCACGGTTGTTCCCGGAGTGACCTCATTTCAGGCTGCCGCCGCCTGTGCCGTCCTGCCGTTGGCCGAGGGGGAAGAGGTGATGACGATCATTTCCGGCGCCAAGGGAGCGGGCCGGCTGAAAGAGGTGATCGAAGTTTCGGACAGCGTTGTGCTCATGAAAACCTACAGGCAGCTTCCCCAAATTCTGGAACAGCTCGAGGATCTGGGGCTGCAGGGCAACTGCTGTTTCATCAGCCGCTGCGGTCTCGAGGGAGAGGTCATAGAGCATGATTTTCAACGCCTTGCCCAGCTTGCCCAGCCCCATTACCTTTCTCTCATGATTGTCAAGAAGCGGGGACTTGAAACCACCGAGGGAGGGGCAGAGGGCTGAAGATGTGGTTGGGGCTGCTCGTGGTGATTGTCGTGGCGGCCTTCACGGCCTCTGGAATCGGACCGCTCGAGGTTTCCTACCAAGCCATCCTGAAGCTCTGGCTATCCCCCTTCCATTCCGCCTGGGCAACCGATCTCGATGATACTCTCCGGTATATCGTGCTCCATGTTCGGCTGGCCAGGATTGTCCTGGCCCTGGTGTTGGGCGGTGCCCTGGCGCTGGCGGGAGCCGTCTACCAGGGGGTGCTCCTGAACCCGCTGGCCGATCCCTTCACTCTGGGGGTCTCGACGGGAGCCGCCTTCGGGGCCTCCCTGGCGATTATTGCGGGTGTTGGCGGAATTCACCTCCTGGGGATCAGCTCACTCCCGGTGGCGGCTTTTGCCGGGGCCCTCACGGCACTCTACCTGGTCTACCTTCTGGGGCGGATGGACGGGCGCATTCACGTTACCACCCTGGTTCTGGCCGGGATCATTGTCTCCACCTTTCTTTCGGCCTGCATCAGCCTCCTCAAAAGCCTCAATGAAGATTCCGTTTCAACCATTGTTTTCTGGATCATGGGGAGCCTCTCGGGCCGAAGCTGGACTCATGTGATCCTCGTCATTCCCTATGTAGTGCTCGGCTGCGGGGTGATCTTGTGGTACACGCGCGAGCTCGACCTGCTGAGCCTGGGAGATGTTCAGGCGCAGCATCTTGGGGTGGATGTCCAGCGTCTGCGCTTCTGCCTGCTCCTGGCGTCATCGCTGGTGACGGCGGCAGCGGTCTCGGTGAGCGGCGTCATCGGCTTTGTCGGACTGGTGGTGCCCCATCTGGTGCGCCTGGCCATCGGCCCCGGCCATCGCCGTCTGCTTCCCGCCGTCCTGCTGCTCGGAGGGCTGCTGGTGCTCATTGCCGATACCATCGCCAGGAGCCTGCTCGCCTCCGGGGAAGAGCTTCCCGTGGGGGTGGTGACGGCCATTCTAGGAGGACCTTTCTTTTGTTATCTCCTGCTCCATCGCAAGAAATACCTGCAGCTCTGATTCGTGTCAGCGACCTGAGCTGTGGCTATTCCAGCCATTCCGTTCTGAAAGGGATCTCCTTTTCCGTCAATCAGGGAGAATTCCTTGGCATTCTGGGCCCGAACGGGTCGGGAAAGACGACCCTGCTCCTGGCTCTGAGCGGTATCGTACCAATCCAGCGGGGAGCCATTGAATTCAACGGATATCCCCTCGGGCAGCTCAAGCATCGGGAGCGGGCGCGCCAGATGGCGGTGGTGACGCAGGACCCGGACGTGCGGTTCCCGTTTCGCTGCCGAGAAGTGGTGCAGATGGGGCGCTATCCTCACCAGAAACGCTGGCAGCTCGACAGCGTCGAGGACGATCAGGCCGTCGGCCGGGCGATGGTGTTGACCGATACCGAAATGCTCGCCGACCGGCTGATAACGGCGGTGAGCGGCGGGGAGAAGCAGCGGGTGATCATGGCCAAGACCCTGGCCCAGGAAGGGATTGTCCTGCTCCTCGATGAGGCCACTTCGGCCATGGATATCCACCGCAAGTTGCAGGTCTTCAGGGTGCTCGAGCAGCTCCACCGGGAGAATGGCCTGACCATTCTCGCTGTTTTGCATGACGTCAACCTGGCCGCGCTGTTCTGCCATCGGCTCATTTTCCTCAAGGATGGCGCCGTGGTGGCCGATGGAGAAACGAACACGGTGTTGATTCCACCGATTTTGGAAGAGGTCTACGAGGCACGCGCCTTGATCCACGAAGTGCCCGCTGCCGGCGGACGGCAGGTGGTTTTTTTCTGAAACTGGACCCGAACCGGGGGTGTATACCAGGCAGAGACGGGTAGTGATAGAATGGCAGGCGGTCTTCCCTGATTCGAAACAGGGGTCACGATGGCCTGAAACGCGAACATGGCGCAGGATGGATGGTCAAGATTTGCTAATGGATTACGGCCCTCAGCCCTCAGTATTCAGCACTCAGCACTGCTCGTCCTGCAAGTGGCTCAGCACCCTGGTGCTGGTGGCGACTATGGCCATGAGCGTGCCCGAGATGGCGCGGGCGCTTGCCATTGTGGATGATCTGGGGCATGAGATAGTACTCCGGGAACCGGCCAAACGGATCATCCCGCTCTACGGCGCGTTTGCGGAAATGCTCTATGCGATTGGCGCGGGCGGTGAAATCGCCGCGCGCACCCAGGCCGACCGATTCCCTGCCGAGATCGTGAAATTGCCTTCGGTCGGCACCCACATGCGTCCCAATGTGGAGATGATCATCGGGCTCAAACCGGATCTGGTGGTGCAGAGTGCCAGCCGCTGGGAGGTTACGGCCGAAATGGAGCGGCTGCAGAGCGCGGGCATACCCCTGGCGGTCTTTGCCCCCAAGACATTTGAGGAAGTCTTTGCCGTCATGGAACGGCTCGCGGTCCTGGTGGGACGATCGAACGAGGCCCGGGAAGTGGTCGCTGGTCTGAGAAAGCGGCTGATGGCGGTCGGGGAACGGCTGCCCCGGGCCGGGGAAGGCCGCCGGGTGTTTTTTGAAGTGCGGGCGGAACCGCTCACCGCTGCGGGCAGGGGTTCCATCGTCCAGCAAATCCTGGTCGCAGCCGGGGCGGATAATGTCATCAAGAGTGAAAAAACGATCGTGCAGTACAATTTTGAAGCACTGCTGGTGGCTGATCCCGACTTATACCTGGTACAGCGCGGTCCCATGAGCCAGAATCCTCTGCCCCCTCTCAGGCGGCCTCATTTTGCGCAGCTTCGAGCGGTGCGGCAGGACCGGGTGATCTTCGTGGACGAATATCTATATTCACGACCCGGGCCCCGCTGTGTGGAGGCGGTGGAGCAGCTCGCACGAGAGTTATACCCGGAAAGGTTCCAGCCTGACCAATGAACCTGGAACCTTCCACCAGATGAGGGAGAAATGCCTTTGAAGATTCTAGTCAGAAGTCGTTGGTTGCTGCTCGGGGTGCTCGCGCTGTGGTGCTGCGGGCTTTCCATGATCTGCATGCCGGCCGGGGTGCGAGCCGGGGAACTGAGCGTGGCCCCGGTGAATCCCGAATTCACTCAGTATCTCCAGAGCAGAAGCGAGCGCGTGGTGGAGAGCTGCAGCGAACAGGGGCAGGAGTTGTCCTATATCCCATCACCTCTGAAAGCCCCCCCGGTGACGTCGAAAAGCCTTCTGGGTGCGACCGACATCTTTCCGACATCCTTTGATCTGCGCACGCTGGGCGGGGTGACGCCGGTGAAGGATCAGGGATCATGTGGCGCATGCTGGGCCTTCGCGACCTACGCGTCCCTGGAATCCTTCCTCAAGTATGGACATGGAGGTCATAAGCGCTGGGACTTTTCCGAAGCGGACATGAACCGTTACCATGGGTATGACATCCGGGAGTGCAAGGGCGGCAACTATGACATGGCGACGGCCTATCTGGCCCGGTGGGCCGGTCCGGTAAATACCAGCGACATGCCCTATCTCTATGGCAATCTCCTGCTGGAAGCGGCGCCAGGGGCCAAGGTGCGAAAGCATGTTCAGAATGCCTGGTACCTGTCGGAACGGGCCGACTACCTCGCCAACGACCAGTTGAAGACTGCCCTCATGGCTTACGGCGCGGTGACCGTGGCCCTGTACTACGGCGCCGCGTACTATAATGAAACCACCGCGGCGTACTACTACAATGGACCGACCGGAGTTGGGAGGAACCATGGGGTAGCGCTCGTGGGATGGGACGATGACTACCCGCGAAGCAACTTTGTTGCCGGTCAGCGCCCACCCGGAAACGGTGCTTTCATAGCCAAGAACAGCTGGGGGAAGAATTGGGGGAAGGATGGCTATTTCTATCTTTCCTATTACGACAAGAGACTGTTGCCGGGAGTTGCCTACTACAATGCCCAAAGGCCGAACAATTACAAGTTCGCCTATGAGTACGATCCTCTCGGTTGGATTGCCTCGGTCGGGTATTCCTCGCCGACTGCCTGGTTTGCCAACGTGTTCCAGGCTGCGGAAGACGCGGCCAGCATTGAAGCCGTCAGCTTCTATCTTCCAGTTCCGTACTCCACCTATCGGATCTTCATTTATAAGGACGTGACCGGTACCGATCCAAGAAATGGTGTCCTCATCAAGAGCATGGGCGGGAAGCAGGCCAAAGCCGGATATCGCACGTTCAGAACTTATAGGACACCGGCGGCGCCACCGGCGGTGGCGCCCGGTTCCAGGTTTTCCGTAGTGGTAAAATTGACGACCCCTGGGTATGATTATCCCATTCCTGTGGAGTTGGATGAGCCAGGGTACAGCAGTGCCGCCAATGCCTATGTGGGGCAGAGCTACGTCAGTAGCGACGGCAAGACCTGGGATGATCTCTCCCTGCTGTCATCCTTCGAGAGGACGAATGTGTGTTTGAAAGCTTTTGGTGGTTGACCTCACGGCCGCTTCTCCTGCGGGCTCCCGACAGCCGGGGCTGGCAGCATCACCGATGGTGGCAGCCGTGTCGAGGGTAAGAGGGAGCCTTCGGTACGGGTTCAGCACCGGGACCGCAGCCACCGCTTCAGCCCGAGCGGCCCTGCGGCAGTTGTTGGCTGGGCGGACTGCTGCCTGCCTGGCTGTTCGCCTGCCGAGCGGGATCTTCTTCCCGGTTTCCATCAGCGAGACTTACCTCACAGGGCAGGGTGCAGTGGCCACGGTGATCAAGGATGGCGGTGATGACCCGGATGTAACGCATGGAGCGGCCATTCGGGCGAAGGTAAGGTGCTGGTCAAGCGGGGCTGCCGTGGGAAGCTCGACAGGGGGTTCCAATTGCCTTCCAGGTATCCTGCTGGTGGCGGGAGGGGGAGTCGGGGTTGTCACCAAACCGGGACTGCCGGTAGCGATCGGGGAACCTGCGGTCAATCCCGTACCGCGGCGGATGCTGGCGGAGAATCTTACCGAAGAACTGCTCCTCTGGGATGCCGTCGAGAGCATATCGAGGGGCGGGATGAATCCTTCCACCCCTCCGAGGAAGGCCGCTGTTCACTTGCCTTTTGCTCGCTCGGCCGAGCGTCTGGAGAGGCTTCTGGTGGAGCTTGAAATCGAGGTGCCGCGGGGACAGGAAATGGCTCGACGGACACTCAACCCCCGCCTGGGCGTCTTAGGCGGCATTTCCATTCTGGGAACGACCGGCCTGGTCAAGCCTTTTTCCCACGATGCCTACCGGGAAACCATCCAGGCGGCGCTCTCGGTCGCCGCGTCGATGGGGTGCCGGAGCATCCTGCTCAGCACCGGCGGCAAGAGCGAACGGCTGGGCCGCCAATTGTTCCCCGCCTGGCCGGATGAAGCCTTCGTTCAGATTGCCGATTTTTTTGCCTTTGCTCTCGAAGAAGGGCGCCAGCGGAGCTTTCGCGAGGTGGTGCTGAGCGTCTTTTTCGGCAAAGCCCTGAAGATGTCTCAGGGGCATCCCCACACTCATGCTCACACGGTCCCGTTGGATCTTAAGCCCCTCGCCCGACAGGCTGAAGCCGCCGGTTATGCTCGGGCTTTGTCTTGCCGGCTTGAGCAGGCGAATACCGCTCGTGAGGCGCTCGACATGCTGCTTGCCAACCGTGCTGAGGACCTGATCCGGGTCGTGGGCCGGGACGTTCTCAAGCAGGCTGCCAAGATTGTCGGGGAGAGAGTTGCGGTGAGGGTCCTGATTTTTAGCTATGGAGGAAACCTGCTGCTTGATCTGGAAGGTCCATGACGACAGCTGCCGGGCGTGATCCCAATGACTGGCGCCCCCCCCTGGTGCTGCTGGTGGGATTAGGACAGGGTAGAGAGGACCTTGGGGCTCAGGTCTGGCGCTGGCTGAAGCGGGCCGAAATCCTCGCAGGAGGGAAGCGGCATCTCGAAGCGTTTCCGGGCTTCAAAGGAGCTAGAATCCTGCTGGAAGGGCCGCTTGAGGACTTCCTCCAGCTTGTGAAAAAGAACTCCGAAGAAAAGCGGGTTGCCGTTCTTGCGTCGGGAGACCCGTTCTTCTTTGGTATTGGGCGGCGGCTGGCGAGCTGTCTCGGGAAAGAGCGGCTCCTCACCTTCCCCAATACGACGAGTGTGCAGGCCCTCTTTGCCACCCTTGGGGAAGCCTGGGAGGACGTAACAGTCCTGAGCCTGCACGGGGGGGCGCGCCTGTCCAAGCCGGCGCATTGGCTCAGGGCCGTACGGGAGAAGAGCAAGGTGGCGCTGTTCACCGATCCTCATCGCCCGCCCGCCTGGGTTGCCCAGCAATTGCTTGAAGCCGGCATCTGTGATCGCTCCCTGATTATTGGCGAAGATTTGGGACTGCCCACGGAGCGCATCCACCATCTGTCCCTGGAAGCGGCCGCGACCAGGCATTTTGCTCCGCTCAATATCGTTGTCGTCATCCGCCAAGAATCGGCTGGAAAGGACTCCTCGGCCAGTTCCAGCCTTCCCCTTTTCGGGCTTCCGGAAGCGGCGTTTGAGCACGAGGCCGGAATGATCACCAAGATGGAAGTTCGGGCTGTGGTGCTGGCCCTGTTGCATCTCGAACCAGGTCTTGTGCTGTGGGATTTGGGCGCCGCCAGCGGCTCGGTCAGCATTGAAGCAGCGCGTTTGGTGGCCCTCAAGGAAGTCATTGCGGTGGAAAAGCAGGTGCCGCGCTATGAAGCCTTGCGGAGGAACATCAAGGCCTACGGGCTGGCCGAGGTGCGAGCGGTGCATGGCACGGCGCGGGAGGTGCTGGCTGAGCTTCCCGATCCGGATCGGGTGTTCATCGGGGGGAGCGGCAACGATCTCCCGGAGGTGCTGCAGCAAGTGTCGGAACGGTTGCGGGCCGGAGGGCGGGTGGTACAAACGGCCGTGACCCTGGATACCCTCGAATTAGCCAGGTCGTTCTGGAGCGGGAAGCCTTTCGAAGTGAGTATCACGCAGCTGCAGGTCAACCGCTCGGTACCCATTGCGGAAAGCCTTCGCTTCGAAGCCCTGAATCCGGTTTTCATCCTGAGTGTCTGGGAAAAATGAGGGCGGGTTGCGGGCGAAGGGTGTGGGATGGGGCAGTGGCAGGTGACGATTCGAGGCTGAGAGGGCTGAAGCGATGAAGCATCCCGTCTGGTTTGTTGGGGCAGGACCCGGTGATCCTGAGCTGATCACGGTCAAGGGAAAAAGGTTGGTGCAGGAAGCCGATCTGATCGTGTATACGGGGTCCCTGGTGCCGGAAGCACTCCTGGAAGGGAGCAAAGCGGGTGCCAGGACTTACAGCAGCGCTTCCATGACGCTGGTGGAAACCCATCAGTTGCTGCGGGAGGGCTATTTTGCCGGCGAACGGGTGGTGCGGCTGCACACGGGCGACCCGAGCCTTTACGGTGCCCTCCAGGAGCAGATGCAGCAGCTTGCCCGGGAAGGCATCCCCTATGCGGTGGTGCCGGGCATCTCGGCAGTGTTTGCGGCGGCGGCAGCCTTGAAACAGGAACTGACTCTCCCTGAACTCTCTCAGACCGTCATCCTTACGCGGCTTGCCGGCCGTACGCCGGTGCCCGAAAGAGAGAACCTTGCCTCCCTCGCCTCGCATCGTGCGACCCTGGTGATCTACCTGAGTGTCCAGCAGCTGGAGAAGGTGGTTGCTGAAGTGGTGCCTTGGTACGGGCCCGATACCCCTGTTGTCGTGGCCTGCCGAGTGGGCTGGCCGGATGAGCAAATTCTTCGGGGGAGCCTGGCGAATATCGTGTCGAAGGTCAAAGCCACCAGTATTCAGCGTCAGGCCATCATCATGATAGGTGACGTTTTTGGTGCCGGCGGACGAGAAGACCTGAAGCAATCGAAGCTTTACGATGAGACCTTCGCCCATGGATTCCGCCGGGCCGGCCCGGCATCCTGAGAAAATGGCAAAGAGCATGGGTTGCCCTCATCACTCATCACTCGCACCTCATCATTTTCCCATTGCCGTCATCGCCGTTACCAGGAACGGGGTCGACCTGGCCCTGCAGATCCAGGCAAACCTGCCGGGATGTACCTGCTATGTGCCTGACCGGTATCGGTTTGCGGTAGCTCTGGGGGCGATGGGCTTTGACCGCCTGCGGACGGTGGTCCCCGCTCTGTGGCAGCAGTTTCGAGGGCTGGTCTTCATCATGGCGACCGGGATTGTGGTGCGCCAGATCGCCTCCCTGCTCAGGGATAAGACTCAGGATCCGGCGGTGGTGGTCCTGGATGAACGGGGCCAGTATGTGATCAGCCTGGTATCAGGTCATCTGGGCGGGGCAAATCGGCTGGCGCAGACCATTGCCCGCATAATCTCAGGCCAGCCGGTCATCACAACCGCTTCGGAGGTTCAGAACCGTCCCGCAATCGACCTGGTCGCTCGGGAGCTGGGGCTGGCCATCGAGAATCCGGCGATGATCGCGGCTGTGGCAAGGCGCCTGCTTGAGGATGAACCTCTGTGGGTGGTTGACCCGGAAGGGCGGCTCGACCCCTGGCTCGGAGAGCTGCCGCAGATTACCTGGTTGCCGGACGAGCCGCTCGCCGTCCAGGAGGGCGGCGCAGGGGTCGGCATCTGGGTTTCGCCATGCCTGGCCCCGGCGGATTGTTCCTGTCTGATCTTGCGGCCTCGCTGCCTGGTGGTGGGGATTGGCTGCAATCGGGGGACGATGGCGGAGGAAATTCTGGAGTTTCTGGCTCGGACCTTCGAGCATAAGCGGTTGTCTTTGGGGGCAATCAGAAACTTGGCCAGTATCGATCTGAAGTCGGACGAGGAAGGGATCCTGGAGGCGGGCCGGCGGCTGGGTTGTCCGGTTCACTTCTTTTCCCGCCAGCAACTGGAAAGCGTGGCGGTACCGAACCCCTCACGGGTGGTACAGGTCCACACGGGAGTTGAGAGCGTATGCGAAGCAACGGCACTGGTGAGTGCTCAGAGCAGGGAACTGATCGTAACCAAAGTGAAAACGGCCAACGTGACGCTGGCCGCGGCCAGGGTCGCCTCACCATTGTGAGTCTCGGTCCGGGGGGACGCTCATTCATGGTTCCCGAGGCACTGCAGGCGCTTCGAGCGGCGGAGGTCATTGTCGGCTACAAGACCTACCTCGCGTTGATCGCCGACCTCTGCGATGGGAAAGCGATTTTCGCCAGCGGGATGCGGAAGGAAGTGGAACGCTGTCAGGCAGCCATCGATTACGCGCTTCAAGGTCGCCGGGTGGCGGTGGTTTCAAGCGGTGATGCGGGGATTTATGGGATGGCGGGCCTCGTTTTGGACCTCTGTCACGAGCGCGCCCTGCGGGTCGTGCGGAACGCGGCGTCAGGCACGCAAAAGGCGGATCTCGTGGTGGAGGTGATTCCCGGGGTGGCAGCGTTCAATGCCGCTGCGGCGCTCGCCGGCGCCCCCCTCATGCATGATTTTGCGGCCATCAGCTTGAGCGATCTGCTCACCCCCTGGGAGGTGATCGAAAAACGGCTGGCAGCGGCTGCCATGGCCGATTTTGTGCTGGCCCTCTACAATCCGCGCAGCAAAACCCGATCCCACCTGCTGACCCGCGCTCGGGAAATCCTCCTCGGTCATCGCTCACCAGCCACCCCGGTGGCGCTGGTGCGAGCCGCCATGCGCGACTCTGAATGGACCTGCCTCACCACCCTGGCGGGGATTCCCATGGAGGAAGTCGATATGCAGACGATTCTCCTGGTGGGAAACAGCCAGACATACCTCTGGGGTGAGTGGATGATCACCCCGCGAGGCTACCTCGAGAAATATGCCCTTCAGCGTACCGATTGCAGTAATGAATAACTGGATACGGTCTCAACCTGCGTCCGGACCAGTGCTGCTGCCGGGGTCCGGCGCACTTGCTGCTACGCAGCGGCCTTTTCCTGTCGTTCCTCGACCAGCTTCTTGCGCAAGCCCCTATATGGCTTGAACATGATTATGATCCCCACCAGCAGGCCGACTGCTCCGGAAATGCCGACCAGGGTTGCGAGCGAAAAGGTCCACTTCATGGGTTGGCTGAAAGGAAGAGTGAGTTGAAAGACTTGGAGTGCGTTAAAGGTCGCGGTGTTTTGCCAGATGAATAGTGCGATCAGGCCGAGGATGATAAGAATGATAATCGGTTTAATGAATCTCATGGGCGCTCTCCTTCTTGAAATAGGGTAACAGCTTCTCATAGGTCTGTTTCAAATGCTCGGGAATACTTCTGACGTCGCTAAATACCGTAAGGAAATTGGTGTCTCCCTGCCACCTAGGTACCACGTGAACATGAAGATGAGCTTCCACTCCCGCCCCGGCCGCATTTCCCAGGTTGATTCCCACATTGAAACCATCCGGGTGCATGAGTTCCGCAATGATGCGTGTTGCGATAGTCACCCAGCGCATGATATGGGTCATTTCGTCTTCAACCAGCTCTTCGAGGTTCGCCACGTGCCGCCACGGTGCGACCAAAAGGTGCCCGTTATTATACGGGAACTTGTTCATCATTACCATAACCAAGCGCCCGCGATGTAAAATAAGGCGCTCGGCATCGGAATGCCCATCCCCGTCCGGGCAGAAAATACAGTAAGATTCCCGTTTGCCCAGGATGTACTCCATCCGCCAGGGAGCCCAGAGGGTTTCCATGTTCACTCCTGGAACGTGACGATTTCCCCGCGCAGCTGCTCATCCACATGGACAATCCCAATACTGCCGCGAGATGGGCCTCGCCCATCGAAAACTGATCCCGGATTGAACCATAGCAGTCCATTCTCCACAAGCTGTAAGGGCTGGTGGGTATGCCCGAAAAAGATCGCGTTCACATCCGTAAACTGTTTTTGCAAACGGTTACGCAAGTCACCGGCGGCACCCCAGCCGTGGATCAGGCCAATCCGAAAGGCCCCGAGCGGCAGCACCTTCTTGACCGGCAGGCGGCTGTGGATATTGTGATCGTCCATATTGCCCGCGACGGCTTGCAGCGGAAACTGTTCGAGGTAGTTCAGAATCCTGCCGCGCGTCATATCGCCCAAATGAATCACCAAGTCTGCATCGTGACAATAGCACTCACAAATCGCCCTGAACTCATCCGTTACCCGGCTGAGATGGGTATCTGACATCACCACCAGTTTCATGTTCTGACCGTCAAGGCTGCCATCCGTGGATTTCGAAGAACACGCAAATATTCACAAGCATGCTAATATAGCAACCAAGTGCAAAATCTCAACAGGTTTTTCAAACTCGACCGGATGCGATGTGGAGGGAGCGGCGCAGGAAGGCTCGCGACCATCTAGCGAGAAATCAGTTCCAAGTTGCCCCAGAGGCCCATCTTGTCCTGGATGATGATCAGGACCCCTTCCAGCAGGGGGTGAGTGGAGGCGATTTCGAGGACCTTGCTGATATCGCCGGGGGTCTGGACGAGGTTACCGAGCGCCGTGGCTGCAGCATCGGCCAGGGCGGCATCGCGGGCGACCACGGTGACGGCATCGGCCTTGCCGAAGCTCAGCGAATGGCCGATGGTCCCAGACGAAGTACAGATGCCGACAGGAAAGCGATCCGCCGGGAAGCGCAGCCCGATTCGGCCGGTGAAGGGCGAATTGGGCCCGGCAAAAATCCCCACCGTGGTCTCTTCCGCCAGATCCAGGTAACAATCCCCCCCGTTTTCGATGATGAGCGAGGCTGAGAGCGGCTTCAAACGGAGTGCCACGGCCTGGGCAATGGCTCCTGCCACGCTGGCCATGGGGCCAACGCCGACCTTCCGGGCGGCCTCCAGCATCTGCCGCACCAGCGGCGGGGCAAAGGGATCATCAGGCAACGGTGTTAAGGCGCGGACGAAATCGGGATGATCGTTGATGTATGCCTCCAACTGGCGGCGGCAATTCAAAACCGCCTCGAGCGCCTCTTTCTCGAGCTGTCGTTCAGCCCGAATCCAAAGATCGGTTTCCCGATACCGCACCTGAAAAGCAACCCCGCCCTGCCGCTGCTGATGCTGATAGCGGTAAAATCGGCGGCTGTCGGTGAAGGTCGTCGGCACCCTAAGATTCGCCATGCAACATCCTGCACTTCCATACTTCCATACTTCTACACTTCTAACTTCTGCGGTTCTGCAGTTCTACAGTTCTGCGGTTCGCTTCTCCATCACTCCCACTCGATGGTGCTGGGAGGCTTGGACGAGATATCGTAGACCACCCGGTTAACCCCTTTGACCTCATTGATGATCCGGATGGAGATCCGCTGCAGCAGTTCATGCGGGAGTCTGGCCCAATCGGCGGTCATGGCGTCGAGGCTCTCCACGACGCGCACGGCGATCACCTGGTCGTAGGTCCGTTCATCTCCCATGACTCCCACCGACTGCACCGGCAAGAGCACGGCAAAGGCCTGCCAGACGCGATCGTACCAGCCCGCAGCCTCCAGTTCTTCCTGGATGATCAGGTCGGCCTCGCGCAGGATTTCCAGTGGTTCCGGCCTGACCGGCCCGATCAACCGGATGGCGAGTCCGGGTCCGGGGAAGGGGTGACGCATGACGATCTGCTCCGGCAGCCCCAGTTCCCGCCCGACCAGCCGCACTTCATCCTTGAAGAGTTCGCGCAGGGGTTCGATGAGTTCGAGTTTCATCCGTTCCGGCAGGCCGCCGACGTTGTGGTGGGTTTTGATGGTGGCTGACGGGCCCTTGAAGGAGACGCTCTCGATGACGTCGGGGTAGAGGGTGCCCTGAGCGAGGTATTTGACATTTCGGATTTTGGCCGCTTCCCGTTCGAAGATCTCGATGAAGAGATTGCCAATGATTTTGCGCTTTTGTTCGGGGTCAGTGACGCCATCGAGGCGCTCGAGGAATGGTTGGGTGGCATCCACATAGATGAGGTTCAACTCGAAATGGTCCTGGAAGATCCGCCGGACACTCTCGGCTTCCCCCCGGCGCAGCAGTCCGTTGTTGACGAAAATGCAGTGCAGACGGGCGCCGATGGCCTTGTGGAGGAGTACCGCCACGACCGACGAATCGACACCGCCGCTCAGGGCGCAGATCACCTGGTTCTCGCCGACCCGCTCGGCCAGACCCTCGATGGCATGGTCCACGAATGATTTCATGGTCCAGGTCGGGCGGCAGTGGCAGATGTGGAACAGAAAGTTATCGAGCAGCATCCGACCGCAAGCGGTGTGCACGACCTCCGGGTGGAACTGGACGCCATAGAGATGGCGGTCGGGATGGCCCATGGCCGCGGCGGGAGAATTCTCGCTGTGGGCCAGCCCCTGGAAGCCGGCAGGGAGTTCGAGGATGCGGTCGCCATGGCTCATCCACACCCGCACGCCCTCCTCTTCAATATCCCGGAAGAGCTCGCTTCGATCGTCCAGGGTGATGATGGCCGGCCCATATTCCCGGCGATCCGCTTTTTCGACCGACCCTCCCAGCAGGGAAGCCATCAATTGCATGCCGTAGCAGATGCCGAGAACCGGACAATCCAGGTCGAAGACTCCTGGATCCAGGCGTGGGGCCTCCGGATCGTGCATGCTGGCCGGACTCCCGGAGAGGATGATGCCCCTGGGGTGGAAGGCTCTGACCTTTGCCAGCGGCAGTTGGTATGGGTGGATTTCGCAGTAGACCCGGCTCTCCCTCACCCGTCGGGCAATGAGTTGGGTGGTCTGGGAGCCGAAGTCCAGGATCAGGATACGTTCCTCGGGCAGATGATCGGAAGACATGAGCGAGTTCCCCCGGTGCTGAAGCTATCGTAAATCGACCTGGTAATTGGGCGCTTCCTTGGTGATGATGACGTCGTGAACGTGGCTTTCTTTGAGTCCCGCGCTGGTGACGCGCACCATCCGGGCCTTTTCCCGTAGTTCCGCCAGGCTGCCGCAGCCGAGATACCCCATGCCGGCGCGAAGCCCGCCGATCATCTGGTGGACGCTGGCGGCGATCGAGCCGCGGTAGGGGACTTTGCCCTCGATCCCTTCAGGAACCAGCTTGCCGGGATCTTCCAGTTCGTCCTGGAAATAACGGTCCCGGCTGCCTTCCTTCATGGCTCCGAGGGAGCCCATGCCGCGATACACTTTGTAGCTGCGTCCCTGGAAGAGAATGGTCTCGCCGGGGCTTTCATCCGTTCCGGCGAAGAGACTTCCGATCATGACACTGTCGGCGCCAACGGCGAGCGCTTTGACAATGTCGCCGCTGTATTTGATGCCGCCGTCGGAAATGATGGGGATGCCAAGTGGCCTTGCCACTCTGGCGCACTCCATGACCGCCGTCACCTGCGGCACCCCGACGCCGGCAACAATCCGGGTGGTGCAGATCGACCCCGGTCCAACCCCGACCTTGATGGCGTCGGCGCCCGCTTTGATGAGGGTTTCCGCGCCCCGGGCGGTGGCGACGTTGCCAGCAACGATCTGGATCTCAGGAAAGTCGGCCTTGATGCGTTCCACTGCCTTCAGCACATTTCGGGAATGACCGTGAGCGCTGTCAACGGTGATGACGTCCACTCCGGCATTCCTGAGAGCGGTGGCTCGTTCCAGCAGATCCCGGCTGGCGCCCACCGCTGCCCCCACCCGCAGACGGCCGAGCTGATCCTTGCAGGCGTTGGGGTATTTGATGATCTTCATGATGTCCTTGATCGTGATGAGCCCCCTCAGCTTGCCCTGCTCATCCACCACCAGGAGTTTTTCAATCCGGTTCTTGTGGAGCAGTCTCTTGGATTCTTCGAGGGAGATCCCGAGAGGAGCTGTAACCAGGTTCTCCTTGGTCATGACTTCGGATACCCTGAGGTGCATATTGGTTTCGAAGCGCAGGTCGCGGTTGGTGATGATGCCGACCAACTGCCCGCCCTTCACCACCGGCACCCCCGAGATGCGATATTTGGCCATCAGTTCGAGGACAGCGGAGATGTCCTGGTCGGGTTCCACCGTCACCGGATCGGCGACCATCCCGCTCTCCGACTTTTTGACCTTGGATACTTCACTGGCCTGCCGTTCGATGGACATATTACGGTGAATGAAACCAATCCCTCCCTCTCGGGCCAGGCTGATAGCCGTTGCGGCCTCGGTGACCGTGTCCATGGCGGCACTGGTCAGCGGGATGCGCAAGGCGATCTCACGGGAGAGCATGGTTTCGACCGAAGTTTCGTGCGGCAAAACCTCTGAATACTCCGGCAGCAGAGAAATGTCATCGAAGGTCAGGGCTTCTACAATCTGTTTCGTCTTTAAGTCTGTCATTACTGTTCTCCCCCATGGTCCATTGTAAAGGGTGATACGAGACGCTCCGGCAAGCCGAAGCTCTGTTCAATCAGAGTGAGCAGCAGGCCCTCCAGAAGACCGCTGTCAACGACCATGAATTGCACCTGTTTGAGTCCCCGCAGCAATTCGGCGACAACCAGAGCTCCTCCCAGGATAATCCCTTCTCGACCCGCTTCCAGGCCGGCAAGCTGCCGCCGTTCCCTCAGCGGGGTCCTGGCGAGCAGGTCGATGGTGCGATTCAGCCAGGTTTGCGACAGCAGCACACCGTTGATTCGGAAAGGGTCGTAGACTTTCATTTCCAGGAACATCGCCGCCAGGGTGGTAACGCTTCCGGCGGTGCCGACGACCTGCAACGCCGAAAGCGGCAGGTGAAGGTCCTGCAGCACCGCTTGCAACTGTGCCAGCTGGGTGTGCAGCGCCGAACGGACGGCCTCGCGGGCTCGAAGCACCACTGAGGCTGCGGGCGGATCGCCGGGCAGAAATCGTTCCGTTGCCGTAGCTGCTCCAATAAAAACACTGCTGTGCCACAGCGAAAGCTCCCGATTGCAGTCAATCAACATGAACTCGGTACTGCTGCCTCCGAGATCGAACGACAGCACCACCCCTTCTTTCCGGGGAAGCCCGCTGAGAACCCCTTTGGCCGACAAATAAGCTTCTCTCTCCTCGGAGAGGATGGATGGCACAGGACCATTCATTTTCTCGATGCGCTGCAGGAACTCACTGGCATTCCCGGCACGGCGGACCACCCCGGTCGCACCGCAGATGACGCTTGTCACCTGATGCTGCTGCAGCAAGCCAGAGAATTCGCCGAGCACCGCCAGGCTCTCGACCATACTCGGTTCGCTCAGGTCTTCGGTCTGCGAAAAATCCCTCGCCAACCGTGTGATGCGTCGGTCCCGGCGAAGGGGAAGGACCTCGCGCCGCTTGCCGACCGTGGCGATGAGCAAGCGAAGCGTATGGGAGCCAACGTCAATGGCTGCAAACCTTGATGCAGGGCTCGGATGATCCAGGTCAGGCTCCTTTTCTTGTCTTGACAACCCAATTTTCATACGGGTATTGTCCAAAGGGTCTGGGCTTGGCAAAAGACCTTGACTGAAGGCTTTTTTCATGGGTTCGGCCCCTTAAGTCAAGACCCTCCTCTGAAAATGGGTTAAATTGACTGAGGTTGAGACCTTCCGGCAGCGACTGAAGGCACTGTTTCGATAACTCTTAGCCAGAAAGGGAGTGCTCATGATTCTAGAAATCAACCCCAAGTATCCTGAACCGAGAAAGATCAAACAGGTAGTCGAGGTTTTGTCGAATGGGGGGATCATAGCCTATCCCACGGATACGTATTACGGAATTGGCTGCGATCTTCTCAATAAGGCGGCCATTGAAAAGATCTACCAACTGAAACGCCGTTCGCCCGTCGATCCGTTCAGCTTCATTTGCAGTGATCTGAAAAACATCAGTGAGTATGCCCAGGTCACCAACTATGCCTACAAGAACATGAAGCGATTGCTTCCCGGCCCATACACCTTCGTTCTCGAAGGTTCCCGGCTGGTTCCCAAGATCATGCTGACCAAGCGTCACACGGTGGGAATCAGAGTGCCCGATAATGCCATTTGCCTGGCCATTGTCGATGATTTGGGACATCCCGTCATCAGCACCAGCGCAACCAACCCCGAAACCAAGGATATCCTCGCCACTCCTCAGGAAATCAAGGAGAAACTCGGCCATGCCATCGACCTCATCATCGACGGAGGCTCGGTCCCCGGCAAGCCGTCGAGTGTGGTTTCACTGATCGGGGACACCCCTGAAATCCTGAGAGAAGGAAGTGGCGACATCAGCATCTTCAAGACGTGAGGACAACACCACACCATCGGTCGGCGCGAAGCCCCCGAAAGGAGCCCCCGTGCTCTTTTCGGAGGCTTCGTGAGCCCGCAAGAGTCAGCTACCGAGCCTGGTAGCGCAAAATGCCAGGCGGGCTGTTCACAAGGTTGTCCAGCTGCTCACTGACTTCAGTACCCAGCAGGAAGTCAAGGAGTGAGCGTTTCTTTTTCTTGGCGTACAGGAGGTCCGGTTCGCCCTCGATCTTGCCGAGACGGGCCGAGGCTATCACGGCATCCTCGAAATTACCCAGCTCATCTACCAGCCCCAACTGGTGGGCGGTCTCGCCCATGATGATCCGGCCGTCCGCAATTTCGCTCACTTTTGTCTCGGGCAGGCTGCGGCCCCGCGCGACATCACGGATGAACTGAGCATGCGCCTGGTCCATGGTGGTCTGAAGCAGGGCCTTTTCTTCCTGGGTCATCTCCCGCCCCGGATTGCCGGTATCCTTGAACTGACCGCTCTTGATGATCACGGCACTGAAGCCGATTTTATCAAACAGTTCCCGCAGGTTGGGGAAGTAGCTGATCACGCCGATACTCCCGGTGATGGTGCCGGGGTTGGCAATCACGCGATTGGCCGCCGACGCGATGTAATAGCCCCCCGAGGCCGCGATGCCCCCCAGAGAGGCCACCACCGGCTTTTCCTCCCTGGTACGCCATATTTCCCGGCAGAGCTCCTGAGAAGCCCCGATGCCGCCTCCCGGAGAGT